>Ga0123336_10001544_pt1 | contig 21097 bp, 14 predicted proteins | sample SSSSmetaG_FD_96466 | JGI IMG/M metagenome (GOLD analysis project Ga0123336, IMG submission 96466) | Glacier valley bacterial and archeal communities from Borup Fiord, Nunavut, Canada, to study Microbial Dark Matter (Phase II) - ​SSSS metaG | ecosystem: Environmental > Aquatic > Freshwater > Ice... | reverse complement strand
CTGGTACAGGCAGGTATTGGCGGTTCCTTTAATATCAATTTTCAACCAGGCAGCACTTTTATAATCAGGGATGAGGTAATGGGTGATATGGGTGTTGAAGAGAACAATTCGTTTAAAGATCTGTTTGATATGGGTCTGATACAACCTGGCGCTACTCCTTATACCAACGGCCGTTTGTTGAACCCGTATATTGCAGATTGGAAGCAAGCAGGTTTGCCCATAGCACGAGGGATTACCGTAAGCGAAATAACCACCAATAAAAAAAGGATTGAGCTGTTGCGCGAAAAATATAATTGCGATATCGAGTCGATGGAAGGTGCTGCATTGCATTATGTTTGCCTGCAGCAAAGTATACCTTTCGTTCAGATCCGGTCAGTATCAAACTTTGTTGGCGAGCGGGATAAATCAAGATGGAAATTAAAAGAATCTGTATTAAATCTTAACCTGGAACTTATCAGGATTATTCAACAATTACCATAATATGAAATTAACGCTTGGCTTCTCCCCTTGTCCGAATGACACTTTTATTTTCGATGCAATGGTTAATAAAAAAATAGATACGGAGGGGCTTAACTTCGAGGTTCAGTTAGCGGATGTTCAAACCCTTAATGAAAACGCTGTCCGCGGCTTAACTGATATCACTAAAATCAGCTATGGGGTGCTTCCACTGGTATTGGGAAATTATACACTGTTGAACGCAGGCGGAGCCTTAGGCAAAGGAGTAGGACCCTTGCTGATTGCCAAAAAAGATATCCCGATCAATAAGATCAATAAAAGTATTATAGCGATACCCGGCAAAAACACTACCGCCCACATGCTATTCTCTGCAGCCTTTCCAGATGCTGCAAACAAACGATTTCTTATTTTTTCAGCAATAGAAAAAGCGGTGCTGGAAGGAAGCGTTGATGCCGGTGTTATCATTCATGAAAACAGGTTTACTTATCAGCAAAGAGGTCTGGTTAAAATTATGGACCTGGGTGAATACTGGGAAGAGGTAACAAAGTCGCCGATCCCGTTGGGTGGCATTGTAATGCGCAGCAATTTTACTCCTGCACTTTGTGACCGGATCAACAGTCTTATCCGTAAAAGTGTTGAATATGCATTCAGTAATTATCCTTTCATTACTGATTATGTAAAGCAACATTCACAGGAGATGGAAGAATCGGTAATGAGAAAGCATATAGATTTGTATGTTAATGACTATTCCATTGATCTGGGGACAGAAGGAAGAGCCGCAGTGGATAAACTGTTAGCAGTGTATGCTGAGATGCACGCGGAAAAAGCAGGTGGTTAAAAAGAACAATGTATAAAGCTGATGACCGGTTACACTTGTCGCTTCAATGCTTTCGAGTAAACTTCTAAACACCGCTTTCTTGCAAAATCATGTTCTACAATAGGAGGCGGATAATTAAATTCCTGGAATTCAGGAACCCACCTGCGGATATACGTTAGATCAGGATCAAATTTTTTTGTCTGAATATAAGGATTGAAAATTCTAAAGTAAGGCGCGGCGTCACATCCGCTGCCACTGGCCCATTGCCAGCCACCGTTGTTGGATGCCAGGTCGAAGTCAAGCAATTTCTGTGCAAAGTAAGCTTCACCCCATCGCCAGTCGATCAATAAATGCTTGGTAAGAAATGAAGCCACCACCATGCGGATACGGTTGTGCATGAACCCGGTTTCATTAAGCTCTCTGATACCCGCATCGACAATCGGATAGCCAGTCTGACCCTGACACCATTTTTCAAATTCCTCCTCGTTGTTTCTCCATTCAATGTTATCATACTCCGGTTTAAAAGCTTTACCCTGGCCTATCTGTGGGAAATTCCATAGCACCATCTGGTAAAAATCACGCCAGATCAATTCTTTTAAATATACCTCGCTTAATTTTTTACTCCTTAAAGCGATATCACGAATGCTTACCGTCCCAAAACGAAAATGAACGCCTAATTTAGAAGTGCTTTCTATACCCGGAAAATTCCTGTTTTCTGCATATTTACTAATCAGTTCTTCTTCAAGCGCTAAAGAGGGAAATGACATACCTGCCTCTTTAAAGCCCATACTTTCTAAAGAAGGAATTTCATGCGGAGGTTGCCGGTAAAAATTTTTAAAATATTTTTTTACCGGGTAGGCTTTTATAAAAAATTCATTTAGTTTATCAAGCCATTTTCTCGAGTAAGGCGTAAACACGGCATAGGGCGAACCATCATCTTTTATCAACTCTTTTTTTTCGAAAATCACCTGGTCCTTGTAAGTATGAAGAGAAGTACCGGCGTCTTCAAGTAATTTTTTAATCTCGTCATCCCGTGTGATGGCATAGGGCTCATAATCGTTGTTAATAAAAATTTTATTAACAGCATACTTTTTAATAAGCATCCTGAATGTTTCTAAAGGAGTGCCGTAGTAAACTTCAAGGGAAGAATGCATGGCTACTAACCTGTTTTGCATTTCAACTATTGCTTTGCGGATAAATTCAACCCTGCGGTCTTCTTTATCTTCCAGCTTATCCAAAATTAGTTTGTCGAAAATAAAAACGGGAATAACAGGCAGTTCACTTTTTAATGCATGATATAAACCTGCGTTGTCATCAAGGCGAAGATCGCGGCGGAACCAAAAAATATTAACAGTGTTGTCCATAATTTGATAGGGATAAACACCCGCGAATACAAACATAGAAAACGCTGAAAATGTTGAAGGATTATAAAATTATCCCGGCAATGCTACAGAAGATCCGGGCTGTTTCGGTATTACTATAGTGGGCATCCCGGAACCGGCTAACCCACCTGATACCGTAGATGGCGTTTGAGAGAAAGACTTCTTCTGCTTCAAGCAAGTCGGTGACCGACAAAATTTTTTCTATAATGGGAAGTTGCGAGGCGTCAGGGTGTTCAATAATACATCTCCTCATTACTCCTGCAACGCAACCTTCAGAAAGGGGCGGGGTGATTAAATCAGCTCCTTTTATTATAAAAATATTTGCGATAGTTGCATCACAGATGTTACCATCGGTATTGAGTAATAAGCAATCGTTAAGCTTATTTTGTTTAGCATACAGGGCACCCATCACGTAAGGAAGATAATTATTCGATTTGAGAGGAGAGAATTTATCAGAAGCAATTCTTGCATCGGGAAAGATGTCTATTACTAAACCATTTTCATTTAAAACAATGTTGTCACCAGGTAAATTCCAGGTCTGAATAATATAATTGGTAACATTATTCTGCGCATCGTATAAGCCCCCTTCACCGCGAAAAACCGTAAGCCTTATCCGAACAAGCTTACCGTTGTTATTTTTTTTAGCCAATTCAAAAATTTGCTTTGACAAATATTCCGCTGTCAGGTAAGCCGGTTTATTAAATTTCATCACCTGAATTCCGTCCATCAATCTTTCAAAATGAAGAGTTGCGAGCGGGATAGTACCATTCACCATTTTCATTGTTTCAAACAATCCATCGCCATACCTGAAACCGCGGTTACCGGCTTTGATAATCTCTTTATCATCACGCAGTATCTTACCATTATAATTTAAGTAAGAGACCGGAGGATGTGATGTATGAGGTGTGTGCTTCAATTTAATATTTTAATACATAAATCTACTTTACCTGCATTCTATGATTTTTGAAATGAAGACACTGATATTAAATTTATTATTAGCAAGGTCGAAGTTCAATACCCCATACCTCATACCCCATACCTCTTCACAATTTATCATCCTGCTTCAGTATCCCATGTCGCACCGCGTACATAACAAGTCCGGCCATACTGCGGGCACCGGTTTTAATTTTCAATTTATCGCGGATTGCTTCTACTGTACGCGGACTGATTTCTATTATTTCTGCAATCTCTTTAGTAGTTTTTTCTTCGCACATCAACTTTAAAATTTTTATTTCTTTCTCTGACAATGGCGGGTCTTCACTTATCAAAGACTCCTGTCTTTTAGTTCGCAGGCCGGAAAGAAGTGCCATGTTAGTGATATCATTAAAATAGAATTCCTGTTCGTAACAGGTTTTGATCGCTTCGTAGATTGTTTCCGAGTCGGAGTTTTTTGTAAGGTAAGAGTTTGCGCCGATTTCCATCAACTTAGAAATCATTGAATGATCATTGTGCATCGAGAGAATGATCACTTTAACGGAAGGATAAATTTTACGGATCTCAGGTAAAGCGGTTATACCATCCATTACCGGCATCTGGATATCGAGTAATATTACATCCGGTTCAACTTTAGCAAGCTGTTCTAAAAGTTGCATCCCGTTATCGGCTTCAGCAACCAGCTGAATATCTTTCTTAAAAGACAAAGCAGTCCTTACACCTGTTCGAAAAAGTGCGTGGTCATCAGCAATAGCAACTTTAATAATTTTAATGGGATCAGCTATTTTCATACAGGTGTTATTTCACAATTACCCGACGTAATTGTTGTGGTAATCATCGTGCAAAATGCGTAATATTTGGGACATATACCTTAGTAAGTTTACGAATTAAGAAATATTCGGAATATACGATAATCGTTTCAGCAAGGTATTTAATTTAAATACCTAATATTTATTTTATCATCAATCGTAATTATACTTTTAATAAAAGTAAATTCTGCAAGACCAAAAACACGAAGTTTTGCGCTTGTTAAATATTACTATAAGATATAGTTTTGAAAACATAGAAAAGCTGGTTGTTGAACAATTTTCAATCCCGAATATTTTTATCCTATATCTCCTGAAGCCCAACGTATTCAATACAGTATTATTGTTTTAATTAGGATACTGTTTACTAACTAAATAATAATTTTAATTGAGCTAGTATTTTTATGATTTATTATTTTATAAACTGATAGCACTGTGTACAATTATACACTGAATAATGCATGTTATAAGTTTAATAAACAAAGGAGCGGAAGTAGTTGTAATATGAATATGATAACGGTAGATTGACGGATAGCTATAAGCAGCCTGTATCATTAGAATCTTGCTGGAATTGACGAGTGATAACCGATAGTAACTTTAAATGAGAATTGATAATTAATTCCTGATAATATCTATCATCAATAATCTTTATTATATAAAATGATCACAGAGTTTTTTAAACAAACAGTTTGATAAAAAAGCTTTCACTACAAAAGCATATGGTTAGTAAAAAATTACCTGCTTGTTGTGTTCAATGATAAAATAGTAGCAAAAGTGAATGGTGGTTATTGATAAAATTACTAGTACTATGGTCTAAAGTAATTTCATATTTGCTTTTTAGGTTTACTTAATCTTTATTGTTTACAAGAGCAGGTTTTTTTTAACAGTGTAGTGCCTCACACCTCACTTCTCATGACTATTTGCTTTATCAATATGTTTTCCTATTTGTCTTGCCAGGGTATGAGATGTCTCGCTTTCTCCGTACCACTGCCCATAGCGTTTTTTTAATTTAAAACTTATAAGACTACTATCAACGGCCTGTGCAAAATATTCATTATTATCAAGCGGGCTAACCTCATAAAAGACTGGCGTATTATAATATAGAACGGTACAAGTAAATGCAGGTTTCATGAGTAGGGGGTTGCCCTCTACCTTCAATGAACGTACCATTCTAGAAATTACTGATTAGCAGGCAAATTGCAATTGAAACAATTCCCATATCTGGAAAATTATAGCTTACAACAGGAAGCGCATTGTTACTTGTTGATTAGGAATGAACGTAATTTCACCATCATGGAGATCAGACAAACAATTGCACTATCAGCAAATTTAATATTGTCTGAATCGCTGATTAGGAGGATTAAGGGATTACGCAGAACAAACCTAAATCAGATTTTCAGAAACTTTTAAGACACTTGTACCATCAGCGTAATCCCTTAATCCTCTTCATCTGCGATTCAGACAAATGGGTTTGCGAAAGTTTAGAGACTTATTCCATCAGCGAAATCCCTTAATCCTCTTAATCTGCGATTCAGACAAATAGTTATTCAGTTCTTAAACTTTTTACCGGGTTGGCGATTGCCGCTTTAATAGCATGAAAACTTACCGTACATAATGCAATCAAAATTGCCAGAACCCCGGCGATAACAAATAACCACCAGCTTATCGTGATCCGGTAGCTGTAATCCTGCAACCATCTGTTCATAACATACCAGGATACCGGTGAGGCTAAAAGGATAGCTATAAAAACGAGCCTGATAAAATCTCCTGACAATAACCCGGCGATGCCGGTGACACTTGCACCTAGTACCTTCCTGATTCCTATCTCCTTTGTACGTTGTTGTATGCTAAATAACGCGAGTCCGAAAAGCCCCAGGCAGGCGATAACAATCGCCAGCGAAGTGAAAACGGTGAATACCTGTCCGAATAGTTTTTCGGACTGATACTGTTTGTTGAAGTTTTCATCGAGGAAAGAATATTCCAATGGCCTTTGCGGTGCCAGCGCAGACCAGGTCTTTTCTACCTGCGCTATCACCTGCCGAACGTTTGTGGTATTAATTTCTATAGACAACAACCGGAACTTCGATGGTATAACGCGCATGGTTAAGGGCTCAATTGCTTTTTGCAGTGACTCAAAATGAAAATCTTTAAATACTCCAATTATTTTTCCTTCAGCAGGATACATATCTACATGCACGCCTATAGCTTCTTCCGCATTGTTAAAACCAAGTTTTCTTAAAGCCGTCTCATTGATGATCATTGATTCGACAGTGTCAGCAGCATACTGTGGAGAAAACCGGCGACCGGCAACAATAGGAATTCCGTATTGTTCAAGGTAATTATAATCAGTAAGGTATACAGGTAATTCGGTTTTAACCGTGTCACCATTTTTCTTTGCAAAGTTCATTGACCAGCCGCCGGAATGCCTGTCTCCTGGCACATTTGACGAAGCGGTAACCTGTTTTACTCCGGCTATGGTAAGCAATCGCCGACGGATAGTTTGATATTGACGCTGTACACTGTTATCACCCTCAAAATTTATAACCATCGTTTGTGAAGGCCTGAATCCGAGATCATGTCGTTGCATGAATTGCAACTGCCCGTAGATAACAAGGCTGCATATAATCAGCACTATGGAAACAGCAAATTGAAAAACAACGAGTCCTTTTCTTATGCCGATGCTCCACACAGAAGCTTTTATTTTACCTTTCAGGGCAAGTGCCGGTTCGAAGCCTGACAAAACAAATGCAGGATAGCTGCCTGATAAAAGGGCAATACAAATTAATAATACTATAACCGATGTTATGTGAATCGGCGAATACAACTCAAATGAAAGTGATTTGCCTGAAAAATTATTGAATGCCGGTAAAAATAAATATCCAAGTATTACTGCAAGCGCGAGTGATATTGCTGTCATTAAAAATGATTCAGTAAAGAACTGCATAATCATCTGCAGCTTCGCTGCCCCTGCTACTTTTTTAATCGCTACTTCTTTTGCTCTCCCGGCGGCCCTGGCTGTTGAAAGATTAATAAAATTTATACATGCGACTAGTAATATCATTAATGCCACAGCCGAAAACACATAAAGGTTTGTAATGCTTCCGGTTTTACCCACCTGATTTTCGCGGTCGGAATGAAGATAAATATCAGTCAACTTTTCGAGCGCATAATGATGCGTTGTATTTTCACTGTTATTATGATGACGTTTATCAAAATCTTCCAGTCTTGCGGAAAGTTTGCTAACATCATAGTTTTCCGGTAACAGCAGGTAGGTGTAAAAATTATTTGAATACCAGTTGGTAAAAAGCCAGTCGTACCCTGAACCTTTTTGCTGCGCGGTAGACATTGAAACCAGGAAATCAAAATTTAAATGGGAGTTAGCGGGGATATTTTTTACGACTCCTGTAACCTTTACATTCTTACCATCCATGCTCAGCATTTTTCCCAAAGGGTCATTAACGCCGAAATATTTACCGGCAATTTGTTCGGTTAAAACAACGCTCATCGGTTCATTCAAAGCGTTGGCAGTATTCCCTTTCAACATTCCAAAGCTAAATATTTTAAGCAGTCCGGGATCGGCGTAAAAGATATTCCGTTCTTCAAAAAATTTGTTCTCATATTTAACCAATGCCTCCGTTGAGGTAATCCGGGCGGCTTCCTGAATTTCAGGATATTCAGAAAGCAAAGCAGGCGCTACCGGGGCGGCAGATTCAGCGCTTCTAAGCATCATATTCGGTATTTGCTTGTCATCAGCTACCCGGTATATCCGGTTGGCTTTTTCATGGAACCGGTCGTAACTTAATTCGTCCTCAATATAAAGTGCCATTAATAAAAATGCCGTTAAGCTAATGGCGAGTCCGGAAATATTTATAACAGAAAATAATTTGTTTCGCCTCATAATGCGAAAAGAGTACTTCAGGTAGTTGTTCAGCATATAAAAAAATTATTAATAATTCCTTCATTTAAAATGCCAAATATTTAATTAGTTGATTATCAAAAAAATAAAAAATCATGCTGATATGTAGTGTACGGTTTTGTTACTGATAATGTTCGGTTGTGGTCATACTGACTCGTCCGGGAATAGCTATACATGTTTTTGAATAAATCCTACAAGTCCTGTACAAGTCAGCGTAGATTTTGCTGAGCGTTGTATTCGGGGCCAAGGTCTGTATTTTTTTTATCATCGTGTCCGTTTTTCGAGGAAGGGCCAGGGGATTGCTTTTAATGAGCTACCGGTAGCCCTTCCTCGTTGCGGTTTGGTTTGTTGTATTTTTGACTCGTCCGGATGTTACTTCATGCAGGCATTCGGATAATGTCAGGTAACGGTTATGAGAGTAGTCGGAGTGAATCACTTAAAAGTCGTAGCAACAGCGACAGGTATCCATACGTCCTGCAGGTCTGATTGTTGGCCCGAGTCTGAGTAAGGCACCAGGATAAAAGGCTTTTGTTGCCTGTCGTTATTGATAGTAATAGCGTAAGCCTGTTTACCAATCCAGTTTACCGGAAGCACACCCTTGGTTTCCGACATCGAAAATTTTGAATGTTCATTATAATTAATAGTCAGTGAATGTGACTGCGACCGGGTTAAAGATCGATCGAGTGCCAGCACCTGCGGCCCTCTTTTAAAAGCAATGAATCCGGGGTAAGATGGCGCGCCGTCTATCACTTGCAATGGCATCTCAAATTGGATATTCACTTTATCACCAGCTTTCCATATTCGTTCTAATCTTACAATACCTTTGGTAGTAATCACCTGCTTAATACCATTAATTGAAACAGTATAATTTGATGACCATTCGGGCACCCTGAAATTTATAGTAAATTTTTTATTACTGGATGGATGAACAGTATACATCACGGTGCCGCTTAATGGAAAATCAGTTACCGCTTTAACTCCAAGGATTATTCCTGAACCGTCCGCCGTAACGATGCTGTCTTTCATTTCGCCGGCTTCATACATGATCACGGAAAATTCTTTGTTGATTTTTCCCCAGACCAGTCCGGGTATTAAGGAGATCCCCCTGGGGACACTTGATAAGCAACAGGAGAATCCCTGGTCGCATTTATATGGCTTCCTTCCCTGCAGTGGTGTGTAATAACTTACGCAGCCCGTTGCAGGATTTTCTGCTGCAAGAAGATGATTATAGATAGCCTTTTCAATTTCTGCAGCGTACTTAAAATCTCCTGTTATCTGCAATAGCTGCTGATTAAATTGTATCCAGGTTACGGTCACGCAGCCTTCGCCCATATTATCAGTAGTATCCGCCGGCAGTTTGTGATCATCGTTAAATAATTCATGAGCGCTTGCGGTACCGGTTATGTACAGCCTGTTTGAAACAATATCCTGCCAGGCTGTTTGTAACGCTTTAAGGTAAACAATGTCACCGGTTAATTTATAATACTTCAATACTCCCACAAAGCAGGATAACATTTCATAAGCCTTACTGTTGCCTACTTTTGTAACACGGCCATATTGCTGTAACCCACTTAGTAATTTCGGACCGGTTGTAGTTTCCCAGTTGCTTAAAATGTATTTTGAAAATTCAAGATACTTATTATTCTTTGTGTAGCGGTACAGATCGACCATAGGTTCAAGGATGCTGCCTGGTGCCATACCTGCATGGTGTCCGGCAAGGTTCAGATCCTTTTGCCCCGGCGCATTTCCAAACGTGGCACATATAAGCCCGGCAGCTTTTTCAGCAGCCTGCAACGCAGGAGGGTAGCCGGTTACAGCATAGTATTCCAGCAATCCGAGGATAGCATATTTATGTGCCCACACATCCCATTCGGTCCAGTAATTAGCAGGAAGATAGGTGCCAAGATAACCATCTGGTAATTGCGTGGCGATATATTTTCTTACCATATCATCCATCAGTCTTAATAATCTTTTATCATGCGAGTATGCATATGACCTCGAAGCAGAAAACAAAAACTTTCCCACATGCTCGCCTATCCATGTCTGTGACCCCGGGCGTTTTACAAAGCCGGATAATAAGATTGCAGAATCTATCCTTAGCAATCTCTTTTCAATATTTATGTTGATATGCTCATCAAGTAAACCGGTAAGATGGCTCAAGCCTGCGCTTTGATATTTATCTTCTATTAAATTTGGAACTACCGGTTTCCATATTGGGACAGAATCGGTACTGGCTTTGGCAAGGTTTGCTGCAAGAACAAAAGCGAGAAAAGCAATAAAATTTTTCATGCGCAGGCTTTTAAGTATTTGTAAATATACAAACCTGCCGGTTGTGTGTGGTTTTTTTACACGGAACATAACAGAAGGGGGAAACACAGACGCCAACAAGAAATGCTCTGTACATTCTGTGTTTCCTCCTCCGGCTTTTCTTTGTGTTAAGAAAAGGCTCTACTTAAAATCCATTCTTTTTTTTCCTGCTACCTAACTCATCCAGTAATTCCTTCACGGCAACGTCCAGCTGCGAGTCCTTGTCAGCACCTTCACCCAACTGTCTTGAAACAAAAATATCGACAGGTCTGGGAACCATCTCCATATTTTTTCCTTCATGATCTTCAATTTTAGAAAAGGGCAACCTTACGGAGGAACCATCTATCAGCCGGGCGCTTGAAGTAAAAATAATCCAGCCACCTGTAGGCTCACCCACCACCTTTCCCAGTTTAAGGGCGCGGTAGCCTTCGGTAAAATCTTCCGCGTCGGAAAGCGAATGCTGATTTGTTACGAGGATGGTCGGTGCATCCAATGCGCGTTGCCCTAACTGAACACGCGCAGGTGCTGATGGCATTCCACGGCCTGTCATAGTCAGGTAATTTTTTCTTGCAAACACGTCAAGTGCATAACCATTTACAAAGCCACCGTTGTTGTTACGAACGTCTACCACTACCCCTTCGCGAGAATGATTTTCAGCGTCCATATCTATATAAAGCTGGTTAAGCGATTGTTCGGACATATCTGCCATGTGTATATAACCCAGCCTTCCATTACTTATTTTAGAAACATATTCACGCTGTTGTTCTACCCATTGCTTGTACAAAAGTCCCTTTTCGGTAGCCATGTTTATTGGTCTTACAGCAATCTTTTTTGCATCGGTTGCTGCTGACGAAGATGCTATCGTCAGCATTACCCTGCGGCCTACTTTATTTTCCAGTAGCTTATCGATGTTGTCTTGCTTACCAAGCATTTTTTCATCTATGGCAATAAGGTAATCTCCTGTCTTAATTTTACCGGTAATATCTACGGGCCCGAGTGTAAGCGATTCTATAATTTTAAACCGTCCATTTTCTTCGTATTCCTTCCGATCAAATCTAAGACCTGTTTTACCTATTATAGATCCGCCACCAGCGCCTCTTTCAGCTATAGGACCCGACACTCCTGAATGAGAAGAATTCAATTCTCCTACCATCAGACTTAATATCCGGCGGAGCTCTTCCGGTGTGCCTGCACCTTCGGCCAGTGGTTCATATTCCGTACGCACTGCTTTCCAGTTAACACCATTAAACTGAGGATTATAGAATCCCTTGTTCAGCGCTTCCCATGCTTCCCGGAAAACTTCCACTTTTTCTTTCTCAAAGTCAACGTCCATTTCAGCGGTCACCGCAATTGACCGGAACAGTTTTGAATCAAGGGCTACAGACTGAATCCTTCCCTGCTCCAGGTAATAAACTTCTTTTCCATCTGTCGAAAATTGAGGATTGCTTTTAATACCGGGTGTTGTTGTTAATTGTTTTAATACCGAAGACTCACCTCTTGCCGACTCTCTTGATGATTCATCAAGCGAATAAGTATACAAGTTAGTTTGTCCTGCAAGCGTAGCGCTTAATACCATCAATGTACCGTCTTTATTTAATTCATACTCATTTATATCAACACCTAATGAAAGAAAATTCAGCCGCTGCCTGATACCTTCCATCTGTATCGTAACAGGCGCCGCCGGCATCCGGATAATTTCCTGTGATCCCGGGGTATCACTGATTATCCTGCTGGTATCACGTATAACCCGCGGACCCATTGGGTTTACAGGTGAAGAAGGCGAAGTTATTTGTTCGTTGAACAGCTGCTGAAACTGCTCTTCCCTGAAACGAGGTGTCTGTGGTACCAGGTCAACCCTGGCAATAAATGTATTTTCCGTGCGTTGGCTGGTGCTGAATAATATAAATTTCCCATTGGCGCTCCAGCTAACTTTTCCGCCAAACGTATTTGCCAGGAAGCTTACCGCTTTTGGTGCGGAGCCACCAGCTGCCGGAACAACAAAGATATTTCTAAACGTTTTAACCCCGGTTCCCGCGTAAGCGATCCACTTGTTGTCAGGCGACCAGCTTATAGAACCTGCCGAAGCAAATGGTGGCCGCCCAAAGTAACCTTTAGCAACGGTTATATCTGTTTTTGCAGCCAGTTCCATAACATGCAACTCTGTTCCGCCCCGGACGAAAGAAAGTAGTTTGCCGTTAGGTGATAACAATGGCGCCATATCGTCCTGTGTACCATTGGTGAGCTGCGATTCTCTGGCGCCGATAAAATTGTACTGGTAAAGATGAGCTACACTATCTCTTTCAGAAGAATAGATAAGGCTACTGCTGTTTGATGTCCAGATGATCTGCGATTCTCTCGATATGGAATGCGTGACACGAAAAGCATCGCCACCTTCCCGGGAAGAAACCACGAAGACCTCACCGTGAGCAATAAACGCAACTTTCTTTCCATCCGGTGACAAGGAAAGATCACGGAACTGATTCTGTAACTTAAGGTGCTCTACTCCCTGACCTGAAGCTGATCCCAGGAGATCTATTGCTACCACCTCTGCTGACCCGGTGCCAATATTATATTTCCAGATTTTGAAGTCACGCTCGAACACAATTGATTCACCATTATGAGCGATAGAAGGCCACACCACCCTGCCTTTGGTAAACCTGGTTAGCTGCCTAGCATTACCTGCAGCAGACACCCAAAGGTTCTGCGTGCCGGTTCTGTCGGAAACAAAATAAATGGAAGCTGCATCTTTGCTCCACATGGGCCAGAGGTCTTTCGCACCGCCTTTTGTTATTCTTTCATAGTCATTCTTTTTCCCGTCATGCAACAACCATATCTCGGATTCATCAAGATGACTGCGCCCGTTTCTCCACCACTGGTGGGAGGCCACACCTCTTGCATCAAAAGCAATTGTTTTACCGTCAGGAGACGGTGAGGCAAAAAACTCATTCATAAATCGATTGTCACTAACAGCCATTGGAGTACCGCCTCCCGACCTTATTCTGAATACATCCCTCATAGCGGAGATATCATGACTGGCAGTGGCAAAATAAATATAAGCACCGTCATCCGACCATGAACTTATCTCATCGTTACCATCATCATAAGTCAGCCTCTTTAGATCACCGCTCTTAAGATCCAATGTATAAATATCACCATTTCCCGAACGGGTAGAATTGAAAGCCAGGTATCGTCCGTCCGGTGAGTAAAGCGGACGGGAATCGTAATCAGAATTAGCTACCAGAAGCCTTGCTGTGCCGCCCTTTGAAGATACCGTCCAGATATCTCCTCCCGATACAAAAGCTATCTCCGAGCCGTCGGGCGAGATAGCAGGATCGGAATAATATGCCTGCACATTTACTGACCGCTTTAAATAATCCGAAGGTTCAACTTGTGCTTCTATCTTATAAAGGCCGGTAATAAGAATAAGTGATAAAGTAAGTAAAAAGATTTTCATAATGATGTAATTGAAAAAGCAATATGGCTGTCAGCTGTCAGCAATCAGGTGTGGGATATGGGGCAGGAGCTTTCAATCAGATACTTCCGGCTAGTTTCATTAACAACGTCGGCTGATAGCTTGTTGTAACAATCAATAACCAGGGTTCTGAATCATTTTAGCATTAGCATTTAGTTCCGCTACCGGGATAGGATAAATCAGTGCCTGGTTTGTGGGTGCCACGGCAATAGTAGTTAAAGGATTCTGGTTCTTAATTTTTGTCCAGCTCCTCTTAAGCCTTATAAGATCCCATAAACGATTTCCTTCAAATGCAAGTTCCTTTCTTCTTTCCATAAGTATATCTTCAAGCACCTGTGTACCTGTTGAGGTATAACCTGTATAAGAAGGATCTCTTTGAACGGCAACTTTATTTAAATTGATCAGCGCGTTAGGGATATCACCTGTTGAGTAGTATGCTTCAGCGGCGATTAAAATTATGTCGGACAGCCTGAGTATTTTTATATCATCTTTATCAGTGCCATTCGCAGCATTCGAATATTTGTAATTGAGGTACACGATCCCTGCCTGGCCGCTGCGGTTACCGATCGGCATAAGGCCCTTACGTACATCAGTAGCCGAATAAAGGTTATATAGTTCTGCGGTGCCCAGAATGTCACCATAGTTACCACCTGTTGTAAGGTAGATAGCTCCTAACTGATCGAATCCGCCATTACTGGCCAGGTCGACCGCTACTTCAAAAAGGGTTTCGTTTTTAGAACCGGATTGAACGGCAGGGTTGGCCCAATAACCACCAGGTGTATAGGTTGCAGCCGTCGTTGTTCCCGATGGCGACACATAGGCCGATGCGCCAAGCATAGTCCAGCCGCTGTTATTGATGACATCCAGGGCTGTCAATTTTGCATTTGCCCAGTCGCCCATATTCTGGTAAACCCTTGCTTCCAATGCTCTTGCGGCGAATTTTGAAAAATAGGCTGTTCCCCGGTATTGAGTCATCAGACTATATGCTTTTTCAAGATCGGCTATTACCTGGGTATAAACTTCCATCACTGTATTTCTCGGGGGCAATGATGACGGATCGAAATTTTTAATATCAAATACACTTACTAAAGGCACACCTGGATCGTTGGGTGCAACGGTATACGGATGTCCATAGTTTCGTACAAGTTCAAAATGCATTAATGCGCGTATCGCGTATGCCTCACCGATATACTGACTAACAATTGCCGAAGTTGGAAGTGTAGTGGTAATAACAGTATTCGCATACTTAATGGCGATGTAGGCATTTGTCCATAACCCTAACGCATAGCTATCGGCATCGTTAAAAGTATAATTGTTAAGTGTAAGATAACGTCCTGAGTTAGCGGTAGCTACAAAAGTATTATCAGCCATCAAATCACCTTTAACAAGAACGGATCGTCCGTATAATCAGTAGCGCGAAGGGAAGCATACATCCCATTTACAGCTACGCCAAGATCTGCTTCGCTGGAAATTGCCGCCGTGAGGTCATTAGAAGTAAAAGGCGTTTTATCAAGATAACTTTTGCTACAAGAGCTAAGTATAAGTATGGACACGATAAGAATATTGTAAAGATTAATTTTCGATTTCATATTAGGACGCTTTGATTCTTTTAAAATCCGATATTAATGCCTGCGGTGAAAGATTTGTTATATAAGATATTCAAACCTCCGGTGTTCCCCACGGTGCCCTGCTCAGGGTCGAAAGGAAGATTCTTATCATAATTTTTAGTCCAAAGATTGGTCCCTCTTACATATACTGATAACGCTGTAAGGCTAAGTTTTTTTGTAAGTGAAGAAGGGACCGTATATCCAAGGGCAATGTTCCGGAGCCTTATATAATCACCTTTAAATAAAAACCTGGTAGAGATGGAACTGGAATTACTTGTAGCATTATAAACCTGCCTGGGCACATTAGTAATGTCACCGGCTTTCTGCCACCTTGAAAGGTTAATCGCATACTTACCGTAAGCGGAATTAATCTGATCATAAAAATAAGCAGACCAGCCATCATATACATAATTGCCATAGTTATAATACAGGTCGGCAGTTACACTAAACCCTTTGTAGTTAAATGTATTTGAAAACCCGCCGAAGTATTTAGGGGACGCTGATTTACCGGTGATGAGTCTTGCCGCGGCATTGTAATTGTTAGTAGTGCCTTTTTTAGCCGAATCAGCATACCATAAACCATCACCGTTATCAGGATTTACCCCTGCCCACTCGCGCATGTAAAAGGTATTGATATCATAACCGGGTTTCACCAGGAACTGGCCATTGATCAGTTGGGTTTGTCCCTTTACGATATCAGTAACCTTGTTTTTGTTATAGGTTATGTTAAAGCTCATATCCCAGGTAAAGTCTTTGGTCTTCAATGGTGTCGCGCTTACAGTAAATTCAAAGCCTGAATTTTCCATGGCGCCGATATTTTGATTGATGCTGCCAAAGCCTGTGGTAAGGGAAGTTGGCGCGCTAAAGATCAGTTTATCAATAACCTTTTTATAATAATCAACGGTGACGTTTAAACGATTTTTAAAAAAGGAGGCGTCGGCGCCGACATCTGTTTGTTTTGAAGATTCCCATTGAAGTGTCCGGTTACCGATGTTATTGAAACCGCCGCCTGGTTGACCGTTGTAATTCAATCCATAACCCAATGTCTGGCGCCATGCATAGTTGCCTATTTCAGCATTACCTGAAGTGCCGTAAGACGCTCTCAGTTTCAGATCAGTTATCCATTCTGTGTTCGCGAGAAAGTCTTCTTTACTGATATTCCAGGCAATACTTCCCGAAGGAAAAGTACCATATTCATGGGTAGGAGAAAACCTGGAAGAACCATCTCTTCTCAAGGTTCCTGCAAGAATGTATTTGCCCTTATAGTTCAGCGAGGCGTTACCAAAAACGGAGGCGATGGTATATTGTGTTTCATTATTGGAACCAATAATTGGTGTGGCGGCGTTGGCGGCATCAGTTAAAGTAGCTGTTGGAAAATTTTGTGAAGCACCCGTTACAAAATATCCTTTGGAGCTGATGGCTTCATACCCGAGTTTGGCATTTAGCGTAAGGTCGCCGCTTTTCACCAGGTCTGCTTTGTAATCAAACTGGTTTGTCCAGTCATACAAAAAATACCTTTCATTATAAGCATATCCACGGCCATGCGCGGCAAGACCATCTCCATGATTAGGATTATTATACTGGTATTCTTCCAGGTTAACATATTGCAATCCCATCCTTGAGGAAAAGGAGAGGTTATTGAGGATGTTGTATTTTACTTCAAGCTTACTATTTGCTGACACGCTGTTTAGAGAACGGATATCGTTCTTATCTATGTACAATGGATTATAAAGGGTTGGAAAATCTTTTGATGACCTGCTGATGTTGAATGTACCGTCTGTATTGTAAGGATTTGAAGTAGGTCTTGCGAAATATATTTCCGATACAGGATTTGAGAAGTAACTGCTACCAGTAAGCGGCGTATGCTGCTGGCTGTAAGTAGGTTGAAAATTGAAGGCGATAGATAACTTTTTTGAAACGGTATGATCAAGATTAAGGGAAGCCGAATAGCGGGTAAGATCAGAACCTATTATATTGGCTTCCTGTTTAAAATAGCCACCCGATAAAAAGAACCTTGTTTTTTCGTCACCACCTGACGCGGAGATATTATATTGATGCTGTCCTCCAACCCTTGTCAGCAGGCCAAGCCAGTCTGTGTCAACAGACCCGTCTCCATAAACAAGCGCGGCAGTATCGGCTTTAAATTTTGCAAGCGAAAGCGGGTCGGAAGGACGGTTTGCCATCCATGAATTTACGTAGCCCTCTTTAAAAAGCATCAACCAGTCAGGCGTTCTTAAAGGTATGCCCGCGTCAGGTAAAGTGCCATGATAGTTTTGCCCTGCTTCGGCGGAAACTTTAAATTGCGTCTTACCGGCTTTTCCTCTTTTTGTAGTAATTACTATCACGCCGTTAGAACCTCTTGCCCCATAAATAGCGGTAGCTGACGCATCTTTTAAAATTGTCAATGATTCGATATCATCGGAATTCATATTTGCCAGCACGTTGGTAGTAGAAGTATTTCTTGACAGGTCTCCGCTGTTGATCTGTATTCCATCAACTACGAATAATGGTTGAGAAGAGGCGGTATAAGAGCCGACACCCCTGATTCTTATCTGCTGATTTGCCCCTGGCTGTCCACTGGAAGATACTGACCTTAATCCGGCGGCAGCGCCCTGTAACATCTGGTCGGGAGAAGATAAAGGAATGTTAGCAAGCTTGGATCCGTCCACTTTTGTAGTGGCGGAAGTAATATCTGCTTTTTTCACAGAGCCATAACCGGTTATAACAATCTCTGAAAGGCTGCCTGTAGTAGCTTTCAGCGTTACAGTAATTGCATTAGGCGTTTGGCCGATGGGAATTATCTGTTTATCAAAACTCACCGAGGTAACCATCATTTCCTTAACCTGAGGAGGGATATTCAATTTGAAAGAACCATCCATTGCAGAGGTGGTACCCCCTTTTGAGCCTTTTACCTGCAGAGATGCGTTGGGAACGGGGTTTCCGGCTTCATCTAAAATCTTTCCAGACACAATCCTAGTCTGCGCCCAAATTTGCACGCTGATGAGGCCCAATAGCAAAACCAATGGTAATTTTTTACTCATATACTGTATGTTAATCTTTGATAATTATTTATTATAAACTATTGAAAGACGATTAGGCAGGCTACAAATCCAAAAATTAAATTAAAAATAATTTGATCTGCACTTATTAATTTTAATTTATTTTCTATTTAATATGCAAATATAATAGACAAAAAAACTAGCAAACAAAAATTTTAAAGAATTTTTAATAAAAAATTAATAAATACTAAATTATATTATATGTTTAGGTTACAAACTTTTTAATAAACAATCTTATTTAAAAAACCGGAAATTTTGAAATCAATTCAAAAGACGTTTATAAAAGGGGGATGAACACACTGTGACCGGTTACACCGGTTGTTACAGGTTGCGTTGCATACCTTCTTTTAAACACCCTGCCTCGTGGGTTGTCATTAATACGGCATAAAGAAAGTATTCAAACTATGTGGATAATCTTTTCCCTATTAGCAGCTTTCAGCGCCGCGGTTGCTTTCATCCTTACTAAGGCCGGATTAAAAAAAGTAGATCCAATACTGGGCTTTGCAATTCAGGCGATATTAATATTGGTTGTGTCCTGGAGTGTGACATTCTTTCAAAAAAAATCTACCGGGTTGTCACAGATAGATCAACGTTCCTGGATGTTTCTTATTGGCGCAGGAATAATTACCTGTCTATCATCATTGTTCCAGTTCAGTGCACTTAAGCTGTGCGATTCATCAGTTGTATCGTCACTCGAAAGACTATCACTGGTGTTTGCGATAATACTGGCAGTAATATTTTTGAAAGAAGAAATGAATCGGAAAGTTGTTGCCGGTGCAATGCTTATGATAGGTGGAGCTGTGCTTATCAGCTTATCAATAAAAGCAGGCTGATTTTGATTTGATTGCTTTATCAGAAAGTATTTGCTATCAGTTAGCTTTTGGATAGCGCAACGCTACTGCCAATAACCATAATGAGGGGGCAAACTTTTGTTGAGATTACTTTACATTTAGGGAACAAATCATTTCAATTCTATATTTATCTTATTTATTCGCTTGGTCCGGCCGATATTGTTTTTGAAGCAGGTGGCAAACTGTATCTATATAGTTTATCGTTGCAACAAATGAAGGAAATAAAGGTGACGCTGATAAATGATCATGTTGCTTTAAAGCCAACGATGGTATTTACTGAAAAATATATCCAGCATGCTGCTATCGGTCCTGATGGTAACAGGGCATTGATGGAAGCGAGGGGAGAAATATTTTCAATACCCGCGGAGAATGGTTTCATAAAAAATCTTACCCGGTCTTCAGCGTCCGCCGAGCGTTATCCTGCCTGGTCACCAGATGGCAAAACGGTGGCTTACTGGAGCGACCAATCAGGGGAGTATGAACTATGGACAATGGAGCCCGGCAAAGAATCTTCGGCAAAAAAGATTACAAGTTACGGCCCTGGTTTCCGGTATAATTTATTCTGGTCACCCGATAATAAAAAGCTGGCATTCATAGACAAGGCAATGAAGATTATGGTTTATGACTTTAATACAAATAAAACGATACAGGTTGATAAGGGCTTAAGAATGAGTCATGGTAACCTTGAATCCTTCAAGTGCAGCTGGTCATCAGACAGCCGCTGGCTTAGCTTTAGCAGTGATCTCGAAAATTATCATAATAGCATTCGCATATATGATTATACCGATAACAAACTTCACCAGGTAACCAGTGGTTTTTACAGTTGCGCTAACCCCGTATTCGACCCTGATGGAAAGTACCTGTACGTTTTCACCGATCAGTCGTACCAGCCCAATTACAGCAATATTGATAACACTTTTATTTACGCCAATTCCACCCAGGTAGCAGCGATTGCCCTCAGCAAAACGACCCCGTCTTTATTGTATGCAAAAAATGACGAGGTGGGTATAAAAAAAGATGACGAAAAGCAGAAAGCCGATAGCTTGAAAAAAGTTTGAAAGACGCAGGTATTATCAACACAAAAAAAACATCAGCCGCAGTTGATATCGATATGGATGATATAGAAAGAAGACTTGTCATCCTTCCAATGAAAGCCGGTAACTACAGCAACCTCAGCGCAATAAAAGGTAAGATCATTTTCCAGGCAAATCCTAATACCGGCACTACCGATGGCAAGCCTTCTCTTCACTATTTCGATACGGAAAAAAGAGAAGAAAAAACCATCCTTGATGACGTCAGCGATTATGTTTTATCTGCCGACGGTAAAAAAATACTTTTAAAAAGACGTACTACTTATGCTATTATGAAACCGGAAGAAAGTCAGAAATTTGAAAAGCCTTTACGCATTGCTGAAATGCAAATGTCGGTTGATCCGGCGGCGGAATGGAAGCAAGTGTTTATGGACACCTGGCGTTTTGAACGTGATTATTT
>Ga0123336_10001543_pt1 | contig 21110 bp, 17 predicted proteins | sample SSSSmetaG_FD_96466 | JGI IMG/M metagenome (GOLD analysis project Ga0123336, IMG submission 96466) | Glacier valley bacterial and archeal communities from Borup Fiord, Nunavut, Canada, to study Microbial Dark Matter (Phase II) - ​SSSS metaG | ecosystem: Environmental > Aquatic > Freshwater > Ice... | reverse complement strand
GGCGCATAGGCGGTTTCTTGTTTCTTGTTTCTTGTTTCTTGTTTCTTGTTTCTTGTTTCTTGTTTCAAACTTGAACGAAGCAAGGTAGCGGAGCTTTGGCTTTGCGAGACTTCGCGCTCCCTTCGCGGAACTTTGCGAGAAGCCGCGCCCTGAAAACAAGAAACAAGAAACCGCCCATGCCTCGCCTGCCGATTACCGACTTTCTCGCCAACCCCGCCGCCGGGCCGATTCTCGACGTGCGCGCCCCGGCCGAATACGCCCAGGGCCACGTGCCGGGCGCGCTGAGCCTACCGTTGTTTTCGGACGAAGAGCGCGCCCGCATCGGCACGACCTACAAGCAGGTGAACCCCGAAAAAGCCGTGCTGCTGGGCCTGGATTTCTTTGGGCCGAAGCTGCGCGTGTTGGTCGAAAAAGCCCAGAAGCTGGCCCCCGGCCGGCGGGTGCGGCTGCACTGCTGGCGCGGCGGGCTGCGCTCCGGGGCCGTGCGGTGGCTGCTGGAGCTGGGTGGCTTCGAGGTGAGCCTGCTCGACAAAGGCTACAAGGATTTCCGGCGCTGGGCGCTGGCCGAAGTGGCGCGGCCGCGCCAGCTGCGGGTGTTGGGCGGGGCTACGGGCAGCGGCAAAACGGCCGTGTTGCACGAGCTGGCCCGGCGGGGCGAGCCGGTGCTCGACCTCGAAGGGCTGGCCCATCACCTCGGCTCGGCGTTCGGCGGATTAGGCCAGCCGCCGCAACCCACGCAGGAGCAGTTCGAAAACGAGCTGGCCGTGCGCCTGGCCGCGCTGCCGGTCGATGTGCCCGTGTGGGTCGAGGACGAGAGCCGCAACATCGGGCGGCTGGCCGTGCCGGGCGGGCTGTTCGAGCAGCTGCGAGCCGCGCCGCTGCTGGTGCTGCAAGTGCCCCGCGAGGCGCGGGTACGCTACCTGGCCGCCGACTATGGCCGTCACTCGCCCGCCGAGCTGGCGGCGGCCGTGCTGCGGTTGCGCAAGCGACTCGGCGGCCTGGTTACCAAAGAAGCGCTGGGCGCGATTGCCGACGAGGACTTCGGGCGCATGGTGGAGCTGGTGCTCGATTATTACGACAAAACTTACGCCCACGGGCTAATGGGCCGACCGGGGCACGTGGTGGAGGCCATGGATTGCGACGCGGCCGCGAACGCGGCGCGGGTGCTGGCGACGCGCTTGCCCGCCGAAGCCGCCCGTTTGTCCATGTAAAGTCTGAGTAGAGCAAGTTATATAGCCTTGTGGGCTAGATTGTTGTCGGATGCGGAGCGTTCTTCATCAGCTTATGTAAAGTCCTGAAAGAGCACAAATGGCATTGGGACACGGTAAGGCCGGCGGCTAGTTTTGCCCCGCGTCAGTTGAAAATCAGCTGGGCTTTTATCAACCCATTTCCGTTTTTTATGAAAATACGCATCATGGCAGTCTTCGGCCTCGGTTTGAGCCTGAGCGCGGCGCAGGCCCAAACCACGTTCAGCATCGGTCCTCGGGTAGGGGGCGGCGTAGCGTCAGGCACCTTCACGGGTTTCGACCAGCTCACGACCACGCCCAAAGCGGGAGACTATACGTATAGCCGCAGCTCGGTGGCAGGCTACCAACTGGGGCTAACGGCCTCGATTGGCAGCGGTCACCTAGCGTTCCAGCCCAGCTTGCTCTACACTTCTAAAGGAGTAAAGCAGTTAGGGTCCGCCTCGGACAACAGCAACGGGGTGCAGTCGAAAATTACTCTCGACGTTACGAGTCGCATCAACTATCTTGAGCTGCCGCTCAACGTGGTGTACAGCCTCGGTGACGATGGGCAGGGATTTCAACTCTTTGCCGGCCCATACGTGGCCTTTGGCATCGGTGGCAAGGCTGATTATAAGCTGGATGCCAGTTCCAACGGTCCTGGTATCCCGTTCAGCGACAGTGGTAGCCGGTCTTATGAATTTGGCAACACCTTCGTGGACCCCGACCCCAACGGCACGAGTACGAAGTTCGTGGCCGATGCCCGTGCCCGGCGTTTCGATGCCGGCCTCAATGCCGGGGTGGGCTACCGCGTCGGGCCAGTGCAGGCGCAACTTGGCTACGGGCTGGGCCTGGTGAACGTGCAGCCCGATTATCCGGCCAGCTATAAGCAGGATAATTCTACCGGCTACAACCGCTCGGTGCAGCTCTCGGTAGCGTACCTGTTCTCAGCCGGCGGGCGGTAGCCAGCGTGCCCGGCGCATCTTTGCAGGCCCCGCGTCGTCAGTCGGCGCGGGGCCTGTTTATGTCCGACCGGCTTCCTGCCCCTGCCATCCGCCTCACCCAATACTCCCACGGCGCGGGCTGCGGCTGCAAAATCGCGCCCGCCGTGCTCGACAAAATCCTGCACAGCAGCCTGCCCCAGCCTGATTACCCGGACTTGCTGGTCGGCAACGCCAGCCGCGACGACGCGGCCGTGTATCGGCTGCCGGGCCAGCCGGGGCAGTGCGTCATCAGCACGACCGATTTTTTCATGCCCATCGTGGACGACGCGTACGACTTCGGGCGCATCGCGGCGGCCAACGCCATCAGCGACGTGTACGCGATGGGCGGGCGGCCGCTGCTGGCCATCGCCGTGCTGGGCTGGCCGATTGCCAAGCTGCCGCCCGAAGTAGCGGCTCAGGTGACGGAAGGCGCGCGGGCCGTGTGCGCCGAGGCGGGCATCCCGCTGGCCGGCGGCCACAGCATCGACACGCTGGAGCCGATTTTCGGGCTGGCCGTGACGGGCTTGGTCGAAGAAAAACACCTCAAGCGCAACGACACCGCTACGACTGGGGCGCGGCTCTACCTCACCAAGCCGCTCGGCGTGGGCATCCTGAGCACGGCCCAGAAGCAGGGCATTCTGCGCGAGGAAGATGCCGACCTGGCTCCTGCCCAGATGCGGCAGCTCAATAAAATCGGGGCCGACCTGGGCGCGCTGCCCGGCGTGGTGGCCCTGACCGATGTCACCGGCTTCGGCTTGCTGGGGCATTTGCTCGAAATGTGTCAGGGCAGCGGCCTGGCCGCCGACATCGAGTTTGCAAAAGTGCCGCGCCTCGCGGCCGCCGCCCACTACGCCGCCCAGGGTGCGGTGCCGGGCGGCACGACCCGCAACTTCGCCTCCTACGGCCAGCACGTGGCCCCGCTCACCGACTTTCAGCGCACGTTTCTGTGCGACCCCCAGACCTCGGGCGGCCTGCTCGTGGCCGTGGCCCCCGAGGCCACGGCCGAGGTGGAAGCCGTGTTCGCGGCGCACGGGTTGCGGCTCGACGGCTTCGGTACGTTGCGGGCGCACGAGGCGGGCGCGCCGTGGATTTCAGTTATTAATAAACAATAAACAATTATCAATGAGCAATTTAGCCTTGACCACTTCAGGTCTGTTCTGAATCGCACATTGCTCATTGATAATTGCTCATTGAAACTCACCCCAGCCATTTTTCAAAACCTGCCTGCTGCTCGGCCGTGGCTGCCGCGCGCCGTTGCACCTCGTAAACCGCCCCGAACAGACGGCCCGGCTCGGCCCGGAGCGTGACGGTGCGCAGGCGGCCCTGGCGCAAAACCGTCAGCTCGTAAGCGGGCAGATTCTCCGCGAAAAGCAGCAGCGGGTTGGGCGTTTCGCGGCGACCGTTCACGGCCAGAATCTCGTCGTCCACGCTCAGCACGGCTTCGGCCGGCGAGCCGGGCCAGCAGTAGGCCACGCTGGTGCGGTCCGCTTTGGCCGTCACACGCAGACCAAACGCGCGCTCGGCTTCGGCGGGATTTTCCAGCGCGACCAGCTCGCAGCCCACGCCGACGAGCGCCCGGCTCAGCGGCTCCACGAGCGGGGCGGTACCGTGGATGAACTGGTCGAAGTAGCGCTTCATGTCGCGGCCGGCCACCTCGGTCACCACGCGGGCGTAGTCGGCGGCGGTGTAGCCGGGCTGCTGAGCTTGGCTGGGCTGCCCGAACTCCTGGTAAAGCTGGCGCAGCACGTCGTCGAGCGAGCGTTGGTGCTGATGGAGCTGGCGGATGGTCAAGTCCAGCAGCAGGGCCACGAGCGCGCCTTTGTGATAAACCGACACCTTGCGGTCGGGCACGCCGGGGCGGTAGCCGTCGAGCCAGAGGTCGGTGCTGGCATCGGCCAGCGAGAGGTTGTCGCCGCCCGCGTCGGCGAAGTGGCGACGCAGCACGGTGTTCAGCTCGTCCAGGTATTGCGCCGGGGTGCGGATGCGGGCGCGGCACAGCAGGTACTCGCCGTAATAAGTCGTCAGGCCCTCGGCCACGTAGCAGGTCGAAAAATAATTCTCGCGGGCGTAGTCATAAGGCCGCATTTCGGCGGGCCGGATGGCCTTTACGTTCCAGACGTGGAACAGCTCGTGGCAGCTCACGCCGAGCAATTCCTTATACAGGCTTTCCTGCATGAGCTGACTGGCCGGCCCCAGCACGATAACCGTTGAAGCAGCGTGCTCCACGCCGTGGTAGTACGCGCCCGACACGAACTGATTCAGGAAGTGAAACTCCGGGCTGGTCGCGCTGCCAGGGCCGCCGCCATCGCCCGGAAAGCTGCCGAACAAGTCTAGCTGAGCTTTAGAAAACGCCTCAAAATCAGCCAGCAGGCGCGGCCAGTCGAGCACGGCCTCGTCGCCCTGTGCCCACACGTGAAACGCCACTCCGCCGGCCGCGTACTGCTCGTGCTGAAGCGCAGGCGAGGCGATAAGCGGCGAGTCGGCTAGCTGGTCGAAGCTGGCGGCCGGCAGCACGTTCGGCTCCGACTGGGGCAACCCGCAGGCCACGCGCCAGCCAGCGGGCAGGGCCAGCGTGAGCTGGCAAGCCTCGGTTTCGTGCCCCACGGCGTACAGCAGCGCCTGCACCGGGTTGAGGTAGAGCTGAGTTTCGTCGAGCCACGAGCCGCCCGCGTCGAGCTGATGGGCGTAGAAGCGGTAGCGCACCCGCACGGCCCGACCGGCCGCGCCGGGCACTTCCCAGCGGTCCTTGGTCGTTTTGTAGCACGGCAGCGGCGCGTCGGTGTCGGCATCGCTGGCCTCGACGCGCTGGATTTTTTGGGCGAAGTTTTGTAACTCGTAACGGCCTGGTCGCCAGGCGGACAGCTGCAAGGCCAGCGGCGCGGCCGCGTCGGCGGGCACGGCCACGACGAGCTGAATTTGCAAATAAAACGTGAGCTGGTTATCGAACGAAACGTGGTAATAGGTCATGGGGGAAGAAAGTAAAACGAAGCCCTCGCTTCGTTTATCGCCGGCACGGCGAAGCTACGAGCGGGCGCATTTGTTGGGCAAAGCTGATGAATGCCCCCTTACGTCTGCTTACGCCGCTTCGCCGCTACGCGGCGATAAACGGAGTGCCACTCCGTTTTACTTTCAGCTTGTTATTTCCGGCCCAAAGCCGTACCTTTGCCGGCCCAACTCGAAAGTTTGACCGGACATGAAACGTACCTACCAACCCTCGCAGCGCAAGCGTCGCAACAAGCATGGCTTCCGTAACCGCATGGAAACCGCCAACGGCCGCAACGTGCTGGCCCGCCGTCGTGCCAAAGGCCGCAAGCGCCTCACCGTGTCGGACGAAGGCCGCCACAAGCGCTAGGTTTTAGTGCTTAGTGCTTAGTGCTTAGTGCTTAGTGCTTGGTATTTCCAATGCTATGTCTGACGGCGGCGAACTTACCAGCGACCAAGCACCAAGCACCAAGCACCAAGCACCAAAGAAATACACTTTCCCGAAGGAGGAACACCTTTGCCGCAAGAAGCTCATCGAGCAGCTTTTCGGCAAGCAGGGTTCCTCTTTCGGCGTTTATCCCTTGCGCCTGACCTGGCTGGCGGCCCCGGCCCGCACGAGCGCCCCGCCCCAGGTGCTAGTGAGCGTGCCCAAGCGCACCTTCAAGCGGGCCGTGGACCGTAACCGGCTCAAGCGGCTCATGCGCGAGGCGTACCGGCTCAACAAATACCAGCTGCTCGACGCGCCGGGCGGGCATCCGGTGGCGCTGCTCGGTATTTTGTACACGGGCAAGGAAAAAAGCGAGCTGCCGCTCATCCAGAAAAAATTAATTCGGGGTCTGGGCCGCCTGCTCGCCGAATCGGGGATGCAACCAGCGGGGTAATGGCACTATCTTCACGGCAACAATGGCCGCCCGCCGGGCGCGCCTAGCTTTTGCCGATGAAAACCCGCACCAAGATTCTCGTGCCCGCCGCGCTGCTTACGCTCGGGCTGGTTGGCTTCCGCGCCGCGCCCGACAGCGAGCGCTACTTCGAGATTGCCAAAAACCTGGACATCTTCGCCACCCTCTTCAAGGAGGTGAACACGTACTACGTGGACGAGATTACGCCCGGCAAGCTACTCAAAACGGGCATCGACGGGATGCTTAAGTCCCTGGACCCGTACACGAACTACATCCCGGAGGACGACATCGAGGACTTCCGCACCCTCACCACGGGGCAGTACGTGAGCATCGGGGCCTCGGTGGCCAAGCGCAACGGCAAGGTGGTGGTGCAGAGCGCCTACGAAGGCTACCCGGCCCAGCGCGCGGGCCTGCTGCCGGGCGATGAAATCCTGACCATCAACAACATCAGCCTGGAGAAAAAGACTGGCTCCGACGTGAGCAAGCTGCTCAAAGGGCAGGCCCAGTCGATGGTGAAGCTCGTCGTGACCCGCTACGGGCAGGATAAGCCGGTGGACATCACCATCACCCGCGACCGGATTCAGGTCGAAAACGTCTCGTATTCGGGCATGCTCACGCCTGACATCGGCTACTTCCAGCTTTCGTATTTCACCGTCGATGCGGGTCGGGAGGTGCGCCAGGCTGTGACGCGGCTCAAGGAAAAAGGGGCGAAGAAAATCGTGTTCGACATCCGCGACAATCCCGGCGGGCTGCTCAACGAGGCCATCAACATCTCGAACCTATTCGTGGACAAGGGTCTCGACGTGGTGAGCACGAAGGGCAAAGTGAGCGAGTGGAACAAGACTTACAAGGCGCTCGACGTGCCGCTGGATACGCAGATTCCGCTGGCCATTATCACGAGCAGCCGCTCGGCTTCGGCCTCCGAAATCGTGTCGGGCGTGTTGCAGGACTACGACCGGGCGGTGCTCGTCGGTGAGCGCACCTTCGGCAAGGGCCTCGTGCAGGCTACGCGCCCGCTGAGCTACAACTCGCAGCTGAAAGTGACGACCGCTAAATACTACATTCCCAGCGGGCGCTGCATTCAGGAAATCGACTATTCGCACCGCGCCGAGGACGGCGCGCTCACCAAGTTTCCGGATTCGTTGCGCACTGCCTACAAGACGCAGGCCGGCCGCACCGTGTACGACGGCGGCGGCGTGGCGCCCGACGTGCTGGTGCCGGCCCGCGAAATCGCCGACATCACCCGCCTGCTCATTCAGAAAAGCTACCTTTTCGACTACGCCACCCGCTACCGGGCCGAGCACCCGAGCATCGCCCCGGCCCGCGAGTTCAAGCTTTCGGACGTGGAATACCAGAAATTCGTCACCTATCTGCAAAGCAAGACCCTGACCTACAACACCGATGCCGAAAAGTCGCTGACCGAACTCACCAAAAAGGTGAAGGAGGACAAGCACTACGACGACGTGAAGCCTGAGCTGGAAGCCATCAAGCGCAAGGTGACGGCCAACAAAGCCAACGACCTGCAGCGCTTCAAGCCCGAGCTGAAAGACCTGCTCGAAGAAGAAATCGTCTCGCGCTATTATTTCGAGAAAGGCCGCATCGAAGCCGGCTTCGACGACGACCCGAGCGTGCAAGCCGCCATCGCCGTGCTCAACGACCCGAACCGCTACGCGGCGTTGTTGAAGCCCGGCGGGGCGGCGGCGAGCGCGCGCAAATCGGGGGGGGCCGGGAAGTAGCGTTGCCCGGCATCTCGTCCAGCAACCAAGTAGTACCGGCGATGGTCAGAGCAGCAAGCAGCACGCCGAGGAGGAGCGCCTGCTCGCTTGGTCAAGTGCAAACATCGGCCGCTAGATGCCGTCTAGCCCCGGCAAGCCGAGCAAACCAGCGGCGCGCCGCGCCACGGTTTTGACACGGGCGACATCCGGGCCGGTGATGGTCAGGTGGCCCATCTTGCGGCCCGCGCGCGCCTGCAGCTTGCCGTACAGATGCAGGTGCGTTCCCGGCAGGTTCAGCACGGCGGGCCAGTCTGGCTCCCGCGGTTGGCCGCTGTCATCTAACCACACCTCGCCCAGCAGGTTGAGCATGATGGCCGGCGAATGCTGGCGCGGCTCCGGCAAAGGCAAGCCCGCCAGGGCACGGACCTGCAGGTCGAACTGCGACACGTCACAGGCATCCAGGGTGTAGTGGCCGCTGTTGTGCGGGCGCGGGGCCATCTCGTTGACCACCAAGCCGCCATGCTCGCTGCCGTCTGCCACCACAAAAAACTCGACGCACAGCACCCCGACGTAGCCCAGATGCCGCGCCAGCGAAACAGCCGCGTCGCGGGCCTGAGTTGCCAGGGCGGGCGGCAGATTGCCTTCGTAGGCGTGGGTCACGGCCAAAATACCCTCCACGTGCACGTTGCGCTGCGGGGCGAAGCTGACGACTTGCCCGTCCCAGCCGCGCGCCACCAGCACCGAACACTCGGCGCGGAGCGATAGCCGCTTTTCCAGCACGCAGCCGGCGCCGCCCAGCTCGGCCCAGGCGGCGGCCAGCTCCCCGGCGGTCTGGACGCGGACCTGGCCCTTGCCGTCGTAGCCCAGGCGCGCGGTTTTCAGGATGCCGGGCAGCAAATCGGCCCGCTCGTTCTGCACGGCTTGCAATTGAGCCAGCGTTTCAATCACCGCGAAGGGCGCGCAGCTCACCCCCGACAGGTGAGCGCAGGCCGTGAAGAGGGCTTTTTCCGCGATGCGGTCTTGCGCCAGGCCCACCACGGCCGCGCCCGGTGCTACGGGTCGGGTCAGGGCCAGCGCTTGCAGGGCCTGGGCGGGCACGTTTTCAAACTCGGTGGTGATGGCCTGGCACAGCTGGGCCAGTTGCGCCAGCCCGGCCGGGTCGTCGTAGGCGGTCTGGATGTGGTAGTGACTCACCCGCCCGGCCGGGCTGTGCGCGTCCGGCTCCAGCACGGCCGTGAAGTAGCCCAGGCGCTGGGCGGCGTGCACGAACATCCGGCCCAGCTGGCCGCCCCCCAGTACCCCCAGCGTCGCCCGCTGGCCAGTAGCATCCTCACTGCCCGGCAAAATCGGGGTCATCGCTACTACGGGCGTATCGGTGTTCATATCGGCGTTGCTGCTGGCAGCGTCATGGCGCGGGCGGCTTCGGTTTGTTCGGCGCGAAACGCCCGCAGCTTGGTCGCCAGGTCTGGGTCGTGCAGGGCCAGCAGGCTGACGGCGAACAGCGCCGCGTTGGCCGCCCCCGCCTGGCCAATGGCAAACGTGGCCACGGGCACCCCTTTGGGCATCTGCACGATGCTGTAGAGCGAATCCAGCCCCTGCAAATGGCGGCTGGCCACCGGCACCCCCAGCACGGGCAGCGTGGTTTTGGCGGCCAGCATGCCCGGCAAGTGGGCGGCCCCCCCCGCGCCGGCGATAATAGCCTGCAAGCCACGCGGGCCGGCTTGTTCGGCGTAGGCAAACAAGTCGTCGGGCATGCGGTGGGCCGACACGACGCGCGCTTCGTGGGCCACGCCAAAGTGCGCGAGCAGCTGCACGGCGTGCTGCATGGTGTCCCAGTCGCTGCTGGAGCCCATGACCACGCCGACCAGGGGCTGGGGCTGGGTGGCGCTGGGGGTGGAGGTGGAGGTGGAAAGGGTGTTCATGGGAAATAAGTCAGTTGGTTGCTCGCCGCTCGTTGCGCCTCACCCCCCGGCCCCCTCTCCGAAAAAGAGAGGGGAGCCAGACAACAAGTTGCGTTTGCTTACGGTCGGCTCCCCCTCTCGGGGGCCGGGGGGTGAGGCGCAACGCCAGAACGGGACTGCTCAATTACAGATGCGCAAAGGCCCACCCCTCAGCGCTCTAGCAAAATCTCCGCACCTAGAATCACCAAATCCACCCGGCCTTTCAGCGTCTGGTCGATAAAAGGCGTGTTCTGGGACTTGGATTTCATAAACTCCCGCGTGAAAGTGGTTTCCGCTTCGGTATCGAACAAGAGGCACTCGGCTTGCTGGCCGACTTCGATGGCGGCGGCCGGCAGGCCCATCAGGCGGCGTGGCTCGGCCGAATAGCGCTTCACTACCAGGTCCCACCCAAATTTTCCGGGCCGAACGAAGTAGTGGTAGAGCGAGACCAGGGCCGTATCCAGGCCGGTAATGCCATTGGGCGCGCTCATGAAATCCTGGGCTTTTTCAAACGGCGTGTGCGGCGCGTGGTCCGTGGCGATGAGGTCGAATACGCCCTCGATAAGCCCTTCGAGTAGCGCGTCACAATCGGCCTGCGTTCGCAGCGGCGGGTTCATTTTGTAGTTCGTGTCGTAGTCGCCGATGTGCTCGTCGGTGAACAGCAGATGGTGCGGGGCCACTTCCGCCGTGACATTCACGTCGCCGCGCGATTTCCACCAGCGAATGGTCTCCATGCCGAGCTTGCTCGAAACGTGCTGGATGTGCACGTGCGCGCCCGCCGCGTGGGCCAGGCGGATGTCGCGGTCGATGATGATTTCCTCCGCGCAAGCCGGTGAGCCTTTGATGCCGAGCCGGTAGCTCATCACCCCTTCGTTGAGGGCGCGCGGCCCGGCCAGCTCCGGCACCTCGCAGTGACTGGCGAAAAACATCCCAAACTCGGTGGCGTACTGCATCGCTCGGAGCAGCACCGCCGGGTCGGCGGTGGTGTCGCCGTCGTCGGTGAGCATCGTCACGCCAAGGCCGCGCATACCTTCGATTTCCGCCAGTTCCTTGCCCTCGCGGTTCTTGGTGACGCACCCGGAGGTGTACACCGGAATGCGGGACCGGTGCTTGGCGTTTTCCAGCACGGTGGCTATCGCGGTCGCCGAGTCGAGGGCCGGGCGGGTGTTGGGCATCATCACCACGCCGGTAATGCCGCCGTTGATGGCCGCCTCGCTACCCGTCGTAATCGTCTCCTTGTTCTCAAAGCCCGGCGCGCGGAAATGGACGTGGGCATCGAACATGGCCGGCATCAGCACCCGGCCGCGCGCGTCGATGACGCGGGCACCCTCGGGAATGGCCAGGTTGGGACCGATGTGCTTAATTATTCCCTCGACAATCAGCACATCGCTCTCGGCAAGCACGGGTGAGTTTTCAGTGGCGATGCGGGCATTTTGAAACAGGAGCATGGAGGAAGGAGTGCGGTGAACCGGCAAGGGGTAGGGGCTATTCGGGCTGTTGAAGAAGAAAATACACGGGCAGAATCAGCCGCCGCGTCCGACATTCAGGGCGTAATCATCGTCGAACCAACGCGTTGCCGCGCGGCATATGCCTCCTGCTTCGGAAAGTCTCCGCCCGGCGTGAGCCAGTCGAGCACGGCCATGCGAATGGAAATCCCGTTTTCGACCTGGTTGGTGATGAGGCTGCGCTCGTAGTCCATGACGGCATCGCACAGCTCGACCCCCCGGTTCACGGGGCCGGGGTGCATGATGTAGAGGCCACGGTCGCGGATTTCCGCCAGCCGGGTGTTGGTGATGCCGTAAACCCGGTGGTACTCGCGAACGCTGGGGAAAAACTGCACGTCCTGGCGCTCCATCTGCACGCGGAGCAGGTACACCACATCGGGTGTCCAGGCCATGGCCGCCTCGTAGTCGGTGAAGCGACGAATGCTTTCCGGGATATACTTGGGCACCAGCGACCCCGGCCCGAGGTAAGCGACCTCGATGCCCAGCTTTTGCAGCAGCGTGCTGGTGGAGCGCGCGACGCGGGAGTGGAGGATATCGCCGATGATGAGGACTTTTTTGCCCCTGGGGTCGGGAAATTTTTCCTTAATGGTGAAGGCATCCAGCAGGGCCTGGGTGGGGTGCTCGTGCGCCCCGTCGCCGGCGTTGATGACCGACGCCGTGGTTTGGCGGGCAATCATGGCGGGCAGGCCGGGGTGAGCGTGGCGGACGACGATGTAGTCGGTGCGCATGGCCTGGAGCGTCTCAATCGTCTCGCGCACCGACTCGCCCTTGGTGATGGAGGAGTGGGCAACGTCGAAGTTCGTTACCTCCGCCGAGAGGCGTTTGGCCGCGACCTCGAAGGAGGAGTGCGTCCGGGTGCTGGCCTCGTAGAAGAGCATGAGCACGGACTTGCCCTCCAGGGCGGGAATTTTTTTCACCGAGCGGGTGAACAGTTCTTTGAAGGATGTGGATTGGTCGAGCAAAAACTCGATTTCCTCCCGGTGCAGGGAGGCGATGTCGAGCAGGTCTTTACGTGCCATACCGGGTTTGGGAAAATAAGTATGTAGTAAGTATGAACTAGCAGTTAGCGGCGGGCCGGCAGCCGACGAGCTTCACAGACATAAAAAAACCGTCTCGGAATCCGAAACGGCAGCGGGGCAATACTCAGAAGAAACAACGGAAATACCAGCGGCAAAATCGGGAAAACCGATGGAGGCGAAGACCTGCCGGTCCCCTCGCGGTTCCCGGCCGAGCAGGGTCCCGCGCTTCATCAACAGGCTTTTTGGTTGAAGCATAATGCAAATTTACGGCATTGTTACGGCTGGCAATTTCTCGGCAAGGTTAATTTTTTTCGCTCCGTTTTCCTCAAATTTCATTTTCGACCTAACGGGCTAAACGACGCACTTTTTGTCCTTCTTTTCGCCATCAAAAAAATTATGACTCGCGTAATTAATTGCTTGGCAAGCACCGTCCGTCTTAACTTTAAGTCTTTATTCCGCCGCCTCAGCTGGCGGGCCGCCACTCTCCGGCGGCAAGTAGCCTCTGGACTACTTGGCATTGTTGTGCCGACTCCAACTGGCGGCCAATCAGTTTGAGAACCATAATTCCTGCTACGTTGGCGGGCTGATGGGCTTCGGTTACACGGGCTACACGGGGCCACGCCGGCGGCGACCCCGGCGTGGTAACGCTGCTTTCGGACCCCAAATCGGTATCAGTCAGCGCTTGATGAGGACCCCTGACCTGTCCACCAGGCCCGGCGAGGTACAGCAGCTGCAACACCCTGGCCAACTACCAGCCCCGGGTAAGGCGCGGAGGATGAAGCAGCCACGAGGCGGAAGCGTGCGTGGGTACTGAGCGCGATTTTTCGGCCCGCTGTAGCGACAAGCCTTCGCGTAATTTTATCCCCGCAACTCTAAGAAGGCCAATGAGTAGCTGTTGACACGAACGACGCGATTGGCGCGGGGTGAAACCCAGTAGGGCGGTGCCCTGTGCCGGCTGCGTAACAACCGCTAATAATACCGATTTGGCACCAGATACTCCCGCGCGTACTCCGCGATGCCGTCTTCCAACGACGCGAACGGGCGCTCGTAGCCGATGGCGCGGAGCTTGCCCATCTCAGCCCGGGTGTAATACTGGTACGTGGCGCGAATGTCCTCCGGGGTATCCTTAAAAGTAATGTTGGCGGGCAGGCCAAGGGCGGCGAAAGTGGCGTGGGCGAGGTCCAGAAACGGGCGGGCCACGCCGCTACCCAGGTTATAAAGCCCGGAATGCGTGCGGTGGTGCAGCAGGAAATAACACACCTCGACCACATCCTTGACGTAGATAAAATCGCGCATCTGCCCGCCGTCGGCGTAAGCAGGGTTGTGGGAGCGGAAGAGCGTTACCGCGCCGCCTTGCTGAATCTGGCGAAACGCGTGGAGCACGACCGAGGCCATGCGGCCCTTGTGGTACTCGTTGGGGCCGTAAACGTTGAAAAACTTCAGCCCGGCCCAGAAATACGGCTGCTCAGTTTGGGCGAGCGCCCACTGGTCGAAGTCATTTTTCGACGCGCCGTAGGGGTTAAGCGGGTGCAGGCGTTGGGGCAGGGTATCGTCCTGGTCGGAGTAGCCGAGCGCGCCGTCGCCGTAGGTGGCCCCGGAGCTGGCGTAGACCAGCGGCAGCTGGTAGCGCACGCACGCCTGCCACATCTGCTTGGAGTAGTTGAGGTTGAGCAGGTCGAATACGGCCGGGTCCTGCTCGGCGGTGTCGGTGCGCGCGCCGAGGTGAAAGACGAACTCGACCTGCTCGTGGTGCAGGTCGAGCCAGTCGAAGAACTGCTCGCGGTCCACGTATTCGCGGAGCTTTTTGCCCTGAATATTGGGCAGCTTCTTCTCGATGGCGAAGTTGTCCACCACCACGAGGTCGTTGAAGTTGGCGGCGTTGAGGCGGGAGACGAGGCCGCTGGCGATGAAGCCGGCGGCCCCAGTTACGACTATCATAAGACAGATTTTTTGCGGGCTTAAAGGTAAAGCCCCCGGCCGTGCGGGCTGTTATTGGCCGCGCGCGGATGCCGGGCGTGGCGCTGGTTTCAGCAGCGGCCTCCGGGCCAAGCCTGCCCGCGCCGGCCGGTTCACGGACTTGATAACGGCCCCTGTCAGGGTACTGTCTTCCGTATCTTTGCGGCGGAAAAATTGGGGCCAAGTTCTTGGTTTTTGGTCGCTGGCCGCCCGGCGCGAACCCCAGCCAACAACCGGAAGCCAACCACCAAAAACCAACCAGATGGTCCACGTCAGTCGCCGCGAGCATTTCAACGCCGCCCACAAACTTTTCAACCCGGCTTGGAGCGCGGCGCGCAACGCGGAGGTGTTCGGCCCCTGCGCCAACGAGAACTGGCACGGCCACAACTACGAGTTAATCGTCACCGTCAAAGGCCAGCCCGACCCCGACACCGGCTTCGTCGTGGATTTGAAGGCCCTTTCCGACCTCATTCAGCGCCACATCACCGACGAGGTGGACCATAAGAACCTCAACCTCGACGTGCCGTTTCTGGCCGGGCAGCTGGCAAGCACCGAAAACCTGGCCGTCGCGTTCTGGCAAATCCTGGAACGCGAGCTGCCCGCCATCACCGCCGCGCGCCTGCACTGCGTAAAGGTGTATGAAACGCCGCGCAACGCGGTGGAATATTACGGCGAGGTCAGCTAAGAGTTGAAAGTTAAGAGTTAAGAATTGGCCGAAATTAAATACCGCCAACTCTCAAAAATCAACCCTTAACTCCATTATGAAATACTATTTTATCGTCGGTGAGCGCTCCGGCGACACCCACGCCGCTCACTTGCTGCGCGAGCTGAAGGGGCAGGACGCGGCGGCCGATTTCCGCTACTGGGGTGGCGACCAGATGCAGGCCCAGGGCGGGCACTTGGTGCGCCACTACCGCGAGCTGGCCGTGATGGGCTTTTGGGAGGCGGCCACGAGTCTGCTCAAGTGGCGCGGCTATCTGCGGGAGTGTGAGCAGGATATTTTGGCTTATCGGCCCGACGTGCTGGTGCTGGTAGACTTCGGCGGCTTCAATCTGCGGCTGGCAGCTTGGGCCAAAACTCAGGGCATCCGGGTATTTTATTACATCTCGCCCAAAATCTGGGCCTGGAACCAGGGGCGGGTCGAGAAAATCAAGGCGCTGGTAGATAGGATGTTCGTCATCCTGCCGTTCGAGGCCGAGTTCTACCAGAAGTTCGATTACAAGGTAGATTACATCGGCAACCCGACGGCCGACGAGGTAGCTGCTTTCCGGCCCGACCCGGAGTTTATGGCCCGGTACCAACTCGACCCGGCGCGGCCGATTATCGCGGTGCTGCCCGGCTCGCGCAAGCAGGAGTTGGAGGAGATGCTGCACGAGATGCTGGCCGTGCTGCCCGCGTTCCAGGAATATCAGTTCGTAGTGGCGGCCGTGAGCAACCTCGACCGTGTTTATTACCAGCACTTCGAGCGGAATGGCATTAAGCTGGTTTTCGACCAGGCGTATGACCTGCTGAGCCGGGCCAGCGCGGCGCTCGTTACCAGCGGCACGGCCACGCTCGAAACGGCGCTGTTCGACGTGCCGCAGGTAGTGTGCTACCGCACGAGCGGCTTGTCGTATCTCATCGCGCGGGCCGTCATCAAGGTGCCGTTTATTTCGCTGGTTAATCTGGTCGTGGGCCGGGCCGTGGTGCCGGAATTTATTCAGGACAACTTTACGGCCCGCAACCTGCTCGATGAGCTGAAGCGCCTGCTCACCGACGAAGCCTACATCGCCCAGCAGCGCACCGGCTACGCCGAGCTACGGCAGCTGCTGGGCCAGCACAACGCCGCTCACCAAGCTGCCGCACTGATGGTCAAGTATTTGAGCGGTGAGGTGGTGAAATCGTGAGTTGGTGAGTTTTCTCTGGTTGTTTCAATTGTCATTGCCGCTCAAAAAAACAGAAAAGAGAACACTCACTATTTCACCACTTCACCATCTCGCCAATGTCCAGCGCCGAGCGCACGACCGTGCAGCGCGTAAGCGGCGCTGGCCTGACCCGCGCCACCGACCTGCTGGCCGTGGAGGCTCCACTCGAAATCAGCCTCGGCCACGGGCCTGACGGCCAACGCCAAACCCACAGCCTGGCCGTCACGATGCGTACGCCTGGTCACGATGCCGAGCTGGTAGCCGGCTTTCTGCTCAGCGAGGGCATTGTTCAGAGCCCGGCCGATTTGCTCAGTATTGAGCACCACGCCGACCCGCGCCGGCCGGAGGAGCGCGGCAACGTCATCCGGGCCGAGTTGGCCCCGGCCGTAAAGGTGGAATTCGACCGTCTGGAGCGGCATTTTTATACTACATCGAGCTGCGGAGTGTGCGGCAAGACGAGCATCGCGGCCGTGCGGGCCGTCTCGTGCCCGGTGCCGCCCGCGCTTGACCAGCCGTGCGTGTCGGCCGCGCTTATTCACGCGCTGCCCGGCCGGCAGCGCGCCGCGCAAGCCGTGTTCGAGCAAACCGGCGGCTTGCACGCCACGGCGCTTTTTAGTGCCCACGACGGCGAGTTATTGCTGTTGCGCGAAGACGTGGGTCGCCACAACGCGTTTGACAAAGTGGTGGGCGCGGCTCTGCGAGCCGGTTTGCTGCCGCTGAATCAGCACGTCGTGCTGCTGAGCGGGCGCGCCAGCTTCGAGCTGGTGCAGAAAGCGGCCGTGGCGGGCGTGGCGATACTGGCCGCCGTGGGCGCGCCGAGCAGCCTGGCCGTCGAGGCCGCCGAGGAGTTCGGGCTGACGCTGCTGGGGTTCGTGCGCGACGGCCGCTTCAATATTTACACCCACGGGGCGCGAATCGGCACGAATTAAGGCCCGATTCAGGAAGCGTCTTGACCAGTTGACTTATTCGACTCCGGGCGTGGTTTAGCGGGCCGACAGGCGCTGCCGGTCATCTTAAGTGACTGACCTCGTATTCCAAAACGAACCACAAATAATCCGTTCTATCCGTTAAAATCGGTTAAATCCGCGGTCTATGAAATTGAGACTCGAAGACAACACCCTACGTCTACGCCTGTCTGAGGCGGAGCTAACCGAGTTCGCCGCCACCGGGCGCGTGGTGGGCAGCACAAATTTTGGCTCCGACCCGGCGCAGCAATTGTACTACGCGCTGGAGCGCACGGCGGCAACATCCGCGGCGGCTCCAATTGCTGAAGGCGTTACCGCTAACGGTCTTGCGCTCAACTACGCTGCCGGCAACATCACGGTGCGCGTACCGGCCGAACTGGCCGACGAGTGGACGGGTACGGCGCGCATCGGTTTTTCGGGCGAAATTCTGGTAGCCGAAAATCAGCGGCTCCGTATATTGGTCGAGAAAGATTTAGACTGTCGGCACTGATAGCCGTTGCGCCAGCGAGTCAGCAGCGGCGGGGCATGACTCAAGCTTTTAGTTATTACTCAGCAGCAGTTCGCGTATTTTCTCAAACTATCCACTTCTTTTCTTATTCCACATGGAAGATTCCCCCCAGACCGACCCGAGCAAGGCGGGCCAGGTAGAAGAACAAAAGGCCAGCCAGGCCCCCAAAAGCGGCGAGCGGCCCGACCAGGGCAACGCGCCCGTGGCCGACTACGAGATTCCGAACGCCGACCGACCCAATAAACTAGACCATCAAGCTAACGCCGACGTGCCCAAACAACACATTCCGGCCCCCGACAACCCGGGGGCCAAGTACCGGGAGCCGGTGCTGGCCCAGCCGCCCGAAGCCCTGCTCGACCTGCGCCTGGAGCCGCGCCAGACGGTGGCGGCCGGCGTAACGGCCGTGCTCAAGTCCATGCAGTTCAGCTGGGGGCAGGACGGCGTGGGGCGCGGCACGAAGGTGCTCATGCGCATGAACCAGAAGGACGGGTTCGACTGCTCGTCGTGCGCCTGGCCCGACCCCGATGAGCACCGCTCGATTGCCGAGTTTTGCGAAAACGGGGCCAAAGCTTCCGCCTCCGATGCCGACGACAAGGCCGCCGGCCCGGAGTTTTTCGCCCGCCATTCGCTGGCCGAGCTCTCGCGGATGACCGACCGCGACCAGAATAACGCCGGCCGCCTGACCCACCCGATGGTGAAGCGGCCCGGCGACAACCACTATTCGCCCATCGCCTGGGCCGACGCGTTCGGGCTGATTGCCGAGGAGCTGAACGCGCTCAAAAGCCCCGACGAGGCCATTTTCTACACCTCAGGCAAGGTGCCCAACGAGCCGGCGTTCTTGTTTCAGCGCTTCGTGCGCGAGTTCGGGACCAACAACCTGCCCGACTGCTCCAATATGTGCCACGAGAGCAGCGGCTCGGCCCTCAGCCCCACGCTGGGCCTGGGTAAAGGCTCGGTCACGCTCAACGACATCCACGAGGCGGAGGTCATTCTCATCATCGGCCAGAACCCCGGCACGAACCACCCGCGGATGCTCTCGGCCCTGCAAATCGCCAAGAAGAACGGGGCCAAAATCATCAGCATCAACCCGCTGATTGAGGCCGGGCTGAACCACTTCAAGAACCCCCAGGATTTCATGAACCCGCTCCGGGCGGTGGGGGCGCTGCTGGGCGGCGGCATTCAGATTACGGATTTGTATTTGCAAGTGCGCGTGAACGGCGACATGGGCCTGCTGCGCGGCATCATGAAGCACTTGTTCGAGGCCGAGGACCGCAACCCCGGGCAGGTTGTGGACCGGCCGTTTATCGATGAATTCACGACGGGCTTCGCGGAGTTCGAACGCAACATCCGGGATACGAAGTGGGAGGAAATCGAGGAGCTGAGCGGGCTGAGCCGGGCGCAAATGCTGGAAGCGGCCAACATCATCGCCCCGAAGCAAAAAATTATCACCTGCTGGGCGATGGGCCTCACCCAGCAGCGCAACGGGGTGCAGTGCATTCAGGAAGTCGTGAACTTCCAGTTGATGAAAGGGGCCATCGGCAAGCCGGGCGCGGGCACTTGCCCGGTGCGGGGCCACTCCAACGTGCAGGGCGACCGCACGATGGGCATCTGGGAGCGAGTGCATTCGGGCTTCATCGACGCGATGGAGCAGGAGTTTAAGTTTACCGCGAACCGCGAAGATGGTTTCGACGTGGTGGAGAGCATCCGGGCCATGCACGACGGGCGGGCGAAAGTTTATTTCAGCCTGGGTGGTAACCTGCTGGCCGCCGGCCCCGACACCGAGCTGATTGCCGAGGCCATGCGCAAGCAGAGCCTGACCGTGTTCGTGGGCACCAAGCTCAACCGGGGCCACCTCGTGACGGGCCGCACGAGCCTGCTGCTGCCCTGCTTCACGCACGCCGACATCGACATGCAGCGCAGCGGGCAACAGATGACTTCCTGCGAAAACTCGATGGGCGTGGTCTCCCAGAACCGGGGCGTGCTCGTGCCGCTGGCCGGCGAGATGCTGAGCGAGGTCGCTATTCTGAGCGGGGTGGCCATCGCCACGCTCGGCGCGCGCACCGACGTGGCCGACTGGGTGGCCTGCACCGAGAACTACGATGTCATCCGCGACCACATCACGCGGGTTATTCCGGGCTTCGAGGAATTCAACACCAAGCTGCGCCACCCCGGCGGATTTTACTTGCCCAACGGCCCGCGCGAGCGCAAATTCACGACTAAGAACGGCAAGGCCAACTTTACCACGACCGAGCTGCTGCGCCCCGACCTCGACCTCGAAGCCGGCCAGCTCGTGCTGATGACCGTGCGCAGCCACGACCAGTTTAACACGACCATCTACGACTACAACGACCGCTACCGGGGCATCCACAACGAGCGCCGGGTGCTGTTTATGAACGCCGCCGACATCGCTGAGCGCGGTCTCAAAGCCCGCGACTTGGTGGACATCACCTCGCACTTCGGGGGCGAGACGCGCCGGGTGGAGAGGTTCGTGGCCGTGCCCTACGACATTCCGAAGGGCAACGTGGCCGCGTATTTCCCCGAAGCCAACCCCTTGGTGGCCATTTCGAGCGTGGCCAAGGTCAGCAATCAGCCTACTTCTAAATATGTGGTGGTGACGGTGGTGCCGACGGCGGTGAACAACGAGGTGCGGGTGCGCGAGCGCGAAGCTATGATGGCGGAGTAGAAATGTGGCGCGAGCTTCAGCTCGCAGTAGATGCTTGTCAGAGAGCATGTACTGCGAGCTGAAGCTCGCGCCACATTTGCTATAGCTATACTAATTTAGCAAATTTACCGGCCTCGCGTCTTGCCCCGCTGCCGGCTCCCTCTACCTTGCGGCGGGTTAGGCCCCGGGCCTGACCCGCCGTTTTTCCTGCCTTTTCCCACCCGCAACCTGATGGCCGAAACCACTTCTCTGCTCGACCGCGCCCGCACCATCGCGCCGCCCGGCTACAATCGCTGGCTGGTGCCGCCGGCCGCGCTCGCCATTCACCTGGCCATCGGGCAGGCATATGCGTTCTCAGTATTCAAAAAGCCACTTGGCGCGCTGCTGAGCCTGGATGTAAACAAGCCTAGTCCCGGCGACTGGACGGCCTCTCAGATTGGCTGGACGTTCTCCATTGCCATCGTGCTGCTGGGCTTATCGGCGGCCGTGTTTGGGAAGTGGCTCGAGCGCGTGGGGCCGCGCAAGGCCATGCTGGCTTCGGCGCTGTGCTTCGCGGGGGGCTTTTTTATTGGCTCGCTGGGGGTGCATCTGCGCTCGCTGCCGCTGTTTTATTTCGGCTACGGCTTCGTGGGCGGCATCGGGCTGGGGATAGGCTACATCTCGCCGGTGAGCACACTCATTAAGTGGTTCCCCGACCGCAAGGGCGTGGCGACGGGCATGGCCATTATGGGTTTTGGGGGCGGGGCCATGATTGGCTCGCCGCTGGCCGTGGGCCTGATGGCGCACTTCAAAACCCCGACTGACCTGGGCGTGGCCCCGACGCTGCTCGTCATGGGCCTGATTTACTTC
>Ga0123336_10001541_pt1 | contig 21149 bp, 16 predicted proteins | sample SSSSmetaG_FD_96466 | JGI IMG/M metagenome (GOLD analysis project Ga0123336, IMG submission 96466) | Glacier valley bacterial and archeal communities from Borup Fiord, Nunavut, Canada, to study Microbial Dark Matter (Phase II) - ​SSSS metaG | ecosystem: Environmental > Aquatic > Freshwater > Ice... | reverse complement strand
GTGAATAGCAGGGCGTCAGCTTTTGCGGGTACGATGTCTTCTTTGAATACCAACTTCAGACCGTCAGCAACGGGTGCTAGGACTCCCAGGGGGCCGAGGAATTCCGGGCCAATCCGCTGTTGAGCGGCGGCGGAGATTTTCCGCTCTAGCCAGACGCTAGTGAGTACCCCGAATACGGCACCGACAACCATCAATACCATTGGCAAAGGTAGCCAAAGCACTTGGGCGATGTCCGCTGGTAAGCCCCAATTCATCAGGGCTTCTACAAAACTTCCTTGTAAGTCAATTCCTGGGTTCATTATTTCCAGCTTTTGAGCGATCGCATATATTTTTACACCCATCCTTTGTAGGAGTAGGCTTGGAGATTTGGGTGTTTGTAAAGATTTTTAATGCTTTACCGCATATCAGTATATCGCCGGACAGGCCCCAAGAACCGATGGATGAGGTGAAATTATACTTATCTGATCCCCAAGCTTGGCTAATGGGTTGGTAACTTATGATTGAGGAATGAAGAGGAGACGGCAGTGCCGTCTCCCTACCCAAAATAATATTGTAGGGACACGGCACTGCCGTCTCCTCCATTTATATCATTCCGATGCTAACGGAATTGATATCACTCCTATGAGATATAGCCCAAACAAAAAGGGCAGAGAATTAATTCTCTGCCCTTTTTATGCTTTAAGGTAACTTTCAAATGGTTTAAACCATTGATTTTACGCTACCTTTTTTATGGAACTGGGCAGAATCGAACTGCCGTCCAAAATGGGTATTGACTTTCCGATCGTTCACAGGTTTATCCCCTCTTACCCTCGGGGCGGGAACCATCTTTATCCTAAATGGGAGGATTTTCTAGTGATTGCTTTCCCAGCTAGCCGACTAGAAGCGTTTAGCTAGGGCATCCGTTGGGGGTTGTTATGCTACCGTTAACGGAGTTAGGCGGCATACACTCTAAACCAAGAAGCTCAAGAAGTTTTTAGGCTACAGCTACGGCTTTGCGAGCGAAAGGAACGATGTTGTTCGCATTTACTTTTTTGTTTGAGCCGATATTAACGAGAGTAGACTCCCTCTCGACCTGCATCACGGAGCAGCTTTCGCCACCCTGTCGAAACCATTACAGCCCCTCGTGTTAGCTTTCCTATTATAGACAATATTTTTTGTTAAGTCAAGTTGATTTGGGATTTTAGTAACGGAGGACACGGCAGTATGGAGGAGACGGCAGTGCCGTTTCCCTACCATGATTAATCGTAGGGACACGGCACTGCCGTCTCCTCTATATCATTCCGGTGTTACCGGAATTGATATTAATTCAGATTAATGCAAATTATCGTCCCAGACGCCGATGTATATCCGATCGCGCTCGTTGCGTTCGATCGTCCCTTCGAGCGAACCCTTCCTAAAAGTAAACCGATTACTCCGGCGCTGCTGCACGTCGCGAAACCCTTGCAAAATCTCGCGGTTGGCACCGCCCACCATCCCGTTTAGCGCGGTTCGCACCACCAAATCGTCCACCGACGGGGCAAAAGAACCCTCTGTTTGTACTAGCTGGCCGGAATCGCGATCGTAAATGTAGCCGAGAGTAATCCGATTTGGCAATATTTCATAAAGTGCGGTGCGAGTATTCGGCCAATAGCCCCGGGCTTGAGAGTCAGTGGGTTCTCCCAATTCGGATAAAATTTGACTTTCCGCCGTCCCAACGGCAAACCCAGGGATTGTGGGAGTCTTCTGATAACTGGTTGCCGGTTGTTCGCGGGGTGCGGGCGATCGATCGGGCGGCAACTGTTTGTCAACAAGTTTTTCCGTTGGTGTGGGTTCGGGCGGCGACTGAGAAGGCGCTGGCGAGACAGGTGTTGGAGTTGGCGAGAAAGGTGTTGGGGAGAAAGGTGTTGGAGTTGGCGCGGGCGAGAAAGGAGTTTCAGCAGCAGGCGGCGGAGTTTCTCTGCGAGTTGGCGGTGGCGTTGGTGTCGGCGTGGGAATTGGTGCGGGGCTCGATCGCGCGCCTGGATCTGCGGGGGCCTCCGTGCGATCGTCCTTCGCCACTGGTGCGGGTTCCGAAGAGGGCCGGTTAAGGAAAACCCTAGCAATACCGACAAAACCTGCAACAATCAGGGCGATCGCCACCAACCCCAAAATCAACCAAACCTTGCGGTTGCCTTCCCCTGAAGACACCACAGCAGGCGCTGTTCTCACATTTGCCGGCGACTGAGGCCCGTGTCCCGGAATCACCGCCACCGTCGGCCCGGTGTCCGGCGACTGCCCGTGCAGCAGCGCCAGCCACTCATCCACGGTAGCAGGGCGATTTTGAGCTTCTACAGTCATCCCCCGCATCACTGCTTGACTGACAGTAGGACTCACTTGAGGCTGCAAGTCTCGGGGTGAAGGCATCGGCTGGCTGGTGCGGAGAATTGCAGCTACGGGCACTTGTCCAGTCAGCAAAGTATAAAGCGTCGCAGCCAGACCGTAAACATCGGTGGCCGGCGTATATTTTCCTTGGGCAAAATACTGTTCTGGCGGCGCATAACCGTCGGACACCATATTAGTGTGAGATTGAGTTGCACCAGGTGTAAATTCGCGGGCAATCCCAAAATCAATCAGCACAACTTCTTGGGTGTTTTGGCGCAGAATGATGTTTTGTGGTTTGATATCTCGGTGCAACAAACCCTTTTGATGAACCGCTTTCACAGCAGCGCCAATTTGAGTTATGTAGGAAATTGCGAGATTTTCTGGAAGCGGTTTATTTTGCAGCACGACATCGCCCAAATCCTGACCGGCTATGTAGTCCATCACCATGTAAGGCTGTCCGTCTTCGACAAAGAAGTCGCTGACGCGGACTATATTAGGATGGACGCAGGAGGCCAACCGCCTCGCTTCGTCTTGAAACTTGCGATCGAACTCAGCAAAATTCGGATGATTCCGCAGAGATTCGTTGAGGGTTTTTATGACTACAGGCTGTCCTAAATAGCGGTGATTTGCTCTGAAAGTAATTCCAAAGCCGCCGCGTCCCAATTCTTGTTCGAGGGTGTACTTTCCACCCTGTAAAGTTTTGCCGATGAGCGCATCCATAGGTTCGGGCGATCGCGTACCAGATAATATGGCTGATTATTGCACGTTTAGTTGGCTAACTTACCAGTCTAAAGGGCGATCGAGAAGTGCGATCGGCGTTGCCAGTCCTTCCCAAATCGATTCCCGCATCCCTGGCACTGAGAGAAGATACAGTGTTTCCTGTACCAATGCCCAGTCAGATTCAGATAATAACACTGCATTGCTAGTCTGTCCTGCAATCACGATCGGTTTATGCGACTGACTCACCGAATCGATCGACTGCTGCAACTGATGTTGAGCTTCATTGATTGGAATCATAATCTTCCACTCGTCTAAATACACTATGGTTTCTCAAAAATTTGCTTATTAACGAAAAGAGGTTAGTTTTGATAATATAGCGTTGAAGGTAATTCAGTATTAACGGAACCGATAACAATGAAATGTTGATTAAGCATTTCTATTTCAGCAGCGGTGGTTCTCGGTTATTCAAAATAGCCCAAGCAGCAGTAATTTGCCACTGATAGGCGGCTTCCGAATCCTTTCCAGATGCTGTTAAGGCGCATTGTGTTGCACCATGTGCACTACTGGCCACTGCCCAAGCAGGTGCATGGAAATATTCTGGATAATCAAAATATCTCACACCTCCATCCACGCAATCGAAGACAGCCGCCGTTCTAGCCTTTTCAGCATTTTCCTCTGTCGGCTGCTCAAGCCATCGATTGGCTAGGAAGATGAAGCGGCGTTCTCCATTATCTGTCTCTTCGGGTGGTAACTGTTTTGAGACGTAATATATAGTTTGTCTCACAACTACCTGCTTAAAGCTGAGTTGCTGCTTTTCGCTCATCAGTTTGACTAATCCTTCCAAGTCACCTGCTTGGTAAGCATTCTGTGCATCGTGTTCAGGTTGGTTGTTCATTTAAAAGAAACATTTATTACTTTAGTTGTTTCACAAAAATTGCTACGTTAAGTTTGACATGGATCACTGATTGACATCTTGAGCCACCATCATTGCATTGATGTGGGTAAAAATGCGATCTAATTCCCCAATGGCATCGAGTTCCGCCACCTCTTCTGCCATTAGTTGATCTGCTTTCTTCTTCTCTAACAATTGTTCCATGCGCTGTTGCAGCGATTCACTAAATTTGAACAACTTCCACCGATCGACCTTTTCAATGCAAATCTCATGGATTAACGAGGAGGGTTTGTAGAGAATTGAAACCATTGTAGGCTCCTAGCTTTAGGTTTTAGGTAGTGACTAAATTATAGCTTTTCTCAAGAATAGGCAAATAGGCAAGATGCTTGTTCCACAAAGCAATAACAGACAAGATGCCTATTCCACCAAGAATTAATTTCGGTCTTGGACGCACTCCGACTAAAGAAACCGGGTTTTTCATCGAGTCTATGGGTTGCAACGAAGTATTGTTGGACAAAAACCCGGTTTCTGGACACCTCTATGTAAGTCCTGAATGCGTAGATATTGACACTATCGAAACGCTGTTCTCGGAACCCGTGCCAGTTGGTAAGCGCCCCGACTTTCCAACAGTTGATATTCATTTGGTAACAATCCAAATTGCACAAACTTATCTGGATATCCTAACACCAAAATAGACGAAGAAGTTTGGTTATTATGAGATTCTTCAATGTAGTCGATCGCGCCTTTGGGAAGTCGGTAGTAAGTCACTGGTAAATGGGAATAAAAAACTACACTTGGTTTGGCAAAACCAATCATCATAAACTCTTCCCCAGGCAGTTTTTGCTGAACGGCAATCTGTGCTAGTTGTCGCAGAGGTAATTGGCGGTTGATATCAACCAAATTGTAGGCAGGAGTCAGACCAAAAATGATAAATGCGACTAATCCGATGAAGTTGGCAACCAAAATCCAGCGTTGCTGACGTTTCCAGAGTAAAATTGCGATCGCCCCAGCCGCAGTTATCCAAATCGCACCGCCCAAAATTAGCAATCCCGACTGTTGAAGTGCTTGCGGAAAATTCGGCATCGCTGGATCGTCTCCCAGCCAGTTGTAGCAGTAGAAAGTTGCTCCGGCTAGAATCAATAAAAATACGACATTAACAATGTATGTAACTAACAGCGACTTCGGTAGAGAATTCGGTTTTTTCTCTAACTTTACCCGCCTATTTTCTGATTCTTTACCTGCAACAATATCGCCCCACAACAGCGTTACCAAAATCGCGGCCGCCGGCAACAAAGGCAATACATAACTGGGCAACTTTGTCACAGAGATTGTGAAGAACCCAAAGATGCAGCCAAACCAAAAAAAGGCAAATAAACTTAATTGAGCCGATCGCGGTTGACGACGCCAGTAACTTCGCTGCCAAAAACGGGTACGGGCGATCGCCACTGGTAAATAAATTGACCAAGGCGCAAAACCAAGCAGCACTACAAAAAAGTAAAAATACCAAGGCGCTGAGTGCTTGTTGACTACTTCAGTAAAACGCTGGAAATTGTGATAGCCGAAAAAGCTGTCAATATAAGTTTGACCGTTGGCTAAAATAACCAGAATAAACCAAGGTAGGGCGATCGACAGAATAATCAAAATTCCCGACACCGGACGCATCTCCCGCCAAAGTTGCCGAAAATTTCCCAAATAAAGCGCAAAGCAGCCAATAATCAGGGCTGGGATGACAATTCCCACAGGTCCCTTAGCCAGAATTGCTAAGGCAATTAGTACATAAAAAGTCAGATACCACTTATTGGGAAATCGGGAAGCGGAAACGGTGGAAAATTCTGTTTGCGATCTCTGTTCTTCTAGGGTGTAACCGAGGAAGAATGCCAATAGTGCCGAACACATACAGCTCACTAATAGCATATCCGAAACTCCAGTCCTTCCCCAGGCAATAGTTTGAGGATTTAACGCGATTAAAGCCGCACCAATCCAAGGAGTAGAAAGAAAGATTGGGAGTGTGGGGGAGAGGGGAAGTGGGGCAGGAAACACAATTACATTCGTCCGTGTATCCGTGTCGAAATCCTTAGAGTGCCCTTCTTTCTGCTTCCTGACATCCGTTAAATCCGTTACAGAATCCCTTGCCGAACTTTTTTCTTGCTTCGATAGGGTATAGAATCCGAGGCAAGTCAGCCCGATCGCACAAAAAGCCGAGGGAAGCCGCACAGCCCATTCGTTAACCCCCAGAAAACGGTAAGCCACCGCCATCAGCCAGTAAATCAACGGTGGCTTGTCAAACCTGGTATCGCCGTTGAAATATGGGGTGATGAAATCCCCTGTCACCGTCATTTGGCGGGCGGCTTCGGCAAACAGCGGCTCGGTTTCGTCAACTAAACCGATGTTACCAAGATTCCACAAGAAACCCACCCAGGCGATCGCGCACAGCCACAACAGCGACAGCAACAAAGGTGCGATCCTCTTCGAGGGCTTCGCTAACGGGCGCTTCCTAAACTCTGACAAATTTTTAATAACTTCCTTCACCCAGACTTCCTGCGATTTTAGATTTGAAATTTTAACTCGCATAGAGAGTCTACCGAAAAATTTGCCTTCAGGAAACTCGAAGTTCGATCGAACTCGGTTCAACTGAGATATTGCACCATTTTCAATAAGGCTGGATGAACAGGCTCTCCGGCCTGTTCCACAAAGACTAAATTTTCTTGTGGAACAGGCCGGAGAGCCTGTTCTCGATTGTTCTGCAAGATATCAGGTTCGACTCAAATCTGCCACCGTTCTCAACAAAATCCCTAGAAACCGAGTTTCTGGGTCAAAATATCCGCCCGCAGCCAAGCCTTTACGGCTGTAAAATTAACTGCCATTCCCCGGCTGTGCGGTTCCAAGTCGGCGAGGCTGTCTCCCCGGCGACGTAAGGGCCCCAGTAGCGGCGAGAACCATCCTGAGCAAAAACCACCAGAATGTCTCCCTGTTTAACTTGTAACTTGCCCTCCGGCAGCGATAGCATCAGTCCCTTGCCACCGCCTTCCCCGGGCGCAAAATCCCAGTGCGCCGGTTTGCCGTAGGATTTCTGGGCTTGCCGTTTCGACAGCAGGGCCACTCGCACTGGGTGTTCGCTGCGGTTGCTGACGCGCAGACTGCCGATGGCTTTGGCATTTAGAGGGATTGAGGAATTGGCTTCCTCCAGAGGTTCTGGGGGGATTGGTATTGAGTCGGGTTTGGGCTGGTTGGCGGTGTCTGTTGAAGCTGTGGCAACTCTGGAAAGAGGGGGTGTTGGGGGGAGTGCGGTGGCTGCGGAGGGCAAATCGCTCGGTCGATTTGCGCCGTTGGAGATCGTGATTTCAAAACGTCCTAGAAACATTCCTGTAATTAGGACGATCGCCACTCCAGCTATCATTTGGTAAATTTTAAGTTTCATAAATTTTATGCTTAAAGGATAGACAGCACACCTGTAATTAGTCATCACAATCCTTAATGTAGAACCCGGGGATGCTGTGCCACAAGATAAAGCTACACTTAGTTACTTGATCGTGTTGGGCGATCCTCGAAGAGGATCGCCCAATACCATTTTAGATGATGTTAAATTTTAGGTTTTAGATAGTCGCATACTAACCCTAGCAAGGAATTGCAGTTTTTCTGGAGCGAAATTTATTAATGAGTCCGTATAAGTTTTAAGTTCTATGCAGAATACTCGAATTAACCGATTGATTGATGTTCTGGGCGATCGATTCGGACGCTGGGTGAGCAATCCTTGGCGACGGATTTCGCTTCTAGTAATTAGCCTGCTGTTCGGCACTTTTTTAGGAACAGCTATTTCTACGATCGCCGGACAATCAGCTAATTGGGATATTATCGTGGCTGGGCTGTTGGTGTTGTTGACGGAGTTGCTTAATCGGCTGGTTTACGGCGGCCCGCAGGTTGTAGCCCGTTCTTTGTGGGTGGAGATGCTCAATGCTCTGAAAATTGGGCTGACTTATAATTTATTTGTGGAAGCTTTCAAACTGGGTTCTTGAAAACTTTTTGAATCGGCGCGAGTTTAGGATCAAATATTTGTGAGTTGCAGATAAGATTTAGGCAAAACTAGCCTCCGCGTAGAGAGTTTTGAGCTGATGGATCGATCGATTGTGTCACCTAAAAATTGGATCTGAAGCCTCCCCGTTTAGGGGGAAATCAAACAAAATGATTCATTGCTCCAATCCTCTTCTATCGACGGAAGAGGTAGCTGTCAACTGTCAACTGTCAACTGTCAACTGATGAAACCTATTGAAATTTTACACCGATGGCAAGCGGGCGACTCCGAGCAAGCTGGCGACTCGGAACACCTGATAAGCTGGGAACTTGCGGATAATCTGCGAGCTGACGCTTTTGGCATTACTCCCGACAATGCAGCCGAAATTGTCCGCCACAAAACCGATTTATTCTTTTCTCTGCTTGACGAACTGCATACTTTCCCCCTAAAATCAACTGTTTTTCTCGAAACATTGTGGAATCTTTGGCTGCCGCTGGCAATCCAATTATCAACTGAAAAACAAAGCTTAAACCGTCCTTTAATTCAAGGAATTTTAGGAGGACAAGGAACTGGAAAAACTACTTTATGCGAAGTTTTGAGGCGGATTCTCTTAAAATTGGGATATTCTACTGTTAGCCTTTCTTTAGACGATCTTTACAAGACTTATGCCGATCGCCAACAACTCCAAAAAGCAGACCCGCGTTTAATTTGGCGCGGCCCTCCGGGAACTCACGATATTGACCTGGGAATAGCTGTTTTAGACGAGTTGCGCGGTTCTGAAACTTATTCGCAGATCGATCGCGAACGCCGTAGGGACACGGCACTGCCGTGTCCTAAACAGACCGAATGCCCTAGGGAAACAGCACTGCCGTGTCCTAAACAGATCCAAATTCCCCGGTTTGACAAATCTGCCTGCGGAGGTGCGGGAGATAGAAGTCAACCAGAACTTATTTCTGGTGCGGATATTGTACTGTTTGAAGGTTGGTTTGTCGGCGTGGAGCCAGTAGTTGATGCCCAATTGAACGAGTTTTTGGCAGGTGCGCCGTTTCCGATTGTTACGGATGCAGACTGTCAGTTTGCGCGCGATATGAATGCCAAGTTGCACGACTATCTACCGCTCTGGAAGCGATTAGATCGGTTGATAGTTTTGTATCCCCAAGATTATCGCATTTCTAAAGTGTGGCGCAATCAGGCGGAACAGAAAATGATGGCGGCGGGTAAGTCGGGAATGACAGAAGACGAAATTAATCGGTTTGTCGAATATTTCTGGAAAGCACTACATCCGGAGTTATTTATTCAATCAATGCTTGAGGGCGATCGAGTAGATTTAGTAATTGAGATTTTGAGCGATCCTCTTCGAGGGCTTCGCTAACGGGCGATCGGGAAAATCTGTCGGGCGATCGACTGATAGTTAAGTAATTAGTAACATCAATTCCGGTTGCGCGATCGGCATAACATAGAGGACACGGCAGTGCCATGTCCCTACCGCGATTGTAGGGACTCAGGCACTCGCTGCATCCTTAAAGAGTTAATTTTAAGTCTCGATTGAGAATTGCTTGCATTAACTGCCGGGTGTACCAAGCTCGATCGCCTTCTGCACCAAATCATCCGTAACATTCCCCGGCGCGCCTGCGGGGTTAACTTCCTTAGCCATCGACAGAAAATCAGCGGGATTGCCACTTGAATCTGCCGGCATTGCAATCTCTTTAGGAGCAGGAATAGCAAATTTAGGTGCAGTTGCAGCGGCGGCAGCTTCAGCGCCGGCACTCGTGCGATCGATCTCACTAACGCTGAATTCTTTTGAAGCTTCGTAGTCTGCTGATACATCCACCTTCGGCAACTTTTGTTCTCCAGCTTCCACGCTTTCAGTTATCTGAGCAGCGTCAAATGTTTGAGTGTTATTTGATTCTGTATTTATTTCAGACATAGCCGACTCCTTGGTACTTTTATTTAACAATTCACTGTATTAATCATCACTTAAATTCCTAGATTTTTCATCTATCCGCAGATATATCGCTGGCTTCTATCTCAAGGATGATTTATTCTAGATTAGCGACTCAACATTACATGAGTTTACGAAAATAATGCAACTTTTGGCAAGCTCCAAACCCATATATACTAAGTCATTCCCAATTCCCAATTCCCAATTCCCAATTCCCAATTCCCAAATGGCATTACCTCTAGGGGATGGTGACTTGCACCTGCAAATGTTGATATTTATATATTCTGGAAACCTTTTTAAGGAATTTATTTATGAACTCACCCGCCGCGACTAATCCTCACTCTCTTTCCAACGACACTCAAAACATCGTTCAAAAAATCAACAGGTTGGGTACAGATGAAAAACTGGCGCTGCTCTACTTTATCTATGAAAAAATGGGAGATTCAATTACACCAGCCGCTCCCGCAGCCGCCGAACCAGAATTAGCTCCCGTGCTGCTAAATGATTTTTACAACCTTTCCGATGACGAACAACTGAATATAATGCGAGCTATTGTCAACCGATCCGACACGCCGTATTCTCGCGCTTACGGAGCTTTAACTGCTAACAATCAGTTGGTGGTTTGGTATGCTTGGGCTATTGGTATGGGGGAAAAAATTGTGGATATCCCCGAAGGATATGAGGCAACTGAGGCTGTCAATGGCGTGTTGGTTCAAATTGAAGGTCTTGATTTTGAACAGCAAATTTCGGTGCTGCGCGACGTAGCCAATAATATGGGTTACACCGATGTTAAACCAATTGCTACTCAGGCTCAAGTAGGGAAAACTTCTAGTCTTTAGATCAGACTTTGCGGTTGAAACTGCTACTAGACTAACTGAAGTTAGGACTTACGCAAAAAGTGGTTCGATATCAAATCCGGTACCATCGGAATTAATATTACCCGAAATTAGGACACGGCAGTGCCGTTTCCCTACAATGAATCGGAGTAGGGAAACGGTACTGCCGTGTCCTCCATATCATACCAAATCCGGGTCAGAAAACCCCTTTATCCTCTATGAATGCGTAGGGTGCGTCGCCACCGACAATTCTCGCTACTGGCAACTATTATCGAGCGACGCACCCTACCATACAATAAATGGGGTATGTTACCCTGATTTAGTATCATTCCTTACCTTATTGCTTCTATCCTTGACATCCGTTACATCCGTTCCAAAATCCGTTGCCGAACTTCCTTATGTAATAAAGATAAAAAATGTTTGCAGTCAAGAATTAAGCTTTTTATGGTGAACTTTTCGTGGGAATTCGACCTGAAATGTCGAACCTTTTTCCAGTTGACTTTCTGCCGTAATTGTGCCATCAATCATCTTGACTAAAGAGGCACTAATAGCTAGTCCTAAACCAGTGCCTGGATATTGGCGAGTTGTGGTTTGATCGGCTTGGCGGAATTTGTCAAAAATATAGGGCAACTCGGTTTCACTAATGCCAATTCCTGTGTCCCGAACGGTGATAATTAGCCGATCGCAATTTAACTCGCCCACTTCAATGCAAATGCTGCCCCGATGCGTGAATTTAACGGCGTTAGAAATCAGATTGACCAAAACTTGCCGCAGGCGCAACTTGTCATTAACTATAAACTGATGCTGCAAGCATAGGGTGACGGACATTGCCACATTCTTGTCGGTGGCTTGATTTCCGAACTCCAGGGCGGCCTCCATTACTAAATGCGCTAAATCAAATTCTTCAGTTTCTAATTCTGTGTAGCCGCTCTCGATTTTGGAGAGGTCGAGGATATCGTTAATCAGAACTAGCAGGTTTTTGCCGTTATTTAAAATGCGCCCCACCATGTCTGTTTGCTGGGGGGTCAGCAGTTGTTTGTGCTGGCGCAGCAGCAATTGGGAAAAGCCGATAATCGCATTCATCGGAGTTCGCAATTCGTGGGACATGGTGCCCAAAAATTGGGATTTTAACTTTGCTGCTTCTAGCAGTTGCAATTTTTGCTGTTGAATGCGCCGGCCCTGATTTTCCAGTTCTTCCTGCTGGCGGATTAGCAGCTCGTTTTGCAAGTCTAAAAGCTGTTCCTGCTTTTGTAATTTTTCGATCGCCCGCGCCCTGTTAATCGCCATCGCAGCTTGTTTTCCCATCAGCGCCAGCAGTTGCACAGATCCGTCAATCGCCGTGCTGTCTTTCCGGTTGCCGATCGCCAACACGCCCAAACGCCCCGTTTCCCCCGACTCGATCGCCGCTGCACAGGTCGCCGCCGGCAATCCTGGGCCGGACTGGGAGCGCCACAGTTGAGACTCTCCCGTCGCAAACGCTTTCAACAGCAGCTTGTCTTGCACCTGCGGGGTATTGCCCGCAGCAAAGTTTTGGGCGCCCCCAACAGCGATCAGTTTGAGGCCGCTGGAATCGCCCTCCGGGAGCGCAATCAGGCAAAATTCAGCTCCTGCGATCGCCTCCACAGTCGCATCCGCAATGGCTTGTAACAATTCCGACAAATTACTCGCGCGCTGGCTCAACACATTGGTAAACCGCTCGATCGCCTGCAAATCCCGCCCAACGTCCGTTACCGTCCGGGCTTCGCACAATTTTTCGGCTGGGAAGTTAGCGGACGATCGGGCTTTTGGCCGCCAAAATTCTGGTTCTGTTTCGGGATCGCCTTGAGTTTGTGCTATTGCATTCATATCTGTGTAGGTTCCCACCCACTCCAAAACTTCCTGACTGTGTGGGTTGGCGGGCGATCCTCTGGCCAAGTTCCAGCGGTAAATGCCCTGTCGCGTCCGCAGCCGAAATTGTATTTCATAACTTTGTGGCGGGCTCGCAGAAGTGTCCGATGACGTTTCGCCCTCACCCGTGCTACGCGCCAACAGACGAGCGCGGTCTTCTGGGTGGACGCACGCCAGATAGCCGAAACCCAAAGCTGCTGCTGCTGGTACCCCCGTGTACTCCTCCCAGCGCTGACCTAAATAAGTCGCCCAGCCCCCGGTATTTGCTTTCCAAACTATGTGAGGAATTGCCGAACACAGGCGATCGTCCACAGTTTCGCGATCGCAAACTTGCTGTTGGGGGGATGTTATTTCAGATACTTTGTGTAATATTTCCGCCTCGGAAAACTCCAAGCGAAAAGAGTTATTGCCGTGATAGTGAGTCATAACTGGTTTTATAAATAAGCATTCAACTTGAGCCCTAACACCGGCTAAAGACTCGTGCTGCTAGCTTTATTGATTTTGACGGTCAATGTGCATCAAAAGTTTTTATACTTTAAATCTATCTGGGTAGTGGTATCTTTACCTCTATCAAGGGGCGGACAATGGGATAATTAACTTAAACTGTTACAATATCTTTCAGCTTAGCTCTCCCGAGTCAGACTCGTGCAGGCGATCGCCCTAAAATAAATTAAAAATTAACTTGCAACAGGGCGGCTGCGTGAGTATGCTGGAAAAAGATGTGCGGTCAATAAAACCCTAAATCAGGACACATTGTCAAATTTACTCAGTTTAGCTGAGTCAGTTGACGATATTAAAAAAAATCAGCGGACTATTGGAAAAAAGATGAGTAAAATTCGCGTTGCTTTGATAGAAGACCACGACTTAACAAGAGTCGGCATCCGCACAGCTTTACAACAGCGTGACACGATCGAAGTTGTCGGCGATGCTGCTAACGCGACAGACGGATTGAAACTGCTTCAGTCTACAAAACCTGACGTGGCAATTGTAGACATAGGCTTGCCGGATTTTGACGGCATTGAACTAACACAAAAGTTCAAAAAATCGATAGCGGAGTCCGACCCAGATACAAAAGTTTTGATTCTAACTTTTCAGGACAATGAAGAAGAAGTGCTGGCAGCTTTTGCCGCCGGAGCTGACTCCTACTGCATGAAAGATATCAGCTTCGATCAGTTGTTGGATGTAGTAAAAGTAACTCACGAAGGTAACTCTTGGATCGATCCGGCGATCGCCCGCATCGTCCTGAAACAAGCTCGCACCAAAGAATCTGCGCCGGAAGAACCGAAGATTGAGGGCAAAAGAGTCACAATTAAGGCTGCCGAACCCGAGTTTAGTCACATCATTGAAACTTACCCTTTAACCGAGCGGGAATTAGAGGTTTTGGAACTGATTGTGCAGGGTTACAGCAATGCTGCGATCGCTGAAAAGCTGTACATTACTGTCGGTACAGTCAAGACTCATGTCCGCAATATTCTCAACAAGTTGTGCGCTGATGACCGCACTCAGGCGGCCGTTCTCGCCCTCCGTTCGGGCTTGGTTGGATGAAGCGTTATCATCAGGCAAAATCAAGTTAAAAGTAGGGTGATCCGCGTGTACCTTACCGCCGAAAATGTATGGTGTGCACGGATCATCGGCTGACTAATTGTTTTATGTTAAACAAATGCTATAGTTTAAGTCCGCATCTATCCCAGTGCAGATATTTAAAACAATCTTTTTATAAGTAAATCAACCTTAAGACAGATGCTAAATAATTGTTATATTACCAATAGTTATGGTTGAGTAATCGCTAGTTAGATAAATTTAGCTCGCACTGCCGATCTTGCGCGATCTCAATTCATAATATGCGGAAGCAGGGGCAAAATACCCCTACTTTTAGGAATAGGTAAGTAGTTAAAGAACTTATATCTACGGAGTGATGCCTGAGTTCGCTTAAGTTTGCGAGATTAAAAGTATCTACTGCTAGTGCAATATTCTAGAAAGAGGTATTATGGTCGCTCCAATTGAATTTAAGTTATTTGCTCCCTACAACAAAGAAGCTGCCTTGATCGGGTCTTTTTCTAATTGGGAAGAAATCCCGATGGAAAAGGACGAAGAGGGTTATTTTCGCACGCGAGTTGAGTTAAAAGATGGCGTTTATCAATACAAATTTCGAGTTCAGTCGAAAAGCTGGTTTCTGGAAGCAGATCAGTGGGTAGATGTGGTCGATCCCTACGCGACTGACATCGACGATCCAACTCAAAATGCCCTGGTTCGGATCAAAGACGGCGATCGCATTGTCGATACCTATGTCTGGAAACACGATGATAAACCGCTGCCGGCCGATCGGGAATTAGTGATTTACGAAATGCACGTTGCGGACTTTTCCGGGGGCGAAGCAGACCCCCTCGCCCGCGGCAAGTACGAACACGTCGTTGAAAAACTCGATTATCTAGTCGATCTCGGCATCAACGCGATCGAACTCATGCCCCTCAAAGAATACCCAGGCGACTACAGTTGGGGCTACAACCCCCGCTACTTCTTCGCTGCGGAGTCCAGCTACGGAACCACCGCAGAACTCAAAAACCTGATAGACGAGTGTCACGGCCGCGGGATTCGCGTCATCATTGACGGGATTTACAACCACTCGGAATCATCCAGCCCCCTCACTCAAATCGATCACGATTATTGGTACCACCACGCACCCCGCGATGCCGACAACAATTGGGGCCCAGAATTTAACTACGAATTTTATGACGAAAACTTAGGAACTTATCCGGCGCGCAAATTCATCGGCGATACAGTCCGCTATTGGGTTCAAGAATACCATCTCGACGGCATTCGTTTCGACGCCGCGCGACAAATTGCCAACTACGATTTCATGCACTGGATCGTTCAAGAAGCCAAAGATGCCGCCGGCCCCAAACCGTTTTACACCGTTGCTGAATACATTCCTGAAACGCCTAGCATTACCAATCTAGACGGGCCGATGGACGGCTGCTGGCACGATAGTTTTTATCACTGCATTGTAGAACACATCTGCGGCGATACTTTTGATTTAGAACGCCTCAAAGATGCGATCGACTGCAAGCGACAAGGTTTTTTGGGTGCTACGAATGTAGTCAATTATTTGAGCAATCACGACCACGATCGCGTTTTTGCCGAATTGGGTTCGCGCGCGATTTTGGATGAACCAGCATTCAAGCGGGCGAAGTTGGGAACAGTGCTGTTAATGACAGCAGTTGGCGTGCCGCTGATTTGGATGGGCGAAGAATTTGGCGAATACAAAGCCAAAACGATCGAGCAAGCTAAAATTGACTGGACGCTGCTAGGAAATGACATGAATAAAGGTTTGTGGGAATACTACAAAGGCTTGATTCACCTACGCAAAAATAACCAGGCACTTTACACAGAAAACATCGACTTTTTCCACGAAGACCCCGACTCGAAAGTTTTTGCTTACACTCGCTGGAACGATGAAGGTTCGAGAGTTGTAGTAGTGGCGAATTTGTCGGAAAATTATCTAGCGGGTTACAGCGTTCCCCACTTCCCGGCAAACGGAACTTGGCACGAATGGACGGGCAATTATGATGTTGAATCGGGCGATGATAATATTACGATCGACTTGCCGGAATATGAAGCGAAAGTCTTTGTTTGGCAGTAAGGCAAGGTCGGACAAAGGCTTTCGCCGTTTCCCATTGGTGTCAACTTAAGCCGAAAGCCCGCCAGGGACTTCTGTCCCTGTCGGACTGAGGGTTTGACGTGTTTGTTGACACCACTCGGCAATGCCGTTTCCCTACAGATATGGCTCAAAATATCAGCTCTTTTTTGTTCCCCGATCGACTTTCTAGGCACAATTGAGTTGCCGCCGCCGCCGGTATTGGTTTGCTAAAGAAGTAACCCTGACCTATTTCGCAATGCAGCGACTGCAAAAATGCCAACTGTTCTGCTGTTTCCACTCCCTCAGCAATCACCTGTAAATTCAAGCCCTGTCCCAGGGCGATCGCCACTTTCACAATAGTAGCGCCGCTGCTGCCTTCCTGCAAATCTGCCACGAAGGATTTGTCTATTTTTAAATTATTGAGCGGCAAGTTTTTCAGAGACCACAGCGAAGAATAACCGGTGCCAAAATCGTCGAGAGAAATGTGAATTCCCATTTCCTGCAAATGCTGCAATACCGACACCGTAAACTTCACATCTGCCATCGCAATTGTCTCGGTAATTTCTATTTCTAAATACTCGGGATTTAACTCGGTTTCTGACAAAATTTCCGCGATGGTTTGTACCGTGTTAGGTTGCAGAAACTGGCGGCATGATAAATTCACAGCTATCCGCATCGGCGGCAATCCCAGTAACTGCCACTCTCGATTTTGCAAGCAAGCAGCCCGCATCACCCATTCGTCAATTTGGCAGATAAATCCTGTTTCCTCAGCTAAGGGAATAAAGCGATCGGGAAAAATCAAACCGCGTTCGGGATGCTGCCAGCGAACCAGAGCTTCCATGCCGACAATTTTGCCTGTATTTAAGTTTATTTGCGGTTGATAGTGCAGCACAAACTCGGATTTTTTGAGAGCTTTATAAAGCTGATTTTCTAAGTTGAGTTCTTCGGAGACTTTACTGCCGATCGCCTGCGTGTAAAACTGATAATTATTCCGACCTCTCTGTTTAGCTTTGTACATCGCAGCATCAGCATTTTTTAGCAAAGTTTCTGCATCTTCTCCGTCGTAAGGAGCCAAAGCAATTCCCAAGCTAGCCTTAGTATAAAGTTCCACACCGTCAAAATCAAAAGGGCTGCTTAAACTCTGGATAATTTTCTGGCAAATCAGAGTTGCTTCTTCAGGGGAGTTAATATTGTACAGCAGCACAGTAAATTCGTCCCCGCCCCAGCGGGCGATCGAATCCCCCACCCGCAAACAGTTAGTCAAACGCCGAGATACACCTTGCAGCAACAAATCGCCGATTGGGTGTCCGAGAGTATCGTTAACATTTTTAAATCTGTCCAAATCTAGAAAGATTACCGCCAGCATTTCTGCGTTTTGGTGAGCGTTAGCCAAAGCTAAAGACAGCCTTTCGTTAAACAGCAACCTATTAGCTAAACCTGTTAATTGGTCGTGAGAAGCTTGATGTCGAATCATCGCCTCGACGCGCCTCTGCATTGCAGCCATGTATAGGTGAGTTCCTAAAGATTTTGCTAGCTTTAGTTCGTCGCTACTCCACTTTTTAGCTTCGCCAATTTTAGTTTCTTTCCAAGCTGCAAAGGACTGCCGGGGACGATCGCTCCGGGCGTCAGAACCAGAGCGGCCCGCCCACAAAATTTCGGTTTCTACGGCGCCGCGGAAAACGGTGAGACAGCCGATGCACTGTTGGCGGTATTGCAGGGGGACTGCCAAAATTGACTCAATGGAAGCTGCGAGAAAATTGGCCGATAAAGATTTGAGTTGAGGTTCTTGAGAAATATCGGAAATCGCGTACAAGTGCGGTACGGTTAAATTGGAAATATTTGTATCAATTGAACTGTAATGCTGGGAATATAGATTTTGAAAAATACCTAATTGGCTGGTATTATCGGCAGTTTTTTCTCGATCGTCTTGGTTGGCAAACCCCATGATCTGCTGCCAAAACGAACTAAGTTCAAGGTCGGCGTCCAGGGGCTGCTGGCCGCAGGTATAAAGTAAGGCAGGCCGATCGCCAAACTCGGCTGCAATGTACAGTCGCCCTCCCGAACCCCGCAAATGCTTGACAGTTTGTTCGATAACTGATTGCTGAATTTCGTTTATTTCCAGAGGAGAATGCAGCAAACTGGTAATTTGGTTGATCGCGGCTTCGTCGCGCGCTTGCTGTCGAGCTTGACTGAGTAGAAAAGATTGGGCGATCGCAATTGAAAGTTGATCGACAAGCAACTGAACCATGTTCAATTCTCGATCGCTAAACCGTTTCGGTTTACTATGGTGACAGGCCAACAGCCCCCATAGCTGATTTCGATGCAAAATCGGCACCGTCAGGGAAGAACGCGCCCCCATAGCCTCCAAATATTCAGCGTGACAGGGGTCTACGGGAGAATAGCGAATATCTTCGACTGCTAAAGTTTTGCCGGTTTCGGGACAATCTAACCGATTAATTGTTTGATGCTTCAATCCCACATCTACAATCACTCGCTGCCGCGCTTTCACAAACATTTCGCGAGCACTATCGGGAATGTCGCCTGCTGGAAAGCGCAAACCCAACATAGATGACAAGTTGTCGCCGTTGAGGGACTCAGCAATGACCTCGCCGCTACCGTCGGCCTCAAAGCGATAAACTTTTACCCGATCGCTTCCTAAAAAGCTGCGGATTTCTCGGGCCGTTGTCGTCAAAATCTCTTGCAGTTCTAAAGAGTTGCGGATGCGATTAGTAATTCGATTGAGTAAAATTTCTGGTTCTAGAGTTGATCGTGACATTTGTCTAACTTTTCTGGGGGCCATCCCTTTTGAGATCCAGGGCTGTTGACAGCATTTTTGCGAGCCACAGTCTTAACTCGCCCTGTATTGTATATTACAATACTTTCGCCGCTTCTGTAGGATTTACCCAAGCCTCCGGCCGAGAAACCCGGTTTTTGGGGAGCTTTCTGGTTTCTCAACAAATTTTGGGTAGAAACCGGCTTTCTCAAAAGACTTTTATGAGGACCGTCGTACTCACTACAAACCTATTAGATTTTTCCAATAATTCTTGTGGAACAGGCATCCTGCCTGTTCCTGACTTGCTTTTGGGGAGATGTCTATTGGAGGGCATGGAGAAACCGGGCTGATGAGGCAAGCTTCTGGCCTTCCTCGCGCAGAATGCTGGTTTGTCAACCCGGTTTCTCGGTATTTATACCCGGAAATATCCCGTTAAGCCGACTCCCAAATTTCCCGAATTCTGTCCGGCAAAAAGCCAGCTATTTCCTGAATGCGCTCCTCGGACAACTCATCCTTCGTTGCCGAAAACACAGCCGCGATCGCAGTTTCCGATTTGACTCCCGAAGGAAGTGCGCCTTCTAGTTCCACCCTCCGTACAAACAAATTGGAATCGATGCCCAAAGGTGCAGGCCCGCGCAAAGGCTGACGCACCCGGCTCAGCAATCCCACCAGCGGATTTGTGTCTTTCCAGAGGTCTGCTATTTCTTTTTGGAGGGTTTTGTCTTCTGTAGGCAAAACTTCTTTGTGCAGTTCAGCTTCCACGCGATCGCTGGCTTCTGTGGTCATCACATCGCGCATGATCCGGTACACTAATTCGGTAATGTCGCGGGCATCAAAAATATCCTCCAAGTGACCGTTTACCATCACTTTTTCCAAAAACGGCATATCTTTAGAGGCGATCGGAATTGCTGACCCTTCTTGGTGGAGAGACTTAGGAGGATTCGTCTCCATTTTCTGTAACAGTTTGCGACCTTTTTCGGTTAGATCGGCTTCTTGGAATGCGACTAAAGGCGGCACTAACTCAGTCCCTCCGTAAGGCTCACCGCTAAATTCCGCTTTGATAAATTCCCTTTGGTTGAGGTAGTCCAAATGACCGAGCAATTCGGCTTCCGCTACCTCGCGACCGACATAGTCTTCGGCTGCGTTCCTAATTTCCGACTCTCCCTTGCTGTTGCCGCTGCCAATCTTTTTGAGCAAAATGTAAGTCAGGTCATCTCTGATTGCAATTGTCATCAAAATCTCCTAGGTTAATATCCGGTAAAACTCAAGTAAAAACTGATTTTTTTACTTGCTAAACTGGCGATAAATAGTAATTAAAAACATTAAAGTCTAAACCGCCGACAACAAGTATCTCTCAGCAGGTGGAAGTTGTGAAACTCAAGTGTCTGCGAGAATCTTCCTTTAGGTAGATTCACCTAGGGCAACCGATGTCTAGTTTAGGTTGTACACTGAAAAGCTGTAGTCACTCTTCAAAGCAATTTATTCAAAGCAATTAAGGTAGAATACTTTATTAGCAATGCTTTTCTTAGCGATCGCGTCTGGTTGCCTCGGATGGCACGCCGGCAGGCGCAAGTTACTAATCTGCGCTCTCCATCAGTAAAATTATGGAGATGCTATCATCAGTGCAAGCTGGGGCAAAGACTGCCCCAGCACGGCACCGATATTGTAGAATCAGGCTATACCCAAGACTGGCTAACTAAGAGCTACAAATACGAGGCATTCTTCAAGTGCCCAAGTGCCACTTGAAGAATGCCTCGGGGACAAATTTTTTGATCGTTTTTCGACGATCGGCATTATTTATGAACTACCCTAATTGGATTAAGGATTTGGAATCTTCGTCTTTAAATAGCGGTCAACGGGCGGTTGACAAGCGTCCTTTAGTTTTGGCTGTAGACGACAATCACGACAACTTAGAGCTGATGACACAAATACTCGATTTACTCGGCTGCGAGTGCGTGGGAGCCGTTGACGGGTACACAGCTCTTTCGGCAGCAGTCGATCGACCGCCCGACCTAATCGTACTCGACATTTGCCTGCCGGATATAAACGGTATAGAATTAGTAAAGCGGATCAAACAAAACCCCAAACTCATAAATATTCCGATTGTGGCGAT
>Ga0123336_10001537_pt1 | contig 21161 bp, 21 predicted proteins | sample SSSSmetaG_FD_96466 | JGI IMG/M metagenome (GOLD analysis project Ga0123336, IMG submission 96466) | Glacier valley bacterial and archeal communities from Borup Fiord, Nunavut, Canada, to study Microbial Dark Matter (Phase II) - ​SSSS metaG | ecosystem: Environmental > Aquatic > Freshwater > Ice... | reverse complement strand
GCTCGAGCTCGCACTCGCGACGTCCGGCGGCTCGCCTGCGCGTGCGGCACGGCCAGCGATCCAGGCGGCACCGTGCGCGCGATGGTCCGCCGCCACAAGCTCGGCTAGAAGCTGAGAGCGAGGCCGGCAAGCGCTCCGTCACCCCGCGGTGCAGGCACGACGAGGGGAATCATTCGCGGCTTGCTCGCGACAGGCGGTCGATCTCGCTGGACTCGGTTGTTGTGGCGAGCAGGCCCCACGGACGCATCGATGACTTCGGCGACGCGAAGACCCACCAATCCGATCCAGCCGATGGCGAGCACTCCCGAACCGCTCTTGCACGAAAAATCGCATCCAGCCTCGATCACCATCCCGGCGAACAAGGCACCGACTGCAATCCCTTCCCCGAGCGAAAAGATCCACCCCGTGTCGTGCCAGCGACCTTCGATGGCCTGGCCGAGACCGAAACCGAGGAACATCGAGGTGGCGACGCCGCCGGCGATCGCGATGCCGGGAATCTCTTCGTCGGTCACGGGCTCGCTGGGCATCGTGAGGCCAGGCGGAGCGGCCTTCGCCGGACTCACGAGGCACAGGACCAGGAGTGCGGTCTCGGTGAAGGCGATGAGCATATGCATGTTGCGTCTGCACCTGATATGCCACGCGCAACTTCCAGCGATTACGCGCTGTCAGGTCGAGGCGAATCCTCGGATCCGCGACACGGCTGTCAGCGTTCGTGCCCGGCGAACGCCTGGACGTCGTCGATCGTCGTCGCACCGGTCGCCAGCATTACGAGACGGTCGAAGCCCAGCGCGATACCGCCACTCGGTGGTAGCCCTTCCGCCAGCGCTGCAATCAGCTTGGTATCGATCGGATAGACTGGCCGCTGCCGCGCTCGCCGCACGGCTTGCTCTTCGCGGAACCGCGCCTCTTGTTCGACCGGATCGGTGAGCTCGTCGAACGCGTTCGCGAGCTCCACGCCGCCGACGTACGCCTCGAAGCGCAGGGCGGTCTGCGGTTCGCCCTGCTTGCGCCGCGCGAGTGCGGCGAGTGGTGCCGGCCAGTCTTCGAGCAAGATCGCGTGGTCGAGCGCAGCGAGCGCAGGCTCGACACGCGCGATGAATGCGGTGAAGAACACGTCGTCCCACGCGAGGCCAGCGGCGACTTCGATGCCGGCCTTGCGAGCTTCGCGGGCGAGCTGCTCGGCGGGCTCGTCCCCGATCACGGTCATCCCGGCCCATTCCTGCATCGCGGCACGCACCGCGATCCGCCGCCACGGCGGCTTCACGTCGATGCTGCGAACGCCAGCGCGCGCGACATCGCCGCACACCGCATGCACGAGTTGCTCGGTGTCGGCGGCGATCGCTTCGATGTTCGAGTACGCGCGGTACCACTCGATCATCGTGAACTCACTCGCGTGATGCGAGCCGCGCTCGTTCGCACGGAAGCACTTGCAGACCTGATAGATCCGCTCGCAGCCTGCCGCGAGCAGTCGCTTCATCGAATACTCGGGCGACGTGATCAGGAAGCCATCACCCGCCTCGACCGCGTCGAGATGGATCTCGAGACCCGGGCTCGGCACGAGTAACGGCGTCTCGACCTCGAGAAAGGCGCGCTCGCCGAAGAACCGCCGCACGGTCGCCAACGCGCGCGCGCGGGCGTGCAGGTTCTCGAGTCGGCTCCGCGACAGCCGCATGACCTCGCTGCCTGGTCCTGGATACGGCTCGGCCGGCACGCGCTCGGGTGCGAGCTGCGCGTGCGACTCGAGGTCGACGAATTCTCCGATGCGCCAAGCGCCGGGTGGATTCACCACCCGCTCGTCGAGATGCTCGGTGCGAACGAACGCGAAATCACGATCGATCGCGATCACGCGACCGCGCATGACCTACGACTTGTTGATGCGCTCGACGTACTCGTGCGTACGAGTGTCGATCTTGATCATGTCGCCGATACGGATGAACAGCGGCACGCTGACCGTGGCGCCGGTCTCGACCGTGGCGGGCTTCTGAACGTTACCGCTGGTGTCGCCCTTGACGCCCGGCTCCGACGCCGTGACTTCGAGCTGCACGAACGTGGGGAGCGCGACATCGACGGGACGCTCGTTGAAGAACACCACCGTGCACGACAGGTTGTCCTTCATCAGATCGTGCGCATCGCCGATCATGTCGGTCGAGATCGTGACCTGCTCGTAGCTGGTCTGATCCATGAATACGAGGTCGGTCCCCTCTTTGTAAAGGAACTGCATGTCGCGCGACTCGACGTTTGCCGGCTCGAGCTTCTCGCCCGATCGGATGTTCCGCTCGACGACAGCGCCAGTCAGCAAGTTCTTGAACTTGGTGCGCGTGAACGCGGCGCCTTTGCCGGGCTTCACGAACTGGAACTCGACGATGTTGTAGGGGTTCCCGTCCATCAAGACCTTGAGGCCCTTGCGGATATCCGACGTATCGTACATGGCGACGCACGTTTACCTCGTGGGCGACGCACGTGTCAAACCCTGCTTGAGTCCCTGGGCCGGCCTGTGGGATGACCTCGACGAGGTCCATGGGTACCGATGCCGATGCCGCGACCCATTATCGCCAGCTCCTCCAGCTCGGGCGCGAGGGGTTCCTCGGCGCCTCGGCGCCGGCGGCGCTCGTGCGGTATCGCAAAGAGCGCGAAGCCGCGGGATCCACTGGCGTCCAGACCCTCACCCCGCTGGGCGACGAGACCCTCCCGTTCGGCAAGGATCTACCCGACGAGATCGAGCTCGAGGTCTACCCCCTGGCCAAGAAGCCCGGGGCCTCGTTCCCGGATCGGATCACGATCGGGCGCACCGCGAACAACGATGTCGTGGTCGCCGAAACCTCGATCTCGCGCCTCCATGCATACGTGAAGCGGGTCGGCTCCGACTGGGTGGTCGCCGATGGCGGCTCCAAAAACGGAAGCTGGCTCAAAGGCGCGGTGCTCGAACCGCGCAAAGAGCAGCGATTGGTATCGCGTGCGCTGTTGCGCTTCGGCGACGTGGACGTCACCTTCTACCCCGCCGCTGATCTATACGCGGCGCTTGGCGGAACATGACAGTCGACGAATGGGATCATCGCGAAGTTTGCCCGGACGGTGCGTGCACCGGTGTGATCGGGCTCGAAGGCCGCTGCAAAGTGTGCGGCCATGTTTTACCTGCGTGGAACAACGAGCGCGAGCGCGGGCTCGTCGAGCCAGCCTCGACCGAGGCCGATGCGCCAGGTGGTGATGACGACAGCGACGAGAGTGACAGCGACAAGAGCGACAAGGGCGACAAGGGCGACAAGAGCGACAAGAGCGACAAGAGCGACAAGAGCGACAAGAGCGACAAGAGCGACAACGCGGTCGAGGACGAGCGCGATGCCGCGCTCGCTCCCGCTGCCTCGACCGACGATCACGAATGGTCGCGCCGCATCCTGTGCAGCGATGGCGCCTGTGTTGGAGTGATCGGCCCGGGCAACGTCTGCACGGTCTGCGGGAAACCGCCGGCATGAAGGCGACGATCGTCGGGGCCGGTGGACTTGGAGGTCCCTTGGCGCTCGCACTCGGCGCGGCCGGCGTCGAGCTCGTGATCATCGATCCCGATGTCGTCGAGACCACGAACCTGCATCGCCAGATCCAGTTCGCCGCCGCCGACCTCGGCGCTGCCAAAGCGACCACTCTAGCGGCCCGTGTGAGCGAACGCGGTGGCCGTGCGAAGGGCTACAAGCTGCGCTGGCTTGCCGACGATGCCGATGACATCTCGGGCGATTGCGAGCTGATCGTCGACGGTAGTGATGACCCGGTGACCAAGTTTGCGGTCGCCGATTGGGCGGTCGCCCGAGGCATCCCGTACGTGATCGCGGCCGCGCTGCGGTTCGGCGGAAACGTGCTCGCCGGCGCGCCGGGCACGGCGTGCTACCGGTGCTTCTTCGAGGAGCCGGTCGCTGCCGCGACGTGTGCCGCCGCAGGCGTGCTCGGCCCGATCGTTGGTGCGATCGGCGGTCTTGCTGCAGCTCTCGCGCTCGCGCTCGCGCAGGCACGGCGACCGACCGCCGATGGGCTCGGCACGCTCTATGTCTTCGACGACCTCCGCGTCTCGAGCGAGCCTCGGATCGTTCGGTTCTCGCGCCGCGCGGAGTGCTCCGCGTGTGCGCAGCGACCCCAGGAAAAGGTGGCTTGATATGGCGTTGATTCGGATCCCGGGCGCACTGCGCCAGCTGACCGCAAACCTTGCCGAGGTCGAGATCGAGGCCGCAACCGTGCGCGCCGCGCTCGCCGCGCTCGAACAGAAGCATCCTGGCATCGGCGGCAAGGTGATGGACGGCGCGACCGTGAAGCCGTTCATCAGGATCTACGTCGGTCCCGACGATATCGAAGGGCTCCAAGGCCTCGACACGCCGGTCACCGCACGCGACGAAATCTCGATCATCCCGGCGATCGCTGGCGGCTGAGCGCGTGCGCGACGATCAAGCACAGCGCTACGCGCGGCATATCCAACTCCCCGAGATCGGGGGGCTCGGGCAGACCGCGATCATGGTCTCGACCGCGAAGCTCACGCTACGCGAACCGGATCCGCGCGCCGAGCTGATCGCCGCGCAGTTCCTCGCCGCCGCGGGCGTCGGCACGTTGATCGTCACGCAGTCGACCGCCGCGCAGCGCGCCGAGGTCGCGACCCACGCGCCCGATACCCGCGTGATCGCCGAGCCCGACGGCGCGACCGCGAAAGAGCCGCTGACCCTACGCACCACCGAGTACGAGGTCGTGCTCGCGCCACGCCCGGTGTGGTGGCCGAGCGCGCCGGGCGATGAAGTCGCGCTCGCGTACTGGCGCGGAGGGCTCGCGGCGACCGCGTTCCTCGTCGCCGCGTCGGCTCGATGATCAGCCCCGCGATGCTCCGCGCGATCGGCGCGCACGCGAAGGCGTGCTTCCCCGCCGAGTGCTGCGGCTACATCACCGATCGCGTCGTCCCGTGCACCAATGCGCAAGCGGAGGGCCTTCATCCCACCGCGCCGGAGCGTGGCGCTGACACCGGCTTCGTGATCGCCGGTACGGAGCTGATCGCGTTCGCGAGGAGCTTTGCCACGCCGGCACCGGCGCGCGTGCTCTATCACTCGCACACGAACGGCCGTGCGTACTTCTCGGAAATCGATCGCGAGATCGCCAGGAACGCCGGTTACCCCGTCGACCACCTCGTGATCGGGGTGACGGCGACGGGACTGACCGAGGCTGCGCTGTTCCAGTCGGGTGATTTCGTCGAGATCGCGCGGTGGGCCAGCGAGGTGCTAGGCTAGCTCCGATGTTGTCGGCGGACGGAAAGCTCGAAGCGCTGCGCACTCAGCTCCAAGGCTACGGCCAAGTGGTCGTCGCGTTCTCGGGCGGCGTGGATTCTGCGTTCCTGCTGAAGGTCGCTGTCGACGCGCTCGGTGACCGCGTCCATGCCGTGACCGCCGTGTCGCCCACGATGGCGCGCAGCGAGGTCCAGGAAGCCATCTCGCTAGCCAGGCAACTCGGCCTCGGCGCGCGGCACCACGTCATCGATTCGCACGAGCTCGAGGTCCCGGGGTTTGCCGAGAACCCGACCCATCGCTGCGCGATGTGCAAGACCGAGCTGATGGGTGTCGCGCAACCGATTGCCACCGCGCTGGGCAACGCACCGATCATGCTCGGCACGAACACCGACGACCTGGGCGATGTGCGCCCTGGCATCGCGGCCGCACGTGCACGTGGTGCGGCCATGCCGATGGTGGATGTCGGGCTCGCCAAGACCGAAATTCGCGCGCTGTCGAAAGAGCTCGGGCTCTCGACCTGGGACAAGCCACAGCTCGCCTGCTTGTCGTCGCGGTTTCCGTACGGCACGCAGATCACGCAAGACCGGCTGCGCCGCGTCGACGATTTCGAAGACGGCCTGCGCGCGCTCGGGTTTCGCCAGCTCCGCGTGCGCTTCCACGACACGATCGCGCGGCTCGAAGTAGAGACCGGCGAGCTCGCACGGATGATCGAGGTCCGCGACGCCGTCGTCGCGCTCGGCAAGCAGCTCGGCTTCGCGTACGTCGCGCTCGATCTCGCCGGCTTTCGTTCGGGTTCGCTCAACGAAGTGCTGGTGCCGCTAAAGCGCCGTTCGCCGTGAAGGCGGTCGCGATCCTGCTCGCGCTCACCTCTAGCAGCCACGCCGAGGCGTCTAAGAAGGACCGCGAAGCCGCGACCAAGACGCTGAAGCATCCTGACCCGCCCGCGCCCGGCACGAAGCCAGCGCCGCTGGTCAACCTCTTCAACGAGCACACGAACGAGTGGCTTGCGGTCGATCCGACCGCGCTGCCCGCGAGCACGGATCACTTCCTGCGCGACCATTACACGAACAAGGCGATGCGGATGGATCCCCAGCTCGTGCCGATCGTCGTCGCAGCCGCTCGGCACTTCAAGATCGACACGGTCAACATCGTGTCGGCGTTTCGCCACCCGAAGTTCAACCTGATCCTCCGCAAGAAGGGTCACCAGGTCGCGCGCGACAGCCAGCACACACACGGCAATGCGATCGACTTCTTTCTGGCGACCGTCACGACCCAGCAGCTCCAGGCCTGGGCAAAGACGCAGAAGAAGGGCGGCGTCGGGATCTATCTCCAAAGCGGCTTCGTCCACATGGACACGGGGCCCATCCGGTACTGGTCCGGGGACTAGCTGTAGTATCGCAAGATGGCGACATGGGCCTGGGTCGGCCTCGGGTTTTGCGCGTTTCTGATGCTCGTGCTCGTGCACGATCTGGTTCAGAAGCGCCACTCGATCATCCGCAACTTTCCGATCGTCGGGCACTTCCGCTACTGGCTCGAGGCGCTGGGTCCCGAGCTGCGCCAGTACATCGTCACGAGCAACGACGAAGAGCGGCCGTTCTCGCGCGATCAGCGACGCTGGATTTACTCGTCAGCCAAGCGCGAGAACAACTACTTCGGGTTCGGCACCGATAACGACATCGAGAAGCCCGGCTACATCCTCGTTCGCCACAGCGCGTTCCCGATCCACACGCCGCATCCCGGCGAGCCCGGCTACGACAGCAACTATCCGCTGCCGTGCATCCGCGTGCTCGGTGGGTATCGCAATCGCAAGCATGCGTTCCGGCCGGCTTCGATCGTCAACACCTCGGCGATGAGCTACGGCTCGTTATCGCCGAACGCGGTCGAAGCGATCAACCGCGGCGTCGCACTCGCAGGCGCGCTGCAGAATACGGGCGAAGGCGGCATCTCAAATTATCACCGCAAGGGCGGCGATATCATCTGGCAGATCGGGACCGGTTACTTCGGCTGCCGCGATGCCGACGGCAAATTCTCGCTCGAGAAGTTCAAGGAATCGATCGGATCGGCGAAGGTCCGAGCGATCGAGATCAAGCTCTCGCAGGGTGCGAAGCCCGGGCTCGGCGGCGTACTGCCGAAGGCAAAGATCACGCCGGAGATCGCGAAGATTCGTGGCATCTCGATGGAGCGCGACTGTATCTCGCCCGCGCGGCACAGCGCGTTCTCCGACGTGTCGAGCATGCTCGACTGGATCGAGATGCTCGCCGACGCGACCGGCCTGCCGGTCGGAATCAAGTCGGCGGTTGGTGATTTGCAGTTCTGGCGCGACCTCGCCCGCGAGATCGATCACACCAAGCGCGCACCTGATTTCGTCACGATCGATGGTGGCGAAGGTGGTACCGGTGCCGCTCCGCTGGTGTTCACGGATCACGTCGCGCTGCCGTTCCGGCTCGGCTTCGCGGAGGTCTATCGGACGTTCGCCGAGGTCGGTATTCATCACCACGTCGTCTTCATCGGCTCCGGCAAGCTCGGGTTTCCCGAGAACGCCCTGATGGCGATCGGGCTCGGCTGCGACCTCGTCAACGTCGCGCGCGAAGCCATGCTCTCGGTCGGCTGTATCCAGGCCCAGCGCTGCCATACCGGCCACTGCCCGACCGGTGTCGCGACCCAGAACAAGTGGCTGATGCGCGGCCTCGATCCCACGTTGAAATCGGCGCGGCTCGCGAACTACCTCGCCACGCTGCGCAAAGAGCTCACTCACCTCGCCCACGCGTGCGGCGTGATCCATCCGGCACTCGTCACGCTCGATCAACTCGCAATCATCGGGGGGCCCCGGGGCACGCGCTCGGCGCGGGAGGACAGCGGCTACGAGCTGGGCTGGGGCCTGCCGCCGGGGGCCGATGCCGACGCTGCGCGCGCAGCTGCATCGCCCTCGACGCACGCGGCCTAGGCTAGCACCCGCCAGTTGTGGCCCACGAAGGGCGAACGATGTAGTGTCCGCGCCATGCCCGCAGACGTGCTGGTCTGGCTCGATATGGAGATGACGGGGCTCGATCCCGGCAAAGAGCGGATCATCGAGATGGCGACGATCCTCACCGACGGCAACCTCGTCGAGATCGCGGTCGGCCCTGACCTCGTCATCCATCAATCCGACGAGGTCCTCGCCGCGATGGATGACTGGAACTCCAAGCACCACGGTGGTTCGGGGCTCGTCGATCGCGTCAAGGCATCTACCGTCAGCGACGCCGATGCCGAGGCGCAGACCATCGCGTTCATCAATGCGCATGTCAGCGCGAAAGATCGCCCGGTGCTCGCGGGTAACTCGATTCATCAAGATCGCCGCTTCGTTCGCAAGTACATGCCACTTCTCGACGAGCGCCTGCACTATCGGATGGTCGACGTCTCGACGATCAAGGAGCTATCGCGCCGCTGGTTCCCTGCGATCACCGCGAAACAGACCAAGAAAAAAGAGACCCATCGCGCGCTCGACGACATCCGGGAGTCGATCGACGAGCTTCGCTACTACCGCGCGAACGTGTTCTTGCCGGCCACGCCGGTCGCCGGCCAGTCGTAGCTTCCTGCAACGGCCTGTTTGCGCGTGCGCCCGAGATGCGCCCGAGATGCGCCCGAGATGCCCCCGAGATGCGCCCGAGATGCGCCCGAGATGCCCCCGAGATGCCCCCGAGATGGCGGCGACGTCCTGATCTGCGCAGGTACCGCCGATGTGGCGGCCTGCACGAGCCCCTCTCGCTCGGCGTGAGGGCCACGATCTTCGGTCGCGCCCGCGGGAAGTAGTCCCTCGCGCACGTACCTTGCTACATTCGCGGGCCGGAAGGCCCATGAAAGACACCCTGGTGATGATCATGGCGGGTGGCAAAGGCTCCCGTCTCGGCCCGCTGACGATCCACCGATCGAAGCCGGGCGTTCCGTTCGCGGGTCGGTTCCGGATCATCGACTTCGTTCTGTCGAACTTCATCAACTCCGGCTACCGGAAGATCTATGTGCTCACGCAGTACATGTCTTCGAGCCTGATCAAGCATCTGTCACGCAACTGGCGGCTGTCAGGTTTTGGCGAGTACATCGAGGTCGTGCCCGCGCAGATGCGGATCGGTGATTTCTGGTACCGCGGCACCGCCGATGCGGTGTTCCAGAACATGAACCTCGTCAAAGATTCGCGCTCGGATCACGTCGCGATCTTCGGCGGTGATCACATCTACAAGTTCGACGTCGAGCAAATGGAGACCGAGCATCGCGCGCGGGGAGCGGATCTCACCGTCGCTGCGTTCCCGGTGCCGACTGCCGAAGCGAGCGCGTTCGGCATCATCGATTGCGATGCGTCCGGTCGGATCACGGGCTTTATCGAGAAGCCCGAGCATCCGCCGGAGATCCCAGGCCGACCGGGTTGGTCGCTGGTCTCGATGGGCAACTACATCTTTCGTCGCGAAGTGCTCGAGCGCGTGCTCGGTCACCACGGCGGTAGCGGCAAGGTCGGCGGCCACGATTTCGGGCGCGACATCATCCCGCAGCTGGTCAACGACGGCGCGAACGTTCGGGTCTACGACTTCGCCTCGAACAGGGTCCCCGGCGAGACCGATGGCCTCGCGCCGTACTGGCGCGATGTCGGCACGATCGATTCATACTTCACCGCGAACATGGAGCTTCGCGCGCGCGTTCCCGCGCTCGATCTGTACAATCGTGCGTGGCGGATCCGCAGCGCGCAACGCGACTACCCGCCTGCCCGCTTCGTTCGCGCCGGCGAAGGCGAAGCGTTATCGCAAGTCGATGACAGCCTCGTGTGTGAAGGCTCGATCGTCGCATCCGCTGCGATCAAGGATACCGTCCTGGGGTACGACTGTTTCGTGCATGCAGGCGCCACCATCGATCAATCGCTGATCCTCTCGGGCTGCGATATCGGGCGCGGCGCGCGGTTGAAGCGCGTGATCCTCGACAAGAACTGCAAGATCGAACCGGGCTGCGTGATCGGCGAGGATCCGGCGCAAGATGTCGCACGGTTTCCGTTCATCACCGAGTCGGGCATCGTCGTGGTGCCGAAGGGCACGCTGGTCCCGGCGAACGGCCCGGTTGTCCTCGCGAACGATGTCGCCGAGCTGCTCGAGAGTGACCCCGATCTCGCGAACAACATGCGGGAGGGCTCGTTCGTCGTATCGACCCAGAGCCGCCACAGCTACGAATCTGCCGGGCCGCGCTTCAAGCGTTACGCCGGCGATTGATGGCGATGCGCGCCGTTCACGTCGCGAGCGAAGCGGCGCCGTTCGCGCAATCCGGCGGCCTCGCGGATGTGGTCGCCGGCTTGTCGGCTGCACTCGCGGAGGGCCACCGTGTGAACGTCGGCGTGATCGTCCCGCTCTACCGCGGCGTCGAAGGCAAGCTCTCCGCCCGATCGATCACGCTCGATGCCGGCGAACCGATCGTTATCACCGTCGGGCCACATCGATTCGAAGCGCGGCTACGCACCGCGAAGGTCGGGTGCGTGACCTACGGCTTCGTCGATTGCGCGACCTTGTACGACCGCGTAGGCACGCTCTATGGCCCGGGTGGTGCGGCCGAATTCGCCGACAACCACATCCGGTTTGGTGCCCTCGGAAAGGCAGCGGTCGACTACGGCGCACGGTTGGTCGGTGGCACGCCCGACGTGCTGCACACTCACGATTGGCAGGGTGCCGCAGCCGCGGTGTACGCGCGCGCCGCGAACGCGCAGGTCGCGATCGTCTCGACGATTCACAACCTCGCTTTCCGCGGAATCTTTCCGAAGCACGTGATGAGCGAGCTCGGCTTTCCGTGGTCGTACTTCGATGTTCATCACCTCGAGTTCTATGATCAGGTGTGCTTGCTCAAAGGCGGACTCGCCGCCTCGGATGCCGTGACCACGGTGAGCCCGACCTATGCGCGCGAGATCCTCACGCCGGAGCGCGGAGAGGCGCTCGATGGCTTTTTGCGCTGGGACGTCCGGCGCCTGGTCGGCATCGTCAACGGCATCGATGTCCAGAGCTGGGATCCCGCGACCGATCGCGCGCTGCCAGCGCCGTTCACCGCCGCCAACCTCGTAGGCAAGGCGATCTGTCGCGCCGCAGCCGCGGCGGAGCTCGGCCTCGCGCTCGCACCGGATCAACCGTTGATCGGCGTGATCGCGCGGATGGCGCATCAGAAAGGCATCGACCTCGTCGCCGAGCTCGTGCCGGAGCTCCATCGGTTGAACGCAAAGCTCGTGGTGCTCGGGTCCGGTGAGCCCGAGCTCGAGGAGCGGTTTCGCTGGCTCGCGAGCGCGTTCAGCGAGCACCTCGCCGTCCGGATCGGCTTCGATTCGGCGCTATCGCGCAGGCTCTACGCGGCCTGTGATCTGTTCGCGATGCCGTCGCGGTTTGAGCCATGCGGCCTCGGTCAGCTCTACGCGATGCGCTACGGCACGTTGCCGATCGTGCACGCGGTCGGCGGCTTGCGCGACACCGTCGATGATCGCACCGGCGTACGGTTCGACGATCCGAGCGCGCGAGGGTTCATCGCGGCGACCGAACGAGCGATCGCGATCGTGCGCGATCCCTCGGTGCTCGCCAAGGCGCGTCAGGCCGCGATGGCGCGTGACTCCTCGTGGACCGCCTCGGCCCTACAGTACGTCCAGCTCTATCGCTCCTTGCGGCCGTAGCTACGGACACGCACGAAATCCTGGTTTCAGGATGCAACTGGACCGTCCGAGGCCCGGATACTATGGGGGGCAAAGCGTCCGCCACGCGGACCTTGGCGGCCCGCTCCGTCCGCCGGTCGGACCTGCCATGTCCGCGTGGCGGACGCAAAAATGTGACAGTCCCGCACGTTTTGAAGCCGCGACGACACCGGCTTCCGGGGCTCTCCACACCCCTGTCAACAACTCGCTTCTAGGCCCCGGTTATTCACACCCCGAACAGGTCCTAACAGTGCGAATCCTAAGGGGGCTAGAGAGATTGGTGGGTCCCCTGTGAACAAGTTGTGATCCCGGTGTGCCGGCTCCACCGGGAGCGACGGCGCTTCAATCACTTACGGGATCTCGCGATCGATGGAGTCCCGGTACCTACATGGCCGGATACCAGCCTTCATCCGGACGGGAAAGCCGAACGGGATTGCCGGACGGGAGTACCGAGTCGCTGAGACAAGCTCAGCATCGGGTCAGACGTGCGGCTTATGGTCGTCGCTGCCCGCGCTGCCGCTGCCGCTGCCGAGCTCCAGTACGCCACCGTCGTTCGCAGGCGCGGCGTCGGCGAGCTTGCCCACGCGGCAGGCTTCGTCGTCCTTGGCTTCGCATGCGCGCGCGAGGAGCTGCTTGCCGCGCTCGAGATCTTTCGCGACGCCGACGCCCTGGAGCACCATCAAGCCGAGCAAGCGGCATGCGACAGCGTCATCGGGGAGACATGCGCGCTCGAGCCAGACACTCGCCGCGCTCGCCGATTTCGGCAGGCCCTTGCCCTCGAGGTACATCACGCCGATCTGGCGGCACGCGGTCGGGTCGCCCGAATCGCAACCTTGCTTGTAGTGACCGATCGCCTGCTTCCAGCGCGAGCCACCCTTCGCGGACACCATCGTATCGAGGTCGCCAGCGTTCTTGCACGCGAAGGCGACGTTCGCCTTGCAGGCTTTGTCGAGAAGCACCTCGGCCTTCGCGAGGTCTACGGACACGCCGCGGCCATCGCGGTACATGAGGCCGAGGTTGCGACACGCGAGCTTGAAGCCGCCGTCGCACGCCTTCGCGTACGCGTCGATCGCGCGCGTGATGTTCTTGTCGATACCGATGCCCTCGGCGAGGTTCATGCCGAGGTTGTTGCATGCCGACAGATTATTGCCGGCGCACGCTTGGCCCATCAGCGCAGTCGCGCGACGCGGATCGGGCGACACGCCCGTGCCCTCCTGATACATGACCCCGAGCTTGCGACACGCTTCGAGATCGCCGGCGACGCATTTCTTGTCGAGCGTTCCCGCGACCTCGGCCTGATCGACGATGCCTGCCGCGTCGTCCGGCATCGCGGCAGGTTCTTTCTTCTTGCAGCCCGAGACGAACGCCGGCACTACAAACGCGACGACGATCGCGGCGGGCCAGAGCGAACGCGGCATGCGCCCGTGTCGTAGCACTATTGCGTGACGGCCGGGTAGAGCGTTCGTGCATAGGCCGCACTCGCCTCGCGCGCGGCGCTCGGATCGCGTCCCGCCAGCGAGAACGCGGCGATCCCCGCGGCGGCGACGACCACGGCGATCATGAGAGCCTGCCGCGTCGCGCCCGCCGCACGCATCGCGAACCCGACGAGTGCGGCAATCCCGACGACCACGGGCGCGATGCTCGGGAGCCCCTGCACCCCGAGTGCACGCAACACGTTGGGCGCAACCGCGTGATCACCGAGCAACCGAAACATGACCTCGAATACAGGATTCTTGAACGTGGTCCCCGCGCTGTCCGCGGGCCACATCGGCAGGGTCGCCGAGGACAGCGTGTAGATCACCACGCCGATCACCACGAGCCCGCAGGCGAGGCCGAACGCGATGGGCCGCGACCGCCACTCGGCGAAGGTCGCCGCGACGAGCGGCAGCAAAAACGGCTGCAGCGCGACGATATAGCGAGGCCCGACTTCCCAGCCGGCGCGCCAGAACGCGAGCGAGCTGACAAACGCCACGAAGATCACCGCGATCGCGATCACCGTCGCGACCAGGGCGCGCTCGCCTCGCCGCCACAGGATCCTCCCCCCCGGAATCGCGAGCAACCACCACGGTGCGAGCACGACGAAGCCGTTGTCCGGCGCGACCATGACGCCGACAAACGCGGCCCAGCTCGGATGCGTCATGCCGAGAAACCCGGCGGCATGATCGCCGGCGAACGTCGTTGAATAATTGTAGCCGGTCGCGAACGCGCTGCCGAAGCACGCGTGCTGGTAGACCAGCAAAAACGCGATCGGCGGGACCGCTGCGAGCGTGGCGATCGCGAACGGCCGCCACGCGCGCAGCCGGAGCCCGAGGTAGATCGCGAGCGGTACACCGGCGAACGCGGCCTGGTAATCAACGAGCGGCGCCATGCCGGCGAGCAACCCGACCGCGACCATGGTGCGCGTGCGACGGGTACCATCGGCGACGCCCTCGCCGAGGATCCATGCCCCAGCTATGCACACGGCCGCGAGCTGGTGGCCGTAGTAAAGGATCGAATACGTGAACGCCATCGAGCCGAACGCGTAGGCGAACAGCACGAGGCGGCGCGTTGCCGGATCCGGGGCGAACCGCGCCAGGTAACCCCACAACAGCCACACCAGGAGCAGCGTCGGCACGATGCCGGTGACCACGCGACACAGCCACATCGACACCGCGAGGCTCGGTGGGCCGCACAGCTTGGAGACCACCGCGTAGACCGGCACGGCGACCAGCGACGAGCCTGGCGCCTTGTTCTGGTAATAGTGGTAGGCGTAGCGCGAGAGATCCGAGGTCTTGCCGTACTGCGCGACGCCGTGATCGATCGCGAACGTGCCGTCGTCTACCATCGCCTTGACGAGGTACACGCGCGGCAGCTCGTTCGCGCTCTGGAGCTTCGGGTAGTACGGAAATAGATAGAGGTACGCCGCCGCGATCGCTACGAGCCAGTAGCGGCTGAGGGACTGAGGTGCGTCGGGCACTAAAACCTTGAACGTGATACCACCGGAGGGTCGTTGCATGGCTAGTCGCTATCGTTCGTATGCCAGCGCGAGGCGCGCCGATACGAGCCGCGCGATCGCAATGGTCACCGGGGGCATCGCGGTTTTCGCGCCGATCGAAGCGGTGCTCGCCGCATTCTGCTACAGCGGACCCATCGATGCGGGCAGCCTCGCACGCTACATCCCGATCGTCTTCACGCTCTCGCTGTGGCTGTGGCTGATCCTCCGGATCCTGCTCGCGCGCACGATGCGAACGATGCGCTGGCTGCGCGGCCAGATCGATCCGGCGGCCCTGATCGCCGAGGGCTGGTTCGTGGCTGGCGCGCTCGACGAGGGCGTGCGCGCGAACGTGCCGAAGCTGTGGGCGCTGCTCGCGACGACCGGCGTCTACGGCGCGATCGTCGCCAGGATCGCTGTGTGGGCCGACCACTACAAAGAGGCGCAGCTGCGCGCGATGGTGATCGCGGCCCTCTCGATCGGTGCGGTCGTGATCGCGCGGGAGACCCTGCCCTACTTTCAGGTGGCGACGCTCACCGCCGCGCGCGTGCTGGCGCCGATCCTGCGTGGCGCGAACCCACTCGGCAGGTGGCGTGCCGCCGGCGTCGCGTTCGCCGCTGTGACCGCGACTGGCTTGGTCACGATGGCGACGCTCTTCCCGCAGAGCCGAGCGGATCTCCCGGTCCGCAACGTCATCTCGGTCGTCGCGCTCGCATTCGGGATGGGCCTCGGCGCCCACTGGCACGCCCACGCGAAGCAGCGCGCACGTTCGCGCGCCCGTGGCCTCGCGCTCGCGCTCGCGAGCCTCGCGGTCATGATGATGACTCTGCTCCGCTGGGGCAGCGATCCGGCGGCGCGCTTCATCGCGCTGACAGGCTCGCCGACATTCGAGAAGCTCAACGATTCGATCCGGTTTGCCACCGACCTCGATCGCGACGGGTACGGATCGTTGATGGGCGAGAACGACTGCGCTCCGTTCAACGCGGCGATCCATCCCGGCGCGATCGATATCCCCGACGACGGCATCGATCAGAACTGCGATGGCCACGACTTCTCGATGAAGTCCCTGCCGGTGCCGACCGGCCCGACGTTGCCGGTGCCGCCGCAGTTCAAGAAGGACTGGAACTTCTTGTTCATCACGGTCGATACGCTGCGCTACGACCACACCACGTTCGGGGGCTACGCGAAGAGCGCGAAGGCGCGCGATACCACACCGCGGCTCGCCGACCTCGTCACGCGTTCCACCTCGTTCACGTTCACGAATGCACCATCGGCGGGCACGATGGCCTCGATCCCCGCGATCATCACGTCGAAGTACTTCCACTCGGGCATCGCGCTCGACGAGAACATGCCCGCCGGCAGCCCCCCGAAGCTCAAGCCCGAGAACACGCTGCTCACCGAGATCATGAAGCGCGGTGGCTATCGCACCGGCGTGATCGCGTCGCACGAGTACTGGAATGACTGGGGCATGGACCAAGGGGTCGACGACTACGACAACTCGATCGGCAAGATCCCGGATCCGTTCCGGATCGCCGCCGACCGGGTCACCGATCACGCGCTCGCGTGGATCTCTCGCGAGCAAGGCCACAAGTGGTTCTTGTGGGCGCACTACATCGATCCGCACGGACGCTATGTCGCGCATCCCGACGTCGTCGATTACGGCTCGAGCGAACCGGATCTCTACGACTCCGAGATCAAGTGGACCGATCAACAGCTCGGCCGCCTGTTCGACGAGCTCCAGCGCCTGCCGAGCACCCCGAACACGATCATCGTGCTCACCAGCGATCACGGCGACTCGATGGGCGAGCACACCGTGCCGGTCGGCACGCATGGCACGGCGCTCTATCGCGAGCTCCAGCACGTACCGATGATCTTCTACATCCCCGACAACGCGCCGCACCTGATCGGTGGCGCGACCACGAACCTCGATATCGTGCCGACGATCGCCGAGCTCGCCGGCATCGACGTCAAGGACCTCTCGTTCGAGGGCCGCAGCGAGGTGCCGGCGCTATTTTACGGCAAAGAAGATCACGATCGTATCGTGTTCGCCGAGACCAACGCACCCGCGCCGCAGCGCGCCGCGATCTCCGAGACCTGGAAGTTGATCTACTACATGCAGTCGAACCTCTACGAGCTGTTCGATCTGAAGGCTGATCCGTGGGAGCACGCGAACCTCGCTTCGAAGCATCCGCCGCAGTACGACGTGATGAAGATCGCGCTGGATGGCTGGCTCGAGCGAGTCGTATATTCGCGCGATGCGGTCTTCAACCAGCAGACCGAACGCATGAAGGACTACGTCGTGGCGTCGCCCCATCCCACGGTCACGACGATTGACCAGAGCCTCGATCATCACAAGCTCCAGATCCTCGGCATCGACGCGGACGGCAAGCCGCTCGCGCCGGGCAGCAAGGTCGATATCCACGTGTTCTTCCAGGTCAACGAGCGCACGCAGATCGGTTACAAGTTCCTGCTCGCGATCTGGGAGGTCGATCCCGTCACGTACCAACCGAGCGATGCCGCGCCGGTCGACATCCAGCGCTCGGCTTCGCGCGCGACTGGCGACGGGTTCTTCGCAACCGACCGCTGGCGCGAGCACGAGTTCGTCCGCGAGCACTTCGTCATGACCATCCCGGCCGGCTGGAGAGGCGCGATCGCGGTCGGTCTGGTCGCCAGCGACGGCACTGGTGCCAAGGCCTCGGCTACCGGAGCCGCTCCCGCGAACGACCCGAACCTCATCGTTCTCGGCACCTTGCCGCTCACCCCGGGCCCGCCGCCGAGCTCGGGAAGCTCGGGAAGCTCGGGTTCGCAGGGACCGTAAAACGAACTGAGGTAAGATCGACGTATGAACCGGACCCGCCCCGTCTACGGGCTCGAGAGTATGTTCGCCGAGCAGATCCACACTGCAACGGCGGAGTCGAGCAAGGTCTACGAGGCGTTGATCGGCGTGGTCACCGATAACAAGGATCCATCCAAGCTCGGGCGCGTGAAGCTCAAGCTGCCGATCCTGTCCGAGCAGGACGCCACGGGCTGGGCACCGATCGTGATGGTCGGCGCGGGCAAGAACCGTGGCTGGTTCTTCATTCCGGAACCGGATGACGAGGTCCTCGTCGTGTTCGAGCATGGTGATCTCAATCGCCCCCTCGTGATCGGCTCGCTGTGGAACGGCAAGGACGGCCCTCCCGGCGATAACAAAAGCGGCAAGAACGACGGCCGCATGATCAAGTCGCGCGCTGGCTCGAAGGTCTCGTTCGACGACGGGGCGAACCCGAACATCGTCCTCGAGGACGGTAGCGGCAAGGGTCGGATCACTCTCGATACCAAGAACAACAAGATCACGATCGAGTCGCTCGAAGGTGACGTGTGCTTTCAGTCTCCGACCGGCGACATGACGATCATCGCGAAGTCGGTAGCGCTCGAAGCCAAGGAGAGCATCGAGATCCACGCCGGCAGCACCATGTCGTGGGGCAGCGATCAGAGCGTCAAGATCAACGGGTCGCAGGGTGTGACCACGTCCGGCTCGACCTCGAATCCGAACTGTGGTAACTCGTCGAGCCCCGCGGCGCCGACCTCGGATCCGGCGGACGTCGCCGATCCGTACGGCTGCTAGGCCTACTGGCTCATCTCGAACTTGTCGCCGACATTGCCCGGTGGCTTGGGCCCGTGGAGCTCCTTGACCGGCGGCGCCTTCGCGTTCAGATCCTTGTTCGTGCCGCGGCGGACGTACTCGGTCACCGGCTTGTAGTTGACCGTCCACTTCTGCTCGCGGACCTGCTTTTTGCCGACGAAGAACCGGCGGTAGCGCGTCATCTTGTAGCCATCGAAGCCGCCCTGATCGAGCGAGGTCAGGCCATCGGGCATCTCCTCGTCGATGCGCTCTTCGGTGTTGAACGGGGTCTCCTCGAGGATCTCGCGCGCGAACGTGATCTTGTCGAATGGGCGCTGCTTGCCGAGCACCTCGACGACCGCCTCGCCATTCGCGACGCGATACGCGAGCGCGACCGGGAAGTCATACGGGTTCTTGATCACGAGATCGGTGTCGGGCCACACCACCGTCGAGTCGAAGCCGAGCGGCGTATAGGTGCTCGGGCGCGAGTGGTTCGTGGTCTTCGGGATATCGAGGCCCGCAAAGAAGGCAGCGCCGAACAGCGTCGTCGAGATCTGGCAGGTGCCGCCGGCGAGGCCGTCGACCATCTCGCCCGCGGTGATGACGTGCGCGATCTTGTAGCCCTCTTTTTCAGAGCGCTCGCCGACGTGCTGGTTGAACGACCACTCTTCTTGGGGCTTCAACACGGTGCCGTTGATCTTGGAGGCCGCGAGCTTCAGGTTGAAGTTGCGATCGCGATCGGCGACCGAGAAATGAGTCACGTAGTGCCCCATGACTTGCGAGATCTCGTCGATGCCGATGCCGGTCTTGGTCACGCGTGCGGGTACCTCGACGGTGGCGAGCTCGACAGTGGAGAACCCTTCGCGCGCGGCCGCTTCGATGTGGCCCATAGAGGCCCACAGATCGATCGCCTTACCCGGTGCATCGGCGTGGATCTCGTGCGCCTCCAGATCGAGGAAGGCGTCGAGCGCAGCCATGTCAAAATGCTGCTTGAGATCACCGAGCGCCTTCGCGGCCTTGTCTCGATCGATCCGGACCGGGATCGAGCCCTTCTTGGCGAGGGACGCGATGTCCTGTGCGGTATCGGCGGCACCACCGCGGCCAACTTCCTCGGGATCGACTTCGACGCCGAGCTCGGCGAAGGTCTTCGTGGTGATGGCGGGTTTGCCACCGAGCGAGATCGCGATCGGTGTGGCGAGGTAGGCCGCGAGGGCCTTGCCGCTGCTCGTGACCCTGGAACCTTCCTTCTGGGTCACCGCCGGTCGCGTGGCGGCGCCAGCGACGCTCCGGGTCGAGACCGCGTGATAAGCGGCGGCGAGCCCTCCGGCCACGACGAGCATGCCACCTGCGCTACCCATGAGGACGGTGCCGCGTTGCTTGACTCGAGTGCCTTGCGCCATCTGGTCTCTTCTTATCACGCTCAACCGCCGGAGCTTATTTCCCGTGCTAGCCTCGGGTCGTGAGCTCGCTTGTTCAGCGGAACAAGGTGGTTTCCAAGCGGAAAGGTGCGATGGCAGCTGCCACCGGCGCCATTGGAGCTGCCGTGATCGTCGCAGGGGCACCTGTCATCGGAGCGTTGGGTCTGGTTGGCGCGGCCTACCTCGCTTGGGACTGGTTCTCGTTTCGGATGAAGAACGGCATGCGCTTCTAGCGATACTGTCGGTGCGGTGGCAGAGAGTTTCGCAGAAGGCCTCGTCGGAGTCGTCCTGGACGGACGCTACCGGCTCGACTCCTTGCTCGGCGAAGGTGGCATGGGCGCGGTGTTTCGAGCCCACCATCTCGCGATGGACCGCAAGGTCGCGGTCAAGCTGCTCAAGCCGCGGCTGACTCAGGATCACACGGCGCTCGAGCGGTTCGCGCGCGAGGCGCGATCGACCATGAAGGTCGAGTCGGAGCACGCCGTCAAGGTCCTCGATTTCGGCGTCACGTCGCACGACGACTACTACATGGTCCTCGAGTACCTCGACGGGCGCACCGTCCAGCGGGAGCTCGATGTCGACGGTGCGTTCACGCCCGCGCGCGTGCTGCACATCGCGAAGCAAGCGTTGCATGCGCTCGGCGCGGCGCATCGCACGGGCTTGATTCATCGCGACATCAAGCCTGATAACTTGCTGCTGATGAAGGTCGGCGACGATGCCGATTACACGAAGGTCCTCGATTTCGGCGTGGCAAAGTTGATGGAGGGTGCGGCGAAATCCTCACGCTCTGCGATGTCGCTGACGCAAGCCGGGATGGTGTTCGGCACACCGGAATTCATGTCGCCCGAGCAGGCGTGTGGTCAGCCGCTCGATCCGCGGAGCGACATCTATTCGCTCGCCGCGACGATGTTCGCGATGCTCACCGGCTGCGGGATGTACCAGGCCGGCACCGCGATCGAGTGGCTGACCGCGCACGCCCGCCAACCGGCACCCCATCTCACCGACGGGAACCCGGAGCTCGCGACCTGTGCCGAGCTGGACGCGTTGTTGCAACGTTGCTTCGCGAAGAAGCCGGCAAACCGCCCGCAAGATGCGGAGACCTTGATCCGCGAGATCGAAGCGATCGAGCGCGGCGAGCCGTTCGCGCCCGTCGCGACCACGACCGGCGTGCCGGTCGTGCCGGTCGTGCCGGTCGTGCCGGTCGTGCCGGTCGTGCCGGTCGTGCCGGTCGTGCCGGTCGTGCCGGTCG
>Ga0123336_10001535_pt1 | contig 21181 bp, 15 predicted proteins | sample SSSSmetaG_FD_96466 | JGI IMG/M metagenome (GOLD analysis project Ga0123336, IMG submission 96466) | Glacier valley bacterial and archeal communities from Borup Fiord, Nunavut, Canada, to study Microbial Dark Matter (Phase II) - ​SSSS metaG | ecosystem: Environmental > Aquatic > Freshwater > Ice... | reverse complement strand
CCGGAAATATCCTCAATCACTTGTTCTGAACAGATCCTTTGGAACAGAGTGATTGACCAGTAATATTAATAATCTATTACTTTGAAACTTATTAATGTATTCTCGAAGGAAAAAACGGTACTCGATGAATCGCGTCCCCGGATTAGTATTAGCCGTTCAGCTTCTGCATTGTTGAATGCAGTAATTAATAGTCCATATCTATAGCGCAAGTGTGGTAACACTATTTTTTGAGTGCCTTGAACTTTTGTATTCAGTCCCGTCAGGGAGTTACTCTTTCTTTCAAGAGAAAAGTAACGAAGTAAACAGAACCTAATAATATAGAATTTAGCCGAAGGCCAGTGAGATAGGGACATTAAACACAAGAAGGGAAAGATCTCCCTGCGGGACGGAATGACAATAGTAAGTGTGGCAACCCCTCCGCCCTATCGGGCACCTCCTCTTTTGTAAAGGCGGAGGATATTTATAATGTTATTAAATGAGATTTTCCAACGGGATTGCCACGTCGTTTTACAACTCTTCGCAATGACATTCTTCATAACTTTGCGGTTAGCAATTACAAATACCCCAATCTCCCCGTCAAACTCACGACATTGTGTCGATCCAATTTATCTTTAATTTCAGAATATTTATCTAATACATCCGCGAGAATATTTTTTATCTCGATTACGCGTTCAGCCGTCATGGCTTCAACGCGAATGGTTAGATATGGCGATGTGTTTGACGCACGAACTAATCCCCAAGATTCTTTGTCAAAGTTTATTCTTGCACCATCAATATTGGTAATGTCATATTTACCTATGAATTCAGCTATCACCTGCTCTATTACTTTAAATTTCACATTATCCTCACACGGTAATTTGATTTCAGGTGTTCGAACTTTTTTAGGAATAAAACTAAGTAATGAAGAGATACTCTCATTGCTTTCTGACAAAATACGAAGAATAGTACATGCCGCCCAAAAACCATCATCTATGCGAAAATAATTTTCCGCGAAATAAAAATGTCCAGATACTTCACCGCCGAGGATGATATCTAGATTTTTACGCATGGAATCTTTGATCGGAGCATGACCTGTCCGATGCATAAGCGGAACACCACCGGAAAAAGTTGGAATTAATTCTGGTAACAAAGAAGTGCTCTTCACATCGAATAAAATCGTCTTGCCTGGATTTCGCGATAAAACATCTTTTGACAACAGCAGAAGAATCTCATCGCCAAAAATATATTCCCCATTATTGTTCACAAACCCTACCCTATCGCCATCGGCATCAAAGGCAATACCAAGATCAGCATTGTTTTTTTTCACAGCGGCCATCAGATCCCGCATGTTTTCTGGAGATTCCGGATCTGGTACATGATTCGGGAAATACGCATCGGGAGTGAAATAAAGCTCTTCGACAATATTGCATCCGAGAGATGTGAATAAATCATGCGAAAAAAGTCCCGGAGTTCCGTTGCCACAATCGATTACGATGTTTAACGGACGTGATAAATGAAAATGTTCGAGAATATATTTTTTATAAGTTTCGTATGCCGTATCTAGATTTGTAATTTGACCTGGAGTAATTTCACCAGGAATTTGGTAGTCATCGTTTTCAATCATATGCAGCATTTCTTGTAGTTCTTCGCCGTAAATCGGTGAAGTCCCCTGCTTCATCACTTTAAATCCATTGTAAAAATATACATTGTGACTACCAGTAATATTTACACCGCCACCATAGTTTCCGAATGAAGTTAGAAAATAAACTAAAGGCGTAGTAGATTTACCGATTTCAATAACGTCAATTCCCATCTCAAGAATGCCAGATACAAAAGATGCTTTTAGCTCATCCGCATAAGGACGAACTTCGTAGCCAACAACTACATTTTTTCCGCCATTACGACGAATAATACTCGCATATGCTTTGCCAATAGCTTTAGAAGTATCTAGATTAATAGTAATGCCCGGAAAAGCACCATACCATTTTTCATACTCTTCCACGACTTTAGGATCAAATTTCACACCAGCTACACCACGAATATCGTACTCGCGAAAAATATTTGAATTAATCTGCATAGAATTTTATTTATAAAATATTCTAGCATATGAGATGTGACATCCATGTAGAAACTATAAGGCTTATTTTCATCATATTTTCAACATTTTTCATTTTTTAGTTGACCTTAGTGACGTACCTAATTTTTCTTCTAATATTTTTTGAAGCTTTGAATCGATCGTAATTCCATCTCTATATCCATATAGATTTAAATTAGGATGCTCCGTACCAAATTTTGTAAAACCTTCATTAGATTTTCCTACTTGTATTAGTCTAGAAGAACAAAATTGCTCTATGCCACCATTCGACTTAATTATATTTTCTAAAATTGGCTGAGGATATCCGGAGATAAGGAATCGACAAAAATCTGGACCCATTATCAAAAAATCTGAAATACCCTGATGACCTACACCAAAATTATATGCCACTTTAACTGGACTATTTTTTTCTTTAGAGAAACTTTCTGATTCGATAAGCATTTTATTTGCCACGACTACATTTCGGAAAAAGTCCAATGCATCTTCTGGATTACCATTTGTAACAATACCATTTAGCCGAGTAAAAATTCGGTCGAGAACAGTGATATTACGCGTAAGATTCATTAATTCTGAGCCGATTACCGATGACGATAATACACCACCAGAGATAAGTCCCGCCGAATACAACCACTTTCTTCGACTGGTTAGAGGTTTTTTATTTATTTTATTTGTAATAAAATTTATAGTTACACCAGCATCAATTACAAAACCTGCAAACATTCTAGCAAACTCCGCAATATTTAAATCTAATTGTTCATCTTTTATCACAATGTCTGGATACATTACTTTCGTATTGCCATTAGCAAATTTTATTATTGCATCATCAGGCCATACCCTTTCATTATAATTATTTGCCGAAAATAGAATTTCTTTTCCGGTTCGTGTAAATAGCTCTATGGAACTGCCCTCTACTACAAGGACATCCAGATTTGAAGGAATTTGCTCTGAACGTAAATGTTTATCATGCCATTCTAATAAAGGTATAAATTCTGCATATTGAGTACTAATTTTATTTTCAACAATTCTTTTTGCTTCAGAACCAACGATAACACCCGCAGTAGTAGCGCCTACACTTTTCATGAATTTTCTTCGACCAGACATAGAATTTTATTTATAAAATATTCTAGCACGCGTTGAAATTAATGCAGAATCAGAAACGTTCTACCCGTTAAAAATATCATAAAGCCCATTATATAATTCAGTTTTTTTAATCTCACCGAATTGGAATTCGTATTTAGCACTATTGAGAAATATCGGCTTGTCAAAAAGATATTTAACATCAATAATATTCTTGGCATAATTAATTTTATTTTTATTTACGAAAAATTGTTGCAAAAATAAAAACAATGTATTGTATCGAACTATTTTTACCAACACTCCAGTAATCTCATTGATCGCCGCAGCAATCTGCTCCAATGTATATTTCGTACCAGAGATATTGAATTCTATTAACATTTTTCCACTATCGGAACTCTTTTCCGCCCACTCAATCACGCTTTTTAAGACATCAATCGCATCGGAAACAAAAATAAATTCATGATTTATTGCAGTTGATCCTGGCCATTGAATAATATTTGACTTGCCCGACAGAACTGAATTCAAAAAGAAATTTGCTCCTGGAGCTAATAAATCTGGCAATCGCAAAAGAATAATTTTACGAGTTAAATTTTCCTCTGCATTTTTTTGCAACAATTGATAAATCTCTTTACGTATTTTCCCGTTTTGAGTTAATGGAATATGACGATAGCTCTCATCCACAGATCCTTTATCTGTGAAACCATAAATCTCGACGGTATCTAAGTAAATAATATTTGTCGCATCTGATAATAATATTTTATTTACATTTTCCAGGATATTTTGTGGGATATCTAGATATGAGTCAAAAAAAAATACGATGGTAGAATTAGATTTTATAGCATCTAGACTAGTAATTTCTTCCACATTTTGTAGCGAAGAGAATTTCGCCAGATAATTCTTGACTAGCGAATTTTTTGTATGAAAAAACTGGATCATATAAGTTTATTTTGATTTTGTAGAACTGATCCTGCAGGATCAACATATTCTGTATAATCTTTATTTCCTAGAAATTTTCGCAATACGAATTGGAATAAAAATAATCCAGTAAGTAAAAGAATACTCAAAAAAACTATAAATCCCCTAGCCTTGAGATCAGCAACAAGAATACTAGAGATAGCCACTAGTATTCCCGCGATTGTATTCGTTGCTCCGACCAGAATACCAAAAACTCTACCACGGACTTTAGGATCTGCGAATTTTTGGATTAATTCTAACGCAGGTGATTGAATCAAAGTCACAAATACTCCCATGATCACGATTAGCGCTTCGAATAAAATGAATTCAAATGTGACACCAACCCTTAATCCTTGGGTGATAAATCCAATCATCCCAAGGACAAAAAGTAGAATAGATGCTATGAACCATGAGAAATTCACGAGTCGACGATAGCCAAATCTTTTTGTGAAAAATGAATTAATTCCACCACCAATTGCCATTCCCATTGCTATAGGAATAAGTAGAAAAACCGACACCTGATCTAGAGAAATGTGCACCACTTGTTCGCCATAATAAAAACTGACGGATGCAATCATCAAAGTAACTGTCTGAACTACTGTAGCCAGGACAACTGAAATCCATACCGGAGGTTTTGAAATCAGATAATCGAAGCTTTGTTTTAAACTTGTTGTAATTTTTTTGAAAGCACGGCTGGTGTCCACAAGAATATTTTCATTTTGTTCATAATGGTCGACGTGAAAGTTGTTAATATTTTTCGGCAATCCATAGATCACGATAGATGCTATGACAAAGAATGCAGCTCCAGAGAGGAAAATAGCGTGCAGACCTGGGAGATTTTGGACTAAAATACCAGCTACCACAACACCAATCAATGTCGTAGCGTTTAATGTGAAAAGAAATAATCCAGTCGCCAAACCTAATTGTTCCTCAGTTACTACATTTCGCAGTGTAGCTTTTTCATATACATCATACGTATGCATACAGACTGCCATAACAAGAACAAATATATACAATTGCGGACCTGCATCTGCCGCAAAAACGAATAAGAGTAAAAATACACTACGAAAGATATTTGTCGCTAGCATCAACGTTCTTCTGTCAAAAATATCTGCTATCACTCCAGCAATTAATGCGGCTGGTAATGCTGGTAAATATTGCAAAGCGAACACAATCGCCGTTGCTGACTCACCCAATCCACTGTTTGCCATAGCTGGATCTAATGCAACCTTCGCGAAAAATAATGCAACACTAAAATCTACAATCGTAGATTCAGTTTGCGAAAGAGTCTGTGTTATCCACAGTCGCATAAAATTTTTATTTTTTACAAGTGAAAAAAACATATTTATTTTTCTAGTATTTTAGCAATTTCTATTAGCATATCTTCACTCCACTTTGGTCCTAAAATTTGCATCCCGACTGGTAAGCTTGAATCCGACTTTCCTGCTGGTACTGCAATTGAGGGCACTCCGACTAAGTTCGCTGTTACAGTGAACACATCTTCCAGGTACATTGATACCGGATCAGATGAATTCGTTCCGACAGTAAATGCTGGTGTAGGTGAAATAGGAGAGATAATAACATCTGCATTAGTGAAAACAGAATCAAATTCTTGAATTAGCTTTGTTCTCACTTTCTGTGCTGTGCCGTAATAAGCGTCGTAATATCCAGAAGATAAAACGAAATTACCAAGCATAATTCTACGTTTTGCCTCAGCCGAGAAATTTTCAGTACGTGTTTCGATCACGTTTTCCATCCAGCCTTTGCCCGTTTCTATATTTTTACCAAAACGAATACCATCATATCTTGCGAGATTTGCGCTCGTCTCCGCCATCGCGATAACATAATAAACAGGAATACAATATTTAGTACTCGGAATGCTAGCTTTTTCATCTCGCAGTATTTCGCCACCGGCTTTTTCTATTTTTTCAATAAAACTATCCAAGGAATTTTTTACAGCTAGATCTAGACCTTCCGACATGTTGTACTCCTTTGGCAAAGCAAATTTAATACCTTTTAAAGATTTATTTTTCGCTATACTTTCCGCAACATCTTTTTTTGAGGTTAAATCTTGCGTCGTCGCATCAAATTCGTCTGATCCTTTAATCATATCTAGAACTATTTGGATATCTTCCGCACATTTTGCCATCGGACCGACGGTATCGAGAGAGCTAGCATATGCCACACAACCATATCGTGAAACTTTCCCATATGTGACTTTTAGTCCATAAACACCACAAAATCCAGCCGGCTGACGAATAGAACCACCCGTATCCTCGCCGATGGAGAATACACACATATCCGCAGCTACAGCTGCAGCACTACCGCCAGATGAACCACCAGCCACTCGAGATAAATCCGATGGATTTTTTGTAATCCCATAATCACTATTTTCTGTACTGCTGCCATGTCCCCATGCATCCATATTTGTTTTTCCTAGGAGAACTGCACCAGCGTTTTGAAGTTTTTTCACAACCGTTGCGTCATATGGAGAAATATAATTTGACAACATTTTTGATCCTGCCGTCGTGAGAATTCCTTTAGTATTGAAAGAATCTTTAATAGCATAAGGAATTCCAAGTAAGCTTACTTTGACCCCCGCGTTGCTACGAATATTCAAAGGTGAAGGAGGAAAATGACCCGGATTGATATCTTCTAGCTCGGATTTGCCGCTAATTTCACCGTTTCGTAGCCGTTCATCTGCGTTACGAGCCTGTGCAAGAGCTAATTCTCGAGTGACAGTTATGAAAGCATTTACATCTTTATTTTTCTTCGCGATTTGATCTAGATAATACTCCGTGAGATCAACCGAAGTTATTTTTTTTGTATCAAGAAGATGTCGCGCTTTTTGAATGGTTAAATTAGATAAATCCATGAATATGAAAGAATACAAAACTATATCTCATTATATTACTTTTCCCTCCCTGATGTCATGTTATAAACCGGTCGATGTATGAAAATCCTACTATTGATAACAGAAATATGGTATAAACAGCGGATATTCTAGAATAACATAATAATGATAATAGGATTAGGTGCAATAGGCACTAAGGGAGATACACAAATTTCACGAGAGTTAGTAAAAGAACTAGCTTCTAAAAGACCAGATGTAAAAATACGATATATGGGTCCTGCATCTGCAATTGCAGACTTGGCCGCGTTACAATTACCAAATGTCCAGTTTTTTGAGCTTCCTCAAAAAGCAAACGATCAATTAAATAAGCTTGAATCAATAGGGATCAATAACGCAGGTAGTTCCACCAAATTATTATTTGCCATAAAGAGATTACTTTCCATATATTCCGACCGAGCATTTTTAACAAGGTATCAAAATGAATTTCTAAACGGTTTGGATGTAGTCATATCAAGTGCTCTAACAACAATGTTAAACGTAACATTAAAAGAGGAAAAGACACAACATGTCGTTTACTCTACTCATCCTGTTATGGAAACTCCAGAAATTATTTTTCCAATATTACCTTTAGGTGATAAAGACTATTGGTCGCGGAATGCAGAAAAAAATATAAAAGCGAATAAATGGGCTCTAACTGTGGAAAGATTAATATTAGGAAGCAGCGCAAGGAAAATGCGTAAAATATACGGAAAGAAAAGTCCTATCGCAGCATCAGGCACAATGAAAGAATTTGAAGATGGTAATATTCATTTATTAAAGGCATATCCAATATTTATCGAGGGGCAATATCATCAAGAGTATCCCTCAAATAAAATTAAGATTGAAAATGTAGGATATCCATACATTGAAAATAAATCTACCGAATTTGCTAAAAACGCCGAAACTAATAATGAAATAAAAGAATCCATACTGAAAGCAAAAGATGAGAATAGACAGATTGTATTCGTCTCTTTTGGTAGTATGTCACCATCGAAATACAAGGACAAAAAAAGAATTTTAGCTATGCTTGCTAAATTACAAGAATTAAATCCAGAGATACAAATAATTTACCAAGATCCAACTCTCAAAAATAAAGAAACTGAGGGGAAATTACGACAAGAAATTTTAAAACAGGACAATCAATTGTTGTATACAACTGCATTTTTAAATTATGGTGCTCTTTTACCTGAAATGGATGCCATGATTTCACATTTTGGAATAGGAAGTTTGCAAGAAGCTATGCGTGCAGGAATTAGGACACTTTCATTAGCATTTATATCTGAGCAAATATGGACCGGAAACCTAGCAAAGATGCTAGGAATTGGCCTAGAACCTCATTATATAAAGAAAATGACAGCGAAAAAACTGAATATTTTACTAAGAGAACTATTAGCTAATCAACAGCTTGATAGAAACGCCAAAGACCTGAGTAAAAGAATAAATAACGAGATAATAAACGAAGGAGCAGGAGTCGATCGAGCTTATATCGCGTTAATGAAAATCTTGGGAGAAAAGGTTTAATAAGATATAATTTTGTATAAATACATTTTATGCAAAACATCAAAATAATCTTCATTCCCGGCAACGGTGGCGGTGACTCATCAGACAATTGGTTCAAATATATCGCAGATAATTTGGCTTCTGATCAAGTAAAATGCATTATTCAGAGATTCCCCGACCCAGAATTAGCCCGAAAAGAATATTGGTTACCTTTTATAAAAGAACTCGGCGCCGACGAAAATACAATCCTGATCGGACATTCTTCAGGTGCCGTCGCTGCAATGCGCTATGCCGAAGAGAATAAAATTCTTGGGAGTGTGCTCGTCAGTGCCTGCCACACAGATCTAGGAATCGAAGATGAGAGAAAAAGCCATTATTACGACACTCCATGGGATTGGGAAAAGATCAAGTCCAATCAGACATTTATCGGACAATATCATTCTACGGATGATCCATTTATCCCAGTTGAAGAAGCTAGATTTATTCACGAGAAACTAGACTCCGATTATTTTGAATTCACCGATCAAGAACATTTCGGCGTGGTAAAACCGAAAAATGAATTTCATGAGGTAGTAGAATATTTGAAAGAGAAGATAAAATGACAACAATATTAAAGAAATATGAGGGAAGCTTATTAATACTGCTATCCGCTCTGATGTTTGGATCTTACGGTGTTTTCTCAAAATATTTAGTCAACAACGATATTTTTTTTCAAACATATGTTAAGTGTTTCTTTATAGTTTTTCTGTTAATAATCATTGGGTTTTATAAAAAATCATTTATAAAGATAGATCGAGAGGATTATAAATGGTTTGCCGTCGTTTTGATTTCAACATGTTTTACAATCGTACCGATTATGTATGCATTTAGATATTTGGAATTAGGCACGACATCATTTTTATTTTACGCAGCGTACACTATTTTCACATACATTTTTGGTCTTTTATTTTTTAAAGAAAAATTAAACTCAGTTAAAATTATTTGTTTGATTCTTTCTATTACTGGTCTTCTACTTATTTTCACACTAAAGTTATCTGGTGCTCTTATTTTGCCAATATTACTAGCAATATTTAATGGAATCACCTCCAGTTCAGAAACTACTTTTTCAAAAAAAATCTCTTCAAAATACTCTAGTTTACAAATAGTTACACTTGTTTATTTCGCAATAGCTATTACTCACATTGTAATCTCTCTCGTGATCGGGGAAAGACAAAATTTTGAATTAATTACTGCTTCTTGGCTACCATTCTTTTTATATACTGCGGCATCAATCATTGGGTTTGCAGCCGTGGTGGAAGGATACAAATTTGTCGATCCTAGTATTAGATATAAAAATAATCATTGGAGGCATATTAATCATCATTGCAGCCGGATTGCCAAGTGTGAAAGAATATATCGATAATAGAAAACTAAAACATGAAATTTAAATTCACTCTCCCAAATATCTTAGAAAAATATTCTTTCAAGATTATCGAAACTAGTGAAAGTATGCTGAAATTTACCGTGACAAATAACGCTAATGTGGGCTCGGGTCTAGCAGTAAATTTTGAAGACTCATATATTTTTATATTATATCTTGAGATTAAAAATTTCGCTCCTGAAACGAAAAGAAAAAAGATTGCAGAATATCTAAGCATTGCAAATTATGGCATTCTGAATGGCAATTTTGAGATCAATCCGGGTAACGGCGCGATCCGACATAAGTATGGATTTTGTTACGAAGGAACGAATTTGGATATGAAACTCATAGAAAATGCCGTAAAAACAAGTTTAGAAAATATCGACATTTATGGCGAGGAAATAATATCAATGATGAAATAAATTTCTTGTACCCCCTTTACATTGTTTTATGAAAAGTATAGATTTTTCATAACTAATTCATTTTATAAAACATGAAACACACTGAGGTAGAAGAGAATATTGATACGACGAAAACCGGTTCTATCTCTGATGAATTACAAACTAATGCGACTCAACCGATTGAAGAAAAAAAGGATATATCTTCCAAAGGCGAGAAGAAAAAATTAACAAAGAGAGAAATTATTTTTCTTGCCGCTGGTGGCGTGATAACACTACTCTGCGCAATAGTTTTAATCATATTATTTGCTACCAATAAGATTAATATCAGCTCCAATACAAAAGATGTTGTAACGTCCACGTTAACAGTTTCTACTCCTGTAACGTCAACTGTCGTAACAACCACGACAAGTACCGCGCCAGTAGCGCAGAAAATCGGTAATTTTAATGTATTACTTTCGAATCCAGTTCGTCGTACAGATGTGAATGTTTTTAAATATCTGGATGCCGATGCTAATCAAGGCCCAGGGAATCCGTTTCCGCCAACGATGACTGATCCCGATGGCGCCACGGAATATTACTCAATTGGGAAAATTCAGGGTGGTAAATATAATAATTACGACATGATCTTCGGTTTTTTAGGATCTTTCTTCGAATCTTCTTATCCTACTTTACAAGTCGTTGTATTAAAAAATGATACGACATCAGTAATTCTCGACACTTATTCGTATTTGGATAACACTAGTACCAAAACATATAAATTTATAGAAGATGCGTGGCTCAACACGGGTGTAAAAACCGATACTGATACTTCTGTATATAAAGATACAAAAAATATAGATATCGTAGATGCTAAAACACCCTTCTATACCGCTTACACAACAGTATTATTTAATTCCGATGGTTTGACAAAATCTACCTTATTAGCCGATGGAACTCAGACATATCTAGATAAAACTGACACAGGAATCTTTATTAAAGCAAAAACAGGTTTTTTCAAAAGATATTTCTATACTCCAGCTATTGTGAAAAGAAATATTACTAGTGAGATAGAAACACTAATTCCAGCTGTCACATGGACTACACCAAAAACAGGAAATAACCTCTACCAATATGGTTTTTACGGCGGTGCCGTGTGCGGCAGATCCAATATTGGAATTGTGAATGTCCCTATGACAGCATTGAAGCAAACCGGAACTGGAAGTGATGGTAATCCCGTTTATGAATATACTAATCCAAAAGATGATGCCGATTTGTCCAAGCTATATAGTCAAGATTACATTGAAAGTGGAATGAATAAGTACAATACGATAAAAGAGGATGACACGACACCATTCACATTTGATCAATATGTCCAGAACCATCCAGTGTTTTATTGGAAAGATGTATTTGGACGAATGATACGATTTGAGTCATATGAATTTTTGATCGTCGGTGGCTGCGCAAAACCTGCTGTATACCTTTATCCACAATCTACGACGCAGATTAACGTACACTTAAAGATTGACGGAAGCTTGACCTACTCTGCACCCCGATATGAAAATGGATGGAATGTTACGGCAAATAGTAACGGTATTTTGACGGATAAAAGTGGAAACTCCTTTGATTATCTATTCTGGGAAGGAATATTCAACAATTTGAAAGTAAACAAGTCGCTAGGTTGGATGTTAGAGAAAAGCAATGTTAAAGAATTCTTGAATACAAAACTAGATCAATTAGGTTTCAACACTAAGGAAAAAGCTCAATTCATAGAATATTGGTTGCCAAAACTTCAATCTGAGACTGGTAAATACCTGTACATAACTTTCATTGATGAAAAAGTAATGGATCAATTGGCTCCATTAACGATTTCACCAAAACCAGATAACTACAAAAGATATTTCATGCTCTACAATAGTGAAAATAATTTGAGAAATGTTGTTGCTCCTACATTTTCAAGCGTAAATCGAGTCGGATTTAGCATGTTTGAGTGGGGCGGAGCAAGAATCAATTAACAAGGTGCCGTTAGAAATTGGGTAATCATATGTCATCCCCGCGTAGGCGGGGATCCTTCCCATACTTCGCGATTACAAGAATGACAGAAGACGAATTCGTAATTATTTAACTATCCGCTATAATCTACTACCGATCAAGACTTTTATGTACAATCCACGACAAAATTTTAAATCTATTCCTCTACGTGGTTCTATTTCTTCACGTGGCTCAATTTCTCTATCGCAAAATTTCTTGGCAAATCCTAAAGTCGCTCGGGAAATAGTCGACTTAGCACATTTTATAGATGAAGATCTTGTCATTGAAATCGGTCCTGGAACGGGCAGAATAACAAATGAATTAATCCAATCTGCTGGCAAAGTAATCGGTATCGAGAAAAACACCAGTCTTTACCAAAAATTAATTCTAAAATATGAAGATAAAAAAGATAAAATCGAGCTAGTGAATGAAGATTTTCTTGATTATAAATTGCCAAAGATTGATTACAAATTTTTTGCCAATATTCCATTCGGAATTACTACTGAGATATTAGATAAAATCAGCTTCAATTCTAATCCTCCGATCGAAACATATTTAATAATGCAGAAAGAAGCGGCTATGCGATTTACAGGAAATCCCAAAACGACACAAATTTCTTGTCTTCTCTACCCAATTTTTGCCGCAAGCTCTATTTATTTTTTTGATCCTGCTGATTTTAATCCAATCGCAAACGTAGATATCGTTTTGTTTAAAATGCAAAAACGAGAAGTAAATTTATTGAAAAAAAATACAAACTTTGGAGATTACAAGGATTTTATATATTACGTTTTCAATTCTAACGCGATTTCAGTTTTCAACACTTTCAAAACAATATTCTCAAATATTCAGCTCGGGATTCTCAGTACGAGATATGGCTTTTCGAAACAAACACTGAAGACTGAAATCACAACCGACGTTTACTTAGAATTATTTATTTTTTTTATTGACAACACCCCATTTCACAAACGCGACCTCGTCCGACGCGCCGCCGAAAAATACGCCGCCAATGCTTCAAAAATCGTGAAAGAGCATCGAACGAATACACATTCAAGGAAAAGTAATTTTAGGATGTAAGAATCACAACTCCTGCAGGAAATCTTATCTATACAATTTTTCTCAACAGATCCTTTGGAATAGAGTGATTGACCAGTAATTTTAATGATTTATTATATTGGAACTTGTTAATGTATTCTCGAAGGAGTAAATGAATCCCGATCAATCGCGTCTCCGTATTAGTAGTAGCGATTTTTCGGGATTCTTGAACTTTTGATTACTCTTTCTTTCAAGAGAAAAGTAACGAAAGTAAATACAACTAAACAAAATAAAGTTTGGCCGAAGGCGAAGTGAGACAGGAACATTAAGCATAAGAAAGGAAAGACACAGAGGTGACCCCTCCGCCCTATCGGGCACCTCCCCTTTTGTAAAGGTGGAGGATATTTTTAATTTGATTGTTAAAGATTTTTCGACGGGATTGCCGCGTCGTGATCACTCCTCGCAATGACAACTATTCACCTTACGCTTTTCCCTTTGCACTGTTCTTAAAATTGCTTTTAAAAAAATTTTTGATTATATTAGTCTTAACTGCTTTTTATAAAATATGGCTACTTCTCTCGTTCTAGGAAATGGAAATATGCTCATCAATATCGATGAACATATGCAGATGACAGATTTCTACTGGCCTCACGTCGGTCGTAACAACCATTTGATGGGTCATCATATACGAAATTATTTTTGGGATATTGGTCATCTAGTTGGACTCGATGATGAAAGCGTTTTCAAAGTCACACCTGAATATGAAAAAGATTCTCTCGCTGGTAGATCAACAATCGAATCCGAGAAATTTGGTGTAAGGATTTTAATAGAAAATACGGTTCTGCCTCACAAAGATATTTATCTCGCTCGATTCACGGTTACTAATTTTTTTGCGATGAAACGTAGCCTTAAGTTCTTTTTCAATCACGATTTTTATCTGAAAGAACATAATGTTGGCGATACAGCGTGCTGGTATCCGATGTCCAATATGCTTTTTCACTACAAAGATAATATTTATCTCGGAATCGGTAGCATAAAAGGAATTTCGCAGTACAGCTGTGACAAATCTCATTCTAATGGCGGTGAAGGAACTCTCCCAGATCCAAATACGGGAAAATTAAATATGTATCCGATTTTTCGAGGAGCCGTAGAATCTACGATCGGTTTTGATCTAGAAATAAATGGAAGCTCAACACAATCTTTTGACTATTTTATCGTTTGTGGTCATACGATTACAGAATGTGAGGAAATGATGAAGTATATTCGCGATCAAGATGTAGATCATTTATTGCAAGATACTGCTAATTTTTGGAAATCATATATCGTCACTCCGATAGAAAATTTAAAGTCTGACAGTGAGAATGAATTTCACATGGATGACGTGATAAAAGATCCTGACAAGATTTCGCAGATTAAAAAAATGTATGCGCGATCTATCGGCGTGATTCGTACTCAAATAGATAATGACGGCGCGGTAATTGCAGGCAATGATTCCACTCACCAAAAATATCTGCAAGACAATTATTCTTATCTCTGGCATCGTGACGCGGCGTTGACGATAAATGCTCTAGACGAGCTTGGTTACACTACTTTGTGTGAAAAATTTTTCCGACAATGTGCTCAGCTAATCGAGAAAGATGGATATTTCCTCCATAAATATAATTCAAACGGAACTCTCGGATCATCCTGGCATCCATGGGTCGATGCTGTAGGTAATCCACAATTACCGATTCAAGAAGATGAGACTTCGACTACACTTTGGGCTCTTTGGAAACATTACGAAAGACATCACAATCACGAGCTAATTTCTGAGCTCTGGGAAACATTTATCAAGCCTGCAGCAGATTTTCTGTGTGACTATAGATACTGTGGCAAAGACTGCCCGACACCAAACATTATTAAAAAATTGGAAAAGTTCAGTGATAACAAAGATACTCTAGCTGACTGTTTTGCTGGCACTAATCTACCGAGACCAAGCTACGACCTGTGGGAAGAGCAACGCGGAATATTTCTCTACACGTGTGCTTCCGTTTACGGCGCTCTACTCGGTGCCTCAATTTTGGCTTTGAAATTAGGTCAACACGAGGAAGCAGAAAAATACTCAGCTACCGCATTTGAAATAAAGGAAGCTGTAAATAAGCATTTTTATGACGAAGAATCTGGTCATTTTATTCATGCGCTGTACAAAGATTATGCTAACAATGCATGTACTAAATCTGACCGTGTAGACTCAAGTATTTACGGCATATGGTTTTTTGAAATGTTGCCCGTTGATGATCCTCGTGTATTGAAAACTATGGAATGGATGGAAAAAGCATTGTGGAATAAATCTCCCGTGGGAGGAATGCTCCGGTATAACAACGATATTTATTATCGAAATGATCCATCACATGAGGGAAATCCATGGTACATCACTACTCTTTGGTTCGCTCAATATTATTTATTACGTGGAAAACCTGAACAAGCGGTACCGTTTATCGATTGGGTGCTGAAATATTCCGGCGGAACATATTTGATGGCCGAGCAGATTGACGCCTACACCGGCGAAGAGCTTTCGATAAAGCCGCTGACGTGGTCACACGCTGAATTTGTGCGGACGATTAGTATGTTTTGGAAAGAATAATTGTTAATTACTTATTATCTTCCCCCCACATCTTCCAACATATCCGCTCCTGCCATACACCGTGGACAATAATTTATTTTCTCATAACCCTCATAAATATATCCACAATTAGAGCATTTGAATATATGCATTTGTGTAAATTTTTCCTCATCAAATCCATTCGCTTCTTCATACTCCTTGCCTAGATTTAATCTATCATGAGGAGTAAGATAAGAAAGAACAAGATATCCGCATAGCGAGATCGAAATCAGAAAACCATAAGTTGTCGCCGGAAAACTAAAATTAACAGTATCCAGAGGAAGAGAAAGAAAAATCATCGCAGCTCCAGTAAGTGCGTAATAATAAATCTTTTGAAAAAAAGACGTTACCATAAAATTCGCACCGATGAGAATCAACCAAATTGTATTAATGTGATTAATATGTAGAAAACTCCAACTCTCCTGAAACTGAATCGCCGATAATACAAACCCAAGAAACAAAGTGATAACCCAATATAGAGTTAGTTTTTTACTCTGCTCCCAGCCATATTTCAACATAATCGTACAGCCCAGAATCAAGATTCCACTCCACAAACAAAGTAGTATAAAAAAATCTTGAACATAATCTGTGACGATATATCCGCTGATCAAAAGTGCTATCCATGCTGCGGCAATTTTCCTATTCATAATGATGTGAATAACTATTCTGGCAATAATGTATCATACTGCTAAAAATTAGTATATGTTTTATACTGATGGGATTATTTAAACTTTTACATTTGACAAATAATTAATAAAAACGATATATTGTTATGTTAATTCTTTTGACATAAATGAATCTTTTAAACCCAGAAAATGTGTCTGACAAAAAGTATGTGATCGACATGATGAATAGAAATTCTTTTTCTACAATTACTCCAGAGAAAAGCATAAGAAAATTTGTAAAAAAAATAGCAAAAAAGAAAGTCGTTTTTTCATTTGTATTATCAATCGTAGCGATATCTTTACCACTCACGATGATCACTACGGGAAATGTACAGTTTGTGGCTAAAGCAGATAACCTAAATTATTCCGACAACCCTTCCGTACTCGGAGCCCAGAGCGTGATCAACTCTATTCCACTACAACCATTAGACAAAAAAAATGTAGTCCCTTCATTTGAGGTTGGAGATAAACGAGCTCTAGCATTAAAAAAATATCTTGATTCAAAAAATTCTCCTCTAGCTATAGCTGCAACCGATATTGTCGCTGCTGCGGATAAATATCACATTGATTACACGTTAATTCCAGCAATTTCCGGCGTAGAATCAGGTTTTTGTAAGGTAACTACATTAGATGTATCTAATCCAAACAAAGAAACACACAACTGTTGGGGTTGGGGCAAAAGAGGCAATTCATTCTGGGAGTTTGCATCCTGGGCCGAAGGCGTGAACAAAGTTTCCAAAGGTATTTATGAAGTTTATGGTAGCAACCCTACTCCAGAAGAAATGCAAGATATTTATTGTACCTCATGTATTGGTCTCAATGATTGGAAAACAACCGTTCGTGATTACATGAACGACATTAAATCGCTCACAAATAGCCTTTGATTCAATTTAGAATTAAGAATGTACAATTTAGAATTAGGAACGCAATGCAATCTGATGCTATCTCCTTTTTGGAAAGGAGACGTAAGAGGATTTTTCTTGTATCTCTTGTGCCATTCCAGCGTAGGCTGGAATCCATTTCTGTACCACGTTCCTGTCATCCTTAGAGTATGCGAAGGATCTCTCTGTCTCTACAATTATTAGATTCCTACATTTTTACATTCTTAAATTATTTAAATTTATTCCCGAATCTTCACGCGTTTTCGGATTGCGCCGTTGGATCGTGGATAGCAAACGACTTACGCGCTGGTTTTTGCTACTTTTTGCCACCAAAAAGTAGAAAGGAACACATTCTGAATAAATAAATTTTAGCCATGGCGAAGAATAGTAGGAACATTAAGCACAAAGGGGCACAACCCCTCCGCCCTATCGGGCACCTCCCCTTTTGTAAAGGTGAGGATATTTCTCAATATTGCTGGTGAGATTTTCCTACGGGATTGCCATCCCGTTCTTCAACGGGACAGGCTCAGTTCGTTATCACTCCTCGCAATGACAAAATTGAGAATGACATCATCTTTTACATTATGAATAATTAAATGCTATATTTAATAAATTTTTTATGATATAAAATTAGAGTTCTAGAACAAGTTCATGATAAAAACTAAACAACAATCCGCGGTATCACGTTTGTGGCAAAGTATAAATCAAAATTGGAGTGTAGCTGTAGGTTTTCTAGTGCTACTCTTTATTCTTCCTGTCGCAGTTCTCGTCGCAACTAATACAGATACAAAACAAACTACAAAAACAACCGCAAACACAGACAAACCATTAGTGTCTATTTCTCCATCGAATGGTCAAGGTAATCAACAACTTTTTATTGCACAAGTTTCTGATGCAAACGTCGATTCGCTAGAGACCGCAGAAGTGTGGTTTGGTTCATCAGCTCCTTCGCTAGACAAAGCACCTGGAAGCTACGCGACAATAAAACTAAAAAATGTGGCTGTAGGAAGCGGTTTTGATTGGAGAGCAGTCGTGTATACACGAAATACAAACGGTGATGTGATCAATTCCACAAGTTTGGTCCCTGATGACAATACTCAATCAGCAGTTTCAAAAATATACTCTTCTCCATCATCTAATCCAGGAGAGATTTCCCTTTCAACAACAGCTACCGCGACATCAAATGCAAGTGTGAAATATCAACGCGTCGTGAAAGAAGATGCCAATACTCTGAAATTCTATCTTGTATTTAATTTCTCAGACAATTTCGCTCCGCAAAATACTAATACTTATATGAAAGCCCAGCGTGGGATAACATATGGTGGAGCCACTTCTGAGCTAAATGGAAATGAATGGACGCAAGTAGGAAAATGGAATACTTCTGTAAAACAACCTTCTGCTCTTTCAAATTATCCTCCTAAAATTCAATCTATTCCTTCATCAAAGGCTACTATCGGCATTGGATACTCATATAATATTACAGCAACCGATCCTGATGGAGACGCTTTGACATATGCTATTTATTCTAATAAGAAACCAACATTTTTAAATCTTGTAAATCAGACTTTATCTGGTACACCGTCAGCCGCTGACGAAGGCGCTCATCCTATTTCAATAATTGTTACCGACACATATGGTAATTATTCTACTCAATCTTGGACGATAGTTGTCGCCAAAGCAACGGCAGTTTCGCCTACTTTAAAGCTACTTACGCCTAAGGCTGGAGATAAACTATCTGGAAAAACATTCTTGATTACATGGTCATTATCTAGCCAAGCAACTGTTGCCGGGATAAATATTTCCTACGCATCTGAAGGTTCTACTACTTATAAAAAGATCACTTCCGTCGGATCTGATGCCACCAGATATACTCTCGACACGAGCACTATTGCCAATGGAAAATATTCTGTAAAAATTGAAGCCGTTGATTCTAATGGGAAAGTAATCGCAACTGATACGACACCTAGTACAGTAACCGTAGACAATTCTTCATCTAGTACCACGATCGGGAAACCACGTTTGACAGGTCAAACGCCAACTGGAAAGAGAACCGACACCAAAAAACCTAATATAACAGCCGTTTTGAGTGAAGGTACGGCTCCCTTGAATAGCTCTACTTTGAAAGTCACTCTTACCAATACTGACACTAATGTAGATACTGATCTAACAGCAAAAGATGGATTTATTTTTACTGGTAGCGCGTTTTCTTACACACCAAAAGAAAATTTACCTTATGGAAATTATGAAGTAAGAGTACATATTGCGGGTAACGATGCTAAAGATGGTGCCGGAGAACTAGACGATTCATGGACTTTTTCACTATCAGAAGATAAAGGTAGCGTGAGTCCAATAGCTGGCACCACAGATACAGGAACTTATATTAATCTGCCTCTAATCGGAAAAGTACCGACATGGTTAGGAACTATATTAATAGGCTTCTTTGTGCTGATTTTATTCATCATTTTAGTATTTGCTATCATTATGTTGATCCGGGTATTAAAGTCTAATGACAAAGATGAAATCACTCAAATTACAAAATATTATCAACAGCCTGAAAATGCTGTTTTAAATACTACAACTACTACGACTACGACTCCAACTATACAAAATAATATTGCAACAAACCCGCTTTTTGGATCTCCATTATCTGACACATCTGTGACTACGAACACAACAACCAGGTCTAACAATTCTTTTGCTAATGAGCTATATGGAGCCTCCACTACTCCAGCTGTTTCTATGGTCACTACCGATTCTGGACCATTCTCATCAGCAACGACGACAGAAAAGACAACAACGACTACACCAGCGACAACTTATGATCCTAAAGAATATAGTGAGTCACAAGTTTATAAAAATGAATATTCCACAGCCACAATGCCAGATTCCATGACTGTAGACGCAATAAGTTTACCGCAGACAACAATGAGTGAAACACCTGTTATTATGCAACAGATAACAAAAACAAATACAGAAGTACCGGGATATAGCGTTTTTTCAGATCCTACTCCTACATATACACCGACACCAATAGTTGAAACAACTACTCCAGAAGGAACTTATCTTTACGGACAACAAGACAGCACAACGAGTACACCAACGACACCACATGCGATGACTGCTGTGCAAACAACTTCTGTAACTACTCCAAACAATGATTTTAATCCTATTAATAATCCTTTTCAGCCTAAAATGATGACCGATCCAGGCACTTTGACATCGACTTCTACTGCGACAAGAACTGATCCTATTTCAAACGTAACAACCACCACGACGACGACTCCAGCTAATACTCCAATCATTAATACCGGATCGGAACGATACGATCCATTTAAGTAATTTTCCCGGATCTCACATATGAAAATAATAATACTGGGTGGAACCGGATTTCTCGGTCGTGAAGTTGTGAATCAGGCATTGAATGCTGGTCATGAAGTAACTATTCTGATTCATAATCAAGAATTAAATCTCAAGTCAGATAGATTTCATCAGATCAAAACCAATATTTTCGATGTTCAAGATCTCATAAATAATTTTCAAAACAAAGATGCCATAATTAATTTGATTGGAATAATCAAAGAAATCAAACCTAATGTTACATTTAATAAAATGCATGTAGCTGTAGTGAAAAATATTCTCGATGCAATTAAATTTATG
>Ga0123336_10001534_pt1 | contig 21197 bp, 17 predicted proteins | sample SSSSmetaG_FD_96466 | JGI IMG/M metagenome (GOLD analysis project Ga0123336, IMG submission 96466) | Glacier valley bacterial and archeal communities from Borup Fiord, Nunavut, Canada, to study Microbial Dark Matter (Phase II) - ​SSSS metaG | ecosystem: Environmental > Aquatic > Freshwater > Ice... | reverse complement strand
TTTTCTCTTCCCATCGAGAACGTGCTATATTTATACTTTTTAAAAAGTTCTTTCACTTTTATATCGTTTTGTTGCACTTATTATCACCTTTGCTTTCATTATTTTATTGCTTTCCATAAACCATTTTGGATAGGTTTAAACTCAGTAACGCCCTTATCAATCAGATACAGAGCTACTTACTGCTTATACGCCGGTTTATTTATATCTTACCTTAGCGAATAATCAAAGATATAGAATCAAAATTTAATCCAATACCAGAGACTTTGACCCACTAGACTGCGCTTATACTAGGAGTAAACGAAAATAAAGACTTATAGCGGATGCTATAAGTCTTTATTTTCGTTATTTAAATGACTTTTTTAAATTATTTCTTTTTCTTTAAAACAACCATTGAAGCTACAGCCATAACAGCCATAGAAACAAGTCCTAAGTCTGCAGTAGTTGGATTAGTAGGAACAACTACAGCTGCGCCTTCTGCTGCTAGAGTAAGAGTTCCGTCAACATCGGTATAATTCCATAAAGTGTGAGGTGCAGTAGTCCAATTTGAATCTTTACCAGCTTCAGAAACAGTACGCATTGTGAATAATGCAAGTCCTATTGTCTTAGCATCAGCTGGAGCAAAAGTGGAAAGATTTACACCTAATTTAGCATCATTAACTAAAATAGTAGTAAATGGAATTTTTAATTCTGCGGTTACTGAAGTAGCTGTTGTAACAACTTTAGAAGTAACAGTTGCATTAACTTTTATATCAGATCCATCTTTTTGATCTGCAGCTAATGCTTGGTAGTTATGACGATGTACGTCTAGTGCATCAGAATTAGCAACTGTCCAGAAAGTCCAGAAAAGACCAGGCTTTTTATTAGCTGTGGTTCCTGCATTTCCGGTTATTATATTGCCAGGATTCATGCAAAGTTGTACTGCATCTCCAGCTTTTAAATCAGTAGATGTAAAAGCAATATACAAATCAGTAGCGGTCCAAGCAAAATAAAAATCAATTGTTGGACAAGTAGCAGCTTTAGCATTTGTACCACCGAAAATATAACCATTAGCTGTATTCATAGTAACTTTTGAACCATATTCACTTGCGTTGATAACACCATCAACAGTTGCGAGACCCTTTTTAGCTGACATAGCTGGTGTAGCTGCACTTACAGTAGCTGCAAATGTCATAACTAATACAACTACAACGGAAATAATAGAAATAATCTTTTTCTTCATTTTTTTTCCTCCTAATAATTTTTATCTATTTATATTTTAATAGATTACATAGTGATTTTTTAAGGCTTTAACTTAACTTTTCTTATCAATAATTAAAACCATCTAAACTTTTTGTGAACTTTTTATTAAGCTTAGTATACTATATGAATTTTATAAATGCAATAGTATTTTTTAAACTTTTATATATAATATATTAAAATATTTTTTAAACAATTATATATATATAGTGGCAAATTAAACCAACTTACACTGCATATAGGGTTTTAATTTTTTTAGTTAAAAAATGTAAATTAAAATTCTCCTTATAATTTTTTATTTATTAAAGCACTTAATAATTTTATTGTAAACAAAATCACCTATAATATGTACAGAAAATTTTAATAAAAGTTAAATAAATCGACGACTTCTTGAAAGAAAATCCACATGCCACTTGCTACAGTTGGCACAGCAGCAGAGTGGCATTGAGATGTTTCTAACTATATATTCCAAATGTTGAATTAGTAGCAACGTAAATATGGTTATTTATAAAAAGTCTATATTAAATACCCAACATGTTGTTTAATATCAACATAACCTTTTGCTTTAAATTATCAATTTGTACTTTAGTACTTGCTTCATTAGGTGTGACAATTCCAAAATATACTTTAAGTTTTGGTTCTGTACCAGAAGGCCTTATGCAAAACCAACCATTAGCAATAGTGTAATGTAATACACTAGATTTAGGTAAGCCTGTTGAGTATGTTGAGTTATTAGTGTAATCGGTAACAATAGCAGTAGAAAAGTCCTTCAGTACTTCTACATTAATGTTATTAAATATTTCCCTGCCAATTTCTTTTAATTGAATCATAGTACTTTTTATTTTATTTATACCAGCTTCGCCTTTTAACGAAAGGGATACCTGCTCTTCTTTATAAAAACCATACTTTTCATATATTTCTTGTACAGCATCAAGTAATGTGAAACCTCTTGAAGCATGATAGGCTGCAGCTTCAGCCAATAGCATGCATGAAGCCACTGCATCTTTATCTCTTGCATAGCTACCAGCTAGGTATCCATAGCTTTCCTCAAATCCAAAAATAAATTTCTCATTGCCCTCTTCTTCGCGTATTTTTATCTGTTCCCCAATAAATTTGAAGCCTGTCAGAACATCGACATACGTGATTCCATGTTTTCTACATATAGCTTCTGTAAGTCTTGTTGAAACTATGGTAGAAACGACAAAAGGATTCTGTGGCATTGAGTTGTTTGAGTTCTTAAGTGACAGAACAAATTCAAGAAGAATAGTGCCAATCTGGTTTCCATTAAGAATAACGTAATCACCATTTGGAATTCTTACCGCAACTCCTGTTCTGTCTGAATCTGGATCAGTTGCGAGTATTAGGTCTGCGCCAGATTGTTCAGCTAATTTGATAGCTAATGTGTAGCAATCTTTCTCCTCAGGATTTGGCACGCGTACCGTTGGGAACATCCCATCTGGCTCCATTTGTTCCGGTACTACCTGTAACTTATTAAAACCAATTTGTTTTAAAAGAATTGGCACTAGTTTGCCACCAGTTCCATGTAATGGTGTATATACTAGTTTGAACTTACTGGCCCTTTTTTCAAGGTTTTCTGAGTCAACAATTAGCTTCTTTATTTCGGTAAAATAGGCTTTATCTACACGCTCATCTAGTATCTCTATTTTACCCTCGGACAGCTGTTCTTGAAAATTATATGCTTGGAGGGTCGTATAATCTTCTATATTTTTGATTGTTTGTAATACCGTTTCACTATCCTCTAGTGAAAGCTGCGCGCCATCTTCGCCGTACGCCTTGTATCCATTGTACTCCTTTGGATTATGGCTCGCGGTTATCATTACTCCAGCTGATGTTTTCAGATATCTTACGGAGAAGGATAGCACTGGAACGGGTCTTAATTCTCTATGCAAATATACCTTTATACCATTTCCTGCAAAAACAGCTGCAGCTTCTTGAGCAAATTCAACAGAACAAACTCGGCAATCGTACGCTATGACGACGCCTTTATCCATTTCTTGCTGGCCTTTTCCCTTTATAAGGTCGGCTATACCTTGAGTAACCCTTCTTACAACGAAAACATTTATTCTATTTATTCCTGCGCCAATTATTCCTCGAATTCCGGCTGTACCAAATTCAAGTTCTGTGTAGAATCTGTCTCTTATTTCTTTTTCATCGTCACTTATTAGCAACAATTCTGATTTTGTGCTATCATCGAAATATTTGTCAGTGCTCCATTGTTTGTAAAGGTTTTCAATTGTCAATTAATTCACTCCTTATAAGTTTTAAAGATAATATTTTACCCCTGATTCAAAAATTTTCTGATCCTTCTCTCCTGGAACATTTATGCAGATATTATTGCCTAAACGCTCGGAATGAGCCATTTTACCAAACACTTTACCATCTGGACTTGTTATTCCTTCTATTGCGTTATCTGATCCATTTGGGTTCCAAAAAGTGTCTTGCGTTGGATTATTGTCAAGATCAACATATTGAGTCGTTATCTGACCATTTGTTGAAAGCTGTTCTAGGAATTCTTTTGTTGCTACAAAACGGCCTTCTCCATGGGATACTGCTACTGAATGTATATCGCCTACTTTGACACCAGAAAGCCAAGGAGATTTATTTGATGAAATTCTGGTGCGCACCATACACGACACATGTCGACCTATATTATTAAAAGTTAATGTAGGATCATCGGCTTTTATGTCTCTTATTTCACCATATGGAACCAATCCCAACTTTATAAGTGCCTGAAAGCCGTTGCAAATTCCTAAAATTAAGCCATCTCTATTTTTCAACATTTCCATTACTGCGTCCTTTACCTTTGCGTTTCTAAATGCAGTTGCAATAAATTTACCTGAGCCATCTGGTTCGTCACCACCACTAAATCCTCCGGGTATCATTATTATTTGGGATTTACTTATCATTCTAGCCATTTCATCAATCGAATATTCTATATCCTTAGCTGATAAATTTTTGATTACGAGTGTTTCTGTCAAAGCCCCAGCCTTTTGAAAAGCTTTTGCTGTTTCATATTCGCAGTTTGTTCCAGGGAAAACAGGTATAAACACCCGTGGCTTCGCTATTCTTATTGTTGCTTTTGAAGTCTTTATTGAGTTATATGTTTCTGTTGCAACTTTTATTTCAATATTTTTTGCTACTGCTGGGAAGATCTTCTCTAACGGCTTCTTCCATGCTGTCACAATCTTCTCTAAACTTATAGTTGTAGAGCCTACATTTACTACAGGTTTCTCATTTGTTGTTGCTAGTTCTATATAATCAAGACCTTCTAAAACTTTGTCTGTACATGTTTCATCTAACTCAAGTACTATTGATCCGTAAGCCTTTGCAAAAAGTTCATTATGGTCGAATTTATCAGATACTGTGAATCCTATCATGTTACCAAAACTCATTTTTGACAAGGTCTCAGCCACACCGCCAAATTTCACAGTCATTGCTGACAGTATTTTACGTTTTTGAATAAGAGCATATATCTTTGTATAATTTTTGTTCAAATTATCAAAATCAGGCAGGTTACTATTAAATTGAGGTAATTTATACATTATGACACGGCTTGCTACTTTCTTAAATTCCGTTGATATAACTTTATTAGTGTGCACGGTTGTCACTGCAAACGAAACTAATGTTGGTGGCACATTCATATCCATAAATGTTCCAGACATACTATCTTTCCCACCAATTGCAGCAATGTTGAGTCTTTTTTGTGCGTAAAATGCCCCCAATAACGAGGAGAAAGGCTTGCCCCATTTTACCGGATCCTTACCCAATCTTTCAAAATATTCTTGAAATGTCAATTTGATTTGTGTATGATTTCCACCCATTGCAACTATTTTGGCTACTGAATCAACTATTGCGTATACCGCTCCATGAAATGGGCTCCAAGTGGACAATTCTGCATCATATCCGTATGACATCAACGTCCCAGTAGTTGTTTCGCCCTTCAAAACAGGTATTTTTGCAGCCATTCCATCTGAAGGTGATAACTGATATTTTCCTCCGAATGGCATCAAAATAGTATTCGCTCCGACTGTACTATCAAATCTCTCAGCTAGCCCCTTTTGACTACATGAATTGAGTTGGGATATGTTGGCAATCCAACTTTCCTCTAAGTTCAAATTATTTACTATGGTTTTCATGGAGAAATCTGGTGAAACAACCTCTATGTCCGCGTCTTGCTTCACTCCATTTGTATCTAAAAATTCTCTTGATACATTTACAATTTGCTGTCCTCTCCACATCATTCTCAACCGATCTGTACTTGTTACCACGGCTACTTTAACTGCTTCGAGGTTCTCTTTTGCAGATAAGGCTATAAATTTGTCAGCATTTTCTTTGTCAACTACAACTGCCATTCTCTCTTGCGATTCAGATATAGCTAGCTCAGTTCCATTAATACCATCATATTTTTTTGGTACATTATCAAGGTTCATATCAAGCCCTGGAGCTAATTCACCAATTGCTACGCATATCCCGCCTGCTCCAAAATCGTTGCATTTTTTTATCAATGTGCTTGCTTCTGGATTTCTAAATAATCTTTGTATTTTTCTTTCAGTTGGGGCATTTCCCTTTTGTACTTCTGAGCCGCATGTCAAAACTGACTCTGTATTATGTTCCTTTGATGAGCCTGTTGCGCCGCCTATACCATCTCTACCAGTACGTCCACCCAATAAAATTATGATATCTCCCTCTTCAGGGTTCTCTCTTACTACACTTTTCAAAGGAACTGCCGCAATTACTGCACCAATTTCCATTCGCTTAGCTGTAAAGCCAGAGTGATATATTTCTGTTACTTGCCCTGTTGCAAGGCCAATCTGGTTACCATATGAGCTATATCCAGATGCTGCGCCTGTTGTTATCTTTCGCTGAGGTAATTTGCCCTTTAAGGTCTGTGATACTGGCGTAGTAGGATCTCCACTCCCAGTTACCCTCATTGCCTGGTATACAAATGATCTCCCAGAAAGTGGATCTCTTATCGATCCGCCCAAACAGGTTGCTGCGCCTCCAAAAGGTTCAATCTCTGTTGGATGATTATGTGTCTCATTTTTAAACATTACTAACCAGTCTTCATACTTGCCTTTAATATCAACCTTAACCTTTATGCTGCAGGCATTTATTTCATCGGATTCATCAAGGTCAGTTAAAATGCCTTTTTTCTTAAGCTCCTTCATTGCAACTGTCGCAATATCCATCAAACATATATCTTTTTCTCTATTTTCATATACATATTTTCTTGTTTCGAGATAATCATCGTAAACACTATTTATTATGCTACTAAATACGCCATTATCAAACTTAATGTTCTTCAATCTTGTTAAGAATGTAGTATGTCTACAGTGATCCGACCAATAAGTATCTATTACTTTTATTTCTGTCAAAAACGGGTCTCTTTTTTCTTCATTTTTGAAGTATTTCTGACAAAATGCCAAATCTTCTACTGACATGGCTAGTCCCATTTCCTTATTCAACTTTTCTATTTCTATTCCATTTAGGTTTATAAAACCTTTCATAACTTCAACATCGGCAGGTATTCCGAGTTCCATTTTAAGTGACAAGGGCTTATCTAATACGGCTTCTCTTGATTCTACAGGGTTTATGCAATAATTCTTTATCTTGTTAAATTCTTCATCTGATATTTCGCCCTTCAATACAATCAGTCTCGCAGCTCTTATCACAGGCTTTTCTTTCTGTGTCAAAATCTGCATACATTGTGCCGCAGAGTCTGCTCTTTGGTCATATTGCCCTGGCAAATATTCCACAGCAAATATTAAGTTGCCATCTTCGACAGTATATTCTTCATCGTATACTAAATCTGCATTCGGTTCTGAAAATACGAGATTCTTAGCATCTTCATATTCCTGCTCTGTAATTCCCTCTATATCATATCTATTTACAATTCTTGCTCTTTCAAGGCTAACTATTCCTAGGTTATCCTTCAAATCTGCTAGCATTTTCTTAGCTTCTATATCCATTCCTGGCTTCTTTTCTACAAATATTCTTCTTACGTCTAAATTTATCACATTAAAACCCCTATACTTCTTAAATTTGCATATTTATCATGAAATTATATTCTATAATGGTTTTTATTTCAAGTGTGGGGTTGGTAAAATAAAAACCGGGCTACCTTTTTTATTGGTATGCTGGGTGGTGCGCAAAACATTTTGCGGCTGGCAGAAACCTCATTTGTCAACTTTTAATTTCATTTGCTAAGCTGCAATGAACCACCTTTTTGCCACAATTCAACATTAAATCATATAAGAAAACATGAATTGTTAAAACTGCTAACTGAAGCATCTATAAGAACTGCTACTTTTGAGCCAATTATTTGGTTTGCCACCATAAATTTTACATATTCTCATAGCCATCATTCTTGCTTTATCTTCAATAGTCGTTAAATAAAAGCCCTTTCCAAAATCTTTAAATGGTCGGCACTTGTGTAAATCAACTGAATCTATTTGCATATTTGAACCATGGAATAAAATCATTGAAATCCACCTCCATTTTTTGAACAAATTAAAGTTAAATCATCAACTGCATCATCGAATGAGAGAGTATGTTCAGCTTCATAATGCTGTTTGAGAAAATTAATCCCTCCATATCTATATAAATATTGGAAGGCTATTTTAACTGGTAAATTTTTCAGCTTTGTAAATTCATTGACACAAACTACTGTCCAGTTTATTTAATTCTAATTTTGTCATAAAATTCTACCTCATCAATTGAATTTAATATTATTATACACAATTTTAAATAAGAATGCATTAGCAAAAGAATCTTATCTATTGAAAAATTTTCACTTGCACATTTATTTAAATTGCATCTCATGAATATAACGTTTTCCCATAAGGTCTAAATAAATATCATACATTATTGACCCAATTCTCTCATTTGTCGATTGAATTGAATCTGAATGTGAAAGTGCCATAAGATGCATTGAAACACCCCAAATAGAATAATTAATATTTGGAATTAAACAAAACCCAGCTTTTCTGTAAAAGGCAATACGTTTTACCCGAATAATTCGTTCCACTTCTGTCAGTGAATTCTCAGGCTTTTCTACTTCCACAATGATGCCATGCTTGTCTGAATATACTTTACACAATTCATTTAGGAATGCTGTTCCAAGGCCACGCCCTCTGTACTCCTCAAATACTGCCAACAAGCTGATAAGAACATACCCATTTGCATGTCCTCCTGCGCAAATAGAATAAGCAGCATCATGTTCCCCCTCACAAAAGATCAGTCCCTTTTGAACTCCTTTATGAAGCTGTTGGTATAAAACATCGTACGGTGCATACTCTCCCTGCATAAAATCTTTTTTAATATGACTGAATATCGCCTTGAACTCTTCAGCCTTCATTTTCCTAATAGAATTTTTCATAATTAATGTTCATCCTTTTTGTAATTTAAGAGACCATTATAATACTATTTACAATTGTAGTTAATATTATTATTCACCTCTGCATTTTACAACTTGCCACCAGTTCATACTGGCTCTACCACAAAAATTAATAATACTTTTGACTCAAACAGAAATATTTGTTATAGTAATATACAATTTGATAACGAAAATGAGGAATATTAAATGGAATTAATATATATTTTACTATCCGCAGTTGCATTCACTACATTTGAACCAGTTGCAAAGTTGTTAGGTGGGACAATTAGTCCGCTGCCATTGACAATGCTGAGATTTGCTATCGGAGGGCTAGTTTTACTTCTCCCAGCAATATATCAGATAAGAAAAAATAAAATAAAGATAGGTGCGCGTGATTTTGGAATCTTTACAATGCTGGGGGTATTGTGTATTTGCTTTAGTATGACGTTATTGCAAATTGGCTTGCTTTACACAACTGCGTCCTCTACGGCAATAATATTCAGTTCAAATCCCGTGTTTACAATTTTGTTTGCGCATTTATTATTAAATGAAAAAATGAATAGAAAAAAAGGTGTAGCGCTTTTGATAAGCATGGCGGGTGTTTTCTGTACACTTGACTTCAGCAATGGACTTAGTGGAATTGCTGGATTAATATTAGCTTTTATTTCGGCAATAAGTTTTAGCTTGTATACAGTTTTGACAAAAAAATTACTATCACGTTTTCCGGCTGTTGTGAACAATACATTTGTATTTTTGACAGGAAGCTTTGTATTAATGATAATCTTGTTTTTTACAAAAGACCGGGCAATACATATAGTAAATGATAACATTCTGCCGCTGTTATATTTAGGAGTAATTGTGACGGGATTGGGGTACTTATTTTATTTTAACGCAATGAAAAAAGGTGGAGCAAAAGCTGCTGCCACCGTGTTTCTGATTAAACCTGTTTTAGTTCCTATATTCGCATTTATAATTGTTGGGGAAAATGTTCGTCCAATGACAATAGTAGGAATTCTACTTGTAATCACTGGTTCATTTCTGCTTTCAAGAATAAATGTTACTCGTCATTGAATGGTTAAACTAATTAAAATCAATTAGTTATTAAATGGTACTCGTCTTGTTGGGCAGTTCTCCATGTCACAAAACTCACAATCCTCATGTTCTTCTGATGTAATGAAAATGACGCTAGAGACACTTTTGGTAGGGATCATAAGAGAACTAGGGGTGAGCACTACACCTATTTTACCTTCAACATCTTCTATAGCATCGAAGAGCTGCTTTTGTTGGTCCACTGGCCAATCTTTTGTGGATCCTGGACTGATAACGCCTGTAAACCCTTGTACCTTATCTTTTATGTATTTGCGCAAAAATTGTGCTGCAAAAGAAACAATATCAATTTTAATTGTATCTGCATAATAAGCTAAAAGTGGGTCCGTAATGCCATCAGACCATTCATCAAGTTCTTTTCCGCAGGTAGCCACATATGCGTAAACGGCTTGAGATTTTTTTAGTTTGTTCGTTAGAATTTTAGAGTGCATTTTCTCCTTACCAAACATAACTTCTTCATCATTTAAAATTGAAACATCTATTTTTCTTATGGTCGCTTTAGGTGAAGCTATTTCATAAGCCGCTTCTACTAAGTCATTCCATTCAGCTTTAGCATCCTTATCGTCTAGATCGATACAAAGCTTTTCAGCAAGCTTTAAAGAATCTATAACCAAGCATGATTTTATCTCTTTTCCAAAAGTAAGATTCATATTTGCCATCTCTTTTCTATAAAAAAGGCGATCTTTTATAAAGACCGCCTTTTAATTGTTTACTAAAAATATTATCTTTTCAAAAGGACTTTTTCTTCATATTGCTTTACTTCTGTTAACCAAGCTTCACCAACTGGAGCATTGTTTATTTCACAGAAATAATCCCATATAGCGCCGAAAGGAAGAGTTTTCAATTCCTCAAGGAGTGCTAATCTGCTAGTGAAATCAAAGTTTTCTTCCAACTTAGCAAGCTTTGCACTTGGTTCTAACATAGCCAATAACAATGCTTTTTGCATATTTCTCATACCAATAACCCATGCTGCGATACGATTAATGCTTGCATCAAAAAAGTCAAGTCCTATGTGAACTCTATCAAGGAAGTTATAACGAATAATTTCTTCAGCAATGTTTTTGAGTTCATCATTAAGTATTACAACGTGATCGCTATCCCAACGAACTGGACGGCTAACGTGTAGCAATATCTCCTCAACAAATAGAAGAACTGCTGATAATTTATCTGAAATTACTTCAGTTGGGTGGAAATGTCCTGCATCTAAGCAAAGCAGCTTATTTCTTGAAACAGCATAGCCCATGTAGAATTCATTTGAACCAACAGTATAACTCTCTGCGCCAATTCCAAACACTTTACTTTCAACTGCATCAAGCGTGTATTCTTTAGGATATTCTACGCTGAAAACTTCATCAAGAGCTTCCATTAGGCGCTTTCTTGGAGCTAGTTTATCAACAGTTATATCCTTCATTCCATCAGGGAACCAGAAGTTTGTTACAGCTGGTGTTCCAAGCTCTTTACCAAAATAAGCTGCAATTTTTCTAGATGCCTTGCAGTGTCTAATCCAAAAATCTCTAATTTCTTTTGATGGATGACTCATTGTCAAACCATCAGCAGAATTTTCGTGTGAGAAGCATGAAGGATTGAAATCAAGACCAAGTCCATTTTTCTTAGCCCATGCTACCCATTTTGTAAAATGCTTAGTTTCTATTTTGTCTCTCTCAACTTTTTCGCCATCGAACTCACCATATATAGCATGAAGATTTACTCTATGCTTTCCTGGTATCATAGAAAATGCTTTCTCTAAATCAGCTCTTAGCTGCTCAGCATTATGTGCTTTGCCAGGATAGTTTCCAGTTGCTTGAATCCCACCAGTTAATTGTCCATCAGGATTTTCAAAACCAGTAACATCATCCCCCTGCCAACAATGCATAGATATAGAAACACTTTTTAACTTTGTAAGTACTGCATCAGTATCAATGCCCATTTCGGCATATCTTTTTTTCGCTAATTCATAGCTCTCTTTAACATAGTTCATTTAAAATATCGCTCCTTTAGATTATCTTTTATACTAATTTCATATGTAGATTTTACTATATTCTTTGCTTTATGTAAATAAGTATGGTAAATTATTTGTAAAATATTTTATTTTATTTTTTGGAAGGAGATTTTTTTATGGAAAAAACAACTGGAAAATGTGAGTGGTTATTCCCAGATGGCTACTATCCAACCGTGACTAAGGGGGATGTTTATGTTAGCCACGAAGCAATTTGTATTCTAAACACTGGAGATGAGGTTGCTCAAATAGAGATTACACTTTTCTTTGAGGATCGTGGTAAAATGTCCGGTTTCAAAGCAACCTGTGGTGCTGAAAGAACCAACCATATTCGTTTAGATAAACTTCTAAGTATTGATAATCAACCTGTACCAAGGGGCGTGCCCTATGCTCTACTCGTTACTAGCACAGTTCCTGTAATCGCACAGTACAGCAGGATGGATACAAGCCAAAGTGAAATGGCATTGATGACATTGCTCGGATATTGATTATTTGGATTAGTTGACGCTTTGCCCTTTAATTTCAACAAAAGAAGGGGGCAAGGCGTCAAATTTCTAGTTAACCTTTATATTATAATAAATACAACTAACAAAACAACTGCGATTCCGACTATTATTCCACCAACTGCCTTAAATATAAAAATTTCGTCCATTTTAGGGTATAGTGACTTATCCTTTTTATAAACGATATACCATAATTCTTCAGCTTTGCTTATCGAAGAAACTCCTATTAAACCTATTACTATAGTAATCACGGCTTGCGTTAGATTTATTATTGGAGGTGATCCAAATACTAATTCGCTAAGTAATGACTTACTTACATTTTGATTCTTCTCATCATATGGTGTCGTTATCATATTATTTCTATTACCCTTTACAGTATAAGATTCATTTTCAAATGACACATCCCATTCATTTGGGGAAGACCTTTCCACTGTTACAGTATTCTTTGGATCATTTTGTAACATAAAAGTCTTTATGCCATCCTTAGTGCCCTGCAATGAATAACTAACATCATCTACAAATCCAGCCCTTTTTTGTGCATTAGAAAATAAAAGAAATGTATAAAGACTTAGACATAGAAGGCATGCCAATAATATAACAATATTTTTGCCCTTATTCAAAATTTACTCCTTTTCACAAGCGATATATAACGCTTTAGCTGTGCCCGGACTATCAATTCCGTCCTTATTTTTCACTGGCGCGAACTCTTTTTCTCTTTCAGCTCTCAGTATAGCCATGTCTTTAAGACAACCGAATGCGTCAAATATGAAAGCTTCAAATTTATATGCATTTGGTTTATCAGGTACAATTTTATTACCATTTAAGTCAATATAGGGAGTCTTCTTTAATGCTTTATGGTATGGCAGACCATTTTCGCCAATCATATCAAATACTTCTATGCTAAAGAGATTACATAATATATGAAGATCTCCATATACATATTCGCCATTCAAACCCCTCATATTTGCCATTTCCTGAGAAATTTCAGTATATTCAACAACATGAGGATGTCCAGCTTTTTTGCAGAACACTCCAGCCTTTTCATTGGGGTCATTTTTGATCACAGATTTGCCAGATGCTATGCAGCCAGATTGTGCGGTAAATCCAAGGAAAATAGGGTCAGCATTACGAACAAGCACATTATCAATGCCCCCAACGAATAGCCATAATACCCCTCTTTTTTTCATATCAGCCCTTACGCCTGATTTAGACATTGCAGCAAAAATTCCACCATGACCATCTGCGCCTTCTTTTATTCTGCCAATCTCATCAAGAATTATTTTGCCATTTGAATCTAACATCGGTAGCATCCCTTGTATGAAAAACACAATATCATCCTTGGGATAGCCGAAATATTTATTGCTTTTGAAAAACTCAATTGTCGCATCATTGTTTTCTTTGCTTGTCATAATGTACCAAGGAACTATTGTACCCGTTATATTTTTGACATCTAACAACCTATCGCATTGAATTTGGAAAAGTGATTTATGAGATGGTAGCCCAATGTCGTACATTCCTTTTGGCCCGTTATATCCAAGCCTAGTACCTTGTCCACCTGCCATAGTTACTGCTGCAAACTCACCATTTTTCATTATACTAAGGCCTAATTCCTCATATTCTAGCTTTTTAGATGGAGATAAATTTGCAATATTAGTTACTTCAATAGGTGTAACATCGCCATTATCTTCAATCGTTTCACTCTGCGCAATTTCATATAAAGATTTAATTAATTCAAAATCTATTGCTAATATCTGATCTAAAAAAGCTTCTTTTTTCGACTCTTCAATTTTATGGTAAAATGCAAGCAAATGCTCCTGCATATTCTCTTCTAATATTTTACCAACTTTTAAATATTTTTCATGCATGGAAAAAACCTTCCTATTTCTTAATTGTTTCTGGTTCAGGATATACAACCCCAAAAGTATCTACTGTAACTGATTGTATAACTACGTCAGTAGTAGGAGTTTCAGCTGTTTGTGATTGAGCACTTTGTTTCTTTACCGGAACTTTACCAATTACTTCTACAACTTCGATACCTTCGATAACTTTTCCAAAAGCTGCATATAGAGTATCTAAAGAACTGGTGTCACCTAGCATAATAAAAAACTGACTGCCACCTGAGTCTAACGATTGGCCTCTTGCCATTGAAATTACACCCTTTTCATGTTTCAAAGTGTTTTGTTTAAAGTTATTTGATGTAAATTCTCCTTTAATTGCATAGCCTGGATCCCCTACTCCTGTACCTAACGGATCCCCTCCCTGCATAACAAAACCACTAATTATCCTATGAAATTTTAGATTATTATAAAAGTTTTTGTTAACTAGTGATATGAAATTATTAACTGTGTTTGGTGCCATATCTGGATACAATTCAATTTTTATGGTTCCATAATCTTTAACAACCATTGTAACCACTGGGTTTTTGTCTCCCTCTTTCTTAGTAGTTACCCCGTTAGTCTTACAACCCGAGAAACTAAATAACAAAGTTAATGACAGTGCTGAAACTATCAAAATTTTCGTAACTTTTTTAAACATCGTATTCCTCCTAAAGCTTGTTTTATACTAATTTAAGATTAAAAATTTATACTTACTTTCAATTTAAAGAATACACTACTGGATGTTTTTAGTCAATTGATAACAATTACAAAAGTTCTATCCCACTCCTATTAGTTAAAGCATATAATATGTTAGAAACAAAAAATAAGAGGTAGCATGAATAACAGAGAACTCCTTGCAAACATTTCAGAATATGTGAAGGACGAAGCGCAAGACAGCAGATACTATGCTGCTTTGGCTGAAAAAGCACCAACTGAAAGAGCAAAAAATTTGATTTTGGATATGAGTAAAGATGAGCAAAGGCATGCGCAGAGCCTTGCAATGGTTTACTTCGATATTACACACAAAAAGCTGCCAACTCCAGTAACTACAACTCCAGTAATAGGTGACTTCAATGATGCTGTTAAAGAAAGGATTATAGCGGAGACAAAAGATTATAAAAAATACGGAATGAAATATCTAGCTGTTCCCGATGAAGCATTAAAAGAGTTGTTTTTTATGATACGCACAGATGAAGCTATTCATGCAATGAGAATGCCAATATTATTGAATGGGGGTTAAGGTAAAATAATATACTAATTAAAAAATTATAAATATATACAAAATGCGTTAAGCACAGTGCTTAACGCATTTTTTTATGTGCGCCATAGTATGTACAATGAAAATATGTGAGATGGTGGAAGATTGGCTACTAATCAATGAGTAGCCGATCTTCCCATAAATGCTAACTATTTTCTACTGTAATAATTTATTAGGCAGCCAGCAAGAATAATATCTCTGTCATCCTTAGATAGAGCAGGGAGCTTGAGCTGTGTTGAATCTATTTTACCATCCAGTCTATAAATGAATGCGTTGACAGATTCTTTACCTTGCTGTACGGCATTTTTAATATCTTTAACAAGAATCCTATCGCCATTATTTAGAGCCAATTTTTCATGATCTTCAGTAATAAATGGTAGCATGCCCCAATTTATTAGGTTACTGCGATATCTTTTTGTAGCATATTCTGCTGCGATATTTGCCCAGCCACCTAAAACTTTTTGACATGATGCAGCTTGCTCTCTTGCAGAACCATCACCAGGTTTTATTGCGAAAACTACGCTTCCTATACCTGTGTTTTTTGCAAGAATTTTAATGTCAGCATTAAGGCCCTTGTATGCTTCCGTCAAAATTTCTACAGTTGAAGTGTCGGTAATGCCAGTAATATAGGCACGTCTAGCTTGTTCAGCCTTATTTATTTCTTTTGCACGTCCAACATATTCTGGATCTTTTCTAGAAAGAGTATATTCAGCAAGACGCATTGGATTTGATCTATAAGAAGAAGTTTCACCTGATGGTATTAATTCATCTGTTGTGGTTACAGGGTCATTAATTACGCATGCGACTTCAAGTAAAATGTCTTCAGTCAATGCGCTCATTTTAGGCCAGTCTGCAATATTGGGGCCAAATTTCAATTCTTCATTTAAATCAGCTTTACCAAAGCCTTGGTAAACTCTATTGTCGTAAACCTTTTTATCAAAAGTATAAGTTCCTTCAATTTCTGGCATTGCTAGATCAGTGGCTGCCGTTAGAATTCCACCATTTAATGCAGTTGCTGCAATTGATCTTGCATCCATTAATGCTACCCATGAGATTTGTCCATCTGAAGGCCTAGAACCTTCTCTATTAGGGAAATTTCTTGTGGTATGTCTAATACTAAAGCCATTGTTGCATGGAACGTCACCAGCACCAAAACACGGTCCACAAATTGCTGACCTTATTGTCGCTCCGGCTTCTATAAGTTGAGCAATAGAACCATCTTTAACTAATTCCAAAAATACAGGCTGACTAGCTGGATATACGCTTAGATTAAATGCGCCGTCCCCTGTGGTTCTACCTGTAAGCATTTTTGCTGCTAAACGAACATTTTCAAAGGTACCACCAGAGCAACCTGCGATAACACCTTGGTCTACGTGTATTTTACCATCCTTAAATTTGCTCTTTAGGTCGAACTTTGATATTTTTGAACCATAGCTCTTCTTACCATCTTCTTCTATAAGATTTAGAATTTCCTCAGCATTTTCATTTAATTCTTTGATAGTGTAGATATTGCTTGGGTGAAATGGCATTGCTATCATTGATTCCATTTTTGATAAATCGACTTTAACAAGTCCATCATAATATGTAATGTTTTCAGGCTGAAGCGTATTATAGTCAGCTTCTCTGCCGTGTATTTTGTAATATTCCTTAACTTTATCATCTGTAATCCAGATTGAGCTTAGGCAAGTTGTTTCTGTAGTCATTACATCAATACCATTACGATAGTCTACAGATAACGCAGCTACTCCTGGGCCTACAAATTCCAAAACTTTATTTTTGACATATCCATCACTAAAAACTGCACCGATGATAGCTAAAGCGATGTCTTGAGGACCAATACCGGCTTTTGGGGTACCTTCAAGATAAATTGCTATAACTTCAGGGTTTGGAACATCATAAGTCTTACTTAATAGCTGTTTAACTAGTTCGGGGCCACCTTCACCTATTCCCATGGTACCAAGTGCACCATAACGGGTATGACTGTCGGAGCCTAGAAGCATTTTACCACAGCCTGTCATCATTTCTCTCACATATTGATGGATTACTGCTTGATGTGCTGGAACGAATATTCCGCCATATTTTTTTGCTGCAGACAGTCCAAATACATGGTCATCTTCGTTAATTGTGCCACCAACTGCGCACAAACTATTATGGCAATTAGTTAGAACATAAGGAATTGGAAACTCCTTTAAGCCGCTTGCTTTTGCTGTTTGAACTATGCCAACGTAAGTAATATCATGTGAAGCTAATGCATCAAATTTTATTTTCAAATTTTTATTTGAGCCAGATGTATTGTGCGCTGTTAAAATTTTTGATGTTATTGTTCCTTTTGTTGCTTCATTTTTATCAATATCGGGTCTTGTATTCTCATTAACAATTTGATTTCCATTTATTAAAAAGAATCCCTTTTTTATTACTTCAACCATCAAGTGAGCCTCCTAAAATTTGTTTACTAGAATTAGTTATTATATAGGTATTGCGCCTATCTGTAAATATTACGATACCTGTTTTTAGCTGTTACAAACAGTAATTTTCTAAGTGTAATCTCTGCAGCAATTATAAGCAAAGCCATTAAGCCATAGCAAATCCATAATGAAACTCCATTTAGAACAAGTAATAGGCTTGGGACAATAAAGATTGCGATTATAAATATGCTTAAAAGCATTCCAATTAATACATTGGCATTTTGTTTTATTGCTTCTGTAGGGCTACCCCAAATTAACTTTGGTCTCAATAAATCTACAATAATACTTAGGCTTACAGCAGGACTGCATGCTATAAGTGCAAAGATTAATATAAATATAAAATTAAACAAAGGTAGTCGAAGTATAAATTGTGCTGTACAGATTGTTGTTATCACGGATAGTAATGAAATTGATAGACAAGCTAGAAATTTACCCTTTATCTGAACCACTGGACTTTGAGGGATTACTTTTGATATCCAAAACTCTGTACCTTCGCGGGATATGGTTGTGGATGCAGCTGGGTTTAGTGTTGCTATAAATAGAGTAATAGCACATATACCAAGAGTAAGCGCAGGAAGGTTGAACTTTAGTTGTTCAAAAAGCGCCGCAAACTCTGAAGCTGAGCTTTTTGAGCTTGTAAAGAATATAGGTATCAACATTATTGGACCAAGAACAATAGAAAAAAGTCCATTCATAGCATAGATCCCTGTTCTTAGAATAATTCTCCATTCCTTTATAAAATAGGCCATTACAGGCCCGGTGGCTTTTATTTTATTAGTTGATAAAGCTTTGCCATGCTTTATTCCACCACTTGATTGTATAATCTTTATATAGAATTTACTTCCAAGGAAATAGGTGATTAGTATAAAAGCTAATGATAATAAGATAAATTCAATTAACGATAAAACGCCTTCAATACCAGGCAATGTTATAGCCTTCATTGCAAGCTTTATGTTAGGAAAGTTCTTCGTAAGTACGTCTATTATGTCTATTTTACCAGAAAGGAAATTTGCCATAAATGCAGAATTATTTTGAGTTGATACTGATGTAGAAAAATAACTATTACCTACCATAAATCCTGTGATTAGCACGAAACCAGAGATAGTTGCTATTGCTTCTTTATGCTTAAAACGATTTGTTGCTTTCATCAATAATAGCATTAAAGACGTTGCTATTGCTAATGGTATCATTGGGAAGAACAGCAATATTATAAAAGTTTTTATCCAAAACGTAAAGTCTGCACCTGTATTTACACCAAATATTGCAAAGCCAGGTATCAAAATTATAGATACAGAAAGTAATTCCATAATATAAACTATTGAAAACATAGACAAGAATATCTGTCCAGGTTTAAAAGGCATTGCAGATAAGAATTCCACATCTTTATTGCTAAACATTATGCTGAAAACATATAACATTCCAAGTACAAGAACCATTAGCTGACCTGCTATTACCAATAGTGAAGGGAGTAATTCAGGCATTCCTATAATTTTTGCGCTGTCAAAAATAACCATGAGTAGCATGGAGTATGTAAATAACATTAATGCCACAAATATTAATGCTCCAACAGAGCTAAAGGCAGCGATTACTTTGTTAATCGTTTTTTTCTCAGTATAATGTTTAAGTTGGGTTAATCCTATTTTATATTTAAATTGAAATTTCAATAATTTAATAAACTTATTCATATTTATTCATCCTTTTTAGTTATTTCGAGGAAAATACTTTCTAAAGAGTTACTTGAAGCTTGCGCTTTAAGCTCCTCTAGAGTACCTACTGCAACTAACTTGCCTTGATGAATAATACCAATTCTATCACATAATTTCTCAGCTACCTCAAGTACATGTGTTGAAAAGAAAACAGTGTTTCCTTGTTTACAGTGCTGTCTCATTTGTTCCTTTAATAGATGTGCAGCTCTAGGATCTAAACCTACAAGTGGCTCATCTAAAATCCACAACTTAGGATTATGTAGTAAAGCCCCAGTTAGAACTAGCTTTTGCCTCATTCCATGGGAGAAGCTTTTTATCTGATCATTTGCAGCAGATCCTAATTCAAACATGTCTAAGTAGTAAGCTATGTTTTTTTTGCGTTCGTCTACTGGTACATCATAAACGTCGCCAATAAATTCAAGATATTCTATTCCCGACAACTTTTCATAAATTTCTGGTGAATCAGGAACATATCCGATTAATTTTTTTGCTTCAATATCGTCTTTAACCATATCTTTACCATTAATTAAGATAGTTCCTGAATCAGGATTTAAAATTCCCGTTATCATCTTAATTGTAGTAGTCTTACCAGCACCATTTGGTCCTATAAACCCAAAAATTTCGCCTGGCTTTACCGTCATATTTAAATTATCCACTGCTGGTTTCATTCCGCGACTATAGCTTTTAGAAAGATTATTGATTTTTAACAAAAGTACTACCCCTTTCACTGTGACATATTTTATATATTATTTTTGAAAGAATTTATAAAAATGATTAACGGGTCCTCGACCTTTTCCCAATTCAAAGGATTTTTGTATTGCACCTGAAATATACTTTTTGGACAATGATACAGCCTGTTTAACATCATTACTTACAGCTAAATTTGCGGCTATCGCAGCAGATAAAGTACTGCCAGAGCCATGAGTGTTTTTTGTATTAATTCGCATACTTTCATAACGATAGAAATTCTCGCCATCATATAAGACATCTACAGGTTCAAACTCAATATTTCCGCATTTAATTAAAACATATTCAGATCCATATTTTTTAATTATTTTGCATGCTTTTATTATGTCATCAGGAGTTTTTATTTCAATTTTAGCTAATAATTCAGCTTCATGTACATTTGGAGTTACAATTGTAGCTAAAGGAAATAATTCTTTTTCCAATAAATTTATAGCATCTAAATTTAAAATTTCAAACCCATCTTTTGAAAATATAACAGGGTCAAGAACAATAATACGTGGCTTATAATATCTTAATCTCTCAGCTATTATGCTGATTGTTTCCATATCAAATAACATCCCTATTTTAACTGCATTGACCTTAATATCTAAAAAAATTGCATCAATTTGCTGTTTAATAATAGTAGAATCAATTTTTTGAACTGATATTATTCCTTCTGTATCTTGTGCCGTCACAGCAGTTATAACGCTCATTCCATAAATACCATGAGCACAAAAAGTTTTTATATCTGCTTGTATGCCAGACCCTCCAGAGCTATCTGATGCTGCGATTGTTAGTACGTTTTTCATAGCAAAATCTCCAATTTGCGTTAATATTTTAACATTATTATTGGTGTTTTTTTCCTTTTATTTATATTTCCGACTAGACTAATTCTAAAACGACCTTTGCCTTTAACAGAAATCAAAT
>Ga0123336_10001533_pt1 | contig 21213 bp, 19 predicted proteins | sample SSSSmetaG_FD_96466 | JGI IMG/M metagenome (GOLD analysis project Ga0123336, IMG submission 96466) | Glacier valley bacterial and archeal communities from Borup Fiord, Nunavut, Canada, to study Microbial Dark Matter (Phase II) - ​SSSS metaG | ecosystem: Environmental > Aquatic > Freshwater > Ice... | reverse complement strand
ACCTCTTCGACCCCGACCTCACCCGCACCGAATACATGGAGTTCGAACCCTCCACCCCCACCTGCTGCAGCCCCATCACCGGCAAATTCCCCACCGAAAAAGAAAACCGCTAGCCGCACAAAAGATCGGTGCAATCGGTGTAAAGCAATGTTAAGCCTTTAGTCCGTTACGCCCCAACAGTCGCCGGCAAAATCTCTTCCACATCCACCCACTGCGTCGGATAGTGCCCCGTATAGCAAGCCGTACAAAAACTTGCCGGGGACAATCCCTGCGCAGGCTCCCCCGTAGTACACGCATGCGTCAGCCCCGGCAGCGAAAGATACGCCAGCGAATCCGCCTCAATAAACTCCCGAATCTCTTCAATCGACTTGTTCGCCGCAATCAGATCCTTCTTGCTCGGCGTATCCACCCCATAAAAACAGGGTGAAATCGTCGGCGGACACGAGATGCGCATATGCACCTCCGTCGCTCCCGCTGCGCGAACCATGCGCACAATCTTCCGGCTCGTCGTCCCGCGAATAATCGAGTCGTCGATCAGCACCACCCGCTTACCCTCCAGCAGGCTCCGCACCGGGTTCAGCTTCATCCGCACACCAAAGTCCCGCACCCGCTGCTCCGGCTGGATAAACGTCCGCCCCACGTAGTGGTTCCGAATCAGCCCCAGGTTGAACGGCACGCCTGACTCCGTCGCATACCCAATCGCTGCCGTCACCCCCGAGTCCGGCACCGGCACAATCAGATCCGCATCCACATGCGACTCCCTTGCCAGTTGCCGTCCCATCTCTTCGCGACTCTTCTGCACCCAGCGCCCGAAGATCCGCGAGTCCGGCCGCGCAAAATAAACATGTTCAAAGATGCACGAAGCGTTCGGCACCGTCTGCGCGCTGAACCGCCGGCTCGTCACGCCATCCTCCGACACCATCACCAGTTCGCCCGGCTCCACATCGCGCTCATACTTGGCATGAAGCAGGTCGAACGCGCACGTCTCGCTCGCAAACACGAACGTATCCGGAGCACCATCCACGCCGATAATCCGCCCCATCGAAAGCGGCCGAAACCCATGCGGATCACGTGCCGCAAAAATCCGGTTCCGCGTCATCATCACAATCGAGAACGCCCCATCCACCTGCGCCAGCGATTCCGCAATGCAATCCACCAGCGTCGTCGCCTTCGAGTGCGCAATCAACTGGATAATAATCTCCGAGTCGCTCGTCGTCTGGAACACCGCCCCATCCCGCTCCAGCCGTTCCTTGCTCGTCCCCAGGTTCACCAGGTTGCCGTTATGCGCAATCGCAATCAGCCCCTTCGTACTCTCCACGCTGATCGGCTGTGCATTCAGCAGCGCCGAATCACCCGTCGTCGAGTAGCGCGTATGCCCAATCGCAATATGCCCCGGCAGCTTCGCCAGCACATCATCCGTAAAGATCTCCGACACCAGGCCCATCCCCTTGATGTCGTTCACATGCATCCCATCCGCCGTCGCAATTCCCGCCGACTCCTGCCCGCGATGCTGCAACGCGTACAGCCCCCAGTACGTCATCCGCGCCGCGTCGAAGTGGTTGTAAATCGCCATCACGCCACACTCTTCGCGCAGCTTGTCGAAACGTTCCTCATCGGGAGTGAGGTCGCCTGCTTCCTGAACATCTACTGTGAGGTCTTTGAGTGCTTCAATAGGCACGAAATCCTTTTCTATCAATTCACGAAACTCAGGGGCAACGGTAGCCAAATCCAGCAGGTCAACACGGTAAGGCAGGTCAGAGGCATCGAATGCATCGGCCAGTTCTGTCCGTAGGCTAAGCGGCATCGGATCCTGTCCAGTAAATGCCAGGTCAAGATCGGAACGCCTTCTCGGAGTCCGGCGAGCGCGAGAGCCATACACGAACACCGCCCGGTCTCCCACGCGAGACGCGAGTATGTCTAAAACAATCTGTGCTTCAAGCGGCTCGATAGAGATGGTCGTCGACATTAGGCGGTTCTTTCCTCCAATTGCTTCAGCAAGTACTCCGCTTCGCGCACAAATTCAGGGATGATCGGCAGGATGCCGAGAGCAGCTTGCTCGTTGTAAGTATGACTGGTATCGGTGCGTGCCTTTCTATATCGCTTCCACTGCGCAACTTCCGACATGACCAACTTCTGCTCATCACCCAGACGGATAAGGCCCTCGAACGTAAGTACACGCACTTCATCCGGGTCAGCGGCTACTGATTCCAGATACCGGCGAAGCAGCTTGTGCGAAATCTCATAAGTAAATTCGAAGCGCTGAATCAGTCCGTCGCGCATCAATGCGTTCAGCGGATCACTTGCCTGCGCGGCAATGCCCTCTTTAAGTCTGTCGATAGCGTTCTTGAGCGGAGTCAGCTTGATCAAGCCGTCACCTCCGTCGCCAACTGCGCTTCCAGCGATCCCGCCCAAACCTTCTTCAACTCACGCACCGACTCCTCCACCAGCAACTCGTCCCCAGCCCAAATCTCCACATCACCCTCAATCGTCTCGCCAATATCTAAAGCCGTGAATGAGTCATCCTCATCCAGCACAAAACAAATCTCGCCATATAACTCCGGCGCGCACGAGATCAGCACCTCCGTCGCATTCTCCGCAAACAGCGCCGTATGCACCTTCGCATCACCGACCACGCCCAGGTTCACGTGCACGCCCACGTTCTTCGCGAAGCAGCCCTCCGCCAGCGCCACCGCCAACCCGCCATCCGAAACGTCCTTCGCCGAAGCAATCAATCCACGCTCCGAAAGCTTCGCCAGCACCTTGTGCAGCGCCGCCTCGCTCTTCAAATCCAGCCACGGCGGAACGCCCCACACCGCGCCGCTGATCGTCTTCGCATAGTCGCTGCTGCCAAACTCCTGCTCTTCGTTCCCCTGCGTCTCCAGGTTCGATTGCAGCAGCAGCACCTTGTCGCCCACCCGCTGAAAGCCCGCCGGAACCGCCTTCGACACATCCTCAATCAGCCCAACAATCCCCAGCACCGGCGTCGGGTAAATCCCTTCGCCGCGCGTCTCGTTGTACAGGCTCACATTCCCGCCCGTCACCGGAGTTCCCAGCGCCACGCAAGCCTCCGCAATCCCATCAATCGCCGCCGAAAGCTGCGCCATAATCTCCGGCTTCTCCGGATTCCCGAAGTTCAGACAGTTCGTCGCCGAAACCGGAACCGCCCCCGTACAAGCCACCTTCCGCGCAGCCTCAGCCACCGCATGGCTCGCACCCAGCTTCGGATCGAGATACGCCCAGCGCCCATTCCCCGCCAGCGCCATCGCAATCCCACGCTCACCAGAGCCCTTGGCCCTAGGCCCTGTGCCCTTAATTCGCATCACCCCAGCCTCACCGCCAGGCCCCTGCACCGTATTCGTCTGCACCATCGAGTCGTATTGCTCAAACACCCACGCCTTGCTGCAGATATTCGCGCTCGCCAGCAGCGTCTTCAAATCCGCCGTCCAGTCCCGCCGCGCCCTTAGCGCCGTCAGCACCTCCGCCGGAGCGTCCATCGGTAACGGAGCGCTCCACTCCCCCACCGGCCGCTTGTACACCGGAGCATCCGCCGTCAAAGCTTTATTCGGGATCTCCGCCACCAGCTCGCCATGATGCGTCACCCGCATCGTGTCATCCGCCGTCACAATCCCCACAATGCTCGCGTCCAGTCCCCACTTCTCAAAGACCGCCAGCACTTCGCCCTCGCGACCCTTGTCCGCCACCAGCAGCATCCGCTCCTGCGACTCGCTCAGCATAATCTCGTACGAAGACATCCCCGTCTCGCGCTGCGGCACTAGGTCCAGCTCAATCGTCAGTCCCAGATTTCCCCGATCACCCATCTCGCACGTCGAGCAAGTCAACCCCGCCGCACCCATATCCTGGATCCCCAGAACCGCACCCGTAGCCATCGCCTCCAGGCAAGCCTCCAGCAGCAGCTTCTCCAGAAACGGATCACCCATCTGTACATTCGGCCGCTTCTGCTCGCTGCCCTCGGTAAACTCCTCCGAAGCCATCGTCGCCCCGTGAATCCCGTCGCGCCCCGTCTTCGCGCCCACGTAGATCACCGGATTCCCCACGCCCGTCGCCTTCGCATAGAAGATCTCGTCAATCTTCACCAGCCCCAGCGCAAACGCATTCACCAGCGGATTCCCCGAGTAGCACGCCTCAAATCGCGTCTCGCCCCCCAAATTCGGAACCCCAAAACAATTCCCATACCCACCCACACCATGCACTACACCCGGCACAATCTGGTGGTTCCGCCGGCGCAGCGCCGCATCCGGCTCCGCCTCATCCAACGGTCCAAAGCGCAGCGAATCCATCACCGCCAGCGGCCGCGCATTCATCGTGAAAATATCCCGCAGAATCCCACCCACACCCGTGGCCGCCCCCTGGTACGGCTCAATGTAGCTCGGATGGTTATGACTCTCAATCTTGAAGGCGCAAGCCCAGCCATCGCCCACATCGATGATGCCGGCATTCTCCCCCGGCCCCTGCACCACGCTGCCCGGCCCGCTCTTCCGTTCACCCTTGGTCGGCAGCCGCTTCAAATGCACCCGCGAAGACTTATAGCTGCAATGCTCCGACCACATCACGGAAAAAATCCCCAGCTCGGTCAAACTGGGAACCCGGCCCAGCGCCGTCTCAATCCGCGCATACTCCTCCGCGGTGATGCTGTGCGTCTTCAAAAGCGCAGGTGTAATCGTCGTAGGCGTGGGCGTCGTCGTAGGGTGCTGAACTTGCAAATTTGGCATGGCTCGCTACCAAGATTGTCGCACGTCACCCCACCCACAACCCTCCACCACCCACGCCGACCCCCCACAAGCATTCACTGCAAACTGACAACTCAAAACTGAAAGCGTATCCAGCTTGCCCTACACTCCACCAGCCCCGTAAACCAAAGACCAGGCCCACCGAGCCCACAATCCGCTCTTATCCCGTTTTTATCCTTGGAATCCCCGTTACGCCTTGGCCTTTAAATCGGTGCAATCGTTTTAAAATCGGTGTTAAGCCTTTGCCCTTGTCCGCTTTTATCCGTGCCCGTCCGCGCCATCCGTGTTAAGCCTCAAGCCCCCGTACTCCCAAACCCACCACTTCCCCGCTCCGCCGCCCCAAGCTCCGCCACCTCCACAAACTCCGCCTCAATCCGCGCCACCACCCGCAACTGAGCCACCCGGTCCCCCACCTTCAACTCCACCGGCCCCGCACTCAGGTTAGTCAGCACCACCTTAATCTCCCCCCGATACCCCGGATCGATCACCCCCGCCAGCGTCGTAATTCCCTTCACTGCCAGCCCCGACCGGTCCTCCACCAGCGCCCCATGCGTCGCCGGAAACTCCATCGCCACACCCGTCGAAACCAGTACCGTAGCCCCTGCCTCCATCACCACACCCTCAGCCGCATACAAATCCGCCGCCAGGTCCCCCCACGGCCCCACATGCGCATACTTCGGCAAACGAGCCCCCTCCACCAACCGCTTCACCCCAATCCGGGGACCTCCCACAAACCCTGCACTCATCGCCACCTCCAAACCATCCCCTACAGTCTCCCACGCCCAAACAAACCGACGCACCCTGCCTATGCGTTGCCTGTTCTCCTCCACACATAGAAACGACGTCATCCTGAGCGAAGTGTTTTGACAGCTCCACCGTCAAACACGCAGCCGAAGGACCCCGAAACCGCTAACCCAACACAACCCTTTAAACCATTCCACCCAACCCGCTTCGCCCTTATCTTGTCGCTCACCATGCCGGTTGCTCACCATACCGCCGTAGCCTTAAATCGGTGCAATCGTTTTAACATCGGTGTTACGCCTTTGCCTTTATCCGTGCTCCTCCGTGCAAATCCGTGGTCGCGTCTTTGTCCTCATAAGACCCAGTTAGAATCATCCCCAATGCTCTCCCGCCTCAAACTCTGGCTCACCGCGGAAGACGCACCCGCCCGGCTGCCCTGGCGTCTCTTCACCACCGGCCTCCTCCTCCGCGTTCTCTACCTCACTCTCGCCCACACCTACCGCTTCCGCATCTTTCAGGACCACTTCCAGTTCGGCTGGGAGATGGGCCGTATTGCCCGAGCCCTCGCCACCGGCTACGGCTACGCCGACCCCTTCGTCGGACACACCGGCCCCACCGCCTGGTGCCCGCCACTCTACCCCATCCTCATAGCCGCTGCCTTCAAACTCTTCGGCGTCTACTCCCCCTTCTCCGCCTGGGTCATCCTCACCGTCAACAGCATCTTCTCCGCCGCCACCGCCGTCCTCGTCTACAACATCGCCCGCCGCACCTTCAACCCCCGCGTAGCCCTTTGGTCCGCCTGGTTCTGGGCACTCTATCCCGCCGCCATGCAGTACGCCGTCCACTGGATCTGGGACATGGCCATCACCACCTGCCTCTTCACCGCCATCCTCCTCATAGCCCTGATCACCCGAAACATCGGCACACCCCAACTAGAAACTAGAAACTCACAACTAGAAACTGCCCTATGGTCCCTCTTCGGCCTCCTTTGGGGCCTCATCGCCCTCCTCAACCCCTCCCTCCTCCTCTTCCTTCCCGCCTGCGGCCTCTGGATGGCCTGGCCGCTCCTCAAGGCCCCCGGCAAGCTCCTTGCCCGAGCCACCCTCGCCGCTGTCCTCTGTGCCGCCTGTCTTGCCCCCTGGGTCTATCGCAACTGGAACGTCTTCCACGCCTTCATCCACACCCGCGGCAACCTCGGCGCCGAGCTCTACCAATCCATCCTCGAAGAGCATCAGGGCTTCCCCTGGGGCACGACCATCCCCTACCACCCCGCCCACCCCGAGTTCCGCGCCTACCAGACCCTCGGCGAAGTCGCCTACGTCCACCAGAAAGACCTCGCCGCCAAGGCCCTCATCGCCACCCACCACCGCCGCTTCGCCGCCTACGCACTCAAACGCTTCTACTTCTTCTGGGTCGGAGTCCCCCACCCCATCGAGCACGGCTTCTTCCTCGAGTGGGTCCGCGAACTCAACTACGCCTTCGGAACCCTCTGCGGCCTCTTCGGCCTCGCCCTCGCCCTCCGCCGCCGCATCCCCGGCGCCATCCTCTTCGCCTTCGCCTTCACCCTCACCCCTATCGCCTTCTACCTCCTCACCGTCCAGGCCCGCTTCCGAGCACCCCTCGAACCCCTCATCTGCATCCTCGGCGTCTACCTCTTCCAATCCGCCACCCGCCCAACACCCACCTCACCCCAGCCCTGATCCCCGACGAATGCCCGGGTGCCCCGTCCTTCGCAGCCTCGCCGCGAAGGACGGGATCGACAATCTCTACTCACCCAAGTTGATCCAACGCAACAAATAAAAGGACAGGGAGACATCCTCCCCACCCTTCTCTACGCCCTCTGCGGACCTCCGCGCCCTCGGCCTCCGTCTTTTTCTTGTCAAGCCCCCAAACCCCCAGAAAATCCCCTAACCCCATCAAAAGAAGCAACATAAAAGTTCCCAAAACATGGCCGACTAGTTATGGTCAATTTGGTAAGACATAGTAGACGCAATCAGAACAGTACCCACCGACGCACCGCTAACCCCCTTGCCTAAAAATATTTAGCCGCAAGTCCCCTCATGCCACATATTTGCAGCACATCGCCATCCTTAAACCAAAGATTCAAAGGAACTTCTGCCCCGGTAATAGGGGGGGGGAGGGGTCCCCCTCCATCGCACCAAACCATCCCGCACCGAATGAACCCGCACTGAAAGCAATTGACCCGCCCCCCGAACCGCGATACACTCATAAGGTTTGGCGCTGCAACCCGTGTCCTCGAAAGTCAGTCCTCGAAAGTCAACGGTTGCAGAGACGACATGCTCCAGCAGGCGATTCACAACAAAGCCAGCGGTTGAGCCGGTCGGTTGGAAGCAGAAATTCTGTTCTCCGCCCCACACAACAAATTCTTCGAAGGAAGCGGTTCGCGCCCAACAGCGCCACGCTTGAGGTTTTAGCTATGTACGCAGTCATTCGCACCGGTGGCAAACAGTACCTCGTCTCCCCAGGCGAGCAGTTGAAGATCGAAACCACCGCTCACGAGAACGGCGCACTCGAATTCACCGACATCATCGCAGTCTCCCCCGAAGCAGGTAAGTTCGTCTCCGACCTCTCCGGAATCAAGGTCACCGCCTCCGTTGTAGGCGAAGGCCGCGGAGACAAGATCCTCGTCTTCAAGCTCAAGCGCAAAAAGCAGTACAAGAAGATGCAGGGCCACCGCCAGAACTTCGTTGAAGTCAAAATCAACGAAATCGTCGGACTCAAGTAAAGCCGGACTCAAGTAACTCAAGCTCAGTTTCAAATTTTCAAGAAGCGCAACACGCCTAAGGGCGGCGCGAAAGAGGCTATCAAATGGCACATAAAAAAGGTTTGGGTTCTTCCAAAAACGGCCGCGACTCAAATGCTCAACGGCTCGGCGTCAAAGTATTCGGCGGTCAGGCCATCCTCGGCGGCGGCATCATCGTCCGTCAGCGCGGTACACCGCTCAAGCCCGGCCTCAACGTAGGTCGCGGCAAAGACGACACCCTCTTCGCCAAGGTCTCCGGCGTAGTCCGCTTCCAGGACCGTGGCCAGAACGGCCGCTTCGTCATCGTCGATCCCGCCGATGTCATGGCCGTCCCCGCATAACTCCTTGCACCACACATAAAAGCCCTGCTCAGGCAGGGCTTTTATGCGTCTACTCCGTTGCAACCACCACCGGCTTCCCCTTCTCACTCCACCCAATTCGAGCCGTCGGTACCCGGTGGTCATGTGTAAACACCACCAGCCACTTCTCCGGAATCGCCCGCGCATAGAACCGCTTCCGCTCCTCAATACAACGCATCGGATCCAAGTCATACCCCATCACCCAGGTCGGATCAAGGTGCGCGCTCGTCGGTATCAGGTCCGAGATGTAGCAAGCATGCTCCCCACCCGACTCCACATGCACCCCCATCAACTGCGACGTGTGCCCCGGAAACAGCTCCACGCTCACTCCCGGCACAATCTCCCGAACCTCACCCTTCCCCACGTCCAGCTGCGTCATCTGCCCCGACGCAATCAGCGGATCGTAGTTCGGTGACAGATAGCTCACCCGGTCACGATCCAGTTGCAGATGCCCATGCTCCACCTCACCCCGGTGCGCAAAGTACCGCGCATTCGGAAACGTAGGCGTCACCGACCCATCATCCTACAACGTCGTATTCCACCCGCAATGGTCGAAGTGCAAATGCGTATTAATCACCACATCCACCTCCTCCGGCTTCACCCCCGCAGCCGCCAGCGAAGCCGGCAGCAGCTCCTGGTTCTCATGGATCTCCCGCATCTTCGCGGACATCTTGTTCCCCACACCCGTCTCAATCACCACCGTCTGCTTACCCGTCCGCACCACCAGCGTATTCAGCCCCAGCAGAATCCGGTTCAGCGCATCGGCCTCAGCACGCCTCTGCCACAGCGTCTTCGGCACCACGCCAAACATCGCCCCACCATCCAGCAGGTACGTCCCATCCGTACACACCGTCAGTTCGAACGCACCCACCTGCGCACGCGCACGCACCAAATCCGCATCATCCATCATCACCAGACCCTCACCCGATGAATGATAGGCCGCGCAGCCAGCATGCCGCAAAGCAGGACGAAGCCTCTAAGCCTGGGGAGCCTGTGCCGCGGCAGCCACCAGCTCCGCCGACACCACACCCATATCCACGCCCATGTCTGGACCCATGTCTGAGACCAGACCTGCGCCGACACCGGTCTTGATCATCCCCACCGTCTCACTCGCCGTCACGAGTGCGCCCGTCGTTGGAACCCGCTTCGCTTGGAAACACTGCCGGCAGAGTACCGGCCGCCCCTGCGTCGGCTTGAACGGAACTGTCGTCTCGACCTGGCACTCCGAACACTCCGTCCGAGTCTCCGTCCGCGAGATCCCAGCCGCTGCCGGCCCCGTAGCCCCGGCGCGCGCTGCTCCGCCCGCTCGCTTGGACTTGCAAGGCTTACATCGCTTCGGGTCGTTCTTGAATTGTTTGTCGAAGAAAAATAGCTGCTCACCCGCGGTGAAGATGAAATCACCGCTGCAGTCCACGCACTTCAATATTTTGTCTACAAATTCCATGCCGCTTCTCCCCTGAGACGGGAAAGAAGGACCATCGGTGGTGTTGCCTGCTTCTCCGCCGAGCGATCGTTCTATCCTGCCGATCTCTACTTGCTTGATCTACAGAAAACAGACTGCCGTGGAACGGGAAATGAACTTGCGTTTGCCAGTCAATGTGGCCGTTGCTCAGGCCATCTCTGCTGGGCCGGCTATCCCGGGGGGAGTCCAGGTGCCGGTGGTGTAAGCGGCCGTCTCACTGTCGCCAGTTTGACGGCCTGCCATGGGTTGTGAAACCGGAAACTAATCCTGTTCCTTACGGACCTTCTTGCGGTTGCGTTTGCGGGCTAGTGCCTCTTTCACACGCTTCTTCTCACCCGGTTTCAGATAAAAAGAGTGCCGCTTTACTTCCTTGATGATGTCTTCGGTCTGCACCTTCCGCTTAAAGCGGCGCAATGCATTCTCGAGGGGCTCGCCCTCTTGAACTCGAATCTCTGCCAAAAAAATACACCTCCAAACATTCCCTATCGGGGGCAATACTTAGAATACGCCCGATTCCGCCCGCCTGTCCCAGAAATATCGCGCAAAATGTAAGAAAAAGAGCTCTTCCTGACCCCGGCGTAAAATTAGCCCATGATTCGTCCCTACCAGGGCAAAACCCCCCTCGTCCCCGACTCCTGCTATGTCGACCGGTCCGCCCAACTCATCGGCGACGTCACCCTTGGCGAGCACGCCTCCGTCTGGATGAACGCAGTCCTCCGCGGCGACGTCAACTCCATCCGCATCGGCGCCCGCTCCAACGTCCAGGACTGCGCCGTCCTCCACGGCATGCGCTACCTCTACCCCGTCATCGTCGGCGAAATGGTCACCATCGGCCACAACGCCACCGTCCACGGCTGCGTCCTCGAAGACCAAGTCCTCGTAGGCATCGGCGCCACCATTCTCAACAACGCTCGTATCGGCGAGGGTTCCATCATCGCCGCCGGAGCCGTCATCCCCGAACAAACCATCATCCCTCCCAACTCCCTAGTAGCCGGAGTTCCCGGCAAAATCCGCCGCACCCTGGGCGACGCCGACCGAGCCCTCATCCTCAAATACGCACAGAATTATTTGGATTACACCGCCATCTACTTGAGCGAAACCGACAAGTAAGAGATCCACCGCCACATTGCCAAATCGCACGCAGCCTGCCCCTCGTCAAGCCTTTCTTCTCCCACTTCGTTACACTTGAAGGTGATGGCCACTCTCAAAGCAGTCCGCGGCACCCGCGACCTTCTCCCTCCCGAAACCGCTCTCTGGAACCACGTCGAGGCCACCGCCCGCGCCGTCTTCGCACGTTACGCTTTCGGAGAAATCCGTACGCCCATCTTCGAGTCCACCGAACTCTTCGCCCGAGGAGTAGGGGAAGAAACCGACATCGTCTCCAAGGAGATGTACACCTGGGAAGACCGTGGCCGAGCCGATAGTGTCCACAGCGAGAGTGAAAAAGCCAGAGGCCAATCTCTAACCCTCCGCCCCGAAAACACCGCCGGCGTAGTCCGCGCCTACATCGAGCACAAACTCGCCGACACCGGCATGCTTCAGAAGCTCTTCTACATCGGCCCCCAGTTCCGCCGCGAGCGCCCCCAGCGTGGCCGCTACCGCCAGTTCTGGCAGATCGGCGCCGAAGTCCTCGGCCCCGCCTGGTCCGGAGCCGACAGCCCCCTCCGCGACGCCGAAGTCCTCGAAATGCTCTGCACCTTCCTCAACGAGCTCGGCGTCAAAAACTGGCGCCTCGAACTCAACTCCGTCGGCAGCTCCACCGACCGCCCCAGATACATCGCCGCACTCAAGGAAGCTCTCGCCCCCGTCAAGTCGCAAATGTGCGAAGACAACCAGCGCCGCGCCGAAACCAATCCCCTCCGCGTCCTCGACTCCAAAGACCCCAACGACCAGGACATCATCAACGCCCTTCCCAAAATCGCCGACTTCCTCGACGAAGACTCACGGGTTCACTTCGACGCCGTGTTATCAGCCTTAGCCGCCTGCAACGTCCCCTACACCGTCAACCCCCGCCTCGTCCGCGGCCTCGACTACTACACCCGCACCACCTTCGAATTCACCGTGCCCGACGGCAGCGGTCTCGGCACCCAGAACGCCCTCCTCGGCGGCGGCCGCTACGACGGCCTCTCAGAAATCCTCGGCGGCCCCAAAGCCCCAGGCATCGGCTTTGCCATCGGCGAAGACCGCCTCATCCTCACCCTCCAGGCCCAGGCCACCGAGTCCTCCCCCAGGAAACTCGACGCCTACATCGCCCCCATGGGCATCGCCCAGAACCCCGCAGCCCTAGCCCTCGCCCAGGAACTCCGCGCCGCTGGCCTCACCGTAGAAGTAGGCGACGGAACCTTCCGCCTCAAAAAATCCTTCGAAACCGCCGATAAACTAGCCCGCCGCATCATCCTCCTCGGCGAAGACGAAGCCACTACCAGCATCTTCACCGTCAAAGACTTCGCCACCACCGAACAAACCAAGATCCCCCGCACCGACCTCGCCGATAAATTACGCGCCTCCTGACGTCATTAAGTGGAGAATTGAGATGAACGCCCTTCGACTGACAATTTTCGTAGCAGCTATTGGGGGCATACAGGGCACCCCTGCAAGTTGGGTTCCTGATGCCGCAGCAATTAGGACGTTGGAATCCCGAATAAAACCCGGAAACATACCAAAGTGGGGGAACGGCCATCAGCCCCTCGTTGCTGAATATGCCCGCTACTACACTGGCTATTTGGCTGGCAGCCACAGGATGATTCGCGGAGAATTCGTCCGATCTTACGGGTCTAAGATGAGGCCGCCAGGTGTGTATGTCGTTTCCAATGTGCGAGACTTCCCTCTTATTTTTGACGGAGGTTGTGGAATCGTAAACCTCATCTACGACGTAGATGAAGCGCGTATTACTTCGCTGCAGTGCAATGGCAACGCCTGAAACGGTAGTCAACCCAGGAATGGGTCAAGGGTTGTTTCGGTTCCAAGCGTCTTAACTTCGTACAATAGAAACACTGTGACACTCGACTTCCTAGGCACCCTTCAGCGCACGCATAAGTGCGGCGAACTCCGCATCGAACAAGACGGTCAATCCGTCGTCCTCATGGGCTGGGTCAACCGCCGCCGCGACCACGGCAACCTCATCTTCCTCGACGTACGCGACCGCACCGGCATCACCCAGGTCGTCCTCGATAAGGAAGCCTCACCCGTCGCCCACGCCAAAGCCGAAGCCGCCCGCTCTGAATTTGTGGTTGCGGTTAAAGGGAACGTCCGTCTCCGTGGCGAAGGCCTCGCCAACCCCAACATGGCCACCGGCCTCATCGAAATCGTCGCCCACGAGCTCCTCCTCCTCAACGACGCCAAGACCCCGCCCTTCCCCATTGCAGATGACGCCCCCATCACCAACGAAGAGGTCCGCCTCAAGTACCGCTACCTCGACCTCCGCCGTCCCCAGATGCAGCACAACTTCGCCCTGCGGCACAGGGTCGCGCAGGCGATTCGCACTTACCTTTCCGACCAGGGCTTCCTCGAAATCGAAACCCCCTTCATGACGCGCAGCACGCCCGAAGGCGCACGAGACTATCTCGTCCCCAGCCGCATCTACGCCGGCCACTTCTATGCGCTCCCCCAGTCTCCGCAGATCTTCAAGCAGATCCTCATGATCTCCGGCTTCGACCGCTACTTTCAGATAGCCCGCTGCTTCCGCGACGAAGACCTCCGCGCCGACCGCCAGCCCGAGTTCACCCAGATCGACCTCGAAATGACCTTCCCCAGCCAGGAAGCCATCTTCCGCACCGTCGAAGGTTTCCTCGGTGCAGCATTTGCAACCGCTGGAGTTACACTCTCCGCACCCTTCGTCCAGATGACCTACGACGAAGCGATCAAGAAGTACGGCATCGACAAGCCCGACATGCGCCTACCCGCAATGGTCCAGCTCACCGATACCCTCACCCCCGAGCTCCGCACCACCCTCAAGATCGAGCAGTCGCTCTCCGTCCTCGGCTTCGTCATCCCCTCCGTCGGCGAGCTCTCCGGCACCGCGCGCAAAGCGCTCCTCAGCGAAATCCGTACCTTCTTCGGCGAGTCCGGCCTCGACATCCTCGACACCGCCCGCCTCAAAACCAACCCCGACTTCGCCCCGCTGGCCGACGCCATCACCGCGAAGCTAGCCGCCGATCTCGGCGTCTCCACCCTCTCCGCCGACGACATGCACATCGTCGTCACCCCCAAGCTCGGCACCCCCGCCAAGTGGAACCACGACCCCCAGTGGATCTTCAAGCGCGTCGGCGCACTCCGCCTGCAGCTCGCGCAGAAGTTCGCCGACAAGCACAAGCTCTTCGAGAAGACCGGCACCGCCGCCGACTTCAAGTTCCTCTGGGTCACCGACTTCCCCATGTACGAGTGGGACGAGGAAACCAAGGTCTGGAACGCCGCTCATCACCCCTTCACCTCGCCCCACGAGGACGACATCACCTCCGGCCGCCTCGTCACCGACAAGGGCTCCGTCCGCGCCCTCGCCTACGACATTGTCCTCAACGGCACCGAGCTCGGCTCCGGCTCCATCCGCATCCATCGCAAGGACGTGCAGGCCGAAATCTTCCGCTCCCTCGGTATGACCGACGAAGAAGCCAAGGACCGCTTCGGCTTCTTCCTCGACGCCCTCGAGTACGGAACCCCGCCCCACGGCGGCATCGCCCTCGGCCTCGACCGCATCGTCATGATCCTTGCCGGAGCCACCAGCCTCCGCGAAGTCATCGCCTTCCCCAAAACCGCCAAAGCCATCGACCTCATGGTCGACGCCCCCACACTCGTCAGCGACCAGCAAATGCGCGACCTCCACCTACGCACCGTCACCCGCACCTAGCGACAGCCGTAAACGACCATCACTGAAGCAGGCCGGGCCATCCGAAAAGATGGCCCCCGCCTTCGTGCGGCCCACGTCGTCACCGCAGTCACAAGGACCGCCTCATAAATGCCCATCCTCGCGTAGCCGTGACGCGTCACAGCCCTCGTCTTCGGATTAGCGTGGGGCTTCAGCCCCACGAAAACCACACCATCGACGGGGGCTTTAGCCCCGGGCACTCGTCCTCCGCACCAAAATCGAGTGGCCCTCATCGACAACCTACCACAAACTCGGGTGCCCCACATCTCGCTTCTGAGATGTGGGTTCCCTCTCCGCTCCGCACCCACCCAGTTCCCGCACACCTGGTGTACCGGTGATGTCGCATCAATTGGAATCGCCCGCTAGCTGACGAGAGGTGCGTTTATCGGTAGTCACAGTCGATGCTGTGTCAACATCATGGAGAGACAGACGCCAAAGATACTTGGCCAATGTCATCCAGAGCGAATGTGAAACGCTCTGTCCCGTAACCCTTGAGTGCTACCTTGAAGGCGGAAGGTCCGCATCGGAGTTTTCTTTGTAGTAATTCAATGATCGCATATCCGACGAGGATGTCTTTTACTGGAGTCCGGGTGGCAGAGCAGTCCTCAATGGTCTGATTCAACGTGCGTGTATTGGCGAAGCGCAAAAAATCGCTACTAAGTGCGCCGGAAACTCCGCGATCGTCATTTGCATATACGGCGCTTCTCCGAGGCTTGCTGAAATATTCAATTATGCCCTTCGACACCCGGCTCGGGTCGTATGTGGAAGTGTTGTCTAAAATTTCGGCGGCTGTTGACAAGCCCTCTTCCGAGCGCAAAGCTGCCAGCAGCACGTCAGTGCAATCGTCCATCAGGCACGCGCAATATGATGTCCTGGCGTTCCATTCATATCTAGTCTTTCGAGCGAACTCTCCGGTCTTCACGGAATGTTGCGCGGCTAGAAAGTCTTGAAGTGTCCGATGGACGAATTCCCATCCGGTGTCATTCGGTACGAAGATTCCGTAAAACTGTGCCGTCTCTTCCAAAACCCGGCGAGGATCTGCGTTGTCGTGCGCCAATCTGATCAACTCTTGTCGTGTCGTTGTCATCGCCCTGAGGTCTTGAACGATTGCCGACTTGGCGCCATGCGCTATCTTCCTGAGGATTTGTAGTCGATCTTCGCCATCAATCGTGACGGCTTCCTCTCGCTTGATTCCTTTCTGTTCGTCCCATCTATAGCTGAGAACTGTCAGGGCTCGTGATAAAAGTTTGAGTGCACTGCGTGGATTCACATTTTGCGTGCTTGTTTGTACGATGCAGGCTAGCGTTAGCATTAGCGGGTGGGAAAGCAAATCTGAGAAACCATATTCGTGGAAGTAATTGACGACTTCAACGGAATCGAGCGGAGACTCAAACGCCTTGAGAAATGCTTTCACGAAGGCGTACTTGTCCTTGATGTTGAAACCACCAAGTCGAATCTCTGGTGCAGAGAGCTGATAGACAGCATAGTATTCGCGACAGGTAAGGAGAAAATAGCCGACACCAGACGCTTGGTATTTGAGTAGTGCTTCCGATGCAGTTTTACGTTCGGAGTGAGTGATTTAGTCGTATCCGTCTATTAGCAGTGCCAGTTTCTTTCGGGATGACTTGCTCTTTACTTTCTCGGCGATGGAAACAAGCCTCACTAGATCGTCGATTGCATCTGGCCTTCTCAATGAGATGAGAACGGGCCATGTGTCTTCGCTTCGCATGATGACGCGAAAGGCGCTCGACATAAATGTTGTCTTGCCCCAGCCAGGCCCGGCAAAAATGATCCCATCCTCACCGAGAGACAAGAGATCGTCGAGAGTGATGGGCCTGAATGTCTGGGCTTGTTCAGCAAGAAACGACCTTTGAGTTCTACTGTCATGAGCGAATGACGTCGAAGTCCGCCGGACGCCCTTCCTGAATAGGTGTGTTGGTTGGTAGATCGATTCAAACGGCACAGGGTTAGACGTCCCAACGCACTGAACGCGCGAGGTTTGAAGCGCGGCCGTTTCGTGGAGCGACTTGAGCCATTCTCGTTCTGCCGCGCTAGCGGCGTCCTTACCAAAAATCTGGAGGACGCGCTGTTCAATATAGGGATACGCTCCCCCAACGTCAACCGTTACTCCATCGGGCATGACGTGAATTTTACATTTGAATTTGGGTATCCGTATCTATAAAACATAGGTCCTGACAAGTCGGCTTATGTTGACTCATCCTGCTGCCGTGAGCTATCCAGTGGCGTATCCAGGCCAATACACCCATCCAGCTTCCAATCCCTCCACACCCCGCAACCCAAAGCCCTTGCCGCCATCCCGCCAACCAAGCTATCGTTCCGCCATGCGACCTCTGCGCTACTCCATCAACGTAACCTTGGACGGCTCCTTCGGCCATCGAGCAATTTCCCCGGACGAAGACCTCCATCGCCACGCAACCGAGAACCTCAACCGCGCCGACGCCCTCCTCTTTGGCCGCGTGACCTACGAAATGATGGAAGCAGCATTCCGCGCTTCCCTGCCCCAAGGGACGTTGCCCGAATGGATGGAGCTCTTCGCCCAGACAATCGACGCCGCAAAGAAGTACGTCGTGTCCAGCACCCTACCCCAGGTCACTTGTAACGCAGAACTGCTAAGCGGATATCTCGCGCAGTCCGTTCAGCAGCTCAAGCAAAAACCGGGGAAGGGATTAATCGTAGGCGGCGTAAAGCTCCCGCTGCGCATTAGCGCAGCTCAACCTCATCACTGAATACGAATTCGTAGTCCACCCTCAAATCGCAGGGCACGGCCCCACCCTCTTCGCAGGCCTCTCAAAGTATGTAAGTCTGAAACGCATCAGCCAGGTGGAGTTCCGCTCCGGCGCAGTAGCCACGCGCTATGAACCAAAACAATAGACGTAGCGAACCGCCCCCGTCCCTACGTCCCTGGACGAACCAGCTCAATTCATCCAGGTCTTATCGTTCGGGTCCTTCCGCTCATCCGGATCGACATACCGTCCATCCTTGTCGAAGCTCACCTTCCGCCCCTGCTTCCCCATATACACCTCAAACTTCCGGGCCGCCCGCCGACGCTGCCACCGATAGTAGTCATTGCGCACCCCAAACAACCCCTCCGTCACTCCAAACGCAAGCCCCCGCCGCGGCGCATACCGCACATACAGAAACCCGCAGAGCGCCCCCGAAAGATGCAGCAGCACATTGAAGCTGTCACTCTTCTGCAGCAGCATCGCCAGGTCAATCAGGATATAGATCCCCACCATGTACTTCGCGCGAATCCGCACCACAAACCACAGCAGAAACTCCTGTTCGCCCATCCGCACCGCAATGCCCATCAGCAGCCCGAATATCCCCGCCCAAGCCCCCACCGCACCCACATCCGGCCTCAGCCCCAGCTTGTGCGTAAATGCCAGCGCAGTCGCAATCACTGCGGCCCCAATCACCGAAGCGCCGTAAAGCTCCCCCACCCATCGCCCGCCGTACGCACCCTCCAGCATCGAGCCGCAGAACCATAACGTCAGCATCCCGAATAGAATCCCCAGGATGCCCGGATTGATCAGCGAGTACGTTGCCAGTTGCCAGATCTCGCCCCGCACCACCAGCGAGGGCACCAGCGCCGTGTGCCCCGTCAACAGACGCTCCCCCGCCGGCCACAACAGCCCAAGCAGAACTAGCCCAAAATAAACCCCGAGATTCGCCAGAATCAGCGTGCGGGTCGTCCCCGAAAACGGAGGAAGATTCAACGTCGTTGCAGTAGACCGGGCCATATCGTAACCTTCCTTATTTCACCACAACCCCGTCTACCCCGCTTACTGCTTCGGAGCCGTCGCCGGAACACCAGCACCCGCGCCCGTTCCGGGAACCCCCGGGCCGCCGCCGCGCGCCGGCATCGGCAGCACAGCCGCACTCCGATGGCCAACGGCGTCCACACTCCGCACGCCAAACGTCACGTTATCCTTCGACATCGGCAGCTTGATGCTCGTCTTCGTTCCCGCGCTTACCACGTTGGTCCACGTCGGAGCTTCCGTATCCCGCCACACCACCTCGAAGGTAGCCCCGCTCGGCATTCCCGCCGGAGCCTCCCACGTAATCTGCGTATTGTTGTCCTGCATCCGCGCTTCCATCTTCACGCTTCGCGGAATCCCAGGTGCACTCGCTAGCGTCCCCAGCACTGCCGCATTCATCCGCGCCACCTGTGCCACGTAGTCGAAGTCCACATACTGCAACAGGTCACCGTACTGCACGCCATTCTCTTGGCGCACATTCTGATGCTGGTGGTTATAGTTCTCCCGCCACTCCGTAATCCGAACCGCGGTCCACCCCTCCAAATTGAAGCTCGTATGATCGCCCCCACGACCATAACGGTCCCGCCGGAAGATCAACACCGGATGAAACGCCGGAACCACCATCACCGCATTGCTCCGCGCCATGCCCGGCCCAGCCGGCGCAGCCCGTTTCGTCCCCGAAACAAAGTAGGAAGCGCTGATCTCCTTCACCGCCCGCGCCAACTCCCGCGAAGGCGAATCACTCTCCGCCCCCAGCGTCTGCAACACGCGCAGCTCTTCAATCGTCGCCAGTCCCGGCACACCCTCCGAGAACACTCGCACCGCACTCTTATCCTCACCCGTATCGCCCGGAGTCGTGTCGCCACCCACAATGTCGTTGTTCAACACACCTTCCAGCTGCCAGCCTTCACTCTTCGCCAGCTTCGCCAGGTGACGACTCCCATTCAGGCCCTGCTCCTCGCCAGCCACCGCGACAAACACAATCGAGCTCGGAAACTTCAGCTTGCTCAGCACCCGCGCCGACTCCAGCGATACAGCCACGCCACTCGCATCATCATTCGCGCCCGGAGCCGCATCATGGGTATTGAAGTTGTCCGAGTTCCGCGAATCATAGTGCCCCGTCACCAGCACCATCCGCTTCGCCTGTGCCGGGTCCGTCCCCTTCAAAATCGCATACACATTCGTCAGCTTCGTCGGCTTCAAAATCCGCGATGCCGGCCCCGGCTGCGGAGGCTCGATAAACTCATCCCGCTTCACCTCCAGGCATCCGCCGCACTCGGCCGAATAGCGCCTGAACTCCGACTCAATCCAATCCGCCGCCGCGCTAATCCCAGTCCCCGGTTTCAGATCCGTCTCCATGCTGGAAAGCGTGCTCCGGTTGTTGAACGTCACCAGCTTCTCAATCGTCGCCTTCACCCGCGCCGCGGAAACCTGCTGCAGCGCCCCCGCAATCGCGGCATCCGCCTTCGCCGGAGCAATCGCCGCCCCAATAGGCACACCCCCACTCGCGCTCGAAACCGCGCTTGAAACCACTTGCCCCTGCAACGCGGCACAACCTACCAGAAATCCCGTGAGGACCAATCCCCGCATCGAAACATTCGCTGACATAAAAGAAAACCCCTGCATGGACACGATATTTACCCTCATGTGGAAACCAAATCAATGCAACAGTCGTAAGCTTGACGTAAGCGCAGGTGGCCGCTAAAAATAGCGGAGACAGAAGCAACGACAGCCCGGTCTCAACCCCGTGCTGATAACAGAACATTGGAGGCTTAATTATGGCAGTTGTATGTCCGGAATGCGACAACCCAATCACCGTCGATGTCGATGAAGTGGAAGAAGGCGAAACCGTCCAGTGCGACGAGTGCGGAACCGACCTTGAAATCGTCTCCATCGACCCATTGGAGCTCGCTGCGGTAGACGAAGCAGGCTACGACGACGAAGAAGCGACCGTAGCCGATGAAGAAGAAGACGAATAGCAGACTGCTCACAGCTCTCACCCCTGTGAGCAGCCTGCGCCCCCCACAACCTGAACCGCCCGCACCAACACCAGGTGTGCTCTGCGGTCTGCTGCCAATCCCACAGGCCCTGCGGTAACAAGTCACGGGAGAACACCGCCCCCGGTAAACGACGCAAGTCACCACTCCGCCATTTCACCCTGCCCCAACTCACGGGGCGCGTTCCTGGAAGTCCTTCGCCACGCAACTAGCTCTTCAACCAGCGGAACAAACTCTCTACCTTCGATACAAGACCCAGGCCCTGCACACCTCCCGCTCTCGATCGGCAGAACAAGTGCTTGCCTCAGCCAACGAAGCCGCGCCTCCGCCGAATCGCCACTTCGCAACGCGCACAAGTCCGCCCTCACCCTCGGCTGGACGTATACTCATGTGTATGAAATACCTTTCTCTTCAGAGCCGTCGCTCCCCTCTGCCCACCACCGCAGGTAAGCTTATCGTCGATGAGCTTGTTGTCGATAAGCTTATTGTCGATAAGCTTGTT
>Ga0123336_10001532_pt1 | contig 21215 bp, 18 predicted proteins | sample SSSSmetaG_FD_96466 | JGI IMG/M metagenome (GOLD analysis project Ga0123336, IMG submission 96466) | Glacier valley bacterial and archeal communities from Borup Fiord, Nunavut, Canada, to study Microbial Dark Matter (Phase II) - ​SSSS metaG | ecosystem: Environmental > Aquatic > Freshwater > Ice... | reverse complement strand
GTTTAAAAGTTGTAACTCCTGTAAATTTTTCGCCGTTTATTACCGCCCAATTTATGGGAGCAGCACCTCTGTATTGTGGCAGTAAAGAACCATGCACATTTATTGTTCCGAGTGGTGGCATGTTCCAAACTATTTCAGGCAGCATTCTAAATGCAACTACTGCTTGTACATCTGCTTTCAGTTCCTTCAATGCTTCGATAAATGCAGGATCTTTTAATTTTTCAGGCTGGAGGATATGTAAATTATTTTCAACAGCATATTTTTTTACAGCACTTTGTTGAAGCTGTAAACCTCTGCCTGCCTGCTTATCAGGGGCAGTTATCACTGCCACAATATTACAACCGGCTTTTACCAACGCATCTAAACTTGCTACCGCAAACTCAGGTGTACCCATGAAAACGATCCTTAATTTTTTAAAATCTTCCATCATGCTGCAAATGTAGCTACGAAAGTTTTAATTGATTACTGCACCATCACTATATCTACATTGCTTACTATTTCGCTTTCCTTTTTTTGTTTGTCAAAAAAGCGCACATATAGGTGGTAAGTTTCTCCAACTACCATTGGATCACCGGTGGTTAATGTGGCATTAAGGGTTTTCGTTTCATCTTCGGTACTTCCATTCACCATATCAGCAAAGGCATCCGGCAAATTGATTACTTCTTTTTTATTTTTATCCGTTAGAATTATCTGGCAACCTGGATAAACCTTACCATCTTTCAATTCAAAATTTTCTATTCCTGCAGCAGCCAGAGAAATTTTACTTCCAAATTTTACTTTGTTGTTTGAAAGTCGTGCACCTTCATATTCCTTCAGAAAAATATCTTCTGCGCTTAAGCCATTATTGACTGATGTCAGCCCCGTGGTTAAATCTTTTTTAATGCCTGTGCTAAAGTTGCATGAAGCTAGCAATACCAGTAATGTGAATGCAAACATGTTGGTGAAATTTGTTTTCATGATGTAGTTTAATTTTTTGTCGAAAGTAAAATTTGGTTTTGGTTTTTTAAGTTGGCAATAGATCTTATTTAATGCTACTTAGCATTTCCTGTATTTTGTTCCCTATCACATGTACTTGTTTCTCCTCACCGTTAATGGCAGCTATCAAGCCGATTATCCATAAAACAAAAAGAAATAGACCAATGGGAATCATAATGAATGAAATAAGCCAACCAATAAATGGTATAAATAAAAGCATAAATTGTAAAATGTAGAATACCACTCCGGTAATGATCAGGCCAAGAGATTGCCTGATGTGGTATGCTGATAAAGGTTGTTTGTTACTACCATACATCACGTAAGCAATTACCCATCCTATTAAGGTGAGGTAACTAATTATTGCAACGGTTTTACCATTGTCTGTGGTTGAATTAATGAAGGGGTTGTTTTCGTTTTGCATGTTGTAGTTTTTAGTTTTTGATTGATCAAATATATTTTGCATCCAAGAAACCTTTATCCTTTGTGCGATTTATGTCGTCATAACCCGCAGTAAAACTCATTATTTTTTTAGTGGAATCTATCCCGTAAAACAGGGATTTATTTTCAGTTATTATTTAAGACAAGTGACTCAATTAGCTTTGAAATATTTCGTTTTTATCTCCGGCACTAAATCAGCAATCGTTTTTATTCTCGTTTCGTTAGATGGATGTGTAGATAAAAATTGGGGTAGTTTGCTGTTACCCGTTTTAGCTCCCATGCGCTGCCAAAAACTTACTGCTTCATCTGGATCGTATCCTGCCATACTCATAAATATCAGGCCTAATTTATCTGCTTCACTTTCCTGCATTCTATTATTTGGTAATTCTAATGCAAGCTTTGAGCCTACCATGTAAAGGCTTAAGAACAGCAGCTGCGTTTCCTGTTTTTTTTCTTTTAAAGCCTCTGCCAATACCAATCCTCCAAAGCCGATTAGAAGTCCTTCACTCATTCTTTCATTGCCGTGCCTCGCAATTGCATGTGCTATTTCATGCCCCATCACTACTGCAAGCCCTGCTTCGCTTTCTGTTACAGGTAAAAGTCCAGTATACACTACCACTTTGCCGCCCGGCATACACCACGCATTCATAATATCTTCATTGATGGTATTGTATTCACATTCAAAATCTTTTAGGTGTTTGCTCATGTTTTTCTGTTGCATATATGCTTCTACTGCAAGCTGTATGAGGCTTCCAACTCTTGTAACCATGGAAAGCACAAAATCCTTGTAATAAATATTAAGCAGAGGCACTTCTAAAAAACTATTAAAAATAGACTTAACAATATTGTCGCATTGTATCTTAACTATTAAAATGCTCAACCAACATTGATAAAAATCAAAGCAGCATATTTATTGTACAAATATTACATCAGTGATCAATTATCAGGCTTGCAAAAAGTACAGGCTTACTTTATAAAAATGGAACAGGAAACTATGACTATAGCGGATATTGCAAATAAGAAAATGATATTAATTGTAAGTATTACAAACATATAACCTGCAGAATTTTATAAAATAACTGTCACAAAGAATTATCTGTAAGTTGCAATAAATTACATCTCTTTATATTCAATATTTCTCAAATCAAACCATTCCTTAAAATCCTTTCCGTACACTCCTTTATAATTTATAGATATTTCCTTGTTTGCAGGAATTTCTGCTAAGGCAAAAAGACTCATCATGTTAGTTTCTCGGTTTAAGATGTACGCAGCATTTGGGTAAACATGGTGGTTGTATAAAGAACCAAACCCGAGTGCTAGAGCAATTGTTTTTTCTTCTGCATTAAAATTAAAAATGTAGTCTATCAGCTGGGTTGATGACAGAGCATCAAAATCGTTGCTTGGTAATACAAGAAGTGGACAAATCTCTATTGCTTCATCTTTATAAATAGTTTCTTTGCAAAAAACACCTCTTCCTTTCCCTTTTATTTCTTTTACGTATAATTTATTTGTCATAGAGATATCGTATTATGCTCAAAATATACAGGTGATTTATCATTTGGAGCTCCATGATAGTTGACGGTAATTTCTTCTTCCGGATAAATTGTTTTACATGCTTTTATTATAAGTTTTCTTTGGCTGAATGATATTGTATAAACTGCATTTGCAATACCTGCATGGTTGTAAATAGAACTATAACCCAGCCCAAGGGCAACAATGTTTTGATGACCTTCTACAAAAAAATAATAATTAAAGAGTGCGGTACTTTTCAAAAGTTGTTTTTCTTTTTCTGGTAATAATATAAGCGGAGCAATTTCAATTGTATTCCCATATTTAAATATTTCTTTTGCAAATACACCTAAGCCATGGATGGGACTTGAGTGTATTTCAATACCGCTACATTGAGGGATTACATTTCTTTTAAATAATGCAAACATTATTCTTTAAGGTTTGGGTGCAGGGCTCTTGATGTGAGATGTTGTAACTCTTTTAATTTCATCATGCCCAATCTTTGTTGGCAATGGTTGGGGTTTGTATGTGGAATTCGTTTTATTACTATCACTCAGCTTTATAAATGCTTCTGGCTCAATAACAGGCTGTTTTTGGGTTTCTTTTTTAATGATGGTCGAAGGAGTTTGTGCTTTAAGTCCCGCAAAAAATAAAAAAGAACTTGCCATTACTAGTATTTTTTTCATGATTTTAAATTTAAAGTTATTTGTAGTATTAAAAGTTTGTCCATTCTTTTCCTGATTCATTGTCAAATCCGTATTTACGAGAAACTATTAACTTACCTGAACCATCCTGTTGGTAGTATGTCCAGCCAATACGTGCGGCAATTATTACGATAGTGGAATTCATAGCGGCATTGCAGCCTATAGCATCTATACAACTACTTACCGTTATAGCTTCCATCTTGATTGTATAAAGAATAGTGGGTGCTCCCATGCTGGGTTGCGTTACAGTTAGCATGCCATTTTGTAATAACATACCATTACTCATTGCTCTTTTTAAGTCTGCTGAAGCACCAATGAGATTCATGTTAAACGAAAGTTGTAAATTGTTTTTTCCGCCTAAACTAAAAGAAAGTACATAAAGAGATCTTTCAAATCCTCGGGCAACCGCATCGCCTTTTATTTGTAAACCGGCGGCATCTGTTAGTTTTAAATATACTTCTTGTTTCTGTGCTAAGACAGTGATTGGTAATAGCATTAAAATCAAAATAAATTTTTGCATCATGTTTTTTTAAGTAAATAAATATTATTTAACAAGGTTATGTTGGTCGTAATTATCATACTGCCGAAAATCATTATTTTGCCTTGCCATACGCACTGTACCTTGGATAACTAACATCGGATAACCACAATATTCGATTTCCTTTTATACAGGAAAAATAGGAGTCGTATGTTTTGGGTTTACCCTCTATTTTAGAAAAATATATTTGCCAGTTATTGGGTAAATTAAACTTGCCGCTTGCGTTTACACTTTGAAATTTGATGTTGCCTGTAAAACCACTTGCAACACCGAGATCCCATTTGTAAGTACTGCCTGCAACAAATTGAAAACTTTCGTTAGAGGCATGTGTATTAGCACCTGCACTTGCACCTGTGTAAGCATTTACATACTGCGTCATGCCCGTAAAATTGCTTGACCATAAGCCTGTAAGGTCTGCTGCTGAAACTGCAAACTTATTATAATTTGCCATGCTTGCCATCTTAACAAAACCGGGCCCATTTCCCCAATTTGCTGATGCGTTTTCATACGAACCAAACTCATCCTCAAAAGTTTTTTTATCAGGCGTTATAAATTCAATATAAATACCGGACCCATTTGTAAAGTTTTTTTGAAACAGCACTACATAAACTTTTTTACTGGTAGCATTATCTATCATATCTGCTTCACCAAATTCTATAGATTCCCAACTGCCTGAAGACTTAAAGTCCATATTGGTTGCAGTATTATAACGTGGAGCAACCAATATATTCCAGGCATTTTTTAGCCCATCTAATAAAACAACATTGTATTCATCTGCTGCTTTGTTTGGGTAATGTAATAGCACTAAAATATTTCCCTTTGTAACCTGAACCCAATCTGCTTGTTCTGTTCCTGTCCATCCATCATCAAAATTGGTGGTTGTAAATGCAAAGCCATTATTGCTTTTCACAGGTAATTCTGTTTGTTGCGGTTGTTCAACATTTTTTACTTCAACACTTTTTTTTACTGTTATTTTCATTAAATTAATTGATTCAATGAAAGCGGTTATTTCTGCTTCGTACACATCAGTATTGGTAAGCGTTATGAGGTTTACCATTTTGCTGTTGCTGCTTGCTGTTACTAATATTATCAAACCTTTATTACCATCTTTATCAAACGGTGCATAGCCGCTTAGTGTTTCCCACCCATTTTCAATTTCAGGATTTTGCATTTCAGGTGCTGAGGATACCGGTACCATTTCTTTTACAACAGATGTCCACGCTAAATTAAAATTTTCATCTGCATCAGTAGATGCGGGCAGCGCTTTAAATAACGAGATGGTGCAGTACGTTCCCTTAGTTGCATCCTCTTTTGTAAACTGTACAGAATTTTCTGTTTTTTCTTTTTTCCAGCCTTTTGGTGCCGAATAACTTGCCAGATCAAAAGTTTCTTTTTGGGCAAATACATTGGTAGTAAAAATGATGGAAAGAATAAAAGTATTTTTCATGAGTTAATTTTAATGAAGTTGTTTAATTTGGTAAAATTTATTTTGATGTATTATGTTTTAGGTTATCATTATTGTCTCAACTGTTTTCTTACATCCCATTGATGTCGTATAATTTACAAGGTCATAAGAGTCTTTTTGTGCAAATGATATTGCCGCAGCAATACAACAAATAAGAAGCAATAAAATTTTTGTTATGATTTATATTAACCGTAAAAGTATTTACTGTCACTTGTAGTGCCTATCCTTGAAAAGTGGGATTTTTATTAAAACATTGTCAGTAAAATACCAAGATATCGAGGATTACTTAAGATTTAAAATAGGTGCTATTACTCCGCCAAATTCTAGACCAGCATTAACGGCAATGGAGGCCTCCACTAATTTTATTTCGCCACCTACATTACCTATATTACCCTCAAGTGTTACTTCAGTTTTTACTCCAAAGTCATTTACTTCCCACTTGCCCGAAGTTTTATCTGGCCCTATTTTAATAAATTCCTTTACAGAAGCACCCATACCCATACTGGCAATATTTTCATTTCCAATACTCCATGTAGATCCTAAACCTGCGCCAAAAGTAAATTCTTCAAATGAGCCATCGTTGGCAAATTTTGCTTCAAAATCACCTACAATTAATTCTCCTCCTTCTATACCCCACGAGTTGCACGTCCATGCTACTTTTGCCGGACCAAAACCTAATTTTCCTTTGAAATTTGCACAATATTCATCTTCCCATTCTTTTAATTTCCCTTCTTTTTTATATAATGTATCTTTTAAAAAATCACATTTACCTCTATAGATAGTTATATACAGGTCTAATATATTTTGTACATCTTCTAAATAGTCTCTTTGGATTAATGGGAAAGAGACGGTTCTATCCGGCATCCAATAAGGAGCCCATGTTGCATATTCTGCATAATACTTACGGCTGATATACTCCCGACGCTGTGCAAAGCCGTTTACCATTGGTGCTACTTTGCTCAAATAATTTGCTTTTTCAGCATTTGCTTCTTCGCATTTAGTAAATTCAAGAGCAGAAATTTTATCTTCATCACCTGATTCTCCTCCCTCAAATTTATTTATTTGATCATTATATTTTTTAGCAATTGCTTTTATATTTGCAGCATATTGTGCATTTATTCTTTGCAAATTGTATTTAAAAACGTCTGCTTCCGTACTCTTTTCCCGCAGGTAATTTTGCATAGCATCTATAATTATATATTGGGCTTTTATGCGAAGTGGGAAACCTTTAAACATATTGGCCATTATAACTTTTTGTGGTAGTTTCTCACCTTTGCCGGAAACTTTGCTTTCAATATCTGCAATGGTTATTCCTATAGATTTTTTTTCTGTTTCTAAATCAATTGTAAATTTTTCCATATCATCAAGTGCTGAAGGCATAGCAGGCAATTTTATTCTTTTGAGCATTGGGAATTCATTAACAGGCCAACGACCCATTATTTCTCCTGGCTTAGTTTTATTATCTATCTGCTTAAGTAATGAAACAACTTGCTCATCATAACTACCTGTTAATGATTTTGTGCCATGGTCTTTTGCCTTTTTTGTATCTCCTTTTTTTAAATATATTATACTCAAAATCTTATTGGCTAGTGGGTGCAATGAATCTTTTTGTACACACTGCAATAAATAGTTCATGGCCTTATCCATATTGCCCAAACGATAATAGGCATTGCCAAGGTTAGCCATTAGAGGGGCTTCACCGGGTTTTTGTTTGTTCCAGTATTCCAACATTGGCACCGCTTTTTCTGCAAGACCACCCATTATTAAGAAGGCAGAAAAATTATTAGCTGCCAATGCATCCGATGGATTTGATAGCACCGCCTTGCTGTATAAATATAAACTTGAAGTAGGTGCATTTTGTAGCCATGCTGCAAAACCTGCATTCCCTATCTGTAATGATTCGTTATAATTTTTTTTCTTAAGGAAGTCATCTGCTTTCTTTTTTTCAATTGGTTTTATTGCAGCTATAATACCTGCATGTAGTTGCTGTAAGTAATTACTGTAACTCTCTTTGGTTAATAATTCGGGTATCTGACTAAGCTTAGCAGAAGCAGAAGGAAGTGAAAAATTTAGTATCGTGGTACTTTTAGTAACACTGTTATTATCCATGGCAGGTATGGTGGAAAACTTTAGCCCTGCGGGTATTATAAGTGGAGGAAGGGTTTTTAATTTTGGCAAATACTTAAGCGTATACACAGATGGGATTTCTAGAGGAGTTACAATAGGCGTAATTGATTTATTCGGATTTATCAGTGCCTCCAAAGGAGCAAGTGCGCCTGGTTTATGAATAAGTTCTGATACTTTTTTCATGTGTGGGTAGCTTGCTCCACGTAAATAAATCATAATAACCTGAGGTATTTCTGCACTTAATTTATTATTAAAATATGAAGGGTTAATGCTTACAATTTGATTTTCTGTGTATTCCTGTTTTTCTCCGACTCCATTAAATTTTTCTTTATCAAATCTTTCGCAATAACCCAATACATTAATTTTCTTATAGGATGCGTCGAAAAAATTATTTACCGGCTTTTTAAGCCACTCAGAGGGTTTTTGTAAATATTGTAAAATTATTTCTTTGGAAGCAATGGCATCCGGTTCAATTTTACTCATCCTTTTTTTTGATTTTTCCTGATCTTCATTAAACCATTGTTCTTTTCTTGCCTCTTTTTCCGGTGTATAGCTTTTTTCAAGTTTGTAACTTTTTATCTCTGCCTCATGTTGCTTTATGTTATTTGAGTAAAATTCAGACCCCTCTTTTAAATCCCTGCTTAAAGAAATATCAACATCTTTCAGCAAATGTTGTAAGTATTCTTTTCGGGTAACGGGTATAAAAATTGGTTTATCACTGTTCCGTAAAAAAATGTATTCATTTAATATGAACATTTTTCCGTTAGCATTATTTTGACTTAGCAACTCATAATAATCTACTCTGCCTTCCGTTTTTTTCTTTTGGATAATTTGGAATACAGGTATCCCATTAACCTGGATATTCCCCCGGCCTTCGGTTAATCCCGGCTCAAAAACATTATTAAAATTCACATAAACAGAAGAGCCACTTTCGCCTTCTGTATTTATCGGATATTTATTGTCGTAACAATAATATCCAAAAAACTTCATTTGCGATTGGTAGTAACTTTTCATTCCGGCAGTTACAAACATTGGGTCAGTTGTTTCAGCATCAGATAAATATTTCGGAAAAAAATTATTGAAGTAGTCTAATTTTGCCCCTTTAAAATCTGTCAAAATATTTTTTACCCAGCTTTCTGCCTTAGCTAAATAGGCTTTCATTTTAGCCATTTCGCCTGCATTCATTTTAGCACTCATTGGGCTTGTATTATCTTTACTTCTAACTAAAGTAGAAGGCTTGTTTGCAGCTTCGGTAACACAATCCTGTGCGTACAGAGATATATTTACAAAAAAATATGCTAGCACAAACATTAAAAAATACCGGTGTGTAAATAGGCCTAATGTTTTTTTCATAAAATAAATTTTAATCCTTTACAATTTTTACATGCCGATGTAATAAGTATCATTTTCTGCACTGTTGCGATTGCTATCAAAATACAATGTATTAAACAGATTAGCCGCTGGGATAGCTTTTTGATAATTCCTATTTTTTTTTAAAAAAAAATTTCGAGTTTTTCTAAATCTGGATGATAACATTTTTTTTTCTAGTTAGAAAAATATGGTTTCATTTTCTCGGATTGTGCGGCATTCAAAAGTATTAGTAGCAAAGCTCATCAGAAACAGTGCAAGCCTACTCTTTTGTGATTGATATTGCTGCTACAATACCTGTTATTTAGGTTCTGTTACTGTTTATTTTTCTTCGCAGATTGTCCATTTTATATTAGTACAGTTTGAATAGCACCAGTTAGCTGAAATAAAATAGGCAAAAGTGTGAGCAGAGGCTTTAATGACGGATTTGCTTACTTCGTTTTTTTCAATTATGTATTCTTGGCTGAAATTTTTTTGAGAAATTTTGCTGGCTGCAAATATTACAGGTGCCATTGCCATTAAATATTCATTTGCCTGGTAAGTTGTTACCCTTGTTTCAGCAAGACCAAAACCAAGTACAGCAAAAGCCACAGCTTCCTGTTTCAGATCAAAACTTTTTGTTACCCGCAGTTTCCTGCTATCATCAGGCAAAGTTCCGGGAATAGAAATATTATTTTTTAAGCTGCCGTTCAAGTCATTAACTCCTGCAACAACTCCCCACGAATTTACTGTTAAATAGCAATTACCGTAGTTGCCTGCCCCTCCCGCTATTAATGCCGCATTGCCTGTTATTTCTCCGGCTACAATACTACATACATCAATACACTTATTTTCAGGGGTCGCTGCAGGCACCGGAGGCGGGGCAACATTTGTATTTGTAGAACTGCTGCACGAAAAATTAAGGTATGGCTGAAAAATTATTCTTTCGGCAATCGCTACCGGAAATGCTGAACGTATCTTTACCTGGTAGGCTTTTTCATCCACTATTATATTGGCCCAGATGTCTTTATAAAATGATGCGTATTTTTCCATTATCTGTACCGACACCTTACTTTTTTCCGAACCGTATTTCATTTTATTTAATGCAGCTACATCTCGCTGATAAGCTTTAAATGTTCCGGTGGCGTCTGCCTGCAGTAATTTGACTGCCTGCTCTTTCAACGGCTTTACAATGTTGTTAACCTCGTTAATCATTTCCTGTGTTACAAGTGCTACGTTTTTTTGTGCATTGGCATGCAACAGATGTAGCGCCGTTAGTACTGTAAGCGCAAAAAATTTAATGGCTGAGTTTAGATTCTTTCTCATATTATTTTTTTTAATGAATGGTAGTTTTTACTTTTTTAAAGGTGTCAATTATATAAATGGCATAGACTCCTGTAAAAGGGGGATTTTGTAAAACTGTTATTTTTAGTGATACTCACATTATTGATATACTTTTTTACATTTTCAGCATTGTAAATGGTAATGGCTCTTTAAAGCTGTTGTAATAAGGGAGTGACTTCTTAGTTGAATCAAGTTTATATTTACTTCAAAAAACAATGTTCTTATTAGAGGATGATTGTATTTATTTCGCTGAGGTAATTTTCAACACTTATTATTCTTCGCTGGATGGTGAACGAAGCGGCTTATAAGTTTGCCCCTTTACTTTCTCAGGATAAAAGAAAAAATTATACAGGTAATCAAAATTAAAATTGTTTAGGATGGATTCATGTAAAGTATTGCCAACAGTATTATTTAGGCCACCATTCCAGGTTACCATAAACCATTGTGGTTTGTCTGTCTTACAATTTTCTGCAACTGTTGGATCAATTTTATAAACAGGATACTTGACTAAAGATTCTCCTGTTCCTTCAAAAACATCACTATAATATTCCAGATGTATATCAGGTTCGTACGTTGAAATCTCAGCAATGGTAGTTAAGTCATTTTTATATTTAACTCTGCTGTTTTTTAAGGTTGCCAATCTTTTTTGGTATCTATCATCAACATTTTTACGTGCAGATGCTCTCGAAGCATCCGTAAACCATTTTGTCAAGGCTTCTTCTTTTTCAAAAGAGTATATTCTTTCAACAGCCGCTTCAAGTTGAACAAGATATTCGACTTTTGTAATTTTTATAAATGGAAATTTATTTTCAGGATAGATCATAAATCCAAAATCAAACATGCCATTTTCATTTCTTTTTAAATAAGCAGGATATTTTTTTGTATTCGAGTGAGAGGTCATACTTATCACCTGCGGTGATTCAGCAGACTTTCGAAAGTCTTTAAAAGATGGTAGCGTGAAATAATATTTAGTAGGTGTACAAATAACTCTTGCCGAAATTCCTACTGAGCCATTGGCTGCTATATTCCAGAAAATGCCATCGGTAGTAAGGAGTGCCAACTTGCCTTGTGCATCTTTTTTGAGTTGAGTGTAAACCGTTGTACATGTACCATAACTCTGGGGCATGGCGGCATCGTCTTTGTTATACAATCCCGTTTTTTCAGATACAAATCTTCTGACATCTCCCCAGCCACCTTTAGGTAAATAGCTCGATTGCATCCAGTTTGCTATTGTATCACATATTGATAATTGAGCAGTTGAATATATTTTATTGTCAACAGTTAAAGGTTTTTTAACTCCTTTAAAGTTGTAAATTTTCTTCCATCCTAATACGCTCTCTTCTATCACACTCCTGAGGATTGGTTGCGCATCCACAAACGTTGTAAAAAGCAAAAGCGCATATGAAAGCGGTATTTTTTTCATAATATTATTTGGAAGATGTAGGTCGCAGAAAGGATTTTTCTTTTACGTTTTATAGAATTGATAAGTGATATTTTTTAATAAACTGGCACATTAGCAAAACTGCATTTCATTTCTCCCAAAAATCCCGTTGTAAAAGTCTGTGTCATTGCATCACCTTTTGTTATCGGTTTCAGTCCTTCGTTTATCATACCTACGGTAAAATATCCACTTGCTTTGCCATCAATAATTCTTTCAATAACAAACTTACAATTTGGAGATGCAGGTGGTAGTTTACTTGCCAATGAATTGTCTACGAAAGTTGCCATTGCACCATTAGCAATAACCGGAGAAAATTCTTTTATGTAAGGTTTTTTTCCTGCGCCATAATAGAGTACGGCCTCCGTATTTCTTATTTCAGAAAACTTTTTTGTGCCGTACAATGGATTTTTTTTATTCGCTTCCTCAAAGTTAAATGTCTCTGCTTTCAGGTTTGGGCTTACAGACTGAAGTTCTATTTTAAAATAATTTTCTTTGCTGTTGCCTTCTTCTTTGCTTGCGGTAAATGTGTAACGATTGTCTTTTGTTTTCATAAACTGTGCATAAGGCAAATTGATTGTAAGTGCTTTGCTTTGCAATTTCACTGTTGGGCCATCAGTATCAGCATCACCTGCATTATCTGTGCTTGCAGAAGTTTTACCGGCTTTGTTAGCGGGCTTTGGTGCAGGTTTTGTATTGTTATTAACGCCTGCGGGTTTCACATATTTATCTGCCTCGGCTTTAAAAATAAATTCTACTCTTCTGTTTTGTGCTTTGCCTTCGGGCGAGTTATTATTAGCAAGCGGTTGAGTTTCTCCACGCCCTTCTGTAGTTAGTTTGCTTTCGTCAATTTTATATTGGGTTACCAGAATATCTTTTATTGCTTCAGCTCTATCTTCAGATAATTTGATGTTAGCTGCATCTTCACCATCACTGTCTGTATGCCCAATAATTTTTACAGGAGTTGTTGCATCTTTTAAAATTTTACTTACGTCCAGCAGGGCACCCATACTTTCCGGTTTTAATTTAGCTGTGCCTGTATAAAATAATAAATTACTAATCAGTTTTCCTTCTTCAAAAAGGGCACGTGTATCCGGTACATCTTTGGCAATGCGAATATTGCTTACATAACACTCGCTACCTCCAACACTACCAAATGAAAATCCTAATTGGTTGGGTAAATATTCATCGCTCATGGCAGCTAAATCAAAAATCTTTGCCTCGTTCCACCAAAAACGAAAACGCTTCCCCTGCACACACATGCTTACATGTACGGGAACTGTATTGCTGTAGGGAAGGCTCTCCGACATTCTATCAGAAATGGATTTTCCTATGTTTGCGTAGTTGTAAAGTGATACCCTGCTTTTGGTGCCTCCCAAGCCTAAAATAGTACTTAGATACAAAGCGTTTTTACCGGTTCTCAAAATATTTTCATCCGTTACAATACTTCCGCCGGTGTTAATGAGTTCAAAATCGAGGCGGGGGTCGTAAGTATTTTTTACCAGCAGCAAATCAAATTCTATTGTAAAATTATTACCCCAGCTTTGTTTTTTATTTCTGCTAATGTGGTGCGAACTAGTTGTTGCCATCTTCACCCAGTTCCCTTCGAGCCCATCAATATTTACGACTTCTGCGGAGGAGGATGTTATCCACCCAAGTGGTGTTTCTCCAATATTATCTTTTTCAAAATTGTCAAAGTATAAGATGGTACTACCGGGTACAAAATCAAACTTGCTGTAAACTTTTAGTTTTGTAGGTGCCATGGGGTTTATGGCACTGTTTATTTCAGATGCTACTGAAGTTTCTTTACCATCAGTTTGTTTTTTTTCTGATGATTTTGCAGTTGCTTTATTTACAGCATCTTCTGCTTTTTGCTTAATTTTTTTTAAAAACTGAGCCTGGGTATTGGTAAATACAAAACATAAGAGGAGGGGCGTTATAAAATTTTTCATACTAGCTAATTTTAATTATAATAATTTTTGAGTAATGATGAACAGTTATTATTTACGTTTAAACTTTATTTTCCAAGCATATTTTTTAATACAGAAAAATCAATTGCGTTTTTTATTGCTGCATAATTGTCCGTAAACACTGGGTTGCCTTTGGAAATTTTATATTCGACCGTAAAAAACTGGGGACTCGATTTAGGTAAGAATTTTCTGTAATAAAGTAGATTTGGTTTTACCGCAAAAAATGAACCCTGTGACTCTTCTGCCACAAAACCTGTAAAGCGCTCTTCATCATTCCACCGGCTTATTGCAGGCTTACTTAATTCTTCCTCACCGGTAAGTAACTGGTCATTTATATTTTTAAGAAATGTATTGTAGTAAGTACTATTACTTTGTTGTTTTATTGTTTTTTCCAACCGTTTTTTCTGAATAAGTAAAAATTCTTTTCGAGTTATAAGGCTAAAAGGCAGCGTATCACCGTAGGTTATTAACCAGCGATATTCTTTTATTTCACTTGGTAGGCCATAATCTCCTATAACTTTTTCCCCGAGAAACCAAACGCCGTCTTTTTTTACAGGACGTTGTTCAAGTTTTAAATAGCCCCTAAAATCATTGGTTTCCATATTGGCAGCATACAAATTATTTAAACAATAAATAACGTTTGCTGCTACGTTTACAGTGGTTGGCGTAGCAGCATCTACATAGAATTTTGATTTGTCAGCACTTCGGGGATCACATAAATAGCGCAATACGTACATGGAGTAATAGTATGGGTCTGCAACAAAAGTTTGCCCTGTACCCGGTTCTTTGCCAAAGACATTGCTATAGGTTATTTGACAGCCCGTAGGCTTATAATTAGTATTTATCAGTTTATGAATAGCCCCCAGAACTTTTTTTTCTTTTACCAAATCATCAGGAGTTACATTTTTTATTGATCCTTTAAAACCCTCTTTCCAGGTGCCTTCCATTTTACGTAATAATTCGGGATTGCAATTCTGTGCATAACTGTGTACAGCAATAAAAAAAAGCGGGAATAAAAATATTTTTTTCATTTTAATTAAAGTTTTATTTGATGCCTTGCAGAATAAAATTTCCTGAAGTACTTACACCACTGTTGACAGTAACTTTCACGTCGGCACCGGCAATATTTACACCTGCTGCATTTGCCGCTACACCGGCCACTATTCCTACATCCGTTATGCCTGTATTGTCCCATTCAACAAGCCCTGCCAATGTAGCTTCAGCTTCTGTTCCCATTGGTCCGTCAAAACCTTTACTTATACCTACCATGGCCGAACCGGAAAACTTTCCTGTTTCGTTATTATCTTTTAAATTAATTTTTACTCCACCAAAATCAAATTCGCCTATTAAATTGCTACAGGCAGACGTAATTTTGAATACGCCTAAATTCATAGTACTTATATACTGGCAGGCAACATCATCAAAATTTTGTAAGCTTTTAAATTGTTTTGTTTTAGGAATATTCTTACACCAATCACTTTTACTTTTAAAATAAACCTTTTGGTCTTTTATTTGGGTAAGCCAGGCAATTTGAGCATTTACTTTTACTACTTCAAACTGCTCAGGCCACATAGTATATTGATAATAGTATAACAGGTCGTTGGTTCTACGGCTTGCATAATTAAGGTATTCGCTGTATGATTTTTGTAAACTACCGTTGGCATCATTTAAAAATTCAGAGCGAATTGCATTTTCATCTTTACAAATGGCTTCTAATGGATTCTCTTTCCCTTCACCAACTTTATCTTCATATGTTTCATCTAAAGCTTTTTGTTTTGCCCCAAGAATATCTTCAAAGTCAGCGGCTTTTATAAGGGACTGAAGAACAGGATCCATCGCTTTCATAAATACAAAAGATACATTTCCGTTTACATCATTTATACCCGGCCCAAATTTCTTTATTGTTTTTGCTGCATAGCCTGGTATTAGTTGTACAAAATTCCCACTTTGAGCGCTAAATATTAGTTTTAATCGTTTGTCATCTGCAGCTATCATCTCTTGCTCTAATATTCCTTGTTTTATTTTTAAACTATTAATTTTCTCAGCACAATTATTCTTAAAATGTTCCCATTCTAATTCTGCTAATTTATTTTTTTCAACATCTAACGGGTATTCGGGCCACTTAAATTTTGACAGGCCTAATGCATCCTGCGGCATGGGTCTGTTCCAATTCATATCACTGCTTTTTAAGTTGTATCCTAATTGATTAAGCTTGTTTTCTTTTTCTTTGCTATATGCATTACTAATGGCTTTTCTAGCTGCTTCAATAGCTCCAGCAATATTGCCTTTACTTTCTTCTATTAAACATTTGGCCATGTTGGCCTGCGGATGAGCAGCGGCAATTCGTATGGTACTGTCCGCATATTTTTCTGCCCTCGCTATATCCCCAAGACCAAGCCAGGCTTGTGTTATATTGTTAAGTATGCTGCTGTTTTTGGGGTATCTTTTATTAAGATTATTTAAAATAGGCAATGCCAATTGCTGCGCACCACACATGGTTAAAAAGGCTGCATAATTATTAATGATCACGGCATTATTCGGATCAGCTTTACTGGCTTCTCCTATAAGATAGAGCGCCAGTTTAGATTTTCCATCTATCCATAAACCAACAGCAGTGTTTGCTACCGAAGCTTTTTGACTTAAAATCTGTTGTAGTAATTCTGCGCCATGCTCTTTATCACTTGCGGGCAATATATTTAAAACTGCCTGATGTGTTTTATTGATAAATGCAACTATACTCGTATTGGTAAGCGTTATGGCAAGAGCAATTGATACTCTCGCAATATCTTTTTGTGGCACAATCCTGTTATCATCTTCGTACGCTTTTTTTAATTGTACATCACTTACACCAGCCATACTTTTTTTTATACTTTTAATGTCGGGCATTTTAATGCCCATGCTATCCATTATTTTTTTAGTATCATCGTCCAAATTTTCCATGGATTCTTTTGCTTCATTCAACAATGCCTGCATCTCCTTTTGTGTGGGAACTTTTTCTTTAGAGGATGGCTTTTTGCCAGGCTGTGCAAATGAAATTATTGCAGCTAATAAAACGGCAAGTGTAAAAAAATATTTTTTCATTATTTATTTTTTGCAGAATGTTTTTGCAGATTAATTTCTTTAACAGTACCAAACAGAATGATAGGGATTAATAACATTGCTTCAAGTTTTTTATTCTCAATAGGTCCTTTGGATTGCAGCAGTAACAGGTAAAAAAGATGCATCGGAATAGCACTTCATATAACGAAAGTCATTGTTTAAAATCCCATAAGCATTACTGAATACGATTGTTTTATTGCCCAGTGACGGATGCAGGTTGCCATTCTGATCTTTAAATTCCAATTTTAAACTAACTGATTCTATTTTCCATGCGTCTGCAAAAAAGTTAGGTGTATAACTAATACTCAAGGTTAGTCCTGATTGCTGAAAAATTTCCAATGGTATGGGCGCACCTGCCACGTCAAGCCCAAACTCGGTATCAGAATTTATTCTCATCTCATTCCCTAAATTAGTTTGAATGTAAGTACGCCAGTTGCTAGGTGCGCTTTTTGCCATGAGTGTTACACCCACCGCCGACTGAAATTCTTTATTATCATTTCCTGTTTTTATAACTAATCTAGCCGATGTTAATGCATACACCGGTATATTCTGACTTGCACTACCGGTGCTTTTATTTGTTGAGGGCTCTTGTGGTGGAGGCGGGGGTGAAGGCGGAGCAGTTTTAATAATTGTACTTTGTTTTATAGTAGGCACTGGTTTTTGAAATACCTGTGCTATTATTTTATTACTTACTAAAATAATAAAAACAATAAAAAGTAATTTTTTCATACGCTGTTAGTATTAAATTTTTTAGAGATAAATTTTTTTAAATGTTATTTTAATATTCGAAATCTTGTTTTAAACTTTAATTGAGTTTTAGGGATTAAAAATTATTACTTTTCGATTTTTTCAATTAATAATAGAGAAACTTCTATTTTAAATCACCTGCCATAATATTTGTAACGTTTGCCACCTGCTTAATTATTCTTTGAAGCAATGCAGTTGATACACCTGATTTATATAAATCGGCTCTTACGTAAATGTTGTTGTCTCCTGCACCAAGCCCAATCTTTACTACATCAAAATTATCGTTCTGTTGTAGCAGGTATTTGTATTTGGTTTCGTTTATTTTGTTTGGTACCGCTTCGCTTAAATTGGTGTAGATTAAAAACAAGTCGCCGGTTTTTTGTATTACCAGATTATAAGAAGGAATGTTAATTCCTTCGTATGCAATTACAGCAACTGTATCACTTACCATTTTGTATGGAAGGCCAATCCCTATCATTAATTTGGCTAGTTCGTTATTAGATTGCTTTGGTACAGGCTTTTTGGTTTGCTGTGCAAATGAAGTTGCTATCGTGAAAGCAAAAGCCAAGAAAAAAAATACTTGTTTCATTAAAGAGGGTTAAAATAATTATTGAAGTGTGTTATTAAAATAAATTGCTTTTCTAAATGCTATTACAGAATTAAAAAACTGCATAAATAGGAGTACCCCATGCAGCTGTAAAATCAGTTCTACCTCCCTGCGTTGTTTGTGAATAATTCAAATAAATTGTTTTTAAAGCGGGCAATGATTTTTTGATACTTATTAGGTTTCTCAGACCGGCATCCGTAATAGAGGAATTAATAAGATACAATGTTTCAAGGTTTACACACCCCTGTAAGGATAGCATGGCATTGTCTGTCAAGCCTGTACCGGGGCATGAAATATATAGGATCTTTAGATTTCGCATTCCCGCAACGGCCGCAAATCCAATATCTGTTAACCTTTTAAAATCTTTAAACCATATAAATTCAAGATTGCGGTTGCGCAATAGACTTACAAAGCCATTGTCATCCGCATTAATTCCTAAAGGATCACATGTAGACACAGTATTGGTACAATAAATTGCTTTCAAATTGGGCAACCTTCCAAGATACTCTAGTGCATTATTATTAACCATGTGTGGAATTATATCTATTTGCCGGAGGTTAATTAAAGGAAGTATATTTAATATACTGTCGGGATTCCAGAATTTTGCCCCCGGTGCATGATACCAGCCCGTGAATGAAAGGCTGGTTTTTGCAGCAAACCTCGGATATGTAGTATCGCCCATAGTATGTGTAGACACATTATAGGGAGCGGTATACAAACTTAAATCTGATGGGTTTATTGAACGCCACCATTTAAGGGCCCGAACCAGTTCAGGACTGGCTGCAAAAGGATTTATAATTCCGTTTGTATTTATTTTTTTAATAGTTGTGCTTGTAATTATTGGCCGGGTGGCAGCACTTATTATCTGTCCTTTTGCAATATGTGCAAAAAAGAGTAACAGCGATGAAACAATAAACTTATTCATAATTATTTATTTTATTACTGTAAAAGTGAAGTATAAAAGATGTTTTTATACTCCCTTAAAAACAGGATTTTATTTTTTATAAAAATTAAATTCGCCCGTTGTTACACCTTGCAGATAAGCCGGAGGTGCGGTTTGAGAGGCAGATCTTGTTTCTGTAAAACTCCCTGTTATTTTTCCTGTTGTTTCATTATAGTTGCCTTGAAAACTATGTTTGTATGGAGCGTAATCAAATTGTATAGTAATATTATTCCAGCTTACATTATAGGAGCCTGCAGTTTTATTTACATATTCCCAACCCTGTTTTTGCCATGTTACACTTCCATTTAAATTGAATTTTATGGTTGTAACAGAATCTACCGTTGCATTGTTAGCTGCATACCATATTCTAGCACCTTTCCATTCAACGGTAGTTATATAAGTACTGAAAGGCTGTTTGTTTATCTGCTGCACATTCGCTTTAATTTTTGCAGCTTCATGTTTTGGAATTGTAGTTGGAAATTCTCTCGGCGGAGTTTTAGGCGGTTGTGCTTTTGTAGTACTTACCAAGCATAGGTTACATACCAACAAGATGAATTGTGCTCTCATGTTTTTGTTTTAAGGCGGTTATATTTTACCTGACCATGTAAAACTGCACGGTAAAGCCAGCGTTTTTACTCCCTTAAAAACATGATTTTTTAAGTTTAAAAAATCACTGAAAAAGGGGATGCTTGTAACTTTTTATAAACAGTTATTTTGTAAAAACCACAGCGGTCTAAAATTCTATGGTACACCTCTTCATATTATTTATTCTCACTCTTTTTTTTACACCCACAAATGCGCAGGTTTTAATGAATAAGGACAGTCTTTTAAAACTTATCAAATCAACAGAAGAGAATATAGATAAGGTAGAACTTTATATAAATGCGGGTCAGCAATTTGAAACCAACGAGCCGGAAACGGCGAAGCAGTATTACAGAATGGCTAATGTGCTTAGCCATAAGATTAATTACAAGCGTGGGCAAATAAAATACATAACCAATTACACCTTTGTATTAAATATGCAGGGTTATTTTGATTCCTCACTTATTTTAAATCTTCGATCTGTTGATTTATCCCGACAAACAAAAGATTCTGTTTACCTGGCTAAAACTTTGTTTAATACAGGATCATCTTACAGGTTGAAAGAAGATTATGAGAATGCTGTAAAATATTATGAAGAAGGGAAAAAACTCTTTGAAAGTTTTGGAGATAAAAGGATGATTGCACAGGCTTATGATATTCTTCAAAATCTTTTTACCAGTATGAAGCAATATCGGAAATCATTAGAATATGGCAAAAAAGCGATAAAAGAATTAAAGGAAATTGATAATCCTACTCTGTTGGGGACGGCGTACAATAATTTAGGTTTAAACTACATCAGTCTACGGCAATTTGATTCTGCGAAAAACTATTTTAATGAAGCATTGCCTATTGCATTAAAAACAAACGACCAAAATATGGTGGCAAATTTATACCTTAATATGGCTGATGTTTTTATTGAACAAGGAAACTTCCTTTCCATAAAATCATACATGGATAAAGTATTAATTATTTCCCGAAAAATGCAGCTTTACGAGAGTGAAGCAATAGCTTTAAAAGGACTGTCCTTTTATTTTCAGTATATAAAAAACTATCCCCTTTCCAGAAGCTATGCAGATTCTGCCCTGGCAATTGCACAAAAGTTTGATTTTAGAGACGAACGTCAAAAACTATATTCCCATCTTTCTAATTTATCATACTCTATGCAGGATATGAGCCAGGGACAATACTATGCCATTAAAAGTAATGGACTTAGTGATAGTATATTAAATGAGGCCCTTCAAAAGAATACACTGGAAATTGAAAAGAAATATGAATCAGAAAAAAAAGAACTACAAATAGTAAAATTAGAAGCAAATAGAAAAGTGCAGCAGTTTTTAATTAAACAAAAAAATACTTTAAACTATATATTAATTGGCGCAGCT
>Ga0123336_10001531_pt1 | contig 21219 bp, 20 predicted proteins | sample SSSSmetaG_FD_96466 | JGI IMG/M metagenome (GOLD analysis project Ga0123336, IMG submission 96466) | Glacier valley bacterial and archeal communities from Borup Fiord, Nunavut, Canada, to study Microbial Dark Matter (Phase II) - ​SSSS metaG | ecosystem: Environmental > Aquatic > Freshwater > Ice... | reverse complement strand
TCCATGGCGCGAATTTTCGGCGCGCCGGTCAGCGTGCCAGCCGGGAAAGTGGCGCGCAACACATCGAGGTTGGACATGCCATCTTTCAGCATGCCTTCGACGTTGCTGACGAGGTGCATCACATGCGAATAGCGCTCTACGCTGAAGGATTCAGTGACTTTCACGCTGCCGGTTTTGGCGATGCGGCCGATGTCGTTGCGCGCCAAGTCGATGAGCATCAAATGCTCGGCGCGCTCTTTCGAGTCGCCCTTCAACTCCACTTCCAGTGCCTTATCTTGCTCGGGCGTGGCACCGCGCGGGCGGGTGCCAGCGAGTGGGCGGATGGTGATTTTTGCGCCCTCGGGCGTGTGCTCATGGCGCACCAGAATTTCGGGTGACGCGCCGACGATTTGGAAGTCACCCATGTCGTAGAAGTACATGTAGGGCGACGGGTTCAGCGAGCGCAGTGCGCGGTACAAGCTGAGCGGGCTTTCGCTGTACCGCTTGCGCAAACGCTGGCCAATTTGCACTTGCATCATGTCGCCCGCTGCAATGTACTCCTTGGCCTTGAGCACGGCGGCGATGTAGTCAGGTTTGGCGAAGTCGCGTTCAACGCTGTGGGCAGTGACGCGCTTGACGGCGGGTGCGGTGACGCTGTATTTCAGCTTGTCGCCCAGCTCGCCCAAGCGGCGCTTGGCTTTGAAGTAGGCCTCGGCCTCGGCTGGGTTGGCGTAGACGATCAAATACAAGCGGCCTGACAGGTTGTCGATGACAGCGAGTTCTTCGCATTGCAGCAGCAAGATGTCCGGGGTGTCGATGCCCCCGATCTTTTTAGTCTTCGCCAACTTCGGCTCGATGAAGCGCACCGCGTCATAGCCAAAGTAGCCCGCCAAGCCGCCGCAAAACCGGGGCATGCCGGGGCGCAGCGCCACCTTAAAACGCTGCTGGTAAGCGGCGATGAAATCGAGCGGGTTGCCCTCGAAAGTTTCAATCACTTCACCATCGGTGACCACTTCGGTTTTGAAGCCGGTGGCGTGCAGCAAGGTGTGTGCGGGCAAGCCGATGAAGGAGTAGCGGCCGAAACGCTCGCCGCCGACCACGGACTCCAACAAGAAGCTGTGTTTGCCGTCGCCGCTCGTGTGGGCGAGCTTCAGGTAGAGCGACAGCGGGGTTTCTAGGTCGGCGAAGGCCTCGGCCATCAGCGGGATGCGGTTGTAGCCTTCGGCCGCTAGGCTCTTGAATTCGAGTTCAGTGATCACGGGGTGCTTTCTTCGACAGCATCAACGCCTGCGTTCGCGGCCACGTTTGCTGTGTGTGTCAGTGCTGAGGCGAGGTGCAACTCACCGGTTGAGTGAGCTTGTATTCGCCCGTCAAACTCGCGGCCCGAGTGCGTGAGGCGCACCCAGCGGAGTCAAACAAATCTGTGCTCAGGCCCGCCAGGGCCAAGCGCCTTGGTCGAGTGACCTGATGATTTGTGAGGATGCCGTAAACATCTAAAAAGTTTAGCAGGGACGTTTATTGCTGCGGTCAATTCAAATCTTCAATGCGCTCAATGAAACCGTCAGCGTCCACCGTGTGCACCGGCACGCCGTGGTTGTATCCGTAGGTCACCAACATCACCCGACAACCGGCGGCGCGGGCGGCGCGAGCGTCGTTGCTGGAGTCGCCAATCATCAAGGTGTAAGCGGGCAAGGTGCCCAGGGCTTCACAGGTTTTCAGCAGCGGCAGCGGGTCGGGTTTCATGCGCTCGAAGGCGTCACCGCCGAAGACGCGGCTGAAGTAGCCCGACAAACCTTTTTTGTCCAGCAACGGCAGTGCAAATGCTGTCGGCTTGTTGGTCAAGCAGGCGAGTTTCCAGCCGCGTGCCTGCATCTTTTTCAGGCCTTCGATCACACCGGGGTACACCTGCGAATGGTCGCCGTTGACGCGCAAATAGTGGCTTTGATAAAGCGCGCGAGCTGACTTATAAAGTGCCGCATCGGCACCCACTTTGGCCAGGGTGCTGCGGATCAAATGCTCAGAGCCCTTGCCCACGGTTTGCGACACGAAATGTGCATCCACGTGCGACAACTTCAGCGCGTCAAGGGTGGCGTTCAAGGCGACGACAAAGTCGGCCTGGGTGTCGATCATCGTGCCGTCAAGGTCAACGATGGCGGCTTGAATGGCGTCGAGGTTCACGCAGCGGATTTCATTTTGCGAGAGACCTGCGCATCGCATCCATCACCACTTTGTAATCGGGCGTGTTGAAGATGGCGCTGCCGGCCACAAAAGTGTCAGCACCGGCATTGGCGGCGTCGCGGATGTTGTCGATCTTGATGCCACCGTCGACCTCCAAGCGAATGTCGCGGCCGCTGGCCTCGATGATGCGGCGCGCTTGCTCGACTTTTTTCAGCGCGCTGGGAATGAAGCTTTGCCCGCCGAAGCCGGGGTTGACGCTCATGATCAAAATCAAATCGACCTTGTCGATGACCCACTCCAGCACGTCCAGCGACACGGCCGGGTTGAACACCAAACCCGCCTGGCAGCCTTCGGCTTGGATGAGCTGCAAAGTGCGGTCGACGTGGCCCGACGCATCGGGGTGAAAGCTCACCAAATCGGCACCGGCTTTGCAAAACGCCTGCGCCAGCGCATCCACCGGTTGCACCATCAAGTGCACGTCAATCGGCACGTTCAAGCCGCTGGCGGTGACGGCATGCTTGCGCAGCGCTTGGCACACCATGGGGCCGAAGGTGAGGTTGGGGACGTAGTGGTTGTCCATCACGTCGAAGTGAATCCAGTCGGCACCGGCAGCGATGACGTTTTTGACCTCATCGCCCAGGCAGGCAAAGTCGGCGGACAAGATGCTGGGTGCGATGCGGTAAGTGGGCTTTGTCATTGTTTGATTTTAGGAGCCTGCCTAAAATAACGTTCATGTCAAACCCTGAATTCACCTGCTCGGTGGCAGTGCGCCATTTGGCCGAACAGTCTGACCCTGCCGCGAAGCAACACGCGTTTGCCTACACGGTGACGGTGCGCAACACCGGCCAAGTCACGGCGCAATTGATTGCCCGCCACTGGACAGTGACCGACGCCCACGGCCACGTTGATGAAGTGCGCGGCTTGGCGGTGGTGGGCCACCAACCGGTGCTCAAGCCTGGCGAACAATTTGAGTACACCAGCTGGACGCGAATCGCGTCCGCGCAAGGCACGATGCGCGGCACGTTCTATTGCATGACAGACGAGGCCCGACCTTTCGAGGCGCACATCGCCGAGTTTGGATTGACCGTCGCGTCGTCTCTACATTGATACGGCTGCATTGACCCGTCATGCCTGACCGCGCAGCGCCTTGGGACTTGACGGCGCTGTTGAACGCTGCAGCAATTGCTGACCAATCACAGCACTCGCTCGCCGAGCGCCACTTGTGGTTGATCCGCGCCATGGAATGGCTGCGCCACGCGCCGTTGCCCGACGTGAGTCAAAGGGCTGCGCCCGGAACCGACGCGTTGCCAACGCCCACGCCGGTGCTGCGACTGAAGCACTTGCTCAATGTCTTGGAGCGCCACCCGGAGCATCGTGCCAACGTCGCCGCGCTGTTACGGCACTTTTGGCAAGGCGTGGACGTGGCCGCGCTGTTTGCCGATTTCGGCTTTGCGCCGCGCACCCATTTCGCCGGCGAGTTGCTGCAACGTCTGCGCCTCAAGCTGCTGCCTCAAACGCCAGTCACCACCGACCTGGGCGAGCTGTTCGGCCTGCTGTTCCCTCACCCGGGCGACGCCTTGTGGCTGGAGGCCTTGGACGAGACCACGCTGAAGCGACTCATCGCTCTGAACGCTGCGGAGGCCACTCAATGGCAAACACCGCTCCTCGACGCCATCATTTTTTTGAGCAGTTCGGTGCGAGCCTCGGGCTTCTCCAGTTCACTGCGCCAACGCATGAGCACCGAATTGTTGGCGGATGCGCCCTTTACCCAACTGGCGCGCGTGGCCGAAGCGGTGTGCGAGCAAGCTCGCACCCACACCGACCACGCCGAACTGCTGCGCAACGCCCAATACCTTCGCGCCTTGCTCGACACCTGTCGGCAATGCGCCGACTCGGTCCACGAGCACCTGGAAGAACACGGCGTGTCGATCAACGTGGTGTTTGAAGTTGACCAATTGCGCGAGCGCACGCACCGCATTGAGCAGCTGCTGACCTGCGTGCTGAGCACCGAACCTGCACACGACATGACCTTGTTGTTGGCCGACCTGGTGCGCACGGCCTTTGAGCGGCGCAGCGTGCGTGCGCTGTTCTCGCGCCACTACTCGCTCTTGGCGCGCAAGGTGGCCGAGCGCAGCGCTGAAACCGGTGGGCACTACATCACCCGTGACCGAACCGCGTACGCGCACATGCTGCGCACAGCGGCCGGTGGCGGTGCGGTAATTGCAGGCACCACGCTGATGAAATTTGCCTTGGGTGCGCTCAGCGTGTCGGCCTTTTGGGCTGGATTTTTAGCGGGTGTGAACTACGCCAGCAGCTTTGTGCTGGTGCACGTGCTGCACTGGACAGTGGCCACCAAGCAACCCGCCATGACGGCCCCGGCCATGGCCGACAAGCTGGGCAACTTGGCCGACGACGCGGCGGTGGAAAGCTTCGTGGACGAGGTGGCCAACCTCTTGCGTTCGCAAGTGGCCGGCATCATCGGCAACCTCAGCGCGGTGATCCCCATCGTGCTGGCAGTGCAATGGGCCACACGCGTGCTTTTTGGTGCGCCCGTGGTGGGCTTGAAAGATGCGCAGCATGTATTGGAGTCCATCACGCTGCTCGGCCCAACGGCATTTTTTGCGGCCTTCACCGGCGTGCTTTTGTTCGCCAGCTCGCTCATCGCCGGTTGGGTTGAAAACTGGTTTGTGTGGAACCGCTTGGACAGCGCCATCGCTTGGAACCCGAACATCGTGGCGCGCTTGGGAGCGGCGCGTGCGCAGCGCTGGGCGGCTTATTGGCGCGTCAATATTTCGGGCTATGCGTCCAACATTTCGCTGGGCTTTTTGCTGGGCTTGGTGCCTGCGGTGGCGGCGTTTTTTGGGCTGCCGTTGGAGGTGCGCCACGTCACCCTGTCCACAGGCCAACTCGCGGCAGCAGTCGGCGCCCAAGGCTGGGCGGTGTTTCACACCAGCGCGTTCTGGTGGTGCGTGGCCAGCATCCCGGTGATCGCGGTTTTGAACTTGGGCGTGAGCTTTTGGTTGGCCTTCAAGGTGGCCTTGCGTTCCAGGGGAATTCGCTTGGCAGACCGCAGTCGCATCTACCGGGCAATCAGACGTCGAGTGAGGATGAAACCGGCGTCGTTTTTGGTGCCACCGCGCGATTAAAGCGTTCGGCGTTCAGTCCTTGCGCTCACCGTTCTTGCGCCCTGAAAACATCGTCCACCACACGATCAATCCAATCACCGCCAGCGCGGCCAAGGCTTCCAGCAAAATCAAAACCATGACGATGTTCTCGAAGTGCGCACAACGCCTGATTTTAGTGGCGCTGGTGGCCGTGTTGTTCGGCTGCGCCAGCCCGCTTCCACCCGATAACAAACCAACACAAGTCACCACACCGAGCTCATCGGCGGTAGGTTCAAGCTCAGGTGCGGTGATCCAGCGTCCACGCGCGCGCTGGACGCCCGTTGACTTCAGCGACCTCCCCGGATGGGAACAAGACCGCAGCGCCGAGTTGTGGCCCGCCTTGCTGCGCAGCTGTGAACGACCGGCGCCCGAGTGGCTTCGAGTGTGTGGTCAGGCGCGCGCCGCTTCGCTGTTGAACGCATCTGACGATGGCACGCGACAATGGTTGCAACAGCATTTGCAAGCCTACCGAATTGAGTCGCTCACCGGCGCAAGTGAAGGCCTCATCACCGGATACTACGAGCCAGTGATTGAGGCCACGCGCTCCGCGCAAGGCGCGTTCAAGTTCCCACTGCACAGCACGCCCGCCGACTTGTCCACGCGCAAGCCTTACTGGACGCGCCAGCAGCTCGACACCTTGCCCGCCGCGCAGGACAGCCTGCGCGGCAAAGCCATCGCGTTTGTGGCCGACCCCCTGAGCGTGTTGACACTGCAAATTCAAGGCTCAGGCCGTTTGAATTTGCTGGAGGCCAATGGCAGCAAAAAACGCGTCCGCGTGGCCTTTGCCGGTCACAACGACCAGCCCTATAAATCGGTGGGGCGGTGGTTGATCGACCAAGGCGAATTGCGTACCGAACAAGCGTCATGGCCCGGCATCAAAGCCTGGGCGCAGCGCAACCCGCAGCGTGTGAACGAGCTGATGTGGGCCAATCCGCGCGTGGTTTTTTTTCGCGAAGAAGCTTTGCCTGACGTGCCTGCTGGCCCTCTGCCTGGCCCGTTGCCTGGCCCGAGAGGCGCGCAGGGCGTGCCACTCACCGCAGGCCGCTCCATCGCCGTCGATGCGCTCAGCGTTCCTTACGGCACACCGGTGTGGGTGAGCACGACCGAGCCTTTGTCGAACACGCCACTGCGCCGCCTCGTGATGGCGCAAGACACCGGCACCGCCATCGTCGGTGCCGTGCGCGCCGACTATTTTTGGGGCGCGGGTGACGAAGCTGAGGCGCAAGCGGGGCGCATGAAGCAAGCGTTGTGGATGTGGGCGTTGTGGCCTAAGCCGTGAACCTCAGTGGGATCCGGCCCCAAACCACCGCTGCGCATGCAGACCCAAGCCTGTGGCCACGCTGGCAAATCGATCACCGCGAACCGCACGAGCCGCAGGAAATGCAGCGGCAATTTTTTGCGCCAACAAGCGCAGGCCCGTCGAGCCCCCGGTGAAGAACAGCGCGTCAATTTGCTCGGGCTTCAAACCCGCCTGGGCCACCGTGATGCGCGCGGCATCGACGATGCGGTCGATGTCGCCGCCTATGGCGTCCACCGCGCTTTGCTCGGACAGTGCGACGCTCAAACGCGCTTCCACGTGGCTCAAGTCGATGCGGGTGTCGGCACCTTCCGACACATCGATCTTGGCCTGTTCGGCGCGCGCTGCCAACTCGTGACCCAAGCGTTCGGTCACCAACACCATCAAGCGCTGATGGTGCTTGGGGTCAGCGTAGAACGTTCGCATTTGGCGCAGCTCGGCCACGCGAGCCGGGCCGTACACGGTGTTGATGAGGTGCCAGGTGGCCAAGTCAAAGTAAACGCCGCTGGGCACTTCGCGTGGCGGCGCGCCGAGCACGCTGGGGCCCATCGAGCCGTAGCCAAATTCGGGCAGCATGCTGGCCAACTCGACGCGGCGGTCGAAGTCGGTGCCGGCAATGTGCACGCCGTGGTTGGCGAGGATGTCACTCTTGCGGTCGAGCATCGCGGCCCGCTTTGGCCCCACCCACACCACCGAAAAGTCCGACGTACCGCCGCCGATGTCGGCCACCAACACCACTTCTTCCGAGGTGACGCTGCGCTCGTGGTCGAAAGCGGCGGCGATGGGCTCGAACTGGAAGTGAACTTCAGTGAAGCCCACAGCATGGGCCGCACGCGTCAAGGCGGCTTGGGCCTGGGCATCGCGCGCGCGGTCGTCGTCCACAAAAAACACGGGGCGCCCGATGACAGCGCGGTGGATCGGCGCACCCGCTTGCGCCTCGGCCAGCGCCTTCAAATGCTTGAGGTAGCCGGCGATGATGTCGAGGTATTTCACGCCCCGGCCACCACCCACATCGGTGGTTTGCTCGACCAGGCTGCTGCCCAGAATGCTTTTCATGGACCGCATCAAGCGGCCGTCCAAACCGTCCACATAGGCGGCTACGGCCGCACGGCCGAAGGCACGCGGCGGGCCGTCGTGCTCGGGGCCGTCCACGAAGTAAAAAACTGCCGTGGGCATGGTGCGGTGCTCGCCTTCCAGTGCCACCAGACGCATGTCGGGGCCGCCTGCGTCAGGAATGGCGATGGCCGAATTGGAGGTGCCGAAATCGATGGCGCAGTACATGAGAAGGGAGCGCGCGGGGCGGCATGGCTGGAGCGGGGCGCGATTGTAGGGGTGGCAAGAAGAGAGACAGGAACGTCACCCCGGTCATCGGCGAGCGGTCGCGCCTTGTGTCGGATTGGCGCCGGTCGTTGACTGACGCTGCGCACGGCTTGCCCGGCTGAGGCCATTGCTCGCCCGCCGAGACTGCTGCAGCGCTCAGGCGCGAAACCGCTTCAGCGCGGCCAAGTCCAGAACGTGCACCACGCCGTAACCAACATCCAGCAAACCGGCTGCAGACATGATTTGCAACGCGCTGTTCACACGCTGCCTCGACACGCCCGACAAGTAGCCAATTTCCTGCTGCGTCAGATCGAGCCGCAACCCGACCCCGGGATACAGAACGGGGTTGAACAACCACGCCAGGCAGCGCGCGACGCGGGTCTCGGCAACCTCCAGTCGCTCGGCCTCGATGACCGACAAGAACTGCGCCAGACGTTCATTCAGTTGATCAATCACAAAGCGGTTGAATCCGGGACTGACCTCGATCAGCCAGTGAAATGTGGCGCGCGGTATCAACGCCATTCGGGTCTCGCGCATCGCCACGCCGTCGAAGTCCCAAGTTGCTGAGCGCAGCACCGGCCCTTCACCGAACCAAGCTCCAGCCGCCAGTCCGGTGAGCGTGGAGGTGCGACCGCCGGGTGAGACCACGCTCATCTTCACCAAGCCGTCGATGATGCCCTTCCAGTACAGCACGGGGTTGCCCGTGTGGCAGATGACGGCACCGCCCGGTACCGAGCGTTCGCGCACTTCATTGAGCACCCGGTGCAGCTGTTCAGGGGTCAGCAGTTGGCCCCAGACAGAGCGTTCAACGAATTCCTGGGCGACCTTGGATTTCATGTATGCGTGCAAATACCTAATTGTCATGTTTGGGACAAAGTCCACGAATAGGGGTTTCTAGACTGCGCATTTCCCAAGAGCTGTTGCCTGGAAAACAGCGGCACAGACAAACTGCGATGCGCGACTCACAAGAACCTCTCGACACCTTTCCCAAGCTGCTGATGCATCACGCCCGACAACGCGGCGAACGTGCCGCCATCCGCGAAAAGAAGCATGGCATCTGGAAGACGCTCACTTGGATGCAACTTTCTGAGAAGGTTCAGGCCATCGCGGCGGCGCTTTCGGAAAGCGGCCTGAAACGCGGCGGTCACCTGGCGCTGTTGGGCGACAACCGGCCCCGGCTTTACGCGGCGATGTGCGCCGCGCAGTGGCTGGGTGCCGTGGCGGTGCCGCTTTACGAAGATGCGGCAGCCTCTGAGTTGGTGCTCCCACTGTTCAGCGCTGGGGTGACGCACATCTTTGCTGAAGACCAGGAGCAGGTCGACAAGATCCTCGAGATCCTGCCGCAGTGCCCCGCCGTCACCACCATCGTCTACGACGAAGACCGAGGCATGCGCCACTACGCACAGCCTCAGTTGATCAGCTTTGCCGCGCTGCGTGAGAAAGGCCTGGATCTGTTGGCAGCGCGCCAGGGCATGCTGCAAGATGAACTCGCCAAGGGCAACGGAAGCGATGCGGCCGCGATGTTCTTCACCTCCGGCACGACGGGTCAGGCCAAAGGGGTCGTGCTCACGCACGACTCGCTCATCGACCGCGCCCGCGTGGCCGCCGAGTTGGAGGGTCTGAACGACACCGACGTGGCCGTGGCCTATCTACCGCCAGCATGGATTGGCCAGAACATCTTCAGTTACGCACAACCGATGGTGGTGGGCTATTGCATTTGCTGCCCGGAATCGCAAGAAACTTTCTTGTCGGACATGCGTGAGGTGGGTCCGACCTATTTCTTTGCGCCACCCCGCGTGCTGGAGGCTTTGCTCACGCAAGTCTCGATCCGCATGGAAGACGCAGGCCGCCTGAAGCGCGCGCTCTACGAACGCTGCATGAGCCTGGCCGGGCGCGTCGGCGCGCGCATCACCTCGGGCGAGGCGGTAGGGCTCGGCGACCGCATGGCCTACAGCTTGGGCAACCTGGCTATCTACGGCCCGCTTCGCGATGTGCTGGGCATGAGCCAGGTGCGTGTGGCCTACACCGCAGGCGAGGCCGTGGGGCCGGAACTGCTGATGTTCTTTCGCTCCATCGGCATCAACGTCAAGCAGCTCTACGGCTCCACCGAGACCAGTGTGTTCGTGTGCGTGCAGCCTAACGGCCAGGTCAAGCCCGACACCGTGGGCCCGGCCGTGCAAGGGGTGGAATTGAAATTCACCGCTAACCGCGAATTGCTGGTGCGTTCACCGGGTCTGTTCAAGGAATACCACCTCAATCCCGAAGCCACGCGCGCCGCCAAAGACGCCGACGGCTGGTTCCATACCGGCGACGCCGGCTACTTGGGCGAAGACGGCCACCTGCGCATCATCGACCGCGTCAAAGACGTGGGCGCACTGGCCGACGGCACGCTGTTTGCGCCCAAGCTGCTCGAGAACAAGCTGAAATTCTTTCCCTTCGTGAAAGAGGCCGTGGCCTTTGGCGACGGGCGCGACCGAGTCTGCATGTTCGTCAACATCGACATGGCCGCCGTGGGCAACTGGGCCGACAAGAAAAACATCGCCTACACCGGACACAGCGACTTGGCATCGCGCGCCGAGGTGCACGCGCTCATCGGCGACTGCGTGGCCAAAGTCAACGCCGACTTGGCCACCGACAGCACACTGTCGAGCTCACAGATTCACCGCTTCTTGGTCCTGCACAAAGAGCTTGACGCCGACGACGGTGAACTCACACGCACCCGCAAAGTGCGGCGCGGCTTCATTGGGGATCGCTACCAGACCCTGGTGGCAGCTCTGTACGGCAGCCAGCCCAGCGTGCGCGTGGACGCCGAGGTCCGCTACGAAGACGGCCGTGTGGCCATGGTCTCTGCCGACGTGAAGCTGTGCAACGCCAAAACCTATCCTGCCGCGCCCCTGAAGGCCGCTTGAAACCACTGTCCCTGCGCACCCATGTCCATTCAGCTACACGCCCACGCCCGCGCCTTTCCCATCGGCGCCACCATCCTGCAGGTTGAAGACGTCTCGCTGCGCTTTGGCGGCGTCAAAGCGTTGACGAAGATTTCCTTCGACGTTCGCGAGCATGAAGTTCGCGCCATCATCGGCCCCAACGGCGCTGGCAAGAGCAGCATGCTCAACGTGATCAACGGCGTCTATAGGCCGCAGGAGGGCACGCTCAGCTTCCGCGGCAGCAAGCTCGAAGGCATGACGCCGCGGCGTGCCGCACACATGGGCATTTCGCGCACCTTTCAAAACATCGCGCTGTTCAAAGGCATGAGCGTGCTGGACAACATCATGGCCGGGCGCAACCTGCGCATGCACGCCAGCTTCCTGGAAGTCGCCTTTCGCCTGCCGCGCGCGCTGCGTGAGGAAAATGAGAACCGCGACAAGGTCGAGGAGATCATCGAGTTTCTAGAGATCGAGCACATCCGCAAAACGCCGGTCGGCCGCCTGCCCTACGGCCTGCAAAAGCGCGTCGAGCTCGGCCGCGCACTGGCCGCCGAACCCAAGATTTTGCTGCTCGACGAGCCCATGGCCGGCATGAACATCGAAGAGAAACAAGACATGTGCCGTTTCGTTCTCGACGTCAACGACCACTACGGCACCACGGTCGTGCTGATCGAACACGATATGGGCGTGGTGATGGACATCAGCGACCGGGTGGTGGTGCTCGACTACGGCAAGAAAATCGGCGACGGCAGCCCCGACGAAGTGCGCGCCGACCAAAACGTGATCGACGCCTATCTCGGCGTGGCGCACTGAGGCCGGCACCATGGGATTTCAATTCTTCATGGAAGTGCTCATTGGCGGCTTGCTGTCGGGTGTGATGTACGCCTTGGTCGCGCTGGGCTTCGTACTGATCTACAAGGCCTCGGGCGTCTTCAATTTCGCGCAGGGCGCGATGGTGTTTTTCGCTGCGCTCAGCTTCGTCGGCTTCATGGAACTCGGCCTGCCCTTTTGGGCCGCGTTGCTGGTCACCATCGGCGTGATGGTGCTGCTGGGCATGGCCACCGAGCGCTTCGTACTGCGCCCTCTGGTAAACCAGAGTGAGATCACTTTGCTGATGGCCACCATCGGCCTGACCTTCGTCATCGAGGGCGTGGCCCAACTGGTTTGGGGTGTGGGCGTGCGGCGCCTCGACTTGGGCATCAAGGACGTTCCGCTGCCCTGGCTGGCCGACAAGACCGGCATCTTCATCAGTCAGCTCGATGTCTTTGCTGCGGTGGTGGCGGGCATTCTGGTGGCCACGCTGGCGTTGCTGTTCGCCAAGACCGACATTGGCCGTGCCTTACGCGCCGTGGCCGACGACCATGCCGCCGCGCTGTCCATCGGCATTCCGCTGAAACGCATCTGGGCACTGGTGTGGGCGATTGCCGGCATCGTGGCATTGGTGGCCGGCATGCTTTGGGGCGCGCGAAGTGGCGTGCAGTTCGCCCTGGTGTTCGTCGCGTTGAAGGCGCTGCCGGTGCTGATCATCGGCGGCTTCACCTCGGTACCCGGCGTCATCGTCGCCGGTCTTATCGTCGGCGCGGCCGAGAAGATGGCCGAGGTCTATGTCGGTCCCAAGTTCGGCGGCGGTATCGAAAGCTGGTTCCCCTACGCGCTTGCCATCCTGTTTTTGTTGATCCGGCCTGAAGGCCTGTTCGGCGAGAAGATCATCCGGCGCGTTTGACGCACGGCACCTGAATATCCAAGAACCCGAAAACGCGATCACCATGTTTTACAGAGAAGCCGGCCAGTTCCGCACCAGCTACGCCCAGGACACGCAGATATTTCCGCTGCGCCAAGACCGCTTGGCGATGATGGCGCTGCTGGCGGCAGCCTTCATCGCCGTCCCGCTCTTCGCCTCCGACTACTGGTTGCGCGCCCTGTTGATTCCCTGGCTCATCTTCTCGCTGGTGGCGCTGGGGCAAAACATTCTCACCGGCTATGCCGGTCAGCTGTCCCTGGGCTCGGCCGGATTCATGGCCGTGGGGGCTTTCGCTTGCTACAACTTCATGCTGCGCGTTGACGGCATGCCCTTCCTGGTGGCTCTGGTGCTGTCCGGCCTGTGTGCGGCGGCGGTGGGCATGGCCTTCGGTCTGCCCAGCCTGCGCATTCGCGGCTTGTACCTGGCGGTGGCCACGTTAGCGGCGCAGTTCTTCATCGTCTGGGCCTTGGACAAATTCGCTTGGTTCAAAAACAACGACCCGTCGGGCGTCATCACAGCTCAACCGATGAAGATCCTGGGCTATTCGTTCGCCAGCCCGCAAGCCAAGTACATCCTGGTGCTGGCCATCGTGGCAGGGCTTGCGCTGCTGGCCAAGAACATGGCCCGCGGCGCGACAGGTCGATCCTGGATGGCGGTGCGCGACATGGACGTGGCCGCCGAAGTGATGGGCCTGCCGCTGATGCGCACCAAGCTTCAAGCATTCGCCATCAGCTCTTTCTATTGCGGCGTTGGCGGGGCGCTGTTCGCCTTCGCCTACCTGGGCACGGTGGAGCCTTCGGCTTTCACCATCGACCTGTCTTTCCGGATCCTGTTCATGATCATCATCGGCGGCGTAGGCACCATCTTGGGCTCGTTCCTCGGTGCCGCTTTCATCCTGCTGCTGCCCATTCTGCTGAGCGTGCTCTTCCACGCGGTGTTCGGTAAAATAGTCGACGCTAGCGTCACGTCGTCCGTCGAACTCATCGTCTTCGGCTCTTTGATCATCGTCTTCCTCATCGTCGAGCCGCACGGCTTGGCGCGCCTGTGGCAGGTGACCAAAGAAAGGCTGCGGCTGTGGCCGTTTCCGCACTGAGCGCGACACCACGACTTTTGCTCGGCTCACACATATTTCAACCCCCACCTCAACCAGAAATTACGGAGATCTGAACATGTTTGACACTGGAATCAGTCGCACCTGGCGCGGCCTGTTGGCCCTCCTTGTTTTGGCCGCTACCGCAGCTGTACCCAACCTGGCCCAGGCGCAGGGCAAAGAGCAGTACTTCGGCATCCCGAGTTACCGCGTCGGCCCCTTTGCAGCGGGCGGCACCGGCTTCTTCGGCGGCATCATCGATTACCTCCAGTACGTCAACATGAAGGAGGGCGGCGTGGCTGGCGTGCAAATGTCCTGGGCCGAGTGCGAGACCGAATACAACGCCGCGCGCGGTGTCGAGTGCTATCAGCGCTTGCTGAAGAAGGGCGACCTGCAGATGCACATCTTCGAGCCGCTGGCCACGCCCATCGCCTATGGCGTTCTGAACCGCGTTGACGACGACAAAGTGGTGCTCACGCAGTACGGCTACGGCCGCAGTGACGCCGCCGATGGTCGCGTCTTCCCGTGGGTGTTCTCCACCATGACCAGTTACTGGTCGCAGGCCTCGGCCATCCTGAACTGGATCGCCACCAAGGAAGGCGGCGTGGCCAACCTCAAGGGCAAGAAGATCGCTCACCTGCACCTCGACTCAGCCTTCGGCCGTGAGCCGCTGCCGGTTCTGAACCGCTTGGCCAAAGAGTGGGGCTTCGAGTTGGTCGCCATCCCGGTGGCCGCGCCTGGCATCGAGCAGTCGGCACAGTGGCTGCGCATTCGCCAAGAACGCGCCGATTGGGTCATCTCGTGGGGCTTTGGTGCGGGTATGAACTCGACCGCCATCACCAGTGCCGCGCGCATCAACTTCCCCCGCGAGAAAATGGTGGGCGTGTGGTGGGCAGGCTCCGAAGAGGACGTGTTGCCAGCGGGCGAAGCCGCCAAGGGTTACTTTGCTGCGGCCAACGTGCCCAGTGGCAAGCAGTTCCCGCTGGTACAGGACATCGAGAAGGTGGTTTACGGCGGCGGCAAGGGCAACTTGGCTGACCCCAAGCGCATCGGCAACATCTACTGGAACCGCGGCGTCACCGCTGGCATCTTTTGGGTCGAAGCCGTGCGCAACGGCCAGCGTCTTGCCAACAAGCGTGGCCAAGCACTCAACGGCGATGAAATGCGGGCTGGTTTCGAGGCACTGAACCTGACCCCGGCCAGGCTCAAGGAGTTGGGCATCGAGGGCATGCTGCCCTCGTTCAAGCTGAGTTGCTCCGACCACGAAGGTGCAGGCGTGATCAAGATCATCCAGTGGGACGGAGCCAAGTGGAACAAAGTAACGGATGACTGGGTGTCGTCTGACCGCAAGATGATCCGCGAAATGGTTGAAGAGTCTGCCGCCAAATACGCTGTCGAGCAGAAGATCACTCCCAAGAAGTGCTGAGCATGAATGCCCCGGTCGAAGCACCTCTCAGACAGGCTCTGGCTGCGGCCGCTGCGCCACCCATCCTCGCCGTAAAGAACATCGAGGTCATCTATGACCACGTGATCTTGGTGTTGCGCGGCGTATCGCTGGAAGTACCGCAAGGCAAGATCGTGGCGCTGCTGGGCGGCAACGGCGCGGGCAAGAGCACGACGCTGAAGGCGGTGTCCACGCTGTTGGCCGCGGAGCGCGGCGACGTCACGAAGGGCTCGATCGAGTTCCGCGGCCAACGGACCGACCAGCTGGCGCCGGGCGACATGGTGGGCATGGGCATGGTGCAGGTGATGGAGGGCAGACACTGCTTCGCCCACCTGTCGGTCGAGGACAACCTGCTCACGGGGGCGTTCACGCGCAAGATCAGCAAGGCCGACCGGCGCGACGCGCTCGAGCGCGTCTATGCCTACTTCCCGCGCTTGAAAGTTCGCCGTGCCAGTCTGGCTGGCTACACGTCGGGTGGCGAACAGCAGATGACAGCCATTGGCCGCGCCATGATGGCCAAACCCAGCATGCTGCTGCTGGACGAACCTTCGATGGGCCTGGCACCGCAGATCGTCGCCGAGATCTTCGAGATCGTGCGCGACCTGAACACCAAAGAGGGCGTCAGCATCTTGCTGGCCGAGCAGAACACCAATGTGGCGCTCAAGTACGCCGACTACGGCTACATCCTGGAAAGTGGCCGCATCATGATGGACGGCCCAGCGCGCGATTTGGCCGAAAACGCCGACGTCAAGGAGTTCTACCTGGGCCTGTCCACCGAAGGGCGCAAGAGCTTCCGCGACATGAAGTCATATCGTCGGCGCAAGCGCTGGCTCTGACAGCCACTGGACTGTCCACCACAACCACACGCCAGAGGCACCAAGTCGCTGGTCGGCACCAGCGTCGAGAAGGTCGCGTGCCGCGGCCGGTTGGTCGACTGACACGGGTCGCGTCGGTATTTCACAGGGTCTGACCGGCAAAATTCCTCGATCGCCGGGCTCGCACACCAGCGCCACAAGGCATGGCCGTCGCGGGCCAACGTCGCCTCAAACCCGTCGGGCGCAATTTGACGCGTCGGCCCGCCGATGACCCGCAACCCGTCGGGGTTCGGTCGACCGCGATGCGCTGGCTTGACTGAAGCCTCAAACTTCGCGGTGTGTTCAATTCAATTCGAGGCTTTTGATGTTCAGTAACCACCGCCCTTTCGCAAGCTCGCGCGCGCTGATCGCAGCGACACTTTTCACGACCGCAGCCGCCAGCTTTGCTGCTGACACTTCAGGCAGCAACAGCGCGGTTCAGCCCGCCGCGCCAGATGTCCTGGTCACCGCACGCCAGCAAATAGCTGCCAAGTTGTGGCCACAGGCGCTGGCCGAGTTGAAGCGCGTCAACGACACCAGCAATGCTGACTGGAACAACCTCATGGGCTACAGCCTTCGCAAATCCTCGCCGCCTGACTTGGCTGGCTCTGAGAAGTTTTATAACGAGGCGCTGCGCATAGATCCCAAACACAAAGGCGCTCTGGAATATTCGGGCGAGCTGTATTTGATGAAAGGCGATTTGCCGACCGCTGAAAAGCGCTTGGCTGTCCTGAGCAAGGCCTGCACTTTTGGCTGCGACGAATACACCGATTTAAAAAAGGCGGTCGACCGCTACAAGGCCAACGGCAACAAAGTGGTGGGCAGCACTTACTGAATCTCCACGCATCGAAGCGGCATCCGAAATATCGGTTTATTCCGCCTCATCTCGTCGCATCACCACAGCGTCATGGCCCGGACACTGAGGCATTATTGACGCGCGGGAGCACTGACATGAGGATGATGCGTGGATTTCCTTGGACGCCCGAGCGGGGTGTCGTCTTCAACCAACCGGTCAACGGTGGTCGACAAGATCCGGCCGACATGGGCACGGCCTTCGGGCTGGAAGCCATTCTGGCTGCCGAGGCGGAGCAAGCGGGCTATGACCCGAAACGCGCTGCGGGAGCCGAGGGACGTGCAGCCAGCGATTTGCCACACGGCATGGACGACCGCCTGAATCGCCGTTCGGTGATCTAAAACCCGCAGGCTTGAGCGCCGCCGCGCGCCACACACCTACACTTCTGGCATGCCGCGCGTATCGTTCAAGGAACAAGTTTTGTTGGCCCGAGAACAGGCCATCGTTTCGTCGGTTAACCGCTTGCTAGCCGAAAAAGGCTTCGACGTGATGACGGTGGATGAAGTGGCCGCCGACGTGGGCATCGCCAAAGCCAGCCTGTACAAGCACTTCACGTCGAAGGAGGCTTTGGCCGCCGCGGCGATGGTGCGCGTGCTGGACCGGACATTGGCCTTTGTGGCCACCTTGAAAACCTTGGAGCCACTGCCGGCGATCAATCAATTGCGCGCGGTGGCGCGCTGGACCATGCAGGTCCAACTGGCCGGTGAAATGCCGTCGCTGCCGTCGCAAAACTCCAGTTTGCGCGCCGCTCTGAGCAGCCACACCGAGTACTTGGCGCGCTTGATGGAAGTCAGTGACCAGCTCGGCGCCTGGATCGTGGCGGCCCAAAAGGACGGTCACCTCAACCCGCAATTGCCGCCGGAATTGGTGCTGTACACCCTGTTTGCCCGAGCCTGCGACCCAGTGCTGAGCGTGCTGAAAGCCAGCGGCAATTACAGCCACGAGCAGATCATCGAGTTGCTGCTGGGCACTTGTTTCGACGGCTTGCGCGGCCGTTGAACTTCAATTCACTTCCACGGTGAATCGCGGGTCGTGACCGTTAGCCTCGCCTTTGCGCACATGGCCTCGCGCGTTGCAAACCACCTGGGTTGATCCACCGGGATGTTCAACGCGGTAGTTCTGGCGGCAGTGCAAATGGCCGTGGATCCACAAATCGGCGAAGGGCAGCAACGCGTCGTCGGCATTGCAAAAACTGGCGGTGCCCGGCTGGTTGCCGTAGCGCGGGTCGGCGCTGCGCAGGCTGGGCGCGAAGTGGGTGATCGCTACGGTCTTGTCCCAATCACCTGGAACTTGCGCCAGCTCTGCGGCCAACCATGCTTTGCACTCAAGCGCTTCGGCACGAACCGCCGCTGCGTCAAAGGTGACGCCATGCCGCGTGGAGCGCTGGACTTTCATGAAATAGGTGGCCGCGCGCATGGAACGGTCGCGCTGTTTTTCGCCGAACAAATCAAAGTCGCACCAGCGCGTGGTGGCCACAAAACGAATGCGGCAGCCTTGCTTGTCGGTGATCACCGTGCTTTGGCGCTCCAGCATGGTGAAGCCCAAACGCACCGCACGTTCGCGCAAATCAGGCCAGGCGCGCGTCAATTCGCGGCCGTCAAACTCATGGTTACCAGCCACAAACAGCACCGGCACGGGCCAATCTTTGAACTTGTCCAAGCCCGCCCAAGTGGCGTCGATGTCACCGGCCAGCACCAGCATGTCGGCATCGGGCGCAGGTTCAGGATCAAACGGCTCCGTCTCCATGTGGAGATCGGAAAGCAGCTGAAGGCGCATTCAATACTCAGCGGCCGTGGCAGGCTTTGAATTTCTTGCCGCCGCCGCAGGGGCAAGCGTCGTTTCGGCCGACCTTGGGCACGTCGCGAACGAAGGTCTCTACGCGGTAGCGTGATTCGCGCGTCAGGTCGGACAAGTCAGCCACGGTGACCACCAAGTCTTCAATCGCGGCCTCCAGATCCGGCAGCGGATGCTCGACATTCAGCGTGTCGATGAGGGCGCGGTCTTCGTCAGTCTCGGGAGGCAGGTGGCGGTACAAGCGGGCCAAGGCCAGGATCACCGAGTCGCTGGCCATTTCTTCCAGGTCCGGGAAGCAGGTGCTGGCGTGGTGGAAACCGGCCACCCAAGGCATCAAGGCTTGGGAGATGTCGGACAACCCCGCCAATGGATCGACCTCGCCCTCCGGTGGCAGCACCCGCGGGTGTTCCTCGTCAAATTCCAGAATGAGCGGATTGAACCAACCGTCTTCCACCATGGCGTGGTTCAGCGCCTGGTAGCGCCGCAGGATGAGGCCCGTGGTGCGCGCCAGCCACGCTGGGTCGGCATCATCGGGCAGCAACTCGCCGTCGAAATCGAACACATGAGGCAACCAGGTTTCGGGCTCCAACAGCAGCGGTTGAACCAGCACGCAGCATAAAAAACCGTCGAGCATGACGGCGTCGCATGGCGTCAGCGGCTCTGGCGTGGCCGCCAGCAGATCGTCCAATTCGGCGAATTCCTCGTCCGTCAAGTCGAGCAGCGCAGTGGGTTTGGGCGGTGGTGGAAACGGGGTGGAAACGGGCATGGCGGGCTTTGGTGTGAGGAGCGTGAATCGATTGTCGTCTGACTGCTGGCTGCGGCGCAAACCAGCAGGTCATGCAAAACCAGCATGGCAACCCTGAATCATTTTTATCGTGGGGAATAAGGGAAAACCCTAGACTCGTTTCATCGCGCGTTTATAACAACCGCATCCCTTACAGAGAAAAAACATGAGCCCATCAGCACTGAATCTTGCATCCCCCTTTAACGCCTTGGGTCAGGCATACCAATATGCGGTCGCGCAATTGGCTTCACTCATGCGCCCGCGCGCTGAAAGCCCTGCCGAAGCGGCTAGCCGATTGCGCGTTTGGGCGGACGGCTTCTACATGAACCAGCCCAGCTATGCCGCCGACCTGCGCGCGGCTGCGGATCGCGCCGATCGCCAGATGGACGGAAACGACTGACGCACTCGTCGCCCCACTTACTACTCAGGGGCAATAAAAAGGCCCCTCGAAAGGGGCCTTTTCGTATCAGGACGAGATTTGAGGACCGCGCTCAAGCCGCCAAGCGCGCCTCGATGCCCGCTTTCACGGCGGTCAATTCCGCGGGAAGGTGATATGCCAGTTGCTGGAACAGCTCGGCGTGCAAACCCAGCTCGGCGCGCCACTCGGATTTGTCGATGCGGGTGACGCTGTCGTACTGCGCCTGCGTGAAGTTCAGGCCCGTCCAGCTGATGTCGCTGTAGCGCGGGGTCACGCCAAACAAGTTTTCAACGCCGTCGGCCTTGCCTTCCACGCGCTCCAGCATCCACTTGAGAACGCGCATGTTCTCGCCGTAACCTGGCCAGACGAATTTGCCGTCGTCGCCTTTGCGAAACCAGTTGACGCAGTAGATCTTGGGCATGACCGCGCCGCTGGCTTCTATCGCGTTGCCTAACTTGAGCCAATGGCCAAAGTAGTCGCTCATGTTGTAGCCAATGAACGGCAACATGGCAAACGGGTCGCGGCGCACGATACCTTGCTGGCCTGCGGCAGCGGCGGTGGTTTCTGAGCCCATGGTCGCCGCCATGTAGACGCCTTCGACCCAGTTGCGCGCTTCGGTCACCAAGGGCACGGTGGTGGAGCGGCGGCCCCCGAAGATGAAGGCGTCGATCACCACACCGGCCGGGTTGTCCCACTCGCTGTCGAGGGCGGGGTTGTTCATCGCACCCACGGTGAAGCGGGCGTTCGGGTGGGCGGCCTTGGCGCCGGTTTCTTTGGCGATGGCCGGCGTCCAGTCTTTGCCCTGCCAGTCGATCAAATGTGCGGGCGCGGCGTCTGTCATGCCCTCCCACCAAACGTCACCATCGTCGGTCAGCGCCACGTTGGTGAAGATCACATCGCGCTGAAGGCTGGCCATGCAATTGAAGTTGGTTTTTTCGTTGGTGCCGGGTGCCACGCCAAAGTAGCCGGCTTCGGGGTTGATGGCGTAGAGCTTGCCGTCGGCGGCGGGTTTGATCCAGGCGATGTCGTCACCAATGGTGGTCACTTTCCAGCCGTCCAGACCGGCTGGCGGAATCAACATCGCGAAGTTGGTTTTGCCACAGGCGCTGGGGAACGCCGCTGCCACATGGTGTTTCTTGCCTGCTGGTGACGTGACGCCCAAGATCAGCATGTGCTCGGCCAGCCAGCCTTGTTCGCGGCCCATGGTGGACGCTATGCGCAGCGCAAAGCATTTTTTGCCCAACAGCGCGTTGCCGCCGTAACCCGAGCCGTAGCTCCAGATTTCATGCGTCTCTGGGTAGTGGACGATGTATTTGGTGGTGTTACACGGCCAGCTCACGTCGGCCTGACCGGCCTGCAGTGGCGCGCCCACGGTG
>Ga0123336_10001530_pt1 | contig 21223 bp, 20 predicted proteins | sample SSSSmetaG_FD_96466 | JGI IMG/M metagenome (GOLD analysis project Ga0123336, IMG submission 96466) | Glacier valley bacterial and archeal communities from Borup Fiord, Nunavut, Canada, to study Microbial Dark Matter (Phase II) - ​SSSS metaG | ecosystem: Environmental > Aquatic > Freshwater > Ice... | reverse complement strand
TTTACAATATTCATGGCTGGCGGCGGTATAAAAAAAGGTTTCACCTACGGCGAGACCGACGAGATAGGTTACCACGCTATAAGCGGTAAAGTAACACCCTTCGACATCCAGGCTACCATCTTAAACCAGCTCGGTTTTAATCATGAAAAATTTACTTACCAGTTCCAGGGGCGTCCGTACAGATTAACCGATGTAAGCGGGAAAGTGATTGATGATATAATAGCATAAGCTTACGTTACGCCTTTAAAGAGAAAATATGATGGCTGAACGGTTCAACAGAGGATTTTTTATACAAAGACTAGCTTCGCAGGTCGTGAAACTAAACTGCTTACAACTTTAGAAGTATCATGATATACACCCTGCCAAATGAAAGACGCTCAGTTTGAATTTAAAACGTTTGCCGGGTAAGCGTTATCTTTCCTTAAAATTAAATTAATAAAAATATTTACTGTTGGGATCTATTACTGAATTCATTGGAAGGTTTCACCCGGTGCTGGTTCATTTGCCGATTGGTATATTACTCATTGGACTTTTATTAATCTGGTTACAAAAAAAACAATCTTATAATATATCCATCCAGGTTATAAAACTTATTATAGTGGTGGGGATGTTTGCCGCGCTAGCCTCCTGCCTTACCGGAACGCTATTGTCGCTAAGCGGTGATTACAATGTAAGCCTCGTTAGCTGGCACATGTGGATGGGATTCGGCGTAGCCATCGCCTCGATGTACCTTTACATGAAAGTGGCAAGGCAGGAATTTGACCTTACTTTTAAGGCGTTAGCAATTTCATTGCTTCTGTTAATCCTGGTAACAGGGCATCTTGGCGGTTCCCTCACGCATGGTGCCGACTATCTTAGTTCGGTTTTAACTGGTAATAAAGATACTGTTATCACCATCAAACCTATTGCAAATATTCAGGAAGCGATGGTGTATACCGATGTTATCAATCCTATTCTTCAAAATAAATGTTACAGCTGTCATGCGCAGAAAAAAGTAAAAGGTAAATTCAGAATGGATGATACGTTGTTACTGATGAAAGGCGGAAAGAACGGGCCGGAAATTGTTCCTGCCAACGTTGTTAAAAGTGAATTGATAAAGCGGTTACTGCTACCTGAGAATGAGGAGCACCACATGCCACCAAAGGAAAAACCACAGCTTAACGAAAGGCAGGTTGCATTGTTGCACTGGTGGATAGAACAAGGTGCAAGTTTAAATAAGAAAGTAAAAAATATCGAGCAACCTGGTAAGATTAAAACATATTTACTCGCGTTACAAAGTGATCATATCAGCACGGAAAAAAAAGCATTATCCGAAGTGCCATTGATACCGGTAGAGGCTGCCGGTGAAAAAGAGATACAGGCATTGAGAAATAAAGGTGTCATCGTAATACCGGTAGCGCAGAATAGCAATTACCTGCTGGCAAATTTTATTAACGCTAATAACATAAGCACGAAAGATATGGGATTGTTAAAGCCATTGCAAAAACAACTGGTATGGTTAAAGCTCGGCTATACAAAGATTAATGACAGCGCGCTTTCTCTCCTTGCCGGCTGCAAAGCACTTACGGCGCTGCAATTAAACAATACAAACATTACAGACAAAGGACTGGTTGCGTTAACATCATTGCAAAATCTTCAAAGCCTCAATCTTGTTGGTACACAAGTATCAGCAGCCGGAGTTATGCAGTTACGGTCTTTAAAGAAACTGCAGACATTGTATTTGTTTCAATCTGCTGTTGGTAAAAACGATTGGCATCAACTAAAAACAGCGTTTCCAAAAACGGTAATAGACTCCGGCGGATACCAGCTTCCGTTTTTGCAGGCTGATACGATGGTAGTGAAAAAGCCTGCATAGGCTGGTTTCATGGCAAAGTGAAAATAATGTTTTGCGGTCAGCGGAACCCGACAGACAAAGTGCACGGCGCGCAATAGGGTTCTTTTGCTATCTGTCAGTCATAATATAACCCGGTAAATATGGTTTGGTCAAAATAACAGAATATGAAATTAATGCATTGCATCATAGACCTTTTTCCTGATAGCTGACAGCTGAAGGCTGATAGCTGATTTCTTATACCCTCAATGATCAACATGTCAGTGGTTGCCCCGAAATTTTATTGGTGTCAGTAATATTTCTTATTTTCATTATTCTCTTTTTTACCAACATCAAAACTGATTATGAAAAAAACACTCTTAGCAGTCCTGGGACTTGCAGCGTTTATATTTATAGCAATGTCATTTACTACTCAGGAGGAACAAGTAAGGTATAAGAATTTAAAAGTGCTGTCGAAGAAAACTACCAAGGCGGAGCTTGACAGTGTGATGAAAGCTTTTACTCTTTCTTTAGGAGTAAAGTGCGGAGCATGTCATGTTCGTGGTAATGACGCCCAAAAGAACTGGAATTTTGCCAGCGACTCCAATGAAAATAAAAACATGGCAAGAGGTATGATGCGTATGACAGCCAGGATCAACAAAAAGTTTTTTAAATCAATCAACAACGAAAAAGATATCAAGATAGTTACCTGTTATACCTGTCATAACGGCAAAGAACACCCGGGAATGAAACCACCTGCCCCACAGGGCGGACCAGGCGGTCAGCCAGGGGTGCCTCCAACTGGTGGCATAAACGGTCAGCAACCTCCGGGTGGTATGCCTCAAACTTCGCCTAATCAGACTCCACCTACAAAGGTTCCTCCTCCAAATCAAAGATAACCGCTGGTGGTAGATTGTATGACCAATCAATCAAAGCTATTGATAGTGGCTTTCATAAACATGTCGGTAAGTTTATAGGAACATGCTATTTAATTTGCAAATGAGGTCATAAGTTTATTAACGGATCAAACAATTGCTATAAAGGGGTGTTTACAAATTTTAGGTATTAAAACAGGCTATAAACTAGAAATTTTATACATAACAAGTACCTGTTTTAATAAATTGTAAACTAATAAATAGTATAAAAGAATGAGGAGGATTTCGTTGTTATTTTTATACCTGCTGACAGGCATTTCTACAATAAAGGCGCAGGATAGATATCTTACAAAAACGGGTAGAGTATCCTTTTATTCCGTAGCGCCGTTAGAAGATATAGAAGGCCACCACAGATCTGTAACCGCAGTTCTTGATACCAAAGCCGGCAGCCTGCAGTTCTTGTTATTGATTAATGGATTTGAATTTGATAAGGCGCTGATGCAGGAAGATTTTAACGAAGAGTACCTCGAAAGTCCTAAATACCCAAAGGCGGAATTTAAAGGAGTGATTACCAATAATAGCACTATTACATATCAGAAAGAAGGTGATTACCCTGCCAGAGTAAAAGGTATGCTGTCCATTCATGGTGAGACAAAAGAATTGGAAGCATCGGGAAAAGTTATTGTTAAAGACGGGAAGATCCTTATGAACGCTGTCTTTAATATATTACTGTCAGATTTTAAAGTCCCCATCGCTAAACTGGTCAGGGACAAAATTTCCAATAGGGTAAAAATTACGCTGGATGCTACCCTGGAACCGCTAAAAAGCTGAGTCGCTTTTGTTACATTAAGATAAAATAAAACGAATGCACATGAAGTTCCTTAAAATGAGTATCGCTGTTTCATCGATGCTGACTTTCGCTATTTCATCCCCGTCATATTGTCAACCTGGCAATCATGCAGTTCCTGTTTTAAAAACAAATGTTGCTATTCCCATCTGGCCCGGCACTGCGCCTGGTGAAAAAGAAACTTTTGGGGAAGAAAAAGACAATACCAAGCCTACTGATGGTAAAGTAGGAGGTAAGGATGTTATCCGCATTGGTAATGTATCTGCACCTACTATAACGATCTATCCGGCGCCAAAAAATAAAGCGAATGGTTCGGCGGTAATCGTCTGTCCTGGTGGGGGCTATTCTATTTTAGCTCTTGACCTTGAAGGCACGGAAATATGTGAGTGGCTGAATTCGATAGGAGTAACAGCCATCCTTTTAAAATACAGGGTGCCGGTACGGAAAGGACTGCCAAGATACCAGCCTCCTTTGCAGGATGCACAAAGATCAATGGGTCTCTTAAGGGCCAACGCAGCTAACCTGGGTATTGACCCGGCACGTATAGGTATCATGGGCTTTTCTGCAGGTGCTCATCTTTCAGCAGCCTTAAGCACTAATTATAAGAAGCGAACTTATGATGCGCTGGATGTAGCCGATACAACCAGCTGCAGACCTGACTTTGTTATGCTTGTCTATCCTGCTTACCTCACCGTTAAAGAGGAAGATGATAAGGTTGCTCCTGAACTATTGCTTACAAAAGATGCTCCTCCAACATTTTTGGCTCAGACGGAAGACGACCCGGTGAGGGTACAAAACAGTTTGTTTTATTATCTTGGATTGAAAGGCTCCGGTGTACCTGCAGAGATGCACCTGTTTGCGAAAGGTGGTCATGGCTATGGTTTAAGGAAGTCAGCGCTAAGCATCAATACATGGCCGCAACGTGCGGAAGAATGGATGAGATCGCTGAAATGAGGCAGGAGGTAGGAGGTCAATGACTTTCCGAACTGTAAGATTACAATATTTATAATTTCATAGTAATCGTTAGGATTGTCAATCTTCTTGACTTTTATCATATTTTGTCTTTCTTTTGTACATCAGGCAAATCCCTGGTAAGACAAAAACCATTCGACATCATCTTTAAAAAACTATTAGAATTAATAGTAACAGCAATTTAAAAAGAAATAACTTTTATAAAATTTAAACGAACTGCATGAAAAAAATATTGTTTTTTTTAGGCTGTATTATTGTAGTAGGAGAAACTAAATTGCTGGCTCAACGATCCATTCCATTATTTAACGGTAAAAATCTTGATGGCTGGTATGTATATCTTAATCCAAAAGTCGGTTTGCAGGAACCTGACAGTGCTTTTACAGTACATGACAACATGCTGCATATAACAGGCAAAAGTGTTGGATATATTTGTACCAAAAATTCCTATAAAAATTTTCACCTTACGCTGGAATTTAAATGGGGTCAGAAAAAATATGCTCCCAGGCTGACAGATAAAAGAGATAGCGGTATCCTGTATTATTTTCTTTCAGGAGCCCCTGATAAAATCTGGCCACGTTCTTTCGAGTGCCAGATACAGGAGGGAGATTGCGGAGACTTCTGGCTGGCGGATAGTTTGAGTCTTAAGGTGAAAGATAAAGTTATGACTAAGGGCCGGATAATTAAATTGTCGGATAGTGAAAAACCAAATGGCCAATGGAATAGAGTAGAGATCATCGCCCTTAATGGAAAGTGCACTCATATTATAAATGGGGTAATAGTTAATGAAGGTACCGATGCAAACGTGCGGGAAGGTAAGATTGCTTTGCAAACAGAAGCTGCCGAGATGTTTTACAGGAATATCAATCTTGTAGTGCTGTGAAAATTATATAAGAGCTAAGAGAAAAGGATTCCGGATTATCCAACATCATACTAGCCGGCCATTCGATAAACTACTCAAAATTTTGAGCTTAATGCCTTTTCTATATTCTTATCCGGCATCAGCCATATAACAGACTGCAGAATGAATAATCCACCGGAAATATACGGATTTACAAATGCAAAGGGCACTGCAAGAATATCCATTAACAATGATGCAATAACTTTTCTGTTTTGTTTTTGTATCGCCAATTTTAATTCACTGTGGTCTTTTGTATTTTTAAGAATATAATTTTGTAAGATCGAATATGCTATTCCGCAAAACATAAGGGTAAGGGCATATAATATTATAGTATTAGGAGCAAAATGATTTTCGCCCATCCACCCCGTAGCTACAGGGACAAGTGATAACCAAAAGAGGAGGTGGAGATTGGATAATATTATTTTAGCGTTAACATTTTCTACAGCATGTAAAAGATTGTGATGATTTCCCCAGTATATTCCTACCAGCATTAAGCTAATGATATAACTTAAAAATACCGGGATCAACGGCTCAAGCGATGACCAGCTCGAACCATGAGGCACTTTTAATTCGAGCACCATGATAGTTATGATAATTGCCATCACTCCATCACTAAAAGCTTCCAGCCTGGCTTTATTCATTGAAGCGTTTTGATGTTCAGGAATTTTATTCGCTATGAGACTCAGGCCGTCATCCGTAGTTATAGGCTTTGGCCTATAGCGTAAGTTGTCCGCAGATCACTGCCTGGTTTTATTCTGATAGTTGACCGCTGAAAGCTGATAGCGACCTTAGTAACCCCACTTCTTCATGATTGCAAAATCCTGCTTTGCGCATTCCATTGCAGTCAGGCCCTGGTATGATTCCTGCTCTATAATAAAATGAGCCGTGCCTTGCTTCCTGGCAAGATCAGTAATCTTTTTTGTTTCAATGATTCCCTTTCCCAGTATCGTACTTTCGTAGCCATCCGCGGAACCTTTATCAGATTTAATTTCGTCTTTTACATGCAGCGAATTAAACCTCCCCGGATATTGCTTCAACAGGTCAAGCGCCCTTCCGCCACCGCCATACATATTACCAATGTCCATCTGTTGGGCAACAAGCTTAGGATCGGTAAGGTCTAAAATTATATCGTATACTTTTTTGTTATCGAGCTTTTCTTTAAATTCAAAATCGTGATTATGATACCCGAATTTCATTCCCGACTTTTTACATAACTCACCACATTTATTAAAGACATCCATGTAAGCTTTTATATCATCGTAAGTCTTACGCAGTGTTGCATCAAGCCACGGACTGATAACGAATTGCTGACCTGCCACTGCCGCGTCCTCCACTGTATATTTCCATGCGTCTGTAAAATCTTTTTTACCGGCGTCCCAATGCTGCTTACCCATTACGGTATGCCCACTCGGCATTTTCAGGTTAAGATCATCGAGTAACTTTTTAAAAGCCTTTACGTCATAACCATAAAACTTTCTTTCTATATAATTCGCATGTTCAACATACTTATAGCCCATAGCTGCAAGTAATTTCAGCGTGCCTGCCGGATCATTCTTCATATCCTCCCGGATTGAATAAAGTTGTATGCCCATAACTTCTCCTGCTTTGTTAGCGGAAGCAGCTAAATGACCGGATAGCAAACTCGTGCCGGCAATGGTAAGACTGGTATTTTTGAGGAATGTTCTTCTTGATATGCTCATAAGTAGCTGGTTAAATTAGTAGAAAAAATGAATTATATTTTAGCTTTATAATAATTTTTAAGCGCACTGCGATCAATGATTAAATTATAGCACTATGTTAAATATAAAGTGCTGATAAAATTAAATTATAAGACTTGCATTCAAAATTAAATGTGACCCTAATAATTATCCTGTCGAATATAATGCTAATAATCAACTATCCATACCTGCTTGTAATAATTTCTTTTGAAATATAAGTTAAGCGTCCCTGTATATCTGTTTGTTATTTTATGTAACAGATAAAACAAGTGACCTGACAGTAAAAGTACTGCCGGCAATTATTTATGTAAATTTACATTTGAATGAAAAGTGTAGAAAAATTTGATGATATGAAAGCAAACATCGTGCAGGTAGGAAGGGTTGTGAACAGGAACCTCGTAAACTGGTCCTTTGATAGTTTTACGAACATCCCTGCTTTAAGGGCTTCAGGTAAAGGGATTTTATATTATGGTTATACCATCGAAGAGTTGGAATTGATTGCAAAGAATAGATTTTGACATATCGTATGATTATAATACGCTACTAAATAAGGCTTATGAATTAGGCGTTACCTTTTTTATTATTTATTATTACTCCTGAAACCGGCTTGCTGGATTTTATGTAAATAAGTGTTTGACAATGGTTATGCGAAACCCACAGGATGCATTAAAAAAAGCGCCCCGTCTTTTTATTATTATTCTTTGGACAGGATTCCTGGTTGGATCGCTGGACGGGCTAGGTGCAACAATAAACTACCTTGTATCCGGTAATAAAGATGCTGCCAAATTATTTCAATTTATCGCAAGCGGGGCTTTTGGGAAAGCTGCTTACTCCGGCGGTGCGGCCATGGTATTCATGGGAGTGATGTTCCATTATATAGTAGCTTACCTGTTTACTGTATTTTTCTTTTTAATTGCCGGCAAAATAAAATTATTATCAAGAAAAAAGCTGCTCAGTGGGATCCTGTACGGAATTTTTATCTGGCTCATTATGAATTTGTTGATTTTGCCACTTACCAGGATTCCCCCGTGCATGCTACATTTTAAACCGGTAGTAATAGGTATAGCAATTCTAATTATAGCGATTGGAATACCTCTGTCTTATATTGCCAATACTTATTATAAAAAGCATGTTGTTATAGAATAATTCTTGACTATATTAGATACCAAAAGAAGAACAATAATCTAACCTTATTTGTACACTTCCTGCTCCGCGGTGAAATAAGTTTTTCGACCGCTAACAACTATAAATTGTATTGCCGCTCCACCGGGACTAATTTTTTTCTGGTGGTTATGCACCACCATAAAATCTCTGATCTCGCCGGTGATGATTCCAGGATTGGCAGCTATTATTTTTTCCTCCGCATCAATCAGGGTTGTTTTAATGGCTTTATCCAGTGCCTTTATTTTCTCATCAGGAATTTTGTTGCTGACAGAAAAAGGAGAAATCTTTGCATACCATAAAATTTCATCCGCATAGGCATTACCGATACCGCCTATCTTATCCTGGTCAAGCAAAAATTTTTTTATAGTAGTTTGTGTGTGACCAAGGTTCTCTTTTAAAAAATTAAAATTTAATTCTTTGGACAATGGGTCTACTCCCTTTGTAGCTGCGGGATTTAAATCAATTTTGGCCCAACCTGATACATCCTTCATCACAATACCCGTTCCGTCATCAAACAATACATCTATAACAACCCGGTCGAAGTCATGGGCTTTATCATATAAAAACAACTCACCCTTCAGTAGTAGGTGCCATGCCATTACATTGCCGTTGTTAAAATAAAAGTAAAGCCGCTTACCAACTCTGTTAACTTTATCCAGCACCTGTTTCTCCGTGCTTTCTTTCAAGGTTCTAGCAGGCACATTTAATTTAGCCGATACAGCAACATTTATTTTGTTCACTCTTTTGCCGGCGAGTTTCTTGTGTAAATTTCTAGCGAAAACCTGCAGGTCTGGTAATTCTGGCATAATCGGATCAAAATTTAAAGTATATTGACTGAGTATTCATGCAATGTGAATATTATACATCAACATTATCTCACCAAAGTTAAATATTCAACATTATAATTAAGGAACTATAAGTGTTATTATATATACCCTCGATATATTCTTTATAAAATTTATCTTTTTGAAAAAGTACTTGTATTTTCCACTGGATAAATAGCTGTTGCTAAAATCATTGACATTTAAAACTTTGATGACTTTTTTAATAGCTGTGATAGAGCGTTTATTGAAACGATCCTGCCAAAACGATACTTCTTCCAGTCATTTAAATTATTACCCTTAAAACCACAATCATGAAGAACCAAAATTCACCTCAAATCAATCTCAGAGAAAAAACGATTTCGTTCTCGCTTCACGATGATTCTTCTTCTCATGTTTCTTTTGAGGGCGCGTCACATGTATCTCTGGCAGGTAGTTTTAATAATTGGGCAAAAGATGTATTGCTGTTGGAACAGGATGAAAGTGGCGTCTGGAAAATTGAAATTCCAATGTTACCGGAAGGTAAATACCATTATAAATTTTTTGTGGATGATAAGATCTGGACAGAAGATTTTGATAATCAAAACCGCGAGCCTGATGGTTCAATTGGTTTCAATAGCATATTTACTATCTAATACTCATTTATTAACTGCTGCTTAATTTCTACAATATCTGATAACATTAATCAGCAGCTTGTAACTTATACTGCTTCAAAACAACAAATAACAACCGGTTATTTTTCTCAAGCAATAATTTCAAAGCCGGATACGTTAACCCTTACGTTATGGATACCCACACAACAGTAGAGACAGTGCAACCCGATTCAGATCTGCCAGATTATCTCTTTTACAAATTTGACTCCTTACAGCCAGGTAATGGTTTCATTATTCATGAAGACAATGATCCATATTCCATTTATTCAAAAATGCTGGAAGAGAAAGGTGATTCTTTATCATGGGAATACCTGACCGTTGGTCCAAAAAAGTGGTGTATCAAAATTTCTAAGAAAGACAACGATCATCTGAATGAAACCCTGGGAGAAATGGCTGTGGCAGATCACAGGAAGGCATTGATACTGAGAAAATATGGACTTGACTTTAGTTTCAAAGGTGATAAAACACTGAAGGAAGCCTGTGCCGAAATAGCTATCTCAACAAAAAATGTCGAAAGGGAACTATCAGTATCAGGTCAGCAATCGTTAATATATACAGTTAATTATAATAACCTGGAACTGGATTACCTGGCAGACTTTATCGTTACTAACCATCACCAGTATACTGGTAACATTCTGCAAAAAATTGCCGGAGCTTTCACTAAAAATTCAACCGTTATCTATAATGACCATTTTAACCTTCTGCCGCTTGTTGAAGTTTTCAATCAGCTGCATAGTACTATAAATGTTATTATGCAGGAAGAAGAACAGGTGCTGTTTCCATATATCCGGTTCCTGGTGCAGGTGACAAAAGGTAAGATCAATGCCATTACTTTACCGGCATATCCGATTGGAGAACATATCCGCAAAATTGAAAAGGCCCACCACAAAATAGGTGAACAAATAAAGTATATCAGTAATTTCACATGTGATTATACTATGCCGCATTTTGAGCATTCTTTTATCACCCGGATACTGGAATGGTTAAATGAATTTGCCAGCGATCTTTATCAGCATATTCATATTGAAAAAAATATTTTATTCCGTAAAGTATTGACGCTGGAAAAAGAATATTTTATAAATCTTCAGCCCGCTGATACAACTCATTGTAAAACCAATGCACCCAATGATCATTTATTATCATTGCTTTAAGACCCATAAATAATTATTTAAAATAATGAAAGGATGCACCTGTTGTCATGCAATTATCCTTGGTCGGCATGATCAGCCTTTTTTTGAAGGCCTGTAGTTATTATATATCAGGTATGATAATATTAGCCAGCTCGTTGCGAGACATAAGCCTGCAATCACATCTGTGGTATAATGCACATTCAAAATGATCCTGCTACAGCCTATGGTTAAGGAAATTAGCTGTATCGAGATTACTATCAGGTACTTGTTTAAAGAAGCTGCTTTATGTCTCACTAAAAAAAAAGCGGCCGTATTAAAAAATATCCAGGAAGAGAATGTGTGAGCGCTGGGAAAACTATAAGTGGTAAAATTATTTACAAGCGGAAGGTCGGGCCGATGACGGTGAAACAGTATTTTAATTCCTGAAAGTACTACCCAGCTTAGCGATGCACTGATGGCTATGTTTATTGCCTCGTAAAAATACTTTCTAACAAGCATCAAAGCAATCAGTGTTAAGTATGCAGGTAATAAAAACATGCTTGAGCCCAAAAATGTAATCAGTAACATTGTTTGAATCAATGCTGGTGAATTATGGATAGAGACAAATCTTATAATAGACTGATCAAACGCTTCCCGATGCTGGTGAACTACAAAGAAGGCAATAAATAAAAAAAGCAGCAGACATGCAGCAGCGATTACCAGGATAACATTTGCTGTTCGTAACTTAATAATAGCTTTTTCAATGTTAATTGGCGACGGCATACGATGTGACTAGGTTTGCCAGGTATTTTTTTTAATCACTGACCTTTGGAGAAGGAATAATAATCTGAAGCGCCGCAGGAATAAGGCTTGCCTTCACTACATTCACCTTGCCAAGATATTCACCATCTACCTGGAAGTGAGCTTTTCTTTTTGAGTGAATTTCTAAAAACCTGACCTGAAAAACCTGTGTTTTGCTTTCATCAAACGGGCTATGTGTCACCATCATTTTAAATAATTCAATCAGTGAAATTTTTTTAATTACTACTACTTCAAAAAGTTTATCATCAAGTTTACCTTCGGGGTTTATACAGGCGCCTGAACCATACTTTGTTGCGTTGGCGATAACGATCATAGCGGCACGGAAACGTAAGTCTTCTTCATCGATCCTGATAGTGACATCCATTTGGGGTTGTTGCCACAATACTTTCCATGCCGCTTTTATATATCCAAACATACCATGATGAGAGGCAGTCTCAAATTTTTTTATTACGAAGGCATTAAAGCCGATATCGCTGAGATGAATGCAATTTTTATCATTAATCCTTGTAATATGAATGGTTTTGAAAAAATCGCCCAGGATAATATCAAGCGCCTTATTTATCTCAGGCGGTATATTCAGCTCCTTGGCAAGTCCATTGGCAGATCCTGCAGGAATAATTCCCAAACTTATACCGGTATGAATTAAACATGATGAAGCAAGCTGTATAGTGCCGTCCCCACCTACGGCTATCACCCGGTCTGGCTTAAAATCCGCAATCTTATTTTTAATGGACGCTTCATCGACATGATCACCGAGTACAAACCATTCAGCGATATGACCTGTATTTTGAAGATATTCCTCAATCTCAGTTTTCCAGTCTGTATTACTATGGGTGCCTGATTGCGGATTGATAATAAAAAATAATTTTAAATGCTTTACCCGATTCATATATTATAAGTAAAAGTCTTTAAAACAACAAGCGGGGCATATAAGTAAATTGGAATATGTATAGCCATTGAGGCACTAAGAAAAAAAATGTAACCTCGGTTTCTTTGTACTTCCGTGACAAAAACGACAACTATAAAGGCACATCAGCATAGGAACAAATGCATTAGTAAATCCTGGTATCAATATTACTTGCCACCAACAATCTTGTAGACTTTACCATCGCCATAGGCGAGTATATACAAATTACTTTTACTATCCTCGCCAAAAGAAGATAACCCGCTAATCACCTGACTGATCTGTTCATTCCTGACAGCTTTTTTACCATCATAAGTCAAAGCCCATACTTTACCAGAAGTATAATCACCATAAATATATTTACCGGAAAGCTCAGGAAGATTTTTGTCGTGGCAAACAAAACCACCTGTGATTGAGTTTCCATCGGAGCCATGCTGGTATTCCCATACAGGCTCGATAAGCCCGGCTTTATTGCAATTGTCTGACTTATAACATTGGTCAGCTTCCATTATCTTCCAGCCGTAGTTGCCACCTTTTTCAATAATATCAACCTCCTCTATTTTATCCTGCCCTACATCACCTGCCCATAATTTTCCTGTGGTTTTGTCGAAGCTAAAGCGCCATGGGTTCCGCATTCCATAAGCGAAAATTTCTTCCCGGTTACCTTCTTTATTGTCCGCGAACGGATTGTCGGCAGGGATGCCATATTGCTGATCACCGGAAGTTTTGTTAACATCAATCCTTATAATCTTTCCCAGCAATTCTTTTTTATTCTGCGCCCTGTTACCAGGATCACCACCTGCTCCTCCATCACCGGCGGCGATATATAAATAGCCATCATTTCCGAAAGCCACTTTTCCACCATTATGATTTGGATATGGCTGACCATAACGTAACACAACCATCTCACTTGCAGGATCGGCAGCGTTGGGGTTAGATGCACTCACTTTATAACGGACTATCACTGTCTCTAACGGATTGCCCCTGGTATAATTGATATAGAAAAAACCATTTTTTTTGAAGTCCGGATGGAAGGCCATCCCCAGCAAACCTTTCTCACCACCATAGTTAACCTTGCCGGCGATATCCAAAAATACTTCCGCGGTTTTTGCATCCGCTTTATTAGAGAACACTTTGATCTTTCCTTTTTGCTCAAGCACAAAAATTCTGTCAGTATTATCATTCGGGCTAACCAATTCTACGGGGTTATCAAATTTAAGATTGGGGAAAGCATTGTCCACTGAATACTTACCTGCGCCGGAAGACGAATCTTTACCATGTAAGTTGATGTTAGACTGACCCGCATTAGACAAGTTACAACCGGTTATAACAGAGGTAAGACTCAGGAGATAGATAGAAATAATTTTTTTCATTAGTAGTTGTTGAGTAGTTGTTGAATCTGAAATGTTATACTAATATCAGGCCTATTGTTTACAAAAAAATACTAAAAGAATATAAAAATATATTTTACGGGCTAACATCAAATAACTTTGAGCCCATAATAACCATCAATGAACCAGTCTTGATGATAAAAGAAATCAACGTGAAGCATTTTACAACCAAAGAAATAAGGGAGACTTTTCTACAGTTTTTTATAAATAATGACCACAAGATAATCAAAGGGTCTTCCATCATTCCGAAAAATGATCCTACGCTTCTTTATATTAATAGCGGAATGGCGCCATTGAAAAAATATTTCCTGGGAGCTGAAGTCCCTTCTTATCCGCGTCTTACCAATGTGCAGCCTTGTATCCGGACAAATGATATCGAAGATGTTGGAGACAGGCACCACCTGACTTTTTTTGAAATGATGGGCAGCTGGTCGATCGGTGATTACTATAAAGAAAAAGCCATTGAACTGGCATACGATCTCCTGGTGAACCATTTTAAATTTCCACCCGAAAAATTATTTGCAACTATCTATCAGGGTAATGCACAACTTAATCTTGGTCCGGACGAAGAAGCCATCCGTTACTGGGAAAAAGCTGGTATGCCTTCAGATCATATCGTACCCAAAGGCGAAGATAATTTCTGGGGACCTACTGGTGATACGGGCCCATGCGGTCCCTGCACGGAAGTGTTTTTTGATACCGGCGATCAATTCGGCGATGCCTACCTGCCGGGCAGGCATTTTGACGATGTAAACCGTTACGTTGAAATCTGGAACGCGGGTGTTTTTATGGAATTGAATAAAGACAAGCCCGGGCATTTCTCGACTCTCCCGATGAAGAGCGTTGATACGGGAAGCGGCATTGAAAGAATGTACCTGGCGCTAAACGGGAGCAGTTCATTATATGATGTGGATACTATTAAACCGGTATTTAATAAAGTGCAGGCGCTGTTGAGATCGGATGAGATCAGCGACCGCGAAATAAGGATGGTAACCGATCACATGCGCACTACTACTATGCTATTGGGAGAAGGCGTTGTACCGGATAAAGATGGCCGGGGATATATACCGAGAAGACTGATCCGTAAGAGTATCGCATGCGCTATCCGGGCAGGGCAATCTCCCACCGACCTTACTGAGGCGGTGGAAGAAGTCATTAATCAGATGGGTGATTATTATCCTGATCTCTCCCAAAATCGTAAGAACATTATAGACATGCTTACCCGGGAGATCAATGATTTTACACCGGTGATACGTTCGGGCCTGCAGCTGCTGGATAATAAATTAGATAAGCTGTCAGGCGAAATTTTAAATGGTGAATTTGTTTTTGACCTTGTTACAACTCATGGACTTCCGTTAGAAGTAATTTCCGATTACGTTAATAAGAAAGGGATTAAGGTTGATAAAGAAAAATATTTTGAAGAATACAGAAATCATCAGCAAATTTCAAGAGCGGGAACTCAGGGCAAGGCGGTAGATTCAGAAGGAGTGACTCATATAAATTCAATGGAGCAACAGCTTATCCCTCTGCCAAAAACAGTGTTTACAGGTTACGATAAAACGGAAGACACCGGAACAGTAGTAGTATTGTTTGTAAATGAAACTATCGTAGAACGGGTTTCGGCAGGAGAGGAGTGTTCGGTTGTTTTTGACACCACTTGTTTTTATGCTGAATCGGGTGGACAGGTTGGCGATACAGGTAATGCCTTTAAACCCGGTGGATCATTACAAATAAAAGATACGCAAAAACGAAAGGGTTATTTTCTTCATAAGTGCCTGGTAGAAGAAGGCACTATTGAAGTTGGAGACAGGCTAGCCCTTTCGGTATGTGCAACCCGTCGTAGTAACATTACAAAAAATCATACTGCCACACACTTACTTCACGCGGCATTGCGTGAGGTATTAGGCCTTCATGTTGCACAGAAAGGATCACTTGTAAACAGTGATAAGTTAAGGTTTGATTTTTCATATAACAAGCCATTGTCCGATGCGGAACTTATAGAAGTGGAAAAAAAGATCAATCAATGGGTGTGGGACAACTATGCTGCTGATATCAGGGAGATGACTTACCAGTCTGCACTCGATACCGGGGCTATGGCGCTGTTTAATGAGAACTATGGTGACAAGGTGAGAGTAGTAAAGTTTGGCGATGTATCAGCCGAGCTTTGCGGTGGCATCCACGTTAAGGCTACCGGCGAAATTGGTATGCTGCTTATCAATAGTGATGCAAGTGTTGCTAAAGGTATCAGGCGAATAGAAGCTGTAACCGGGCCCGTTGCCTATCACCAGGTTACCCGGTCGCGCCAAATATTGAAGAGTGCTAATTCGTTGCTGGCATCCCGATCTGAAAATCTTGTTCAGCAGATTGAGAAGCTTCAAAAGAATATTCCGACGAAAGCAGTAAAGTCACCCGGCATTGTGCCCGAAGGTTTTAAATCTGAAAAATTACTGGAGACACCTGAAGGAGCAAATATATTTGTTGCACGCCTCGATCAGGATTCAGGTGCCGTGCAAAAAGTCGCTGAACAGAAAATGAATTCGTTACAAGCCGATGTCGTTTACCTGGCATCGGTAATAGATGGTACGATAAAAGCCCTAGTAACGGTGACCCCTAATTTCCGGGATATTTACAAAGCGGATGTGCTGCTGAAAGACTGGCTTGAACCATTTGGCGGAAAAGGCGGTGGTAAAGCAGCGCTTGCCAAAGGCGGTATCAGGGAAATTGACAAGATTGACGAACTGATAAAATCCGTGGATGATATGTACAATGTTTTTTAATTGACAGCTGGTAAGGCTTGTTAGAGCCATTCATTCAAGTGTTGTGATAATCAACGTAAGAGCCGCCAGCTATCAGTCATAGTATAATGCGGGGATATGTTTCATATAAAATAACTTTGCGGATCAGGTAAGTTCCCCTCCTTTTTTCAAGGAGGGGACGTTCGAAAACGATGCGATGCACGTTTTTGAACGGGGGTGGTACTCGCTGTGACCGGTTAAGCCGGTTGTGGAGAATGCGTCGCGTGCAAGTTGCCGACTAACCAAAAGCTGGTAATCACCCTCGTTGCGTCAGGTGCTTCGCATCCTTCCGCAACGTCCCCTCCTTGAAAAAAGGAGGAGACTCCTAAAAAATTATTCATCGACCAGAATAACTTTACGAATTACAATACATTCGTAATCAGCGGTAGAATTTCCAATTGTATAGGAGCTATCAGGAAGAAATATAATCCAGCATTGGTTTTCCTGATAGCTGACAGCTGATGGCAAATTTAAAGTTATTTAATTCTTGACATAACACTATCCTTTGATTCTATGTTCCCCCTGTTTCATTCCCTGCCAATACTTTAACCTGCTGGCTTTAACATGTATAAGGGTGATACCCGGCGTCTCAAGCCCCTTTGGAAACCATTGACCAAGCTGTTCCTGCCAGTGTTCCTGCATTAAAGACTTCCTTGTTATAAGCTTTGCTTTACCGGTAAGTGAGATATATAAATCATCCGGGCCATTAAATCCTAAAGTAACATGTGGAAACCCGCGGATATCTTTCACGGTGCGGGATTCTTCAAAAGTAAAAAAATACGAATTGCCATCGTATTGAACGTCACCATTGTTTGACATTGGCCTGCTGGAAAGATGTCCTCTCGTTGTTCGCGTAGTGAACATACAGATGTCCAACGATTTCATTTTTAAACTGATAGCTTTGAGTGAGATTCTCGCCATAATTTAATTTTTTGTAACTACAACAAAGGGCTGATTTTGTTGTATCGGCTTTTCAAGTTTGGATTTTATTTTGAATGATAAAAAGATAGAAGGTATGGGGTATTCAGGTGTGAGTATTCGGATTGGGGCGCCACTATTACCAGGTTAATAATTTTTGAAATCTGTAATTTATTTTTTTCCAGGATCAAATCTTAAGTTACAGAGAAGGTTTTTATAACCACGGAGGCAGGGAGACAGGGAGGAATATAAGGCCAATCTTCTCTGTGCCACCCTGCCTCCGTCGTTCAACTGCCTCAGACCTCATTACCACATCACCCCATTCCTCACACCTCTATCTTCAGCCTTGCTTCCTGGCGGGTAATTTCAAACAAATCGCCATGAGGAAAGATCGTTATTTGTCCATATTCCTTCAGCAACATCTTGTATGCGTCAGCAACAGGGCGGGGATTCCGGTCAAGATCGAACAGTCCACAAGCGTTCACGATACCTCTTTTCTCCGCCAGCCCGCAGTCCCAATCCACCTGGTCGGTTAAACTATACCAGGTAAACCCCAGTACAGGCACCCCTTCAGCACGCATCTTCAGTATATTGATCCATTGTTTCCACAACCAGGTTGGAGCCTGCTCCGGATCAAAAGTATTTGTCTCGGTATGCATCACAGGCTTTTTATAGCGTTTGTAATATGCATGTGTAATCTGGTACCAGCCCATCACATCTTCTGCGGTACAAATGCTGCCATCGGGCTTCATTATCCTTTCGTTACGTCCGTAATAATCGTTGCCCATAACCTGGTAACCAGGTGGTTCCCCTGCCATAAACCAATCGTATTCTTCGCGGGTAAGGCCGTTATCCATCATATATATGCATACATCGGCGTCAGGCGGACAAGCATACAGAAGATCAAAAGAAATAAGTCGTTGTTTATTGGCTAGCCTGACCTCATTCGAAGGAATCGCTCTTGCTTCATGCATGTATTCCGCACTTTCACTTTGTACAATGATAGCGTCAGGGCGGCAGGAGGCGATGCTTTGAGTAGCGAGGATACTTGCTGCGACAAGATGTTTAATAGCAGTTACAAATCCCTTATCCGACTTAAGCTGTTCATTCCATATCCCATCTTTGGCGCTCATTTTAGCAGTGACATAAATTTCATTTATAGGCGTATAGTAACGTACCCATGGATAACGGGTTGCCACTGCTTTGGCATAATCAGCAAAGTGAATCGGGATCTCAGGATTTTGAAAATTTTCCAGCCAGTTGGGGACACCGAAATGTAATAGATCGAGTATGGGAGTGATACCCATTTTGTTTATCTCACCCATCACCTCATCGGCGAAACTCCAATCGTATTTACCCGGAGCAAGATGGATTTTATAGTATGGCAAACCATAACGCAGCACTTTCAAACCTAAATCCTTTACCAGTTCGAGATCACGGCGCCAGTATTTATAATGGAAACATTCTTCGAGTTGATCACGACGTATTGCGCCGTTTTGAATGGTAGGATAAGAACATTCGATGCCCGTTGCAAAAAGAAAATTCCGCGCTGACCCGTCGGGCAATCCACTGCCTGATGAACCTGCGGCGCCTCCATGCTGATCACCTGTATAGTTGCCATCGCCATGGGTTCTTTTGACGATATCGAGAAAGCTTTTATTTGCCATGAAGTTTATTAAATATTGCTTTGTTAATTGATATGACCGTTACAAAAAATTCATCTCTGTAACATCGTTGACACAGATGAGCGTTCAGGTAGCCGCTAAAAAATTATCGGCTATATACAACGACAGCGCCATTATAGTCAGTGCCGGGTTTACACTAAGGGCGCTCGGAAAAATTGAGTTATCAGCTATATACAGGTTAGGGATGTCAAAACTTTTACCCACTTTGTTTACGACAGCCTTGCGTGGATCGTTACCCATCCGGCAGGTACCGATAATATGTGCGTTGCGATCGAACGACCAAATGTCACTCCCGCCGGCTTTTTCCCAGATGGTTTTCATAATCTTATCAGCATGCGCCGTTAAGCGTTGTTCATTTTCACCCTGGGAAAAATAAATGATCGGCTTCGGCAGGCCTCTGTCATCCGGTTCATCGGAAAGCCCGAGATAGTTGCCGGGATAAGGCAGGCATTCTCCCAAAATATTTATACCGGCGGTATGGTTATAACCGCGCATACATTGAGTGAGCGCCTCACCCCATAATCCACGACCACGTGCCACCTGCGATGCATAAGTCACAGGCATAACTCCTATAGACTGCAATAAATAGCCGCCGGCAAAATCTACCTCTCCAGGCCTGTGATAATCTTCCGAGATCAGGGCTCCGGGGATGCCTTTGTAGGGACGAACCTCCTGTTCAAACTGTCCCCATACCTGCATGCCTGTATGCGCCATAAAATTTTTGCCGACTTCACCACTCGAATTAGCAAGCCCGTTGATAAGCAGCAGGCGGGGTGATTCAATAGCTCCGGCACATAAGAAAACAAATCTGCATTTTTGCCTTTGCCCTGATCCATTTTTTATATAAACTACCGAGGTAAGCTTACCTGATGGATCGTTTTCGAAATGAGTCACAAAGCATTCAGGTCTTATCTCCGCGCCATAATGTATAGCAAGTGGTATGTATGTTACATCCATACTTGCTTTAGCGCCTGTTGTACATCCTGCCTGGCAATAGCCACGGTTGGTGCATGCCGCCCGCCAGCCAATGCCTTCCTTGTAATAAGGTGCTGACAATGCAGCATTCGGCGCAGGAGAAGTTTTTATATCCAGGGCTTTACATCCGCGCTGCATAAGTTGTGCCGCCGCATTTAAAGGAAGTGGTGGCAGTGGATACGACGATTGGCGCGGACTTCCCCAGGGATAGTGCTCAGGACCGGAGACACCTAGAAAATTTTCCAACTCATCAAAATAATATTCCAACTCACGGTAACCAATAGGCCAGTTCACACCAACACTGAACTCGTCGTAAAGATTAAAGTCATCAGCCTGCGGACGGGGAGTATAAGCAGTAAAGTGTAACGTGGAACCCCCAACGCCGGTACCAGAATTGTTGTTTCCAAAAGCCAGCGGATCGCTGCCGGCGCTCAGGCGCTCATCGTTCCAGAATAATTTTGACTGGCTCACTTCATCGGTAGCAAAATCGATGGACGGGTTCCAGTGTTGCCCGGCTTCCAGCGCAATTACTTTTAAACCGGCCCGGGCAAGTCTTGACAAAAGCGGCGCTCCGCCGGCACCCGTGCCGATTACAACCGCATCAACTTCGTCGTCGTTGGAATATAATTTCATACCGTTGATACCAGGGAGTTTGAAGGCAGTATTTTCATTACTTACAGTATCGGTAATCATTGAGCCTAATTTATAATTTTTGGTTCGTAAGCTTCCATTTGATCAAGCCCAATCTTTTCCCAACCTTTGTTGTCAGCAAATGAAACATCGCCAATTTCTTCTTTAACCGAGGGATGACTGTAATAAAGCTCCGCAACTTTTGCCAGCAGTTCTTCAAAGAACAATTTCACCGG
>Ga0123336_10001529_pt1 | contig 21229 bp, 17 predicted proteins | sample SSSSmetaG_FD_96466 | JGI IMG/M metagenome (GOLD analysis project Ga0123336, IMG submission 96466) | Glacier valley bacterial and archeal communities from Borup Fiord, Nunavut, Canada, to study Microbial Dark Matter (Phase II) - ​SSSS metaG | ecosystem: Environmental > Aquatic > Freshwater > Ice... | reverse complement strand
GCACGATATTCCCGTGGAATTGAGCAAGATCATGTCGCGCAAAAGTCCCGATGTGGTTCTATTGCCAAACGACATTCTGTACATCCCAGACAACGCCACCAAACGCATGACAACCGGCGTTATCGAAAAGGCTCTGGGCTTCAGCAGCGCCACGGCATCTGGCCTTTTGGTGTGGAGACGTTAAATGACGAACAAACCGATTCCCGCGGACACGTCCGTGCAAAATAGCCTGGCGATTCTGGCCGAGATGTATGGAAGCGGCAACAATCGCGATCAAAACACGGAAGACAGTTCGGTCCCGCTCAGCCACTATTTGTGGATCGTCCGGCGCAATCGCTGGCGCATTCTGGCCTTCGTCGCTGCCAGCGTTCTGGCCACGTTTGTTGTTTCCAAGCGCCTGACGCCCATGTTTGAAGCCACCACCGTGATCGATGTCGATCGCCAGAGCCCTTCGGCGCTGATTGGGCAAGATGCCACGCGTGCCGCCGCCAACGATTCAGACCAGTTTCTTGCCACGCAAATGCGGCTGCTTACCTCCGATGCCGTGCTGCGGCCGGTTGCTGAAAAGTACAAGCTACTGGAACTGGAGCAACAGTTCAAGGCTCGTTCGGAAGAGGGACGCCGCACAGCCGGTAACGCGCCAATTCTGTTGAAGCAGATTAAGATCTCGCGACCGCCGAACACATACCTGCTACTGGTCAATTACCGTTCACCAGACCCGCAACTGTCCGCCGATGTGACTAACGCGGTGGCGCAAAGCTTCCTTCGGCACACCTATGAAATTCGCTATAACTCCTCAGCCAGCGTTTCGGTGTACATGGAGAAGCAACTCGAAGAGTTGAAAGCCAAGATGGAACGGTCCGGCGCCGCGCTGGCCGCGTTCGAGCGCGAACTGAACGTGATCAACCCGGATGAGAAGACCAGCATTCTGTCTTCCCGTCTTCTGCAGCTCAATACGGATTTCACCAACGCACAGGGCGAGCGCATGAAGAAGCAGGCCGCGTATGAATCTGTGAAAAGCGGCAGCATGGAAGCTGGACAGGTTTCATTGCAAGGCGAAGCCTTGCGGCGCTTGTCTGAAAAGCTGAGCGACGCCGAAGAGAAGTATGCCGAGGTGGCGAGCCGTTTCGCGGCCAACCATCCGGAGAACCGAAAAAGCGCCGCACAGATTGCGGAGATCAAGCAGAGTATCACCGCCATGCGCGAAAAGATCACGCAACGCGCGCAAGTGGAATATTCCGAAGCTCTCAATCGCGAAGCGTTAGGGGAGCGCGCGGTACATCAGGCAAAAGCAGAGTTCGATCGTCTGAACGCGCGCAGCTTTGAATACCAGACCGCGAAGCGCGAAGCCGAAGCCGATAAGAAGCTTTACGAAGAGCTGGTGCGCAAGATCAAGGAAGCCACCATCAACACCAGCTTCCAGAACAGCGCCATCCGCATCGCAGACTTGGCGCGACCGGCCTATAAAGCAATCTTTCCCAACATCCCTCTGAACCTGGGTGTCGCGTTTATTTGCGCTCTGCTGTTGGCCGTCGCCGCTGCCATCACCGCCGACGTTCTGGACAACACCGTGCGCGATCCAGAACAGATTTCACGCGGCATGAATACCGTGGTGCTAGGCAGCTTGCCCAGCGTCCGCAACTGGCGCAATCAGATCACCGGCGGTTCCGGCTCTAGCGGCCTTGTGCCTGCCCAAGCTGCCGCCAACCAACGCCACTCTGAATTTCAGGAAGCCGTACGCACACTGCGCAACTCCATCCTGCTGGCCGATTTCGATCGCAACCTGCGCTCCATCCTGGTGACCAGTTCGAACGCAAGTGAGGGTAAATCGACAGGCGCTTCGCATCTGGCCATCGCACACGCCGAACAACACAAACGTACCCTGCTGATTGATGGAGATCTGCGGCGCCCCAGCCTTCACAAGCGCTTCGGCATCTCTGGCCAACACGGCCTGGTGGACGTATTGGAAGGAAAGAGCGATTGGAAGGACCTTCTCCAAAAAGTGGAAGGCTACCCGGACCTGGATCTGCTCACCGCCGGACTTCCGTCCACCTGCGCGCCTGAACTGATGGGCCGCGGCATTGGCCGGGTGATTGAAGAAGCCACCATCGAATACGACCTGGTAATTCTGGACGGCCCGCCTGCCATCGGCTTTGCCGAACCGCTCACCATGGCCGCCGCGGTGGATGGCGTAATTGTTGTGGCGCGTGCCGGCCAAACGCAGCAAAAGGCTGTTGCTTCGCTGCTGGCCACGCTGCAGCGGCTGCGCGTCAACGTCATCGGTGTGGTGTTGAACCAGGTGAATCGCGATGTGACCAACAGCTATTACTACCAAGCCAATTACGGCGGTTATTACACCAAGCCGCAAAGGGCGGAGAGCTGATGTTGGCGCCCGCGTTAAGGCCGAGACAACTCGCCTGGCGCGCGTTGTCACTGGTGCCCCATGGCTTGCGGGAAAGCGGCCCCTATCGAACCTGGCGCGCTTTCCTGAACGCCGGCGCACATTGGAGCCCGGAACAGATTGAGCTCTGGCAGGTGGAGCAGCTTCGCAAAACGGTCCGCTTCGCCATGGACAACACAGAAGGGTACCGCGAACTTTACACCAAAGCCGGCGTTCAAGTGGAAGACATCAGGTCCACCGCCGATATCCGCCACCTACCCTTTACAACGAAGCAGATGCTGCAGCAGGAACTGGAAGCGTACAGCGTACAGAGGGCTGGCCGTAGGTATTGCACCACCGGCGGCACTACCGGAACTCCCGTGGGCTTTTATCAAGTGAAGGGCATGCTCTCTGTGGAGCGCGCCTTCGTTCACGACGCCTGGAGCGGCTTCGGCTGGACACCCGGCGCGCGCATGGCCGTGTTGCGTGGCGGCTTTATCGGCACACGCGAAAGGCCCTGGCAGTGGGATCCATACCGCGGCGAACTGCAATTGTCTTCTTACTATCTGACGAAGGAGACGCTCCCAACTTACGCCGACGCGGTGTCTCTTTACGGCACCACAATCTTGCAGGCTTTTCCTTCCGCCCTGCACATCTTTGCGGACCTGATACAGGAGACCGGCCTGGCTTCCCGGTTTCCATTTCGGTCACTATTTCTTGCCTCTGAAAATTTCTATGACTGGCAGATTAAGAAGACGGCCGAAGTGTTCCCCGACGCCACGCTCTTTGATTTCTACGGCCAGAGCGAACGCGTGATCTTTGCCGCCTGGTGCCCGCAATCGCGCCAGTATCACGTGAACCCTTACTATGGCGTGACCGAACTGGTGGAAGGGGAATTGGTGGGTACCAGCTTCCACAATTTCGGCACTCCTTTCATTCGCTACCGCACCATGGATCGCGCGGAACTTGGCGATACTCACTGTTCCGCCTGCGGGCGCAACTGGCAGTTGTTACCCCGTCTGCTGGGGCGTCAACATGAACAATTGGTCACGGGAACGGGACGCTATATTTCCATGTCCGCCATGAACATGCATGACCGCATCTTCGATCGCCTGATCCAGTTTCAATTCATGCAGGAGCGGGCCGGTGCAGTAAGTTTTCGCTACGTGCCACGCGCGCCGCTTACGCCCGATCAGGAAAACCATGTGCGCCGCGGCCTGATGGCCAAGCTGGGCTCGGGCGTTCTGTTGACCATGCAACCGGTTTCTGAGATTCCCCGCACCAGAGCCGGTAAGACTCGTCTGCTGGACCAGCGCCTGCCGGTTCGTTATGGAGAATGCGAGGCCGCCGATGCGCTGTAACGTTGCAGTGGGGCGCACCGAACCCGTGTACTGCGGTGAAGCGCCTTTCCACCCAAATCAGCACTTCCCCGAACTGCTTTTCACGGAAACTTCTTCTTCGCCGAACGCGCCCTACGCACTGCTACGGAACCTGCTGCGGGAACTTGGCCTGGATCGGGAACGCTTCGGTAGCGCCGAATGGAACCCGCTGGGAGCAACCATTGCGCCCGGACAAACAGTAGTGATCAAGCCGAACTTTGTCCTGCACAGGAATGAATCGGGCGGCGACCCTTTTGCTGTGATGACTCACCCATCCATACTGCGCGCTCTGGTGGATTACACGTTTCTTGCGCTTGCGGGGCGAGGCCGCATCATCGTCGCCGATGCGCCCACCATGGCCTGCGATTGGGATGCGCTGATGGCGCTGCAACGGCTGGATACAATCCAACAGTTTTATCGCGACCGGTTCGGCTTTGAAATTGAAGTTTACGATCTGCGCCCGTTCGCGCTAATCGATGCCGATCAACCGGCACTATCGGCCAACCGCAAGCCTTTGCCCGGCGACCCTTTGGGGTCTGTCACCGTCGATCTCGGCTCTGCAAGTCTTCTGGCCGATCTCGAAAGCGGCCGCTTCTACGGCGCCGACTACGACCGCACCGCCACCATTGAGCAACACCATGGCAATGTCCATCGCTACCGTGTTTCGAAGACCATTTTGGGCGCGGATGTTGTCATTTCTGTACCGAAGATGAAGACCCACAAGAAGGTTGGCGTGACGTTGAATGCTAAGGGTCTGGTGGGCATCAATACGGATAAAAACTGCCTAGTGCACTACCGCGTGGGCACACCCGCGCAAGGCGGCGATCAGCTTCCCGATACCACCGGCACTGCCGATCGCGCTGTCATTCGCGTGCAGCGCTGGTGCTATGACCACCTGCTGGCGGGAGCAAATCCACTCACCGATTCCCTCTATCGCGGTCTGTTGGCAGCGTACCGGCTCTGCATTAAACCGTTTTGCTCCCTCGACCGAAAAACCGCCGCACAGGATTCCGGCAATTGGCATGGCAACGATTCCGCCTGGCGCATGACTGCCGACCTGCTGCGCATTCTGCTCTTTGCCGACAGCCGCGGCCGGATGTTGAACACGCGCCAACGAAGGCTCTTCTGTGTGGTCGACGGCATCGTCGGCGGTGACCGTGAAGGCCCGCTCGCGCCTACCGCGTGTCTTGCCGGCTTGCTCACCGCGGGTGCCGACCCCATGAGTGTGGATCTGGTGACCACTCGCATGATGGGCCTCGATCCCGTGCGCATCAAACAGTTTTCGCCCGCCTTCGATCCACAGTCGCCGCTGTATCGAAATGAAGCGGAGATAACGGTTCGGGCGGACAATCGCGAGTGGTCGGCCGCAGAACCAGTTTGGCCTATCGCGCCCTGCGCCTTTGTGCCACATTCCGGCTGGATCGGCCACATTGAAGCTCTTCCCGCCCTCAAAGCAGAGATCAACGCCGAGGCGACCGAAGCGGCATGAAGAGCATGTTCCAGGTGCTGGGTTTCGACCTTGTAGGCAAAGCCATGTTGGCGGTAGTGGGTGGGCTTCTGATTCGCTTTATGAGCCAAGCCGACTACGCCTCATACTCGGTTGCCTACGCTCTGGTGCTTGTGTTCGTGCAGATCTGCTCCGGCTGCCTGAGCCGCGTCTATGTAGTTGGCTTTGAACGCTTCAAATTGCAAAACGATCCCGGCATTCTGGCCCGTCTTCAATTTGCTCTCCTGCTTGTCGGCATTCCGGTACTGGCGTTCCTGCTCGGTTTTCAGAAACCGCTGGCGTGGCTTTGTGCCGCGGCCATGGCGCTTGGCTGCGCCACTGAGTTGACCAAGAGCCGCTTCCAGCAACAGATGCGTTTCTGGAAATTTTCATCGGTGGAATTTGCGCGCGCCGCCGCGGTATGCCTCGGTGTCGGCGGGTTGGTCTGGTTCAGCGGCTTTCATCCCACCGCAGTGGGCGTGCTGACCATTCAACTAGTCTCATTCGCCATCATCTTCGCGCTGCATGGCATGCCGCGCTTGAGCCTGTTGAGTTCCACCGCGTGGACCGCCACCGCTACTTTTGCCCGGAAACTTTTGAGCAGTTCTTACCGCTATCTATTTGTGTATTTCCTGATTCTGGCGCTGCTGAACCAGATCGATCTTCTGGTGCTGCGGTACGCCGGCTCTGAACATCAGCTTGCCACTTACGCCGCCGCGTACCGCTATTACAACGTATTGCTGCTGGCTCTTACCGCCGCCAATGCAGTGCTGCTTCCCGCCTCGCAACGAGCGAATACATGGGAACAGACAGTCGCGCTTCGCCGTCAGCATCGCGCCGCACTGTTGCTCTTCATTCCGGTTGTAGCCATTGCAATTTTCGCGGCAGGGTTCGTCATGCCAGCCGTCGATGGCGGACGTTATCCAGAGAGTCCCGCTGTGTTTCGCGTACTAGCTGTTTCTTCACTGCTGTCTTTCGCCATGAGCCCCGCGCTGAACATCGTGTTCCGCTATGAAGATTTCCGCTTCCTCACTGGCGCGGCTGCCGCGGCTTGCGTCATCGGCCCCTTACTCAACGTGTTTCTCATCCCCCGGTTTGGTGCCATGGGCACAGCCTGGAGCCTACTCATCTCTATGACCGCACTGAACGGCGCCGGTTTCTGGCGCGCATCCCGATACCGCATGACAACTCCCCTGGCGGTGGCCGCATGAAGCCGGCTTTCCTGAGACGCGGTACGCGCTATGCATGCAGAACCCTTCGGAATACCGTTCGTTTCGCGCGCGATACTTCGTTCGGTACCTGCTCCAAGCCGGAGCCGGGTGAAGTGATTCGCCTGATCAATCGAATTGAGCGTGCCGCGCTGCTGCCGCACAAGGAAGCGCTGCTCGCGCTTGCCGATTTGACCCTACAGCACCGCTTCGACCTGCTGGGTTCCGGGTGGACAGAACTCCCCGTGCCCAAGCCCGCCGTCCTGAATCGGGCGAATCGCCAAAACTCCCGCGCACTGCAAAGCCAGATCGATCCCGAATACCGCGCGTTTGATTGGCATTGCGATTTTAAGAGCGGTTACCGTTGGAACCAGCGCACCTGGCACCGGCATGTACGGTTCGGCAATGACCCGGGCGTAGACGTGAAGGTCCCCTGGGAACTGGCGCGCATGCAACACCTGCCACGCTTGGCGCTTGCGTACGGTTTGAATCCGGATGCGCGCTATACGGCAGAATTTCGAAACGAAGTCCTCGATTTTGGCGCTCACAATCCACCGCGCTTCGGCGTGAACTGGTATTGCGCCATGGATGTTGCCATCCGTCTTACCAATTGGCTGGTGGCCTACGACCTTTTCCGAAGCTTCGGCGCAGAGTTCGATTCGCAATTTCGCGCCACATTGACGCGAATGGTTCTGGAGCATTCCCGCTACGTACGGGCCAATCTGGAACGCAATGGCAAGGTCCGCAACAACCACTATCTGGCGGGAATCGCCGGGCTGGTGTTTGCCTGCCGCTATTTGCCGTGTACTCTCGAAACCCAAAATTGGCTTCGTTTCGCCACCGGAGAACTCATTCGGGAAGTGCGCCACCAGTTTCACCCCGATGGCAGCAATTTCGAAGGGTCCACCAGCTATCACAGACTCTCTGGGGAAATGGTGATCTTCGCCACCGCCGTGCTCACAGGCTTGCCGCAGCCGCCGGAGTTGCCCGCATGGTACCTAGAACGCCTGGCCAGGATGGCCGATTTCACACGCGCGCTGCAGACGCCCACCGGTGCGGTTCCTCAAATCGGTGATAACGATAGTGGCCGTTTCCTGCACCTGACACCCATGTACCGCAAGTTGCCGGTAGCGGAAGCACGGGCCCGCTACGTCCACCTGCGCCGCTACGATGCGCGTTCCTGCCCCGACTACTGGGATTTTGACGACCAGAATCATTCGCATCTGCTACAGGCCGCCGACGGCCTTCTGAATCCGGCCGCATCGCCAACCCTGGAAGGATTGGTCGTTCGCGGTCTGGCTCGCGGAGCGTCCTTAGCTACGCCGCGCACGGAACGTGTCGAGCGCCGGCCTGCGCTGGAAATACATGCCGAGCCTGAGGGCCATGCGGTCGATGTCTGCGGCTTGGAAATCGGATCGTCGCCGGTGACCCATCAGGCGTTTCCCGATTTTGGTGTGTACCTGTTCTCAAACTCCCAATTCTTTCTCGCGATTCGGTGCGGCGGCACTAGAGGAACGCATGCGCACGATGACCATCTGTCCATCGAGCTGCATTATCGCGGAGAGGTACTGTTTCGCGATCCCGGCACGCTGTCGTATACTCCGCACCCTTCCCTGCGGCGGCTGTATCGTTCGCTGGCCGCTCACAGTGTTCCTTATCCATTGGAAGAAGGTCCGAAAACGCCGGTGTTTCAGGCTATAGAGGCGGGCCGCTCCGAATGCGTTTTCTATGAGCCCAACTATTTTCTCGGCCTGGGGCACTATGGCGCGAACCGGCAGGCGTATCGCGAAGTGCGCATTGAAAACGGAACGCTTCGGATTCGCGATTTCCTGAATACAGGTACCGGGGCCGATATCACTGAGCTGCTGCCTTACTCGCCGGGCTACGGAAAACTTTCGAATGAATGGGTACGCGCCGGCCGCACGCAAAACGAGGAACTTTCGCAGTGCGTCTGCTGATTGTCACCTGGCTCTATGAACCGCATTCCACGCCACGCGCCATTCGTTGGAAAACGATTGCGCGCGAGTTGGTTGCAATGGGCTGCCAAGTGGACGTGGTTACATCTCGCGCGGCTGGTGAGCCGACTTTTGAAGAGCTGGGCGGCGTTCGTGTTCACCGCTGCGGTGGATCCGCTGGAATGCAACTGGCCGTCTTTGCCAAGGGCGCGCGGGCCGGTAGGCCACTGAATCGGCTGCTTCAGCGTCTCCATAAGGCAACCTGGAAAAAGTTGTATTGGCCCGATAAGGCTTGCTTGTGGATGTTTCCTGCTATCCGTACCGCCCGGCGCCTGCTGAACCTGAACCGGTACGACGGGCTGATTACGGTTTCACTTCCCTTTACCGCGCATGTGGTGGGCCACCGCCTGAAGCAATTGCACCCGAACCTTGCCTGGCTGGTGGACGTGGGCGATCCGTTTTCCTGCCAAGACGCCTCCGCGCCGAACAACGTTAAACTCCACGGCCGCCGAAATTTAATCTGGGAGAGAAAAGTATTTCAACGGGCCGATCGCGTAGCGGTGACCAACGAAGCCATGTCGCGGGTGTACGGAGAACTATTCCCGGCCAGCGCGACCAAACTGGAAGTGATTCCTCCGGTAGTAGGCGCGGATGTTCCGAAACATTGTCCCCCGCCCACTCGCCACGCAAAAAAGCGCCTGCTCTTCCTGGGCACGCTCTATAAGAATATTCGCAACCCCGGTTATCTGCTGACCGCTTTCGACATGCTGCGGCAAGCGCCTCCTGAAAGTTATGAATTGCATCTGGCCGGCGATTTAAACGATTGCGCTGAGCTGGTGGCCACCTTTCAGGCCCGTTTGGGAGACAGTCTAATAGTCCACAACAACCAGTCGCGCCAAGAAGCGATGAGTATGCTCGCTGAGGCTGATTTCGTGGTGAACATCGGCAACACTACGCCCTTTCAGTTGCCCAGCAAATTAGTGGAATACGTCTCCATGGGCAAACACATCATCAACCTTGCCAATTGCGATGAAGATAGCTCTACGCTGTTCCTCCAACCTTATGGCGCGGCTCTCAACATCCGCCAAACGGCTCAGCCCACTTCGCTCGATGTCGCACGCTTGCGAACGTTTCTCGAATCCGCATCGGAGTTACTCCCAGCACGCATAGAAACCTGGCTTCAGCAGTTCAGCGCCCGCTCTGTAGCAGCTTCCTATCTGGCGGCGCTTAAACTGACTCCTAATTTGCGGCGGGCCGCCTAAGTGAAACTTTCCCTTTCCTTTGAGCGGTGGCTGGTCGTGCTCCTGAGCTTGAGCGGTATCTTACTCTTCAAGCCGCCCGTTTACGACATTTTGCTTTCCGTCACCATGTTGTACTGGTTCGTCGTCAAAGGTCCAGGCATTCGCAATTGGATGCTGGCGCCTTTCGTTTGCCTCACCGTCTACGTCGGATTTTATTGGCTTTCCATTACCAGTTCGCCCAACGTGGGAGGGTCGCTCTGGTACGCCAGCCTCACCACATTTTGCGCGTTCATGTGGTTGTTTTTTACGAATGTCTTGGCGCGCTATGGCATGCCCGCGCTTCACGCCATCATGCGCGGCTATGCGGTCACGTCGGTGATCGGCGTCGTTTTCGGATTCGTGGTGTATGTGACCCAGTTCCCAGGGCGCGAGCGCTTCCTCTATAACGATCGGCCGAAGGGTCTGTTCGTAGACGCGAATGTATTTGGGCCCTCGCTGGTTGTTGTTCTGCTCTATTGTTTCTGCCGCATCATCACGGGAACGAAGCGACGCTGGCTGTGGACCACGGTGGCCGTCCTGATGAGCGCCGGTGTGTTCATGAGCTTTTCCCGGGGCGCGTGGATCAACGCCGCCACCAGCGTTTCCCTCTTCCTGCTCTTGTTGATTCTGAGCACCCGGTCCGCGCCATACCTTTTTCAGCGGCTGGCTGTTCTCACCATCGGCATCACTCTGTGCGTGGGCTGCCTGTACTTCGCGTTCAGCGGCAAGAATGAATTTGCCGATGTAGCCCGTAGCCGCTCCCGATTGCAGAACTACGATCAGGAACGTTTCGCAAGCCATGACAACGCGGTCGCAGTAGTTAGCGATCACCCCTGGCTGGGGATCGGGCCGGCGCAATATGTGGAAACGTTTCACATTGCCACGCACAGCTTGCCGCTGCACATCCTGGCTGAGAATGGCATACCGGCCGCGCTTGGGCTGGGGCTGTTTCTGGTGCTGACCATGGTGCGTTCCGCCATCGGAATCCGCCGGTCGGGTACGGAAGAGGGTCGTGTATACTTTTGCGCTCTGACGGCTTTGTTGGTGGCTTCCATGGTCAATAGCGCGGTCATCGACACACTGCACTGGCGGCACCTCTGGCTGCTCTGCGCATTGGCCTGGATGCCGGTTCAACCGAAGGCTGCTCTGGCACGAAACCGAATCCTCCAACACTTGGCCACGCTCATTGCCATGCAGGGCACCAGGCCCGCGCTGATCCAGGAGCCCTCCCGATGAATCGCCTCTGCGTCCTGATTCCCGTGTTCAACAATCAAGCCGGGCTGCAACGAACATTGGCCAGCTTGGATCGCGCCTTGGGTGACTTTGACGTTCTGGTGGTGGACGACGGGAGCACTGTTCCAATTTTCACGCCCGCTATTTCGGCCTCGAATCGCCGCGTCATGCTCCATCGCTTGCCTAAGAACCGCGGCATCACCTGCGCGCTGAACGAAGGTTTGCGTCTGGCCTCAAAGTCTGGATACACCTATATCGGTCGCGTAGATTCAAGTGACACCGTTGCCCCCACGCGTTTCCCGCGGCAAACAACCTATCTGGATAGAAATGAGCGTTGCGGCATTGTGGGTTCGTTTATTCAATTCGTAGATATGACTGGCGCGGAGCTTTTCGTTTACCGCGCGCCCGCTTCGCATACGGGGATCAAGCGAAGAATGCGTTCCGAAAATTGCCTGATCCATTCCGGCGTAACGATGCGCGCCTCCACGCTGGCGAGTGTGGGCGGCTATCGGGAAGCCTGCCTGACCAGCGAAGACTACGATCTATTTCTACGCATGCTACGGAAGGGCGAAGCGGCGGTGCTGCCCGTAGCCCTGACTACATGCGAGTACAACCTGACTGGCATCTCGGTGGCACGCCGCAGGAAACAACAACGCGAACGCTTAAGCCTGCAAATGCGTTATTTCGCTCCTGCGGATTGGGTCGCTTACTACGGAATTGTCCGCACGTTTCTGGCGATGGCGATTCCGCATGGCCCGGTGCTCCGCTTCAAGCGAATGTTCTTTGCCAACGCTTCCAGCAGGCACGCGGCATGAAAATCCTGGTCTTCACGGAAGCCTCGTCAGCGGGCGTAGGACGGCATGTGATCGACCTGGTGGAAGCTCTGGTGTCGCACAATCACGAATGCCACCTTCTCTACGGCACGAAACGCATGGACCGGCGGTTTTCCTCGCGTGCCGAACGTCTACCGCATACCTGCGCCATCAAAGTGTTTAAGAATCCGCGCTGCTCCGATCTAAGCGCCCTGCTGCACTTGCGCCGCTACATTCGCCTGCACGGCCCTTTCGATATTCTCCACGCGCACAGCACCAAAGCGGGCCTGCTGCTGCGGTTGGCCGCAAGCGGCTTCAAGGCCGCGGTTGTTTATACGCCTCACGCGCCTCTCACCCTGAATCCGCGATTGTCTCCGCTCGCGCGCTTCGGGCTCGCACACTTTGAGCTGGCGCTCGCCCGTTTAACGGACCGTGTGATTGCAGTTTCGCGCGAAGAGGCGGAGCATTTGGCGCTCTGCGGCATTCCGCGCCGCAAGCTTTCCGTTGTGGCGAACGGAATTGAACCCGCGCTGGTGCAGGCATCACGCCGGCACTCCACCGGGCCTGTTCGTATCGGGTTCTTAGGCCGCCTGAGCTCCCAAAAGAATGTGAACATGCTGCTGGAGGCGTTCGCGGCCGCATTTCGCCGCGACGAAGCTGTCTCTCTTGCCATCGGCGGAACCGGCCCTGAAGCGAACGCATTGCTGGCCAAAGCGGAAACTCTCGGCATTTTAGACCGCGTTAACTGGTTAGGCGAATGTACTGCCGATGTGATGAGCACCTTCGACATCCTCGCCCTGCCGAGTTCATACGAAGGCATGCCCTATGTGTTGCTCGAAGCGCTCGCCAGTGGGCTGCCCATCGTGGCGACCGCGGTAGGCGGCGTGCGCTCCGTAATTCAAGACGAAGTAGAAGGGTTGGTCGTCCAGCCGGGAGACAGCGGGCAGTTCGGCGCGGCGCTTCGCAAGTTGGCTACAGACCCGAAGCTGAGGGAGGCATTTAGCCGCAACGCGATCGTCAGAGCCTCATCCTTCACGCTCAATCGCATGGTGGAGGAAACTTTCTGTGTATACCAGCAATCGGTACGTCCCTCGGAGCGATTACGGGTGCCGGTGAGAACTTCCCCCGTCGCCGCCGACTAACGCGGAAGAAGGTTCCGTGGCCACAAGCATTCTCAATCCGCTCACCCTTGAGGTGTTATCCGCCTCTATTCGCCGCGAGCGCGTCGCCCTGAATGAACAACCCTGGCTCATCATTCCCTTAATACTGGCCGTTTGCGACACGGCATCCGCACTTGTGGCCGCGTTATTCAGCTTGGCCATCCGCTTCCTGCTGGGCGGGCAAATGGAACTTCACCTCTACCTAAGCCTTTGGCCCCTGGCGTTATTTTTCCTGTGTTTCCATGCCGCGATGGGGCTTTACGCGGCCACCGCGCTGCACCCTGTCGAAGAATTGCGCCGCCTCACTATTTCCACCAGCACAGTCTTTCTGGTGCTTTGCGGAATGGTGTTTTTGTTTAGGGTACTGCCGGCTTATTCCAGAGCTTTCTTTCTGATTACGTGGCTCACAGCGCTTATTCTATTGCCGCTCAGCCGCAATCTTATCCGGTCGAAGTTGGCGACAAAGCAGTGGTGGGGTTTCCCCGCTTTCGTGATCGGGTCAGGACCTTCCGCCCAAGCCGTAATTGAAGCCTTCAACCGCCGCCCCGAATTGGGGATTAAGCCGGTTGCCGTTTTCGATACCGCGGCGCGCTCGGCGGAAGTTTCCGGCTTACCCGTCCTGGGCAGCCCTGATTTTGCCGGCCTGCTGGCGCGTAAGATGAAAATCCGATACGCCATTGTCGCCTCTCCGGAACTGACGAAAGTGGAACTGGGTAAACTGTTGGGCCGTTATTCCGAAGTATTCTCGCACCTGCTGATTGTGCCGGAGTTCCTGGATTTTTCGAGCCTCTGGGTGGACACTATCGAAATCGGCGGCGTGCTCGGCCTGGAAGTGCGACAGCGGCTGCTGCTGCGCAGTTCCCGCGTCGCGAAAGGCTTGATGGATGGCGCGCTTACCGGCTTTGGCGCTTTGTTTCTAGCGCCGCTGGTCGGCTTGATCGCGCTGGCAATCCGTATGACATCACAGGGCCCCGCATTTTATTCGCAACAGCGCGTCGGCAAGGACGGGATGCCGTTTCGCGCGTGGAAGTTTCGCACCATGGTGGTCGACGCGGACGAAGTTTTACGGCGCTGTTTGGAAGCCGACCCCGCGCTTCGGGCCGAGTGGGAGTTGAACTATAAATTGCATGACGACCCGCGCGTGACCGCCGTAGGAAGGTTCCTGCGCAAGACCAGCCTGGACGAATTGCCTCAGCTTTGGAACGTGTTGCGCGGCGAGATGAGCCTGGTGGGGCCACGCCCGATTGTGGACGCCGAGGTGGTCCGTTATGGCGACGGCATCTCTCTGCTGGGAAGAGTCAAACCGGGATTGTCCGGTCTGTGGCAGGTCTCCGGGCGCAGCAATACAACCTATGAGGATCGCGTGCGGCTGGACATGTATTACATCCGGAACTGGTCCGTCTGGCTCGACATTTTTATTCTGGCCAAGACCTGCTCTGTCGTGCTTCTCCGCCAGGGAGCCTATTAAAAGGCTTAAAGTTTCGGCTCAATTGAGCCGATGAGAAAAGTGAGGATGAGAATCAATGCGGAAATCTAAAACGATTGCAACACTATTGGTGATCCCGGCGTACTCCATGATCAGCCTGGCGTCACCGGCAATCGGTGTCGCGACAGGTTTTCAGGATTTGACCGTGAATAAAGCCCACGTACGCGGCAACACGACGCTGTTTGAGGGCAACACATTTGCAACGGGTCCGGATGGCGCACGCATTAGTCTGCATGGCGGCACCTCCATGCGCTTGGGTTCCTTGAGCCAAGGTATTGTTTACCGCGACCGTTTGGAACTGCTGAGCGGATCTGGTGAAATTCTGCCTGGCAACGCGTATCGCGTAGACGCGCTGTCTTTGCATGTGCAGAGTTCGGCTCCGGGCGCTGTGGCACGGGTACTGGTCAGCGGGAACCATTTGCGCGTGGGCGCTTTGAATGGCAACCTTCAGGTTTCGAATGGTCACGGATTGATTCTGGCGACGGTCGTCGAAGGCAGCGCCACTGAGTTTACTCCGCTCTTGGAAGGCGCATCGGCAGCACCGGCAGCCGCTAATAGTGGAGCATCGGCGGGCGCGTCGGCATCGGGCGCTGGTTCAGCCGGTGTCGCGGGCGCGACTGGTGGAGTTGTCGCCGGTCACATGGCTTTGATCATTGGCGGCGTCATTGTCGCCGGCGCCGGTCTGGCAAGCGGCATCGAGGTATCGGTCGCCTCCGGACCGGCGTCCACGCTCAGCCCTTCTGCCCGGTAAGTCGCCTTCATTCGCAGTCGGGCGGCGAAGTCTTCCACTCGCCTACGAACGGTCTACTTTTTGCCGGCCTGCGGAGCTATAACGATCGGGACATCCCCCGCCAAGCCGAAGAACCAGGTCTTGTCAGTCTTATCGAGCAAGCCATTGCCGTCGGTATCCAAATACCAGGTACCCTGCCGGTAAACGCCGACCTTTGTCCGTCCATCGCCATTCCAATCACCCGTCACGGGAACATCGCCGGCCATTCCGCCCAGAGCCATAAACCGGTCCTTTCCCGCGCCATCCCAAATCTGGTTTCCGTTCATGTCCAGTGACCAGAACCCATTTTGGAAGATACCAATTTTGCTCCTCCCATCCCCGTTCCAATCGCCCACAACAGGCTTACCGCCCGGGCCGCCCCAGCCGAAAACTTTGTCGTCTTTGTCCCAGACGCCGTTCCCGTTCACATCGAGAGCGAACGTGGAATCGGGCCGGTAGACGCCGGCATCGCTCTGGCCGTCCCCGTTCCAATCGCCCACTACCGGGATCTCGCCCGGCGTGCCACCCAGGGTAATCTGCTTGTCCACGGAAGTGCCATCCCACTTGAAATTTCCGTTCAGATCCAGAAGCCAGTATCCTTTTCGGAAAACTCCGATCTTGGTGCGTCCGTCGCCATTCCAATCGCCCACAACGGGAATGTCGCCTGGGCCGCCAAAGGGATAGTTCTGCGGATGCCCTCCGATGAGCAGCGTAAATACGCCGTCGCGAAACACGCCGACTGAAGGGCCGTCGGTCAGATCCCAGGTTCCGGTAATCGGAATATCGCCGGGGTTCCCCAGGGCGAAAGTAGTGTCGCCGCCAGCTACTTCTTCCCAGTGACCCGTCGCATTCGAATCGGCCGCCCAATAGCCATTTCGAAACACGGCGGCAATCGCTTTCTTCTGCCCCGCCGGATACACTTTCACGACGGCGGGCGGCTCTTTTGGCGAGTAAATGAAGTAGACCACCGCCACCACGACCACCAGCACCGCCGCGACAATGCCCAGTCTCTTTACGATTGTTATTTGTTCTGAATTCACGTAGGGCTCAAGCTCCGATGGGTTCCGTCAATTGTAGCCTGAACCCCACGGTGAGCCGTTTTTCTCGCGCGTAACCGGGGGATCGCTTAAAGCAGTTGAGGTGGCGGTTCGGGCTGAATCAAAGGTCCGGCTGGACCGCCGCCTTCGCTCACTGCCGGCCGGTGTTTGGGGCGCGGGATTTCAGTGTCATCGGACACGCTGGGGCGCGAGGTACTCTGTGCGCGGCTAGGGGCGGTTCTGCTGACGGAAACCGGCTCACGGGAAGAAGGTTCGTTGCCGGAAGAGACGCGGCGAAACCGCAATTCCGCGTTCGGATAACGCCGTGCCGCCGCCTCGGTGAGTTGCACGTCGATGGCTCGCGGAGTTTCAGGGCTGTTGAAGTGGAGCGCGTAACGCTGGCGCAAACGGTTCAGAGTGGTTTCGAGAGCACCGGCGTCGTCCACGCTGAAATCGTCCCCACCGGAAGCTCTCGCGATTTCAGGCGTACCGGCGGACTTGGTGCGGGCGCCACCGCCGCCATACGGGCCGTTCCCTCCCGGCATCCCGCCGCCATTTCCCTGTGGATAGCGTTGGCGGGGGATGGTAGGACCCCAAATGCCGCCCATGCCGCCGCCACCCATACCACCGCGTCCGCCGCGCCCACCGCGTCCGCCACCACCCATGCCGGGGCCATTACCCCCACCCTGGCTACCCTGGCTGTAATCCATCGCGTTTGGAGCAAGCAGCAGACTCAGTACAGCGTCCGCTCTCGCAAGCGCCCGTCCTACTCCTTCATCGTTTCGTTCGCGAGCGCTTTCGGTCTGATCGTCGGTCAGCATCACAATGGCGCGCCGAGCCGTGGGCCGTGCTTCGCGACCCACATAGCCGGCGGCGTCGAACAGTGCTCGCGTGATATCCGTGCCACCGTCGAACCGCTCCTTCTTTACGGTCTGATCGAGTTCTCGCTCCACATCGTCCAGATTGGCGCGGAAAGGCAGGCGCACGCGCGAGCTGCGGTCGAACACCATGATGGCCACCCGGTCTTCTTTCCCCAACACTCTGAGGGCTTGGTGGGCGGCGCTGACAATTCGCTCCACGTGCGGCCTCATGCTGCGGCTCACATCGAACAGCAGCACCACATCCAACGGCATATTTTCGCTCTGGAAATTGCGGATTTGCTGGGGTTTGCCAGATTCGGTCAGAATAAAATCTGTTTCGCGAAGACCGACAATCGGCTTGTTGTCCCGGTCGAGCGCCTGGACATCCACGCGTTGCAGAGCGACATCGCTCCGAAAGACGGTCGGAGCTTCCTGCCCATAGGCGAGGACTCCACAAAGAAGGAGCAGCGCACATCGCATGTTATTGACGGACGCAGTTACCGTTTTGCCGGTTTCCGTATTCCGGCCCCCGTGTGATATTCCATTGCCATGAACTTACGCGGCGGCCTGTTCATGGTTTTGATTCCCGCTCTGTTTGCCCAGGGCCCGGCGAACCAGGATCGTGAAGCCATTCAGTTGGATTTTGGCGGAAAAGGCCTGGAAGCTCGTAAGCTCTTTCAGAGCAGTATCGATGCGGCTTCCACTTCGGCGGCGCGCGCGCAGGCTTCAACGCGCGATGGCAATGTCGTGGGCCTTCGAGGGGGATTGCAAGAAGACCGCCGAGTACGAGCGGCAAGTGATGGATTATTGGGCCACACACGAGAAAGAGGAGCCCGCAAATGCTTTTTACCAACAGGGCGAAATGGCGAATGAAGCGGCTCGGGTTTGTATCGATCTAGGCGATTTGGATACTGCTGCGCTTCTCTATCGAACCGGGTATGAGCGCGGTTTGAAGGAGCCCGGAATATCAAGCGAGCGGAAAGCGCTGTGGGAATTCCGGTGGGAACACGCGCAAGCTCGCCTGGCTGCACGCCGCGCAGAGAAGGAAGAAGCTGAGAAGCATGTCGCGTCAGCAAAAGCGGCTTTGGCGAAAATGACGCAGCTCAGGACACAGCAAGAAGTTTTTCTGCCGTACCTAACCGGCTATGTGGCGTTTTACCTGGGCGACTACGCGCAGGCTCTGACCGATCTGGAAAAGGCGAACCAGAACGATCCTTTCATCCAATGCCTTCTGGCGGAGACAAACGCCAAGTTAGTAAATCTGGAGCGTTCTCACGAGCTTTCTGCGAAGGCGGCCGCGGCAAGGGCCCACAATCCTCCAGCGGCCTATGCGCATCGCGCTGCGCTCAAGCGCTAAGACTCGTGATACGATGCGTCCAATCGGAGAACCAAATGGCTTACTGCTCAAGACGAAATTTTCTCAAGACCGGGCTTGCCGCGGGGGCGCTTGCGTCCACCGGAATGCCCTTGTTTGCGGCCGGCGGTAAAGCAACGGATTGGGTGACGCTCGGAAACTCGGACGTGAAGGTCACCCGGCTTGCGTTCGGAACAGGCAGCTTCAGCGGGCGCGTGCAGCGTGAACTCGGGCAAGACCAGTTCACCAGATTGGTGCGCTACGCCTACGATCAGGGGATTCGCTTCTTTGAGACGGCCGAAAGCTATGGTGAGATGCACAAAATGCTTGGCGTGGCGCTGAAAGGAATTCCCCGCGACACCTACCGGCTGATGTCGAAGGTGACCACGCATGATGGCGTCGATCCGCGCGAGAAGATCGATGAGCTGCGGAAACTGGCCAATACCGATTATTTCGACATTATGTTGCTGCATTGGCAGCATGTGGCTTCGTGGCCAAAAGACAGCGTTCGCTGGCAGGACGGAATTATGGAAGCGCAGCAAAGAAGCGCCGTGGTGAAACATGGCGCCTCCGTGCATGGGCTGCCCGCTTTGCGACAGGTGCCCGGCAATAAGTGGCTCGATGTAGCGATGATCCGGGTCAATCACAAAGGCACGGCGATGGATGCGGAAGATTACAACACCAGCGGTCTAGGCAATGTGGATGAAGTGCTCACGCATGTGAAGCAGGTTCGCAAAGAGGGCATGGGCGTGATAAGCATGAAACTGGTGGGCGAGGGAAGGTTCACTCAGCGCGAGGACCGGCAGGCCGCCATGAAGTTTGCGTTCCGGAACGCGGGCGTGAATTGCGTCACAGTCGGGTATAAGAACACATCCGAAATTGACGAAGCTATCGAAAATCTGAATCTTGCTTTGGCGTAAGTCGAATTCGGCGCGGCCGGTTCGTCTTACCTTCGGAGAAGACTTATGATTGACACACCGGAGATAGCAAAGACAAGCCGCCAAAGCGCGGCGACCATACGTCTCACAATTCAGCGAGAAGACATTCAGAGGGTAATGGGTCCGGCGATCAAAGAGGTATTTGCCGCCATCGCGGCACAGGGCATCAAGCCCGCGGGGCCGGTCTTCTCGCATCACTTCAGGATGGAACCCGGAATGTTCGATTTCGCCGTGGGTGTACCGGTGAATCAGCCCGTGGCAGCCGCCGGGCGCGTTGTGCCAGGGGAGTTGCCTGCCTCAACCGTGTTGCGCACCGTTTACCATGGCGGCTATGAAGGCTTGGGCGCTGCTTGGGGCGAGTTCGATTCGTGGATCGCCAATCACGGGTATTCCGTGGCGGGCGATTTATGGGAATGCTATGTGACAGGACCAGAGTCCGGTCCAGACTCATCCGGCTGGCGTACGGAACTGAACCGACCGCTCGCTGACGGCGCCGAAGCCCATGTATGATCTGTTTATGCGAATCGCGTTCACTCTCTTGATGTTGGCTCCGTGCCTGAGCTACGCACAGGCTCCCACGGAAACTTCGCGCAGCGTTGCGGACGGCGGTGTACTTGTTTCGGGCTGGGCCGGCAAGATCGACGCCAGCGAGGAAAAGCAAGGCAAGACGATCAAGGACGCGAAGCTGGCGAAAGAAGGGGATGCCTTTCACGTGGTCACCGGACCTGCGGTCACTTACTGGAATCCCGCGAACAAGGCATCGGGGAATTACACCGTAAAAGCCACGTTCCTGGAACCGAAATACATGAACCTGAATAGCCATCCGCATCCGTATGGCATTATGGTTGGCGGCACGGGACTTGGGACTGAGCAGCAGAATTATCTTTACTGCGCGGCTTATGGGAACGGAAATTTCATCGTGCGCGGGTTCGCTCCGGAACCGTTTCAGCTGAATGGTCGTCGCGGCGAAGCGAACGCGGCTGTTCACAAGGCCGCCGCCAAAGATGAGCCGGTGACTCAGGAGATTGCCATCTCTGTAAAGGACGGTCGCGTGGAATGTTCCGTGAACGGGACAGTGGTGGCCGGTTACGATAAGGCCGCCGTTGTAGCGCCGGGAAAGCTTTCCTCCACCGATGGGCTTTACGGTCTGCGTTTCGCCCACAACACCGAAGTAATGGTGACGGGGTTCGGAATCACTAAGAACTAACTGCGTTCGCCGTCTGAATCCGAATATTCACTCGGTGTTAGTCAAATTGAAATAATGATTTTCATAATATGCGAAGTGGTGCGCGACTTCAAAACGCATCACTTCGGAGAACACCCTCTTGTCAGCTCTACGCGCAGTCCTGCTACTCTCGTTTTCTTCCCTTTCTGTTTTCGCTCAAACTACCCCGAGCGTTAAAATCCTGCTGCCGGAGCGAACTCGGCTCCTGCAAGGCCAAATGATCGATCTGGTGCTGGAGGTTCGGAACGTAAACACCATCGGTTCGGTAAACGTGATGGCAGGCACCACCGATCTTTCCGCTAATTTTTCCGCCCCCGCGAAGGCCGATCTAGACTGTCTCTCCACGCCGTCTTCCAGCTATGTTGTTCGCGCAAATCTTCAATCTTTCAGCAACGCCGGTACAATCACCCTGACCGCCAGCGTAGTGGCCGACGGAGCGACACTGACCGATTCTCGCAGCATTCTGGTTCGCGAGTTTTCACTCCCCGCCGGCAGAAATCGCAATGTAATTCTGTTCATCGGCGACGCGATGGGCACTGCTTATCGTGACGCAGCGCGCCTGGTATCGCGCTCCATCGTGGACGCTAACGGCAAGAATTCGTTCCGCGAAGGCAATTTCGATAACCTGCTGGAAATGGATAAGATGCCCGTTTCCGGTATGTCCATG
>Ga0123336_10001528_pt1 | contig 21231 bp, 33 predicted proteins | sample SSSSmetaG_FD_96466 | JGI IMG/M metagenome (GOLD analysis project Ga0123336, IMG submission 96466) | Glacier valley bacterial and archeal communities from Borup Fiord, Nunavut, Canada, to study Microbial Dark Matter (Phase II) - ​SSSS metaG | ecosystem: Environmental > Aquatic > Freshwater > Ice... | reverse complement strand
CCATTCCATAGGTTAATAAAGAAATCTTTGATTGCATTCCATATTTCAACTGTTTTGGCTTTTATCTGATCCCAATGAGTAACAACATATGAAAGAAGTAAACCTAATGGCCCAAGTATTGCAACAGCTAACCCCGTCAATATTGTTGTAATATGTTCTTTGATGAAGTTCCAAACAGTCAGTGCAGCATTTTTTATGGCTTCCCATGCTCCAATAATGGCATTGCGAAAGCCATCATTTGTATTCCATAAATATATTAAAGCGCCTATTAAAGCCCCTATGGCTATAATAATTATTGCTACAGGGTTTGCAGACTGGGCAGCATTTAAGAGCCATTGTGCTACCGTAGAGCCTTCTTTTGCAGTTTTGCTCAGTGCTTCAGCGACTGCCTCTTTACCTTTGGCTATAGTCATAATAGCCGAAACCGCATTGTGAGCTTCAGCAGCAATTGTTGAAGCTATAACAGCTGCTTTATATGTAAGGAAGGCTCCTGCTATACCTGATACAATTGCCATAATAGTGTTGCCATTTTGAGAAATCCATCCGAATGAAGCTTGTATTCCATCACCAATGCCTGTTAATATTCCGGCAATTGTCGGAGGAAATATCTCATTTAATACACCTTGCATGCCTCCATTAGTAAAAGCATCTGATAACTGTGTTACAAATTTAATAGCCTCTGGCAAGGCAACAGAGGTCAGCCATTCAAACTGAGGCTTCATGATATTACCCAAGGTCATGTTTACATTATCCTTGAGAGTTGACATCATACCTGCAAAAGACTTTGACTGTGCATCCATCATGCCAGCAAACTTGCCGCCTTTATCAGTTAGACTATTAAATGCCTGGTCTAACTGAGGGAATCCAATTTTCCCATCTTCAACTAACTTTTTGACTTCTGAATCAGATACGCCAAATTGTTTAGCCAATTCTTGTATTATTGGTATTCCACGGCCTGTAAGCTGGTTTATATCTTCTGCAAATAATCTTCCTTGTACTTTAGCTTTACCAAATATCTCAGCTAAGTCACCAACAGGAGCACCTACTCCAGAGGCAATATCCCCAATACGACGTAATTTATCAGCCACCTCACTGGAATCAATTCCAAACGCTGTAAGTGACTTTGCAGCCTTTGCAAGCTCAGGAAATTCAAAAGGTGTAGATGCAGCCAATGAAGAAAGTTCATTGAGTAATTTACCAGCCTTGTCAGCGCTACCTAGCATTGTTTCAAAGGCTATAGTATTTTGCTGCATTGTAGAATTAAAGCCTATGCTGCTATCCCAAGCTGACTTAATACCTGTTTTTAGTAGGTCAAACATTCCTTGACCTACAGTGAACTGGAATGCGTTTTTCAGAAAGCCACCTAAGCCAGAGCCTTTACTCTTTGCATCGTCAATGCCTTTATCATATTGAGTTTTATTAAGGCCCATAGTGGCCCAAAGTTTACCAACTTCCAATTCTTCCACCCTCTTTTAGAACAAAATTAAAAAGCCACCTGTTAGAGTGACTTTTTAATTTTTAATCCTGATGAAGTTCTTTCTACCGAATGGCCATTTCTTTTGGCCCATTCTATCCATTGCTTTTCCGACTCCGTTTCATCCATAGGCACCGGTGCGATTTTATCATTATATTTTGGTGGTTCACCTATCAAATCCTCAATTAGTGGAGGCTCACCATCATTGAACATACTAAATATTTTTTGGGCCAAGAAGGCATATTTACTTAAATCCTCCCAGTAAGCAAGCTTCTTAGAAAATACAAGATAGTCAGAGTTTAATATTTCATAAAACTCATGAGTTGTAAGCTCTTCTATATCCTGCTTCTTATATCCTAGCTCTTTTGCAAAGATTATAAGCGTTTCTGGGCAAAGCTGAGCAATGGTGTAACGGCCTTCTTTATCCCGAAAAAATTTACTTCTATAAATGCTCCAACAAGCTCCTCAATTTCTGAAGGGTAAGCTTCCTCAACTTCATCTTTTTTTATTCCTGGAAAGAGAATAGGGAGCTTTTCCTGAAGAATGCTATTAATAGCTGTCTTAGCATCATTTAGGTCATTAGCTTTCATCAGGTCATCAAATTCAGCACCGATTTTATCAACCAGTTCGTTTAGTTCTTTAATTTTACTTTCCTTTACAAAGATATCTCTACCAGCAAAAGTAACAGTTTTTGACCTCATTTTATATTCCTCCATCAATTAAGTTTTGATAAACCTTACAAATTAAGGCATTATAAGAGCGCCATTTCCTTTGAACTTAATCTGCAGCTTTACCAAGTCTTTTGTTGCTGTATCAACACTAATTTCCTCAATATATACTTTACCTGAGTAGTCTTCGCTGGTTGCTGTTTCATCAACAAATAGGTCAATATCAATTTCCTCACCTGAGTCAACCGCATCCTGAATGACTTTCTGTCCCAAAGTATCCTCTTTAACATTCCAACTTCCATCAATTGTTCCATCCCAACCTTTAGTCCCTGGAACAGAGCTATCCCAACCGCCATCACCAAAATGTGAAGCTTCAATAAGTTTCTGCTTTATTGAAAGTTTCCAAGCACCCATTTTAGAAATAGCGACACCAGTTGTAACATCATCCCAATTGATTTGTTCTGTTGCATCAAAGGTTGCACCTGAAGTATGCGCTGTTTTACACATATAATATTTTACAGGAGCTGAACCTTGGGATACTATGTCACCAACTTCGAATGAAGTAGTGGCTGCCCATGCAATGGCAGCAGTCGTATCAATTTTTATCTTTACATTTCCTTTTCTACCTGTTTTAATTGGCATTTTGTATACCTCCTTACATTTGTTTTATAACCTTAAAATTTACCGAGAACTCCCAGCGCTTTTTATCATCCTGTCCTATAGGAGTAGGAGGCTGTTGAGCTTCAATAAGTGGAAACAGGGAAGTGTTCCCATGGAGAAGCTTATAAATCTCTTGAATTTTTTGCCTCCCTGTTTTATATAACCTATTCCTGGCCATAACCTGAAAAGTAGGGAACTCAGCATTGTCATTGTCAAAGTTAAGTTCTGGCTCATAGCCACCTGTCTCAAATATTGCAATGCAGTTGTCAATATCGATTTCCTTGTTTCCCACCTTTTTCACATCAGGCAGTTCACCAAGGAAGATGTCGGTGTTTACCGTGCCTTTTCCTTGTGTCTGTAGATATGCACTTATTTCATCAAGCATTTTTAATCACCCAGTGCTTCCTTGATTTTATTGCTTATGTACTGCTGATACTTCTTTTCATTTTTTTTGTATGGGTCTTCCAGATATTTTGCCTTACCACCCTTTGGATGAGTATATTCAGTATGTTCATGTTGACGCAGCGCATAGGGAAGACTATATCCGACTGTTATAGTAATATCACCAGAGCTTTCTTCTGGATTAGGAACATTGCAGTTACCCTTCAGATCACCTAAATCAACTGGAGCTTCATCCTGTGACTTACCTTTTAAATCCTGCCCACATTCCATGAGAGCTCTAATTCCTGCATTTTTAACAAGTGTTTTTGCTTCATCACCATGCCATTCATCCCATTCCATCAGATCATCACCTCATATCCTTCAACTTTTCCATCAAAATCCACAAGGGAAAGAACAGATATTACCGTAATATTATCTAGAAGATCATCAACTTGAACTGGTGATGTTGTAGTGATTTTAGTATCGGATACAACTTCTTTACCAAACTTATTTCTAATAAGCTTAATTTTTTGTTCCTTCCTACACTTTATTGTTATAGGTTCAGCATATACAGGCTCACTGTACTCATTTGAGTCTGTAAGGTGTTTCCATACGACTGACTGGTTGCAATAATCCTCAATCATGTGATTCTCACACTCCCAATCATGTAAGGCCGTAACAACTCTCTGGCTTCAGGAGATATAAGTTTTATTTTCTTACCGGAATAAATTTCCATTATATTACCAACTTGTGCTTGCTTAACGCCCTGCTGCTGAAGTTCAATGCGTTTAGTTACTCCTTTTAGTATTGCAAAACCTTCTTCACAAATGGCATCCTTAACCCTTTGAGATACTTCAGTATTTGGGTACCTAGGAAATGCAAGTGCCTGGCTAGATAATTTTTTAGTACCTCTTAAAGCTAGTCTATCAATTTGCCTTGTTGCAGTTATAAGTGCCTGAGCTTTTTCATCTTCGGTTGCGCCATACCATGAATCAGAGCGTATTCTCGTCGTAAAATATTCTTCTGCATCTGCTATGCTGAGATATGAATTGGTTCCAACCACTAAATTTATTGGCATGTTATCACCTCAAAATAGAAGAGGAGCAGGGTTTATTTACCCTGCTCAATCTCCTTTATTTTTGCCATGATTTCATCTTTCTTTGTCAATCCTGTTATGTCTATTTCTTTCAGAGCTGTATACTCCTTCAGCTCCTCAAGATTCATTTTATTCAGAGGTTTTTCATTACTTGAAGCTTTCTCCTGAGCTTGTACTAAGGTGAAGCCTTTGGAAATAAGCTCATCCTTTTTAAGCTCAGTATCGACTATCTTAACAACATTTAATTTCTGTAATGTATACACAGGCTACCTCCTTATACTAAGGCTTCTTCGATGCAGACATACAAGCCATCCTTGGCATTGTCTGGAACGAAGAGCTCATGATATCTACGATAATCAATCTTCCATGCATCGGCTTTCTGGTTGATGGAAGGATCAAAAATCCTAGGCTTTTCAGCTTTTGTTACACCTATAAGTGATTTCTTTGCAGATATGATCCAGTTGATTTTCTTAGCTCCTGCTGCTGTTACAAAACCTCCTGCTTCCTGACCTGCTGTTACTCCATCATTAAAAGTGTATGCTGTTTTCATTCTTGATGAAGGCACCTTAATTAGAGGAATATTGTCAATAGACTTAACTTTTGTTACAACATCTCCAACTTTAATGTCAATTGTGCCTGTAAATTTTTCAATTTTATCTGCCTGATCAAGAATAGCTGCAACAGGAGTAGATAGAGTTATAACTAGTGGTTCATTTTCACCAATGATATCTTGAACAAGTGCTATATGTCCTTTAAGCTTGGCAAGAATTGTTGCTGCAGCTGCAGCATAACCACCTTCAGCTTTACTTGCAGCAAGTGCAAGTGCTGCAATCTTGCTATATCTGTATGCATCAACCTCTGGGGCAACCTGCGTACGTTGAAATTCTCCCATCAGCATTCCAGCTGAAAGTGCAAAATTACTTTCGTCAACATCTTGTGAGTCGAGTGAAAAGCTTCTTGCTCTGTCTTGGGTAAAGGTGTGATCTTCCCAACTCAAGGTTATAGAACCATCTTTGAATCCGGATGATTTGTCATAGTCACCAAGTCCCTGAATAACAATCTTTGGTATCTTGACAGTATTTCCACCACTATACTTTACCATTTGTGAGTTTAGTTCCATCCATGCAGATGTCATATCTGCGAGCATTTGCTTATCCAATTCTGTTTGAAATACACTTGCATATGCAATCGTGTTTGGCATATTATTTTATCCTCCTTGTTTTAATACCTTATTTTAATAATTTAATAACCTTGTTTTGATAACCTTGTTTAGACTCCCTTTAATCCTGCAGAGAAGTCGTTAGCAATCTGATCAGCTTCAGTCTTTGTTCCATTTGCTGGATTAGTTCCGTCAATCTTTACAGCATCACCGAAGAGATATCCTTTTGATTCTTGCAGTGTTTTAAGCTGTTCCTCAAGGCCCTCAATAGTGTTGTCATCCTTTAAGACAAGCTTATTTTTGTCTAATAAAGATAGAACATCACCTGCATCTCTGGCATTGGCTTTCATTGCAGCCATCTTAACTGCGCTTACTAACATGCCATCCTTATACTTACCTTCCCACTCACCATTCTTCTTCTGTAGCTCTTCAATTGTTTTAGTTAGCTCAGCGTTCCCGTTGGCCGCCTTTTTCAATTCTTCAAGCTGCTTGTTAAGTTCTCCTGCTTGAGTGTTTACCTGGTCAAACTGCGACTTGTCAACATACAAAGGTTCCTTCGTATTATTGGCCAGAGCAGCATAACCAAGCTCTTGCATTTTTGCCACTACACTACCAACTACCTCTGCAGCATTGGGCACGTTTGCAAAAGCTTCAGTGTTCTTTTTGATAAACTCCAAAATATCCATGTTTAACCTCCTGTTTTTTTCTTGCCTTCTGGCAGTATAATATTTTCAATTTTGGGTATAATAAAAAGGAGTTAGCTTTTAAAAAGCAAATCCTTAATACAAACAATGCTTATTATATCGTTATAACGCGTTATAACGGGGGTAGAACCTATCTAATATTATGTTGTGCTGTAATTTTACGCTAAGCAATTAAAAATGGTTGTAAGCCGTTTAGGCTTTATTGTTATTCTTTGCATTTTGATTGTAATCTTGATAAGATTTCTGAATATTATCCCATCGTTCACCATTTGCTCTTTTCATACTCATAAAGCCTTGAAAAGTTTTAGGTATATCATTAGGTAAAGCTAGAGAAAATCTTTCCCATTGTCTACGATCCTCTCTGAGTCGTTGCTTCTTTTTCCTCATCCCGTTATACAAGTCAACTTCTTTTTGGCTTCTTGGATCAATGTCAAAGGGAAGGGCAGAATTTCGTCTGTCGCCTTCAGGATCATCTGCCAGCTCCTCAATGTATGGTTCAGGAACATGGCTACAGTTCGGGTGTATATTTGCATAAGGGCCTTTAAACACTTCTGAAAGTGGAGGATATCGTTTGTCATTGCCCGATATGCTGAATACTCTTCCTTGATAAGCTGCACATATCGGGCAAGTAGTATTATGCTTGCTTATTTTAACCAGGTCTCGTTCAAGTGCTGTCAACTGATTTATTGTTGCTGTGTTTGTTGCTTCTCTGGTTCTACTTCTGGCAACAGTTGCAGCATATGAATCCAAAGACATTACTTTACCATTTTTGCCTTCTATAGCATCAATGCTTTTATTCATAAGTTCATTCACAATAGCCTTTTTACATTCTCTGACCGTCTGTCCCTGGGCTAGTTTTTGTATCACAGCATTATCAACAGCTCTTTTGACAACCTGTCTAATACTATTACTTGCATATCTGTTTGCTTCCTGTAAGTCGTCCAAGGTGTCCATTACCATAGCATTAATTGCTTCAGTATGGAGAACTGCAAAATTATCAGGCTTTGACTGTGCATCAATTCCAAGCTTTTTAAGCTTACTGTTCAAATCATCAAGTCCTGAATTATATGCCTCTGGAATAACTGACTTAACCCATTCTTTTGCTAATACATCAAGCTCTGAAAGTTGCTTATCTACCTGGTCAAGAAGAGACTTTTGAAACCATGTTACATTTCCTCGAGCTTCTTTTTCAGCTATTGTACGTATAAGACCTTGTTTGGCTTCCTGATATATATCAACAAGCTTTTGAATTTCTAGAAGTGTCTTTTTGTCAGCCACTTACTTTTTCCCTCCAAGGTTTTTCTTCAGAGTAGGCAAGTATAGGTCTGCAAACTTTCCAAGCTTTTGCTGGTCAAAGCCAAACTCATTTTTAAGTATCTCCATAGATGCAAGAAGTCCAGCCTGAAGCAATGCCTCACGGTCTTTTACTATGGTTCTTTGAAGATTCATTTCATTCTTAGGCATTTTGATTACCTCCTTCAGGAATTTTATTGTCACTTGAGAACGGGGGAGTCGTCAGTGGATTAGATGTCATTTCATCCTCGGCTATCTTTTCCATTTCTGTATCAACTTCATCATCCGTCTTATTATCAAGTCGTTTAATAGCTGTATGTACACTTACCGTTCTAGCCCCTCCAGTGCCTCCCGTGCGAATAGACATAATTTCAGCTTCCTCACGGTCATCTCTAGGAATTCCATCTTGCCAGAATATACTTATAGGTGCCTTGGAAAGATCTATTCTACCACTTAATTTACTGCAAAGCTTAATTGCCTTCTTTGTTGCTGGATCAAGTCTCATCCTAATTCGTTGAGTCTTCGCAAGTGGTGCCATCATTAACCTTCGGAGAGCTGAACCGCTTTCAGCTAGACCTTGTTTCAATTCTCCAAAACATGCTGCAGATGTTTCTGAAATTATGTATAACTGAGAAGTGAGAAAATCAAGTTCTTTCCAATTAGCATCTAGCTGTGCATCCCATACTACATATCCTGGTGTGGTGCCACCTTCTGAGACAGGGAAGAATTTACCGCCACCCCTGAAGCTAACTCTGCCATCCTCATCTTCTTCGAGTGCAGCCTCATCACCATACATATTAGGATCACTATGTTTATCCAATATTCTACTAATTTGAGCTATTCTTATTTCCATTTCCTGAACAATACTATCAAGGTCAGTGTAATCATCATCGCCATATACATCATCAGATGTAACAACATTATTGACAGGAATAATGAGAAAATCATCTATGCCTGTATTTATAATTTCATCCGCATTAACCTGATATGAAATCTTATTATTGTCCAAGAAGAAGAGCTTCTTCGTAATTTTCCCTTTCTCATGGATCTGGACATTCAGGTATGTTTTTTGACTATTTCCATTTACTTCAATATATGTCCAAGCCATAACATGGTATAGAACGTTTTTAATGTTGTTTTTATCAACCACTGGGAACCAAATACCAGGTTGGCTAGAACCTATACGGCCATTCCTACCTTCGGTGTAAATATTGAGAATTCCAGTTCCATATCTGCTTACGTCTATGACCACTTCATATAGCGTATTTATAAGGTTATTGGTTTCAATGATATCATCAATTTCTTTCTGTTCATTTGGTGATGAACCAGTAGTTATCTTAGGAGGCTCAGAAAGAAGAAGGTCACCCCAAAGTTTTGAAAGTCTTTTATGCCAATTAAGTACTATTTCAAGTGTGGCCTTCTGATCATCACGCAACAACCTGACCCAGTCCTTATACACCTCATTGTGCTTACCTTTGAAAAGTGCTTTGTTTTCCTTGTATTTTTTCAACCTGTCAACTTCACTTGGAGGAGGCCATGGACTACCTTTACTAAGAAACGACAAATTATATAGCATTTACATCACCATCCTTTAGGCTTTTTCCGAGGCTTTTTCGCCTTTTTCATATTTCCTTGAATCATTTCACCAATTCCTGTAGTAGCATCAGGAGCATCATCGTGTTTGTTCTTGCCTTCACGCTGGAAGCTATTCATATCCTTGTAATACTCAGGCCATCTGTCGCGCCAATTCCAAGGGAAGTATAAATGCTCCATGACAAATGTACTGTTTGAAAGTATCCTTGATATCTTGTTTGCTGACTGGTGAAACCAATCTATTTTTACTTTCTTGGTCTTGAACTTTTCCCATATAAGTCTTTCGACGTTTCTGGCAAACCCTCTACCACCGTTATTACTTTCGATTTTTGCAAGGTTGACATTGTTTTTCACTAGCATTTCCGCTGTTGCAGGTTCAGTCACTTCCATACCATCACCAGAGTAATAGATATCAATTATCCAGCCTTCACCTTTCCACATAACTGCTGCCAAGGTGCAAAGCTTATCAGCTCCTTCATCTGCAGTATCACCATAAGCTATTATTTTCTCATATATCAAATTTCCTTTTTCATCCCTTGGCAAATCGGTATAGGTTTTAAAAGTAGAGTAGAGCTTACCCTTTGCATCCACTGGCTCCTGCTGATAGTTAGCATCAAAAATCTCAGCTGACATAAGCTTCTTTTTTGACTTATAGGAAGCAAATGAAAATACCTCCTCGCAGAGCATTTCCTGAGATTCTTCATTTATGCAAGCCTTCATCCGAAGCTCGTACCATTCATTAGCTTCTTCTTCTTTCTCAAGCCTGCCACAAATATCATTATTAGACCAACGAGTCATTATAATTATTTGAATAGCACCTTCCTCAAGTCTTGAAAGAAATGTATCAGTGTACCAACTCCAATGGTTTTCTAAGAGATTTTCATTGTGAGCTTCGGCTGCTGTTTTTATCTGGTCATCTATAATACCAATGTTACAACCAACACCAGTAACAGTGCCATTAAACGAGGTGGCGAGGTAATTGAAAAACTGCCCTTCCAATGCCCATATTTGATTAGCTGCATCACCTTGTTTGATATGAGTATCAGGGAAAATGTCGTTAAAAATTACTCTTTTATTATCTATCTTTGTTTCATCTATACCATCTCTTACAGCTTTACCAAAACGGCCTGATAGAGTTTCGTTATATGATGTTGTAATTATGCGATTCTCATTATTTTTACCGAAAACCCATTGAGAGAATAATGTTGCGGTAAAAGACTTATAGTGTCTAGGTGGGAGATTTAGCTTCATCTTTCTACAAAATTCATATTCAGTTAAACCTTCTGTTGAGTCTACTATCTGCCATGGCTCATTAGGCTTAAATCTTATAATTCTTTTTTCATAGAGAGCTTGAAAGCTGTCTGCAATCTTTTTTTGGTAGGGTCTACTTTCTTTGAAGTGCTTTGGGTAACGCATCTTGCAGTATTCCCAAAAACTTTGAGATGGAAGATAATATTTTCTTTTTTCTTCTGAAGCTTCAACCCCAGCAATTTCTTTAACAATGCTCAATATGTATCACCTCACAAGAGAGTAAGAAAGAACTCTTTTTTGACAAAATAGTTGAGAAAACTTTTTTTATAGATTGGCGAGCTTCGCCATCCAAGTTTTTCAACCTAGCTTTATTGATCTGCCATATAAATGCGTTGAGCCTTTATCTGCGACGAATCAAACACATAAAAGCTTCAACCTATTTTTTCAACTAACTTTATTCCTAACTCAATAACCTTTTCCTGTCCCATCAAAGAGAACTTAACCTTTGCCCTGAAATGCCTTTTGTCTACCTTAATAATTTGACCTTCATATCCTTCTAACACTCCAGATGCGACCTTGACCTTATCACCCACAAGTACTATATCTGTTATTCCAACTAAATCATCATCTTTTGTTAGCCTTAAAACAAAGCACATTTCTTCTTCTGGAACTGGTGTTGGGGAAGACGCTGCACCTTTTAAAATACTTATCACACCTGTAATGTTATTAAGCATGTAATACTCTTCGACAGCCATATTACAGTTTACAAAGACATAACCTTTGAACAATGTTCTGATTCTGATTTTCCATTTTCCATCCTTGCGTTCTTTCATTTCACGCTGTGGTGCCAGAGCATTAATACCTGGTAATTTTCTTTTTATGTAATCCCTGATAGCAGCCTCTTCGCCAGTTCTAACTTGCAATACATACCATTCACGCAACAGAATCACCTGTTTCTTTCATTACTACTTTCTTCTCAAGCCTGTTGGCAACTTCAATTATTCTCTCAAGTAGCTCAGGCTCATTTTGTTTGAGTTCTTTTATGAATTCTTCTTTAACCTCTGCAAGGGCTTTTTTATACCCCTTATTGAATTGAAGCTTGAACTTTTCTTTGTAAACTGCGCTTCTTTGTATTGCAATCATAAGCTGAGCTGCTTTTTCAATAGGCATCTTTTCAATATCATCTTCTGCTGTAGCCATCTTTTGTACTAGCTGATCTACAAACATTGCTGTTGCAATTTCTGTACCTTGTATGTCTTGATTGTCTTTTACTGCATCAAATAGCATTTCTGTTCTTTTTCGAGCTTCATTCAAACGCTTAACAACCGAATTATTTTTTAATGCATATCTTCCAATAGATGACTTGCTTATTGGATAACCCATTTTACTGATTTCATCAGCAATCTCTTGATATTTAAGGTAGTTCTCGCCAGTTCTGGCAAGCATCTCATCAAGCTTGGGCCTTATATCATCTGGAAGCTCGTCAACCTTACTACAAACCCTAGTTCTTTCTCTTTCAGCTCCCATTAGAATCCAACTCCTGGATCTTCAATTGTTTCTTCCATCAGGTCTATGCCTTTGGAGGTTACTTTAACCATAGCATTGTCATTATCAGGTTCGTCTTCATTGTCAATTTCTATGTAGCCTTTTCCCTTAAGATATTCAAGTTGTCTTCCTACCTCAATTCCAGTGTAGTTTCCTGCAAATGCCCTTTTAAGTGTTCCTTTCAGCAATGCTCCTGGATAGGCATCATACATCGCTTTAATAATCAGAGCTCTAAGTCTCTTGGACTCAATAATTTTCAAGTTTTCCATCCTCTCAACCTTCTTTCTTTAAAATATGTGAATTAAAATGTTCTTCCATCTTGTCAATCTTCTTGTCAAAGTTCTGAAAATAGCTATCAAGCTTTTGTTCTATCTTGGTATTGATATCATTTAACTTTTGCTCAATACTATCATTCATTTTTTCAACCTTTTTTTCTAAATTTGCCATAGCCCGTATATGATCCTCACGAAGCGTATAATTATATGGCATTTGATTCTTAAACTCATTTAATTGATTCGCAACATCTTTAATATCACAAGCATTCTGCTTACTTGATTCTTCCATTTTCTTTTTCCAGTCGCTAAGCCAAAAGAAAATAATACCTGTAACAATAGTTGTTACTAATTGCACTATTGTAGTCCAATTAACATTCATAGAGCACCTCACAAAATTCTGGGCAAAATAAAAAATCCAAGTATTTGTTATACTTGGATTTTACATCTCTTCAAAATATTTTACTGTGAAACTAGTTTTATTAAGTACTTTGACAATCAAAGATATTTATTTGTCCTTCTATTGATTTGCCTCTCTTCTTTTCAACAATATCTTCACAAATTTCTCTAATCCATACCTCAGTTAAATTATACTTCCTGGCAAGTTCAGAATAGTTATAGCCATTGAATTCCTCTCTGATTTTCCTATTTCTTAAAGGCTTTTCAACAGTATCATACTTGTGGAAGTATACTCTGCTTCCTCCGAACATCTTAGCAACTTTTAAAGTCTTTTCTATACCGATTTCAGCAACAAGTAGATCATACTCCCCAGGAAGGTCTTCTTCAATAATATGAGCCAAATTCGTGTTGCTATTCAATGACCTCACCACCTTTATACATTAAATCATTGTTTTTGTCAATCCATCTGCAAAGTCAAAGCCATGTCTCAACTAAAGTAGGATCATCCTTTGGTGAAGGTTCTAACCTATACATTATCTCTGGAATATTCCACCTAACATCTTCTATGTCATCTTTAACAAGAACATACAAGGTAGGTCTTTTATGTATATCCCATAGCCTTGCAACATACTTCTCGGGATAGTCAGAAGGATTTTTGTATACTGCAATAATAGGCACTTTGCAGAGCTGACTTAAATTCATGTTTATAAATGAATTTATAATAATATCAGCGTGTTTCATAATTCCTCACTTTCAGTGACTCGGTCACATGATAAATAATCCCTAATCGACTCATGAAGGAGCTGACCGTGTATCTGCTATTTAATAACTTCTATGGAACTATTGTTCTTGATTATATGTTTTTTTAAGCCGCCAAACGAAGTCCAATAGTATGAATAGTACGTATACTTTGTTTTTGATTCGAGTTCCGCACTAACTTTCTTAGACAGCTTTCCGAATGATTTTTTCTGCTTAGCTGATAAAATTGACTTAGTAACTGGTCTATAAAATCTGCGCCGTTCTTCACAATCTTCCGTTAAATGCTTTCCATTCACATAAACTATCAGACCATTTTTGAATTGATCAATACGCTCTAAAACAATAGATACCTCATATTCATCAATTTTTAGCTTAACAATATCATAAAAGCCTTTCAATTTTTCTTGAACTTCTATCCATTCTTCTGTAGTCATAATTCGACGTCCTTTCTATATTCTGATAATACTCTTGCTACCACAGCTATTTCTTTCTTCCTGGCATCCGCCATTAGCCATCTTAGAGCCTCCTTTTTGGTAGAGTAGGCATCATCTAAGCGTTGTATCCTAGCTGTTAAGCTACTAATTTCATCTCGAACACTTATAATTTCAGTTTCAACCTTAGAACGTACATTTTCAGGAATCATTACAACTGTGTTAAAAGGAACTGCAATGGTATTTAAATCTGCGTATAGCAAAACTAATGTACTGCTCTGACTTTTTATCTCATAAATATCACCTTTATAGATGCAAAATGTCATTTTCCAATTTCCTTCTCAGCCTTTTTTTCTTCGGTTCTGATTAGACCTTTTAAACCTTCTATTACACTAAAAGCTTTCTCTTCAGTCAGAAACCGTATATCATCAATGCTAGCATATTTCTTTAAAAATCCTCTTAGCCGTTGATTTAGTGTAATGCTTTTAAATTCTCCCGAATCAATTTTTTTGAGCTTATATAGTAGCGCCCATATCTTCTTGATTTTTCCCTCTGAGGCCATTCCTTCGGCAAATGTCGGAGGAGGGGAGTAACGCATCCTACTTGATCCTTTCATGTGTCCCTTTAACCTATCAATTATCATGATAGCTTCAGCACTTGTAAGCTTAGATACCTTCTCCTTTTGAACCATGCTATATACCATTTCATGTAAACCGTCTACAGAAGCCATTTTGTCAACTAAACCAAGCTCATTTCCAAGAGTATAAATTACCTTTACTTGAGCACTACTTATTGCCTTTGTAACCATAAAACCCTCCATACAGGAGTAGGTGGCACATTTGCTGCCACCTACCAACTGTTAAGCTTCCTGCTTTAAGCTTTTCTGAACTTTAATCTCAACCATGTATTCATCATCAGGATTGAAACATTTAGTAAAACCCTCAATACCACCAAGAACATTACCCAACTCTTTGCCAGTGACTTTCTTTATGACATTAACAGCTATTTCCTCACTGGGTAAAATGGTTTTTAGCTGCCTTTGCTCGCTTGCCTTCGTCATTCCTTTATACCTCCATACCGCATTCTCTGAGAGCGCATCAATCTACCAATCATCTTTTCTGAATCTCTTCGTGCCTGCTCAGCCTGATGTCTAGCATTTGCTTTCCTAGATTTATCTTTTTTGCTTGCCATCAGCTATCCACCCTTTCTTCACTTATCTCATAGAAGAATTTATCCTCAACCTTTCTCTTGGCTCCAATTTTTCCAAGAGCTTTATCATCGTACTTTTCAAGCTCTTCCTTATTCAGCTTTTCGGTAACAAGGATACAATCCGTCATGCGGTTCTGCTTGAGAGCCTCCAGTATTGCTTTAACGTTTCTGGTGATGATACTAGATGTTTTTCTAAAGCCAACAGTACCATACATGAACTTCTTTGACTTTGAACTACTGAACTCATCGCTGCAGCTCTCGGTAAATTGTTGTATATTCGTTTCCAGAACCTTTTTTCTCTCAAGAAGTGAAGAAGCATCCCTCTCGGCATCAGCCTTAATCTCATTTATCTTTTTGTTCATGTCGGCCTCGATATGCACCACATTGCGGTCAATATCTCCAACTTCTTTTAATGCCTGGTTAACTTCATCCCAATTTCTGTACACAATATTCTTGATTTTGCTCATAATACCTGACCTCCGTTAAGTTTGATTTGATTTTATCTGTTTCATGGAAAATCCCAATTATATGCCCACCTCTGCAAGGAAGCTGCATACTTTTACTGTTATAAAGTCTAACCGCCTCGCCAATGCTCATTTCATCCAAAGGATTGCTCAGCTTATCAAATAAACCTGTTTCTATTTCATCATCCATAGCATGTTTCAAATCCATAATGCAATTGTTAAAATCTATTGTGCTTTTCTCACTGCAATCTGTGCATTTGACTTGCGCTGAATCTTCTATCATTTTTATGGCAGTGCCTTTATCGAAAAGGCTAGCCTCAAAGCCATTAATGGCTGACTTGACAGTATCTATAAATGTTAATTGCATATTCAAATTCTCCTTCCTACAGCATCATCATTCCGCTGGCCTTATTTATTACATCCAATGTAATTTCAACATCTTGGTCTTGATCAGGCTGCAACCTCACAATATTTCTAAGGGTTTTGTTCAGAACTCTGAAACAACCAGTCTGATTGTTAGTGGCCCTTGAAATCATTTCATTCAGAGCATCCCCGGTTAAGTTATAGCCTTCAAGATATTTCTCAACCTCTTTTTTAGTCAAGCCTTCAAGCCTTATGTTAAAATCTGCCCTGTTTGCAAACCTTGGAAGATAAGACTTGATCATTGATTCCAACTTTGGTTCCCCTGCGATAACTAGACCAACTTCTGATTCATCTGAGTCCTTTTCTGTAGGATCATATATGGTTCTGAGAATTTCCATCTTCTTTTGGGTATATTTATTCAGGAGTTTGTCAGCTTCATCAATAATCAGCAGATATCCCTTATTCACACTAAAGAATTTCTTGATACTTTTGACACGTTTTGTGATAGAACCATATTTTTGTGGAATTCCAAGAGCATCTTCTATTGCTTCAACCAAATCTCTGCATCCCATGGTATCGTCACAATATATGTAGCAGACTCTATCCATCTTTGAATAATGTTTTAAGGTGAAGGTCTTTCCATAGCCTGATTTTCCTGCTATAATTCCTAGTCCCTTGTATTCCTGGCATGACTGGCATATTGCAACTATGTTTTTTGCATCTCTTGAAGCGAAGAACTCAGGCTTAGAAGCATAAGTTTTAACTGTCGGTTTTTCTGTTTGTGTTACAACTGCTCCTTCCTGAACCAAATAATCCATAATTGCTTTTTCAATATTCTTTGGGTCTGAACCATACTTTCCTGAAATATATTGTGTCAGTGCCGTTCTAGAAAAGTGTATCTTCTTTGAAAAATCCTCCATAGTAATATTGCCCTTATCCATAAATTCACGAGCTATTGCAGCTACATCATTCCTAAAGTTAATAACTTTTGCTGATTCCATTTTTCTTACCTCCATTATCCTAATTTGCTCATAGCCTTCTCAAATTGTTTGTCAAAAAACTCATTACAGTTTGTACTTTCTTTGTTCTTTCTTGCCTTATTCTCAGCTCTATACTGTTTATCCTCTGGAATACTTACAACCTTTGGAGCTTCATTTGTCAGCTCAGGTAAAATAACTTTCCTATCTGCCTTCGCAACACTTATGTTATTCTCCAGTGCTTTTCCACGCTGCTCATATGGTGTCTGTAAATAAGTAAGGTTATCTTTTGTTGTACGAATCTGCCTCTTCTGAACTTTCATGTGTTCAATAAGGTCTGGATCATCTCTCAAAGCTAATGGGTTAAGACCAATTTCACGTATTGCTTCACATACCTTATTTCCTTCCTTATCGTACACATGCAGCACATCAGGCTCGTTATAACTAAATCTCACATCTACCTTTTTGCCTATATATCTGCCAAGGGTTTCATTATGGTAGTAATCATTATTCATTTTAATTCCCACAGCGTATACAGTCCGTTCCTCATAGTTCATAAGCTGTACTCTAGTGAACTCCATAGGTGGAGCAGCCTTCAAGTATCTTTCTGCTTCCATAAATACATTAATTGGTCTCGGATTTGGTTCCTTTTGCTCTTTTAAACCTTTGTGAATCTTTGTGTGGTATTCATCGTTAAGCCACTTGTCAAACTTTGCAGCGAACTCTTCTATGGATAACAATTCATCCCGTTCAAGCATCCCCTTGATATCCTTTTTGATTTTATTAATGGTCTTTGAACCAGTTAATGTCCCAGTATAAGAATCAAAGCTTGAAGTAAATGAGTTACATACTTCTCCGAAGAACCTTTCAATCTCGCCCTTTGTCCAAGCTTGATAAGGTAGGCTTCGTTTGTCATCCTCAATACCTATAGATTTGAAGAATCCCTTTATCTCACCATCCAGACTCACTCTGTCTTTTCTGTTTCTGCCCGTAAGAGTCTGAGAAGTCCAGTCCTTACCGTTATCAATCAATATAAATCTGGGGACACCATCAATAGGATTATTTTTCTTTTGATACATCATGTGCATCAATACTTGCTTAATAACGTCTGAATTTGGAACCTCACATATTCCCCATCCAACCAGGCATCTGCTTCTTGTATCGATTAGCGCTACTAAATATGGCTTAATAGCTGTTACATGACCATTTCCTCTAGTAATTTTCACCCAACAATCAAATGTATGAGCATCACCCTGTACCAGTTCCATGACCTGAAGCATTCCAGTATTTCTCCTGCGCTTGATCATCATGGAGCGCTTGAATTCTCTAAGCCCTTGATCTGCTAGGAAGCGCTCATTTCCATATTTTCCAGAAACCTCATTGATATATCTATTTACTGTGGGATAGCTTGGAGTCAGCACCCATCCTCTTTCTTCAGCAATCTGCTGAAATATTATATAAAGCTTTGTTTGCTTCCTGTGGTTTGCTGCAAAGGACTTATCAAACCAAATGTTTTCAATGACTGCTTTCATTTCATCCGTTAGGGCAATATGCTTCTTTTCTCTTGGTCTCTGACAAATTGCAAGAATTCTATAGAATTCATAGTTTTTGCCATCATGTTCACTCATTTCAAGAGCCCAGGCACAACCTTCAAGATATTTTTCAATCTTCCTTCTAAAGTTTCTGCCACTCATTCCTAGCTTCTTTGCAAAGTCCTCGGTATATTGGGTCTTGTCATCACCCTTATATTCTAGATATTCCTTAATCCTATTTGCCAGCTCTACGCTTTTATAGAAACTCTCACTATGCTTTTTCATGTATTTACTTAGATCTACTCCTAAATACCATGCCTCATCTTCATTACCATCACTGGATTCTGTATCAGAAATCATAGTTTTTATCTGTAAATCCTGTTTAGCTTGATAGGTACGTATAGCCTTTGTAGAGAGGGAAGTTAGCGCAACTAAAATTCTCTCATTACCACCAGTATTTGAAGATATTTTTTTAATGTCGAAATTGTTTCCTCTTTGAATTTTTCTATAAAGTGTATGGTATTCAACACCTTCAAGTTCAGCTGCTTGATCTATTGGTATATATGTCTCCGCCAAATTCCACTACCTCCTTTGCATTCATTTTTTTTGATGATATAATCTAGAGGTAAGTTTTTATATAAGGTTTGGAATAAAGGAGCTGTCGGTTGGTAGCTTTCAAGCTCCTTTTCTTCCAAACTTTTTTAATTTTCTTACCCATTCTGTCCATCCTTTTCTTTTTCTGCTACGGAAACATTCTTCTCAGTAGAACTTAGTAAATTAGAAAACTCTTCGCACTCTTCAAGCTCTTTTATTAAGAAAACCTCGGTATCTGATAAAGCTTTAAGCTTGCTATTTGTACTAGCCAGAAACTTTCTTATTTCATGGTATACTTCCAGTCTTTGCCCTTTTAAGAAATTCAGTTGTTGCTTAAGGATGGTATTTCTTTCACCTATAAAAGTTTCCTGTGAAGCAGTCTCAATAGCATCAAACCCATCAACAAGCTTTTGAATCTCAGCAAAGCCTTCCTTGTATTCCTGTAAAAACATCATTTTCTTATCAACTTCTTTTGTCATTTTTACTCTCCTTTACGCTGATTTTTTATAGGTCTGAAGGTCAACATCAAGTGCCTTCTCGATATCTGAAAGGTATTTTTCTCCTGTGCGATATCCATATAGCATTAAATGAAGATACTTTTCACTCGTACCTATTTGTATTGCTAGTTCTTTCTGTCTCATATTAAGGTCAACCAGTCTTTTTTTTATTATTGAACCAATTGCACTTAATGTTTTGTTGTTATTTTGTCTCACTAAAATTGCCCCCTTTTCATGCTGTTAAAATTCCCCTTATGGTGTAAAATTAAATTGCATACTATTTATAATCTGCCTTAATTTCTCCTAACAGTCTTATTTTTTCTAATGTCTTATTGAATTCAGCTTCATATCCTTTTTTAGGCTCATCCATTAAGTAATTAGTTGAATAGCATAAAAGATTATGGTTCTGAAGATCTAAAACTTCATCTAGTAAATCAATTTTTGTCATGATTAAAAACCTCCAATTTCATCCATCATCACCGCTATTTCAATACAGCATTTTCGGTATCTTTTATCGGCTCAATGAATTAAAATTATTTCCCATCGCTGTCACTATATTTAATTGCCAAGGTTCACTTTTGTAGTGCCGTTAGAAATGAGCACCTGTAGAAGATGTGAAGTTCTTTAATTGACTGTATTTAATTGTTAGAAGTGCAAAACGTATGTTTGTATTTGTAATATTACTTCTGACGTGATATTGTTTATTTGATATATTTATCTATCCTATATACATTATAAGTTCGTAAAACGAACTTGTCAATATAAATAATTCGTTCTACGAACTAATGTTAATAATATATTTAACTCGCTTTAAACCTATAGCGAAATGGAGACAAAAATGAGAACTTTATATGAGAGAATAAAAGAGATTAGAGATGATTCTGGATTAAATCAAGAAATGTTCGGAAAACGAATTGGACTAGCAAAATCCAGTGTGTCTTGGGTTGAGAAAGGTAAACAAGCTATTTCTGAAAATGTAATAAAAAATATAATGAGCGAATTCTGCGTTAATGAAGCATGGTTAAAAGAGGGTACAGGAGAAAAATATAATGAAAAGTTAAAAAAAGAAAAGGAATATTTACATCATGAAGTACTGTTTATGAATTCTGAGTTACTAGATCAGCAACTTGGGTTTTTTGGTAGAATAAATAGATATTCTAAAAAGGATGAACAACTTGAATTAATAACATCTATCGAAGAATTATATGCAATATTAAATATTGAATCTTTAAATAAGGATAAATATTTTTTTTATTGTGAGAGTATAGCCGGGATGCTTGCAGAGCTTAGGCGGTATATTGATTTTATAAGCCAATCAAATGAACTGAGTAAAAAAATGTTTGATAGCTTTCTTGAGTCATTTAATCTAAGTATTCTGGAGATTACTAATTTATTCATGCCTAACTCAGATTTAGATTATAATAACACAGGGCCTGAAGATAATAAAAAAGAGATTATTCCTGGACTAAGTGCTGATGAAGAAAATATCCTACTGCTATATAGACAACTCAATGATCGTGACAAAATCAAAATTGAGGGGATTATGGAAGAAAAAATTAATGAGCAATCCCTTATAAAGAAAGGTCAGTCATCGACCTCTGGACATGGCGAAGAAGCCGCAGCTGCCACTGATCATTTAAATTATGCTTAAAATGATAGATATATATATCATTAATAGTAACTAGAAAAGCATCGATTTGCGGCGGTTATAGTTGTGAAAATTTAAAATTACTAAAAACTACATAAATTAAGGAAAGAACTCATTTTAATTTGTTCAATTGCTCGTTTGATTTTTTCGGCTTCAAAATTGCCTTGTAAGCCTTTAAAATAGGGCAATTGAACATCTTTTTGTTTAAATACCTTTTTTGTCACTTTGCTTTTGCCAATTTTACCATAAAAGAATAGCTTTT
>Ga0123336_10001527_pt1 | contig 21237 bp, 20 predicted proteins | sample SSSSmetaG_FD_96466 | JGI IMG/M metagenome (GOLD analysis project Ga0123336, IMG submission 96466) | Glacier valley bacterial and archeal communities from Borup Fiord, Nunavut, Canada, to study Microbial Dark Matter (Phase II) - ​SSSS metaG | ecosystem: Environmental > Aquatic > Freshwater > Ice... | reverse complement strand
TACCGGATTTTCGATGGCAAACAGCGGCTGCGACCACAGCGAGTCGGCGCGACCGTCCCAAAAAAACACATTCAGCCGCGCAGCATTGAACACGGTCGGCGCATTTCTCACGCCGAGTGCGCGGCCGCGTGACACCGGCAGCCCGTCGGTGAAGGCCAGCTCTGGCGCATGGCAGGTGACACAGCCGACCCCGCCGCCCAGCTCCTGATTGAAGAACAGGCGAAAGCCGAGCCGTGCCGCGTCGTCCGAATCGGCGACCAGATTGCCGCGCGCCGGGGCCAGCGACGACAACGCCATCTCCGGCGCCGACAACGGCACCGACGAGCAGGCCGAAAGACACGCCAAGAAAAGGATTCTCATGGTTGTCGCTCGTCGCTCATTTGGCCGGATAACACCGCTTGGCGTCGAACCCAGCCGGCAGTCCCGCGTCTTCTTTGAAGCCGACATTGTCGTACGCGCGCTGGTCGCCAAACGGCGTGTTGTGGAGGATATGGTGCTGACCGGTCTGCGGAATCGCGGATGCCTCGCTGTGGCGGATCTCCGTGAACTCCGCCGACGTGTGATAGAGGATGTGCCAGAACCCGATGGCGGCCTCGGCCATGGTCATCGCCGTCGGGTCGAGGTCCTGACAGATCCGCTGCTGACCCTCGACGTAGACCACCAGTCGATCGCGCCGCAAGTAGACGTCGAAGCGCCGTCGCACACCGGGCTCGAGCATGTCGTCTAGCCACACCCCCGACGGATTGCCGGCACCGTCGATCTGGCGTACCCAGCGTTTGGGATAGGCGCCGTCCTGGGTCGGGCCAAACGCGGTCGCGTAAGGCGTGATGTGGACCGCGTCGTAGTCACTTGGCTGGGCCGGCTGCGGATGGGTCCGCACCACGGTGACCTTGAGCGAGCTGTCACTGTGCGACTTCACATCGCCGCCAGCGACGACGCTGTAGCCGGCTCCGCGCGGCGTCAAGGTGAGGCAGTTCCACCCGAGGGGACTCGTGCGGGTGGTGTCGTCTTCGTTCATGAAGCCGGGGCGCGGCACCGGGGCCGAGCGCGGCGTGTTGCCGTCGTACGTCTGGCCCATCTGGTCGGAGCCGCAAAAGCTCAACATCTCGTACCGCCGCGGCGTCTCGTCGCGGGCGACCTCGTAGCTGACGTGCAAAAAGCGATCAACCGCCGTCGGTAGCTTGGCGGCGCGCTTCGGATAGAAGGCCTGCGTCGACATCGAGTCCTGATACGGATCGCCCGACACCTCGACGAGCTGGCCGCGGTCGACGAAGAACTGGCTGAAGCCGTTCGACACATCGTAGAGGATCCAGTTCTTCATCTCGAAGACGGTGATCGGATGATCCGGCGACAGTTGCTCGGCGAGGTCGCCTTGCCGCAAGAGCTTCGGCTGGTCGGTCGGGTCACTGAAGTCGTCGAAGAAGTCGTTGTCGCCAAATCCGTCTGGCTTCCCGTCGCTGGGACTGACCGTCAGGATGGTGCGGGCCAGCACCACCGGATCGTCGGCGCTCGCCGGCTGGGCCAGTCGCACGAACGGGCTCTCGGGATACGCCGGCGAATTCTTGTCCTGGGTGGCGAGGTTGGGACCCTGGCCGTTGATGATCATCGTGCCGTATTGCGCGCGGATTTCGGCCTCGGTGCGCACCGGAAAGGTCGGCTGCCAGATGGGGATGTTGTAGGCCTTGTTGTCCACTACCACGTCGACGTTGAGGGTCTTGGAGACGTCGCCGGCGGCGATCTGCATGTCGAGGTGGCTGGTGCCGTAGAGGCCTGGAAACGGACACGGCCGATCGATGGCCTCGATGACGAGCGTGGTGTTGGGTTTGACGTTGTTGACCTCGATGGTGCGCATCAGCTCGGTGGGGACGTTGGGGCGCCGGTCGGCGTCGTAGGCATTGCAGGCATAGAGGTCCATGACCTCGAGGTTGTATTTGATGGGCGGCACCTCGCCGTCGTCGCATTGGTTGCGCTGGCGCAGGCCGCCGCAGTAGACGGTTCCGCCGTCGACGTGCTCGCGATTGTCGCGGCTGGTGCTGACGGTGACACCGTCCTCGACCGCATAGATGCGATAGTCGGCCGCGCCGGCGACGACTGGTACCTCGACGCGCACACTGCTGCGGTTGGCGACGAAGGTGACGCCGGGCAGATCGGCGGCCGGGCCCAGATTGGGTGGCGGCTTGGTCGGGCCCGCTTGGCCAGCGGAACAGCCGGCGAATGCGGCCAATAATGCGAAGGCGGCGTAGCGACTCGGGCGCGCTTGGTTCATGCCGGTGCGTATCGCAAGCGCCGTGCCGGCCTCGGTGCCACGGCGGCTGCGGTCTCAACCGACCCGATTGCGCTTCAAGCGCAACGCCTCTCCCGTCGACAAATAGCGGCGTGCAGCATATCGTTTGGGAGTGCGGGCCTTGTGGATTCTGTTGTGCGCTGTGGCCTCGGGCTGTAGCGCGCCGACCAGCCTCGAGGTGGCTCTCACCGCCGCCAGCAGCACGCCAGCCTCGGTCACCGTCAGCATCTACGATCGCTTTGGCGCCGTGCTCCGCGATCACCAGTTCACTGGCCTCGGGCTCATGCCGATCGCCAGCCGCGCCAACAGCTTTCTGGTCCAGCTCGCCGACCGCGATGCGGCGCTGCGCCTCGTCGCCCGCACCGACGGGGGCCTGTTTGCGGCCACCACCACGTCGGTGCGCGCCCACCATGCGGAACAAGCGACGCTGATGCTCAGCACCCTGGTCGACAGCGACGGCGACAATGTGCCGGATCTGGTCGACAACTGTCCTACCCTCGGCAATGCCGATCAGGTCGACAGCGACGGCGACGGCAGCGGCGACGCGTGTGCCGCTAGCGACGGTGGCGTCCTGCATGGCCCGTCGCTGTGCCCAGGTCCATTCGCCTTCTGCGAAGGCTTCGAGACCGACGCCATCGACAACACCCGCTGGAACACCGGCGTCGGCTTCTCGAGCGGCGTCACCATCAGCGCCGACACCGTCCAGCGCATGCGCGGCCGCTCGTCGCTGAAGGCCCACGTCGACGCGCCGCTCGGCGACACCATCGGCCTCCACCTCGGCCAGAACCGCACCCAGACGCTGATGCCGGCCTACACCCGTGTCTTCGTCTACCTGCCGTCGGTGAACATGAGCCTCACCTGGCTCCTCAGCATGGCCCAGACCGGCACCCTCGACCGCCTGGCCATCACCCCCGACCTCGACCAGAGGTCCTATCACCTCGACTCGGCGCTGCCCAACACCTCCTCGGTGTCGTCGCTGACCGGCCCGGTCACCGGCCGCTGGATCTGTCTCGAATGGAAGGTCCAGAACGGCGCTGGACCCAGCAATGGCGGCGAAATGACGCTCACCGTCGACAACCTCGACGGCACCGCACCCTCCGTCCTCACCAGCGCGCCGTTCTACGCCAACCCGTTCCAGTTCACCTTCGAGCTCGGATTCAACGCCAGCTCGCCGGGGAAACCCTTCGACATCTGGTTCGACGAGCTGGCCATCGATAGCGCGCCCATCGGCTGTTCCCGCTGATTGCGCTCGAAGCGCAGTCGGTTGCGCTTCAAGCGCAGCCAAGGCCGCATCAGCCCGAGGATTCGCGGCACACAACTTGCTCTGTCCACGCCCATGAGACTTCTGCTGTGTTTTCTCACCGCATGCAGCGCAGCCCAGCCCATCCCCGACGGCCAGACGAGCCCGTTGGATCTCGCCGACGGTGCTGATCTTCTCCCTCGGCGCACCGTCGGCAATTGCTCGTCGCTGGCCGCCGTCGGCACCTGGGAACAGATCACGCCACCGACGGTGACCCTGCCAGGCCCGACCGGCTGCAACTTCGGCACCGTCTCCTACGTCCTCGACCCCACCAACCTTGCCACCATCTACCTCGGCACCTGTCAGATGGGCATCTGGAAATCCACCGATTGCGGCGGCAACTGGGTTCACATCAACACCGGCACCAACGGCGCCAAGCTCGACCACGGGCGCCAGTGGACCTTCGTCATCGATCCCGTCGATCCGCAGATTCTCTACACCAACAGCGGCTATGGCAGCGACGGCAATGGCGCCTTCAAATCGACCAACGGCGGCGTCGACTGGCAGCCGCTGTGGCCGCCCGCGGATCCCAAGCTGCAAAATATCGTCGACTACGACTTCGTGAGCTCGGTGATCATCGACCCCTACAATCACCAGCACCTGCTCTTGTCGTTTCATGCCAAATGCGCCGCGCCGTACCAAGGGGCCTGTTTCGGCGAGAGCCAGGACGCCGGCGCCACCTGGGTGCTCCGCGCCGGCGATGCCTCCTGGGATGGCGGCGAGGGCCAAGGGCTCTACTTTCTCGACGACAGCAAGACCTGGCTGTGGGGCTCGCAGAACAATGGCCTCTGGCGCAGCGACAATGCTGGCGCCTCCTGGACGTCCATCGACAAGACCATCGTTGGCCACGGCCTCGGGCCCCTCTATCGCGCCAAGGACAAGAGCTTCTATCTCGGCGTCAATGCGCTGTTGCACAGTGCCGACGGCAAGACCTGGGAAAAGTTGAGCGGTCCGTTTCCCAATCCCATCGCTGGCCTCGTCAGCGACGGCGACAACATCTACGCTTCGGTCGGGTTCCCCTGGGGCCTCGGCCAAAATCCGCCGCCGTATGAGCCCTTTTTCGTCTCGTCCGAGAGTGACGGCAAAGCCTGGACGACCTTCACCTCGCCAAAGCTCATCAATGGAGGCGCCATGGCCTACGACTTCGACCACCATCTTTTGTACGCATCGAACCTCGACGCAGGCTTCTGGCGCGTGGTGACCAAATGAGCCCAATGAGATCGCTGCTGCTGCTCACGTTGACCTTCGCTGCGTGTACGTCCGAACCGTCCAACACCACCGACGGCGGTGCCGACCTGGCAGGCCATAGCGCGGACCTCGCTGCCAAGCCCAATCCCATCGTCGCCGCCTGCGACTCGCTGGCGCCTGTCGGCACCTGGGAAAACATCACGCCGCCCGAGGTGCAGACCGTGCTCAACACCGGCATGCACGGCGTCTTCGCCTTTGTCGTCGACCCGGTCAACGCCGGCACCGTCTACCTCGGCACGATCCAGCTTGGCCTCTGGAAAACCACCGACTGCGGCGCCCACTTCACCAAGATCTCCGGCCGCGGCGCCACCGCCCTCAACGGCGGCATGAACTGGACGATGGTCATGGACCCCCAGGATTCGCAGGTCCTCTACACCAACGCCGGCTACGGCGCCGGCTCCAACGGGCTTTTTCGCAGCGCCAACGGCGGCGCCGACTGGGACGTCATCTGGCCGCCTTCCGATCCAGCGCTATCGGGCGCATTCAACTACAACTTCGCCAACACCGTCGACATGGACCCGCAAGATCACCGCCACTTGTTGCTCTCTTTTCATGAGGCTTGCCTCAACCGGCCTTCCAAAAATTGCATCGCCGAGACCAAGGATGCCGGCGCCACCTGGACTCTTCTCAACGGTGACAAACGCTGGACCAGCGACGGCGAAGGGGTGCGTGCGCTCTTTCTCGACGACAGCAAGACCTGGCTGTGGGACTCGCAGGCCGACGGCGCCTGGCGTTCTACCGACGCGGGCGCGACCTGGACGCAGATCATCACCCAGAGCGCCAATCACTTGCAGTCGACGCAGATGTACCGCGCCCTCGACGGTACCTATCTGCTCGGCGGCATGGGCGACCTGTGGCGCAGCCCGGTGGGCACGTCGAACGGCACCTGGGTCAAGGACGACAAGCTCATGGGCCCCTTGCCCGGCGGCATCGTCAGCGACGGGACGACCATCTATGCCAGTAATTGTTACTACGGCAGTTTCTGCGGCGCAGGCACCAAAGACTTCTATTTCACCGCGCCAGAGAACGACAACGCCAACTGGAAACCAATGGCCAGCCCGGGCATCGGCGTCATGAACGCGGGCGGCGTCCTCGGCTACGACCGCAGCCACCACATCTTGTACTCGTCGAATCTGGGTGGCGGCTTCTGGCGGGTGGTCACCAAGTAGGCGCGAACACCGCGCGTAGAAAATCCACCGACGGCAACGTGACTGTCGAGCCGAGGGGCGGCAACGTGAACGGCCGATAGCGATCGACGTCCCAGCGCAGCCACACCAGCGACGGATCCTCGAGCGGGCGGTCGAAGACGAAACGCGCGTCGCCGTCGCCCAGCGTGATCTGCACCCCGGTCAGGCCGAGCTGTTGGCCCGGCTCGAGCGGATGACGCGGGCTACGCAGCATCTGCTCGCTGGCTTGCTCGGCAAAGCCGCCTTCGGGCCGCACCACGAGCGTCCGTTCGTCGACGCGGGTGACAGTGACCGCGCGCCGCGTCGAGGCCAGCCAGCGCAGACGCTCCGGCTCGACGGTGCCGCGCGCATGACGGGTCAGGAGCACATAGCCGGCGAACAGATCCGACGGAGGATTGACCAGCACCACCGTTTGCCGACGTACCTCGGGCCCCGAGGGGATGGAGCGCTCGGCCCGCGCCAGCGGTGCCTCCACGGTCAACATCGACCGCGAGCGTAGCAAGAGGAGCGGCGGTGCCAGCACCAGATGAATCACGACGAGCACGCCGACCCAGAGGCGCAGAGGGCCGCGCGCGGGCTCGGCCAACAGCTGCGCCACGAGACCCATTGCGCCGATCCCGACGAAGAACAGCAGACGATCGGCCGGAAACGTCGAGCACACCGGCACCGTCGCCAACACCGCACCGGTCGCAAAAAAACGTGCCACCGGATCGCGTCGCCACAACCCGACAAAGCCGAGCACGACCAATCCACACACGACGACCGTCACCACCGACATGATCGTCGCCAGCCGCGGCGACAGATAGGCATACAGCGTCGACAGATCAGACCAGGGTAGCGCGAACTGGCCCGCCCACAACGCCGTCGCGCGACCGAACAGCGCCGACAAGAAGGCCACCGGCTCCGCACCCGGATCGATGTACACGCCCGATCCCGCCGCGCCGAACCCCAAGGCGCGATACGTCAACATCCAGGCCAAAACCACGCCCAGCGACGGCAACAACGGCAGCCAGCGCCGCTTGTCGAGATGCAGCGCATACGCCACTAGATAGGCCACCGTCGCCAGCGCCGCTTCGCCCGCCAAAAGGCCCACTGCGAGGCCGAGCGGCGACAACCAAGCGCCCCAGCGCCAGCCCTCACGTCGCCAGCGGTCGTACCAGATGAGCGACGGCAGCGACACGGCCAGCGCCATCATCGCGTTGCGGTTGGCCACCCAGCCCACGGCCGGTCCATGTGCGTCGTCGACGGCGTACAACAACAGCGCCAAGAGCGCGACGCCGCCCGGCAGATGGCGACGATAAAACCGCCCAAGCAACCACAGCGCCAGCGCGAACCACGCCAGATTCTGAAGATGCATGGCGACCGGCGAATGCGGCCACAGTCGATAGTCGAGCTGATGGCTCAGCGACGTGAGCGGCCGGAAAAACGCCAGTCGTGTCGTCGGATCGGCCCACCACGGAAACACGCCGCGATCGACCAAGGCCAAGGTCCGCGCCGGCGTCGACGCAAAGCTGAATAGATCGAGCCGTGAAGTAGGCTGCCCGTCGAGCGGACGTCCCTCGGCCACCACCTCGTGCACCCAGTCGTCAGCGACGAGGCCGGTGGTCAGCGACGGCGCATGCAGCCCCAGGCCGAGCGCAATGATCACGGCTCCGAGCCACGCGCGCTGGCCAAGACGCCCCCAAAGCCGTCGCCACATGTGCGGAGCTTAGTAGTGTCGCTCGAGGAGATACCAGCCGAACGCGCGCAGCATGATCTTCGGCACCGAGTCGGGCAACAGCGGCTCGGCGCGTTGCCAGGCCGACTCGACGAGCTCTTTGGCCTGCTCGGCGCACGCGGTGATCGCGCCCGAGGTCTCGAGGCGCTCGACAACCGCAGCCACCGTCGGCAAATCTTTCGGCTTCGACGCCAACGTCGTCGCCAACCAGCGCCGTTCTTCGACGGGCAACATGCCGAGCGCCTTGGCCACCGGCAGCGTGACCGTGCCGTTCATGATGTCCTCGCCGCGCGACTTCAGATCGTTCTTGAAGCCGCGCAGGTTGAGCACATCGTCGATGATCTGGAACGCCAACCCCAGGCTCTCGAAGAAATGCCCGACCGCGTCGATCTGGGCCTCGGTCCCGCCACCAGCGACGGCGCCCATGCGCGCCAGGCACCCGGCAGGCACGCCGGCCTTCAGGCGATGCGTGGCCAACACCCGCTTCTCCAGCGCCACCGAATCGCCACTTTCGGCCACGGCCGGCAACGCCGCCGACAGACCGTCGAGATCGAGCGCCTGTCCCGCATGCCCTGCGCGCATGACCTCGAAATAGAGATCATAAAGCCGCAAACGCGCCGTCGGTGAGACCTGATCGGTGTTGAGCATCTGCTGCGTCATGAAATACGCCGCAGTGCCGCTGTTGATGGCCAGGGGCTCGCCGTACTCGATGTGACACGCCGGCCCGCCCCGCCGCACCGTCGAGCGATCTTGCACGTCGTCGATGATGAGCGAGCCCACATGCAACAGCTCCGGCATCGCCAGCCAGTCGACGAACTTGCGGGAGTCGCCCTGCACCACATCGCAGCAGGCGAGCGCGGCATACGAGCGCCACGATTTGCCGCCGCGATCGGTCACCGCCCGCAGCGGCGCCAGATACGATCGCCCGAGCTGCTCCAGATCGACGCCATCGAGATAGTGTTCCCGACCCGGCGCAGCGATGAGGTCGACGGCTTGGGCATGGGTGGGCTGTGTGGGAATCAACCGCCCGATCGAACGCCGAACTTCCTCACCGACGGCGGCGAAGAACTCGTCCAGCGTCGACACCGGCTCGAAGCCTGATCGCTCGACATAGCCGAGACCGCTGACCGGGCGCCCATCCAATGTACCGGCGATCTGGACCCGGCCTTCCCAGAAGGCGGGCTTGGAGATGCAGGTGACGAACTCCTGGTCATCGAAGGCCGCGTCGACGGTGACGTCGAGGTTGGCACCGGGAATCTGCAGCTTCCACTGGGTGGGATAATCGTAGAAGGTGCGCGTCGAGCGCCACGACGTTACCGGCGTCAGCGTCAGGTCCTGAAACGAACGCTGTTTGCCGGCCGCGTCGCTGACGACCGCCCACTGATGCAAGATCTTGCCGTCGGCGACCCGCGCCAACGAGTACGCCGAGACGTCGATCCCGTCGCCGAGCTGCGCTGCGACCCAGTTCCAGGCGATGTCCACATGCTCGCGATCCTGCTGACCGTCGTCGCCGGTGCGGTGCCCGCCAAACTCGTGGTCGTACCAACCCGTGGCCCGCGCCACCGGCCGCTCCAACCCACCGACGGTGACCGTGCCAGTCACCGCACAGCGCGGGATGAAGTAATAGAACATGTCCTCGCCAGACAAGCCGCGGACCACGCCTTCGTCGCCGTGGAGCTGTGGCGGTTTCTCGGCGGCGAACGTGAGCTCGCATGCTGCGTGATCGGCGACCAACGACAAATGATAGCGGCCGTCGTCGCTTTTCCAGAACCGATTGCCGCCAAAATCTAGCTCCAGCCGTCGCTGCCCGACATGCACGGGCCCGTCGAAGACGCGATCGGGACGGGGCACGCGGCCTTTTTCCAAGATCTCGGTGATGGCCCGATTGAGCCGCGGATCTTTGGAGCCGGCGCCTTTGGCGATACGCTCGAGGCCCATCTGGGGCGCGTTTGCGTCGACCCGCGATTCGGCCAGATAGGTCTTCGTCTCCGGCTCCGACAACGCCCACGTCACCGAGTGCGCATACTGCAAGGCGCCCGTGGCTTCGTCCTTGCCGCGGATGATGCGAAAAAACGCCGCAAACAGCGACAGTGTGCGGCCGTCCACTGTCTCAAGATGGCTGTTGAGGTACCACCACTCCGTCGCTGACGACGCATGAGGCAGGTCGTGGAGGCCCAGATCGATAGGGCCGATGGGGCCAGCGTTAGGCCAATCTTGCGGTCTTTTGCTCACGACATGTTTGTGACGCAGCGCTTAAAACGGGGCCAAGCCTGGACAGGCCTTGGGCCAATGGTTGAACCACTGGGTTTTACAGGGGATTTGTACGGAGGCCGTACCAACCTATGCTCGGGTCCATGCACCTCACCGCTGCCCGCTTTCCCTTCCTGGCTCGGCTCAGCGACAAAGCCCAACGCGAGCTGGGCGCGCTCACCGCGACCAAGGTGCGCGCGGGCAAGCGTCTCCTCGAGCGCGGCGACGACGCCGACGGCGCCTATCTGGTCGTCGGTGGTGCGCTGCGCGTCTACTACATCACCGACGAGGGCCGCGAGGCCACCCTCTATCGGGTCGAGCCGGGCGGCACCTGTGTGCTGTCGGTGAGCGCCAGTCTGCAAGAAGCGCCATACCCAGCCTGGGTCGAGGCTGGCGCGCATGGCGGCGAAATGGTGCGCGTGTCCAATAACGTCTTTCATCGACTTCTCGACGAGGAACGCGCCTTTCGCCAGTTCGTTTTTGGGGTGCTCTCCGGCCGGATCTTCGAGCTGATGCAGACCCTCGAGGAGCTCGGCTCGATCACTCTCGAGGGCCGCGTGGCGCGCTATCTCCTCCGACGGCAGGACGCCGATCACGCGGTGCGCATCAGCCAGCTCGGCATCGCGTCCGAGCTCGGCACCGCCCGCGAGGTGGTCTTCCGCGCGCTGCGCTCACTGGTCGACCAAGGCCTCATCGAAACCGGCCGCATGCGCATCCAAATTCTCGACGAGAAAAGGCTCAAAATGCACGGCAAGTGACTTCAGTACCAGAGCGTCCGCGCCCGCTTCACTAGTTTGTCGCCATGGACACTCAAACCTCGCTCGTCGCCACCGTCGCTTTCACTTCGTCTTTGTGGATGTTCTACGTGCTCAATCGGTTTTTCCGATTGGGCGTCGGAGGCACCCTCGCCAACCCACGACCGGACCGGCCAGCGCTGTCGCCGTGGGCGCAACGCGCGAAGGCCGCGCATGCCAATGCGGTTGAGGGCCTGGTCGTCTTTGCCCCCCTGGTGCTTGTCCTCATGCACCTCGGGCTCGGCAACAGCAGGCTGGCCACCGTCGCCGCCATGACCTATTTCGGCGCACGCGTGGCTCACTTCGTCTTGTATGTTGCCGGCGTCCCGGGGCTGCGTACGGTGGCGTTTCTCGTCGGCTACGGCGCCCAGCTCGCGCTGGTGATGGCCATTTTTCAAGGCGGATCCAAATGACCCGGACCGCACTCGTCGTCGGTGCCGGCGGATCACTCGGCTCTGCCTTGTGCGCTGCCTTGTCTGAACGCGGCTTCCGGGTCGTCGCTGCTGGTCGCAACCGTGCTGCGCTGGAGGCGGAGGTGGCAGCCGATCAATTCCTGGAAATCGAGGTCAGCTCGGTCTCCTCGATGGCCGAGCTCGCCACTGTCGGCCCGCTCGATGTCGTCGTCTACAACGCTGGCCGCCTCGATCTGGCCACGCTCGCCGACACCACGCCGGACATGTTCACTCAGAGCTGGCAGGTCAACGCGCTCGGCGCCTTTCTGTGCGCCCGTGCCGTCATGCCGCACATGACTGAGCGCGGTCATGGCACCGTGCTCTTCGTTGGTGCCACCGCTTCGATCCGATCCGGCGCCCGCACCCACGCGTTCTCGTCGGCGAAGCACGCGCTCCGCGGCCTCAGCAGCGCACTCGCCAAAGAGCTCGGTCCACGTGGCATCCATGTCGCCCACATCATCCTCGACGGCAAGCTTTGGGGCGACCGCACCCGTCGACGCTTTCCCGACGTCACCGAAGCAAGATGCCTGCAACCGGCCGCGGTGGTGCATACCATGATGCAGGTGATCGAGCAGCCAAGCTCGGCCTGGACCTTCGAGCTCGATCTGCGTCCCCACGATGAGAAATGGAGCTAACATGCTTCTCCACGCCGATCTCACCCAGCGCGCCGTCGTGCATACCAAAACCTCACTGTGGGTGCCGTCGCCCGAGGCAGGCGTGGAGCGGCTCCCCCTCGATCGCCACGGCGGCGAGCTGGCCCGCGCGACGTCGCTGGTTCGCTATGCACCCGGATCGCGCTTCGCTCCGCACACCCACGGTCGTGGCGAAGAATTCCTGGTTCTGGCCGGTGAATTCCGCGACGAGCACGGCAGCTATCCCACCGGGACCTATGTCCGCAACCCGTGGCACAGCCACCACGCGCCCTTCTCACCGACGGTAACGACCCTCTTCGCCAAGCTGCGCCAGATCCCCGCAGACGACGACGTGAAAGTCTGTCTTGTCTCGGTGGTCGACACCTGTGTGTTGTTGCCCGGTCAGAGCGAGCGGGTCGTCGTCCTACACTCCTCTTCGTCGGAATGGGTTGCCCTCGTGCGCTGGGCCAAAGGCCATCAGGCCAAGGCGCATGCACACCCAGACGGCGAAGAGCTCTTCGTTCTCGACGGTGACCTCGAGGACGAGCACGGCACCTATCGCGCCGGCACCTGGCTGCGCCAACCAACCAATTCGAGCCATCGGCCATTCTCCGTCACTGGCTGCCTCTACTTCGTCAAGCGCGGGCCGCGTGGTTAGAGCCAATGCCGATCAGTTAGCGCTCAATCCGCACGCCGCTGAGCGAAGAGACGCTTCCATTTCACAGGAGGCGGGAGGTGGGAGAAACTCCTTCTAAAAAAGGGATCTCCGACGGGGTTTTGGCGGATTTCGTCCGATCTCCCCCATCATCATTCCGGCTCCCAAACTCCCACCTCCTGTGAAAACGGAAGCGCTTCGGAAGGCGCTGCGGATTCAATTCTTCGCTAAGTGAACGGCATTGTGGTTAGAGCGCGGCATTGCCGTCAAGCGTCGGCGGATTCTTTTACGAGGCGGCCCAGGACGCCGAGCGCTTTGTCGCTGGCCGGCGAAAATGGGTGGCCACAGTTGAGGCGGATGAAGTTCTTGAAGCCCCCGCGCGCGGAAAAGATAGGCCCCGGGGCAAAGCGAATGTTCTCGCGTGCGGCGCGGTTGTGCAGCTCGAGCGCGTCGACGGTACGTGGCAGCTCCACCCACAGCACATAGCCGCCCGACGGCCGCGACAGCCGTGTCTCCGACGGGAAATGCCGGCATACCGCATCCGACATCCGATTCACCTGATCGGCAAACTGGGCCCGCAGCCGCCGCACATGGCGGTCATAGCTGCCAGCCTCGAGAAACTGCGCCACCGCGGCCTGCATGACGGTAGGCGTGGCGATGGTGTTCATGAACTTCAGGCTCTTGACCTCGTTGAAATACCGTCCCGGTGCCACGTAGCCGACGCGCGCGCCCGGCGACAAGGTCTTCGAAAAGCTGGAGCACCACAGAACGTTTCCGTCGGTGTCGAACGATCGCGCCGCCAGGGGACGCTCGCCTTTGGCCGGCAGATCGCCATAGATGTCGTCCTCGATGAGCGGCACCTCGGCCCGCGCCAAGAGGTCCACCAGCTCCTTCTTTTTGTCGTCGGGCATCATGCTGCCGAGCGGGTTGTTGTAGTTGCACATCGCGACCACCGCGTGGATGCGTTGCCGCGACATCAGTGCCTTGAGCCCGTCGACGGACAGGCCATCACGCGGATGTGACGGGATCTCGAGAGCGCGCAACTGCAGGCTTTCCATGACCTGCAAGATGCCGAAATAGGTCGGCGATTCGATGGCCACCGTGTCACCCGGCCGCGCCACCGCCCGCAGACACAGGTTGATGGCCTCGACCGCACCGACGGTGATGATGATTTCGTCCGGCGATACCGATACCCCAGCTTCCAGCGAACGACGGGCGATTTGCCGTCGCAGCGGCAGATATCCGGGCGCATGCTGATAGGTGTGCATCGCCGGCCCCAGCTTGCGCGCGGCCTGGTTGATGGCGCGCACGAAGCCGGTGGTGGGGAAGAGCTCCGGTGCCGGCAACGCGCTGGCAAAGGGCATCACGCCGCCTTTTTGCTCGGCTTCGAAGATCTCCAGCACCAAGGCCGCGCCCTCCACGCGCACCGGCGCCGACGTGGTGCGTGGCATGCGCGGCTCGAGCGGCGTCGGCTGAAGCCGCCCGCACACATAGTAGCCACTCTGCGGCCGCGCTTCGATGAGGCGTTTGTTCTCGAGGACGTTGTACGCCTGGATCACCGTCGAGATGCTGACGTGCTGCTGCCGGCTCAGGGTCCTGACGCTCGGCACCCGGTCCCCCGCCCGCAAGGCGCCGGTGACGATGAGCCCTTCGATCCGGTCAGCGACGTCAGAATAGAGCATGTTCGTTCCCCTGTTGGACCAGCACAGCCGTTCATATGATGACCAGTACAGTTGGCTAGAATTCAAACTGTAATGGTCACAATTCAACCACGCTGAATCTGTCATGGTCAACCGACGATCGTTATTCTGACCTTCAGAGGCCGTATGAAGACTCTGCAGGCGAAGCACGGACGGTTGGCAGCGCTGAGCGCGTTCGTGATCTGGGGTGTGTTCCCGCTCTATTTTGGCTTGTTGCGCGGCGTGAGCCCCTTTCGGGTGGTGGCGCATCGCGTCTTGTGGAGCGGCCTGTTGTCGTCGCTGTTGCTGATCTTCTGGCTGCGCCGACCGCTTGCCGACCTGGTGCGTGCCGGCGGTCTGCGTACGAGCCTCGCGCGCCTCGGCGTCACGGCGCTGCTGCTCGCCTTCAACTGGGCCGTCTATCTGTACGCCATGTCGGCAGGCCGCGTCGTCGAGTCCTCGCTCGGCTACTTCATCAATCCGCTGGTGAGCGTGCTCTTGGGCTGGTGCTTTCTCAAAGAGCGCCTGAGCCCCGTGCAGATCGTCGGCGTCGGGCTGGCGACGGTGGCCGTGTTGATTCTGTCCGCGGGCAGCTTTCCCACCATCGCGATCTTGCTGGCGCTGTCGTTCGCGACGTATGGCCTACTGCGCAAACAGTTGCCGCTCGATCCTCTCCTGGCCAGTTGCCTCGAGTCGCTGCTGCTGATGCCGGTGGCGGCGGGCTATCTGCTGTGCTCACCGGCTGACCCACATCCGGTCGCCATCGATCTCCTCTTGGTGGGCACCGGCCTTTGCAGCATGACGCCGCTCTTGCTGTTCAATCTTGGTGCCAAAGCCATCCCGTACTCGACGCTGGGCCTCTTGCAATATGTGACGCCGACGCTGCAGTTCGCCTGCGCGGTCTTCTTTTTCGCCGAGCCCGTGAGCCGTCGCCAGTTGGGCTCGTTCACCCTCATCTGGCTGGCGCTGGCCCTGTCCGCCGTCGACGCCATCTGGCGACCCCATGCCTCAAAGAAGGCGCGGAAGCTTGGCGGCCGGTTCTCGTAGTCTCGCGCATGCGTCGCCACCTCGCCGCGTTCATGATGTCGGCCTTCTTCTGCAACCTGGCCGCGGCCGATACCTCTGCGCCCGTCGCTGCGGCGCCGTCCAAGCTGCGTCACTGGCTCACTGCCCGCGATGGCTTGCCAGCCGCGGCCACCAGCGCGGGCGTCATCGCATCGCCCGAGGAGAAAGCCTGCCGCTGGGTCACCGTGGGCAGCAAGTGGACCGTCCTCGACCTCACCGGCGCTGTCGTCGGCGAGACGCGGGTCAAGCGACTGGAATCGAGCGAGCCCTGGCCGTGCAAGATGGCCGCCTTGCGACACATGCCGTCGAGCGGACGCATCTTGCTCGAGGCCGACGCGCCGCCACCCCAGCGCACGCGGCTTTGGAGCCCGGCGGCGGCCGAGCGGTCGGCCTTCTCGAGCTTGCTACGGCTGCGTTCCGATACCCATGTGCTCTTCTTCGAGACGGCGGCCGGTCGCTTCGGCGTCGGTGCACTGTCGAGATCCAGCAAGGCCATCATCGCCCGACTCGACGGCACCGTGTGGCACGAAGAATGGAACAGCACCGCACGCGTGTTGCCAGAACATCAGAACCAACACCTCCGCTACCTGGATCCGGCGGCCATCGATCTCGACGGTGACGGCGCCAGCGAAGTCGTCCTCGGCTGGTACGAAGCCGCCGACTACGGCGACCTCATCCTCCATCGCGATCGCAACGGCACCTGGCACCCAGCAGCCAGCAGCTTCGAAGGCAATACGATGTAGCTGTATGCTGGCGTCATGGCGCGCTACGACAAGCTCTCCGCTCAGCTTCTGGCTCGGGTGGTGCGATGGGAACATGCCTCGTTTGCGCTCAATCAGCTCGAGCCGTTTCATTGCGAGCGACATGGCTGGAAGCCCGGCCGCCGTCTGAAAAAAGCGCCAAAAGATGACCGCGGCTATTCGTATGGATATGCGGTCGACGGGCACCTGCTCATTGCGCGTGAAGGTCAATTCGAATATCTGCACGTTTACGAAGGCGACACCATCACGCGCTTTCAGTTCGACGGTCCGGCAATCGCATGGGCCAAGAAACAGGGCTGGGAAGAAAAGGATCAGGACAAGGCAAAGGCCCAAACAGGAATCACGCGGCTGTTCCTGAAAGCAGGGCGTATGGAGCGGGTGGAGGCGAGCTGGCCGGGGCGGCGGAAAATCGTAGACGAATACGAGTACGACGCCCAAGGCCGTGTGTCGAAAGTGAGGGTCTCGGATCCAGAGCACACCGACGAGCTTTCCTACGACGCGACTGGCGCGTTGGTGCGGGTGATGTGGCGCCATCCATCGGGGCAAGCGTCCGAGCATTTTCGGCGGCCGGCCAAAGAAGACGCGCTACCATCGTTGTTGCCGCTCATTCGCGACAAATTGCGCGTGCAGATTCTGCGGGTGCTGAAGCGCGCCAAGCTCGGCGGGAAGGCCTATGCGGTGGTGATCAGCACCTGTCTCGAAGAAGCGCCGCATCTGTTGCCGCCGCATGTGACAGTCGGGCTCGTCGACTATCGCGATGAGCGGATCGCGCATGGTGGAGCGTTCAGGCGCGACGAGATCTGGAACCCGCAAGCCATGCCGCTTTTCGACGACGCACGGCTCCGTTTGGGCGACCGATCGCTGGTCGCGCTGTGCAACCGTGCCAATGTGGCGCGCGAGGATGATCGGCCCATCGTGGTCATGCTGCGCGCGCTCGCCGCCGAGCTGCAGCCGTTCGTGGCCGAAGCGTTACCGTCGGTGCCCGAGCTCTTGGTCTACGCGATGGACGTAGGGGGCGAAGACGCCGAAAAAGCCGCCAGAGCCGCAGCAGGCAAGCCCTTGGCCCAAACTCTGAAAAAGCTGAAGCTTCTGTAAGCCGAGACCAACCGTGGGACGGTTCCGATCGCGACGACCGCAGCGGTCCTTGGTATGGTCCCGGAATGCTCAAAGCCCTCTGTTTGATTCTCGTCGCGGCCGTCCCCGTTGCTTATTCCACTCCGGCCCAGGCCTCCGAGGCTGACGAAAAGGCGGCAGTGCAAGCGGCCGAAGCGTGGCTCAAGACCGTGGATGCCGGTGACTACGCCAAGAGCTGGGAAGACGCGGCGACCCTGTTCAAAGGCGTCGTTCCCAAAGCCGATTGGGTACCGAAAGTAAAGGGCGTGCGCGAGCCGCTCGGCAAGCTTCTGAAACGCACGGTATTGTCGAAGACATACGCCGAAGAGCTACCCGGTGCGCCCGCCGGCAAATATGTGGTCATCCAATTTGCCACCAGTTACGAGAAGAAGAACGCCGCCATCGAGACCGTCACGCCCATGCTCGACAAAGACGGCAAGTGGCACGTCTCCGGCTACTTCATAAAATAGGCGAGACAGAGCAGCCGATACAACGGAAGCCGTTGCGCTGGTTTGTGTCGCGACGGGCAGACGCTGCACCAGCTGTTTCGGGCAGCGTTGCTCGTCTATTTGGCGCTACAAAATCTGTAGCGCAGCGGCATTACGCCTTGGGCTTCGCTTCCGACTTCTCCGCGGACTTGTCGCCAGCTTTGTCCTTGTCCGTCGAGAAAATCTGATCCCGCACGCCCTTCAAGCTGGTCACCAGCGACGTCCAGGCGGCCTCGGTCTCGTGGCCCACTTTCTGCGTCAGGTGATCGACCTCGTGCTCCAGCTTCTGAAAGCTGTCCCGCGCGTCCATCGTGCCGAGATGCAGCTTGAGCTTGATCTCGTCGCGCAGCGTCTGAGCCTCGCCCTTCAGCTTCTGCCACTCTTCGTTCATCGTCGTCATGACAGACGTATAGGCACCCCTGTGGGCCACGCCAGCAGGAAGAAGAGATCTTTCGACCAAAAGTAGCGGATTCCAGATCGCTGCCTTCACCCGTGCGGGCAGGTTCCGTAGGTCGCGAGCGTGGTGGTGGACGTCTGGCCATTGATGGTGACGATGACTTGTCCCGTCGCCGGCGTGGTGGTGGAGAAGGCCACGGTCTCGTCGAGCGCGACGAGGGTGCCGCGCTTGGAGGTGGTGTTCTTGGCCATCGAGAGGCTGCCAGCGTCGGCATAGCAAGTGCCAAAGCCGTGATGGATGCCGGTGGCGTGGAACGTGACGGCCTGAAAGGTGCCGGTGCCAGAGAGCGTGACGCCAGACAGGTTGGCGTCGACAATGGCGCTGCCGGTGAAGGTGACATGGTTGGCGCCGCTCGAAAGGTCGGCTTCGGCGGTGAAGGTCGTGGCGTCGGTGGTGGCCAGGCTGAGGGTACCGTCGATGGCGAGGCCATTGACCGCCAGATTGGTGAAGGCCAGCGACACGCGGATCGTGCCGGCGAGCTTGCCAATGGTGGCTGCAGCGCTGCCAGACACGGTGCCGATATGTGGCACGGTGCAGCCAGTGCCAAAATTGACGCTGACCGTGGTCTGGCCGGTGACGTGCGCAATCTGGGCGCTGGCGCAGGTGGACGCGTTACGGCGCAAAGAGGCCGACGAGCTGACGCCGTCGCTGACGCCGGACCAAGTCGTGCGTTTGAATGGTCTGTTGACGGAAGTAGAATCCAGAGTCAACCGCTGGCTGGCAGGCGATTGATCGGGCTACACGCCCATTTCTTTTCGGAGCGTTGCCTGCCGACGCACGTTTCCAGGCCCAGTTTTATCCGCATCTAACGTCCGGCCGCCGGACGGTACGCCGACGCCAGATACGGACACCGTGTTCGCGATGTCCTTGTCTCTCGGAAGCCTGTTCGCCGGCGCCTCGCTCGGGCTTCATCCGGCGTGACGCTGGAACCGAACGGTCATGAAGACTTCTTGCGCGCGCGCACCAGCATGCCGCCCTCGAGCTTGTAGCGACCCTTCTCGAGGTCTCCGGCGTAGGCCTCCATCAATGCAGGCAGCGACGCCGCTACCCTCTCTCGCTTTTCATCCATGTGGAAGAACGTGACGATCTGTCCGCGCTGGCCTCCGCTCGCCGGGTTGAGATCGACACATTGAAAGTCTCCGCCCCCTGAGGATCCCACAGGGATCCAGCCTGCATCCCACCACACGGGCTGAACGGGTCCGATTGCGACGGCCGCTGCCTTGAAGACACCCTTGTCGAGGAGCCCCTTCATCAATTTCCATTCCTTCTGGATGCTCTTGATCGACAGGAGCGACCATTCCCCAAGAGCAGGAGGTCCGATGCCCATCTGTCCTCCATGGACCCGGTAGATGCTTTTGAAGCTGTCCGGCAGCGCGGCACCGGTTATTTTCACGAGCGCGGCAAAATCCTTGTCGGTAGCTCCCGGCAGGAGATCCGCATTCACCGTGGGCGCATTCTTCTCGAACCAAGACTCCAGGCGTTTCCACGTGTCAGGCATATTTCCTCTTGCGAAATGAGCGCCTCACGAACGGCGCATCGTCAGAGTGTATTCTTGATCTTGAAGTAGTAAGCCCTCGCGTTCGCTTTCAGATCCGAGATCTTGATGCTCTTCCCGGTAGCAGGATACGTCACCGTCGCGCCCGCCAGCGTGGGACCAGCGCCTCGGTTCACGCCAGCGTCGAGAGGCCACAGGTTTTCCAGCACATCCTTACCACCGAACTGGATCTCGGTGATGTGATCGCCGTCCATTCCCTCGTCCGACGCGACGAAGCCATACTTGGCGAGCACGGGGAGGATCTTCCCGCCGCCCGGCGTCGTGGCCGTGGAGAGCGGGCCGATGACCTTCCCCGTGTAAATCGTGTACTTTGAGGAGATCCCGATTCGCCGTCCGCCCGGCAGGTTCCGGGCGCTGTTCGGGTTGTACTGTTTGACGGGCGTAGCGGCCTCGTCCTTTTGATTCTTCGTGAAGATGGCCCTCAGCGCCGCCTGCGACTTGGGCTGAGTGCAGGAAGAATAAATGCACTTTTTCGCGCGACGCGCAACCCGGCGGACCTTGCCGCATGCCGTGGGCCGGGGCCGATAGATCTCTTATGTCAACTTTGGTTGAGTGCCGTTGACGCAGCAGACCTGGCCTGTCGAGCTCGGCGTGGGGTATGCGTCTGCGGCGGGGAAGGTGGCTGTGCGGGCGGGGCTGCCAGGGGTGCTGACCCAGGCGGCGGGGATTTTGTGGGAGAAGTGGGACGAGACGAACGTGGCGGCGCGGGTGAAGCTCGCGGCGACGACGTTGACGCTGGGGTACGGGGCGGAGCTGGTGGTGAAGACGGTGGGTGGACCCCGAATCGTACCCTGTACGACCCGGTCTTGAGCGGCGCGCATCCTACGGAGGATCACGTTGAAGGAGCGCTCCGAGACGACTGCGAACAGCGGGATCCGAGGTTCGCCTCCCGAGATCGTCGACCAGCCAGCGCCACTTGTCGTTCGTGAGAAACAGCACATGAACGGCTTCCTCGGCGACCGCGATGTGATCGCCGCGAGCAAGCTCGACCAGCGCGCCTTCCGCGCCCTCGCCCTCCAAACAACCCAGCGCGGCGACGGCCGCGCTCGCCACCTCCGGGGCGCGTGTTCGATCCTGGGCGAGGGCGACCAGCATCCCGAGCAACGCGGGTGGCGGCGGGTCGGCGTCGCCGCGCAGCAGAAGGTGTCTCGTTGCCAGGCATGCTTCGAGGAGCACGTTGGTGTCGTTCGACGTTTGCAGGGCGCGAATCACCGCGTCCAGGTCACTCGGTTCCCCGATCGACTCAATGGCTCCGCTCGGGTTGTGGTCGCGTTCGAACATCTGTTGGGCCATGACGCCGAAGGCCGAGTTGGCATCGCCCGCGGTGGGTTTCTTGTCAGAGGTCGCCTCGAGTGTCAGCTCCCCCGTCGCTGAGACATGCCCAGTGAGCTTTGCCATCGCTGCGCTCACGGCGGGCGTGGTCCAGGAGAGGCTGAAGCGGCCGCCGACACGGTCTTTCTCTGCAGAGTACGAGCCGCTCGCGCGTGGCGTGAGGTGAGACGGTTGAGCGGCCTTGTTGCCCTTATCGGGCTTCACGCGATCTTGGGCGGGTGTGGTGCGTGTTGGCGCTTTCTGGCCGCGCGCGGGAGGCGCGTCTTCG
>Ga0123336_10001524_pt1 | contig 21252 bp, 15 predicted proteins | sample SSSSmetaG_FD_96466 | JGI IMG/M metagenome (GOLD analysis project Ga0123336, IMG submission 96466) | Glacier valley bacterial and archeal communities from Borup Fiord, Nunavut, Canada, to study Microbial Dark Matter (Phase II) - ​SSSS metaG | ecosystem: Environmental > Aquatic > Freshwater > Ice... | reverse complement strand
TCTGCGATTCAGACAAAAAATTTATCAAGGAGAACACGCCGAAGCACTAAAAATATTCAGCCATCTCAGAAAAAGTGGTATCAGCGAAATCCTTTAATCATTTAAATCTGCGATTCAGACAAAAAATTTATCAAGGAGATCATACCGAAGAACTAAAAATATTCAGCCATCTCAGAAAAAGTAGTATCAGCGAAAACCTATAATCATTTAAATCTGCGATTCAGACAAAAAATTAATTAGGAGATCATACCGAAGCACTAAAAATATTCAGCCATCTCAGAAGAAATACCTAAGGCCCCCGGGTTGCCTGGGCCTGTCACGTTTACCCAGCACAGGTAAGTATTAGCGTTCCATCATTCCATATCTTTGTAAATATGCCTGAAGAGATAAATGATAGAAGAGTTTTTACCTTAATGCAGGTAATGCAAAGTATAAAAAAAACACTACTGACCCGGTACACATCTCCTTACTGGATAAAGGCGGAAATGAACAAACTGAATTTCTATCCACATTCAGGTCATTGTTACCCTGACCTTGTTGAAAAAGAAAATGGGAAACTTATAGCGCAGGTAAGGTCGGTATTATGGAAGGATGACTATCTTCGGATCAATCGGGCTTTCCAGACTATTGTAAAAGAACCTTTGAAAGACGGTATAAAGATATTATTCTGTGCCACTATTACCTTCGATGCTTCTTACGGACTAAGTCTCCGGATCACAGATATTGACCCAAGCTTTTCACTTGGCGACCTGGAACAGGAAAAAGCGTACTCTATCGCAAAACTCAGGCAGGAAGGAATTTACGATAATAATAAATTAGCCATACTGCCCATGCTTCCAAAACGCATTGCTATCATATCCGTTGATACAAGTAAAGGTTATGCTGACTTTATGAAAGTAATCGAAGGTAATGATTGGGGATACCGGTTTTATCATAAGCTTTTTCCTGCTTTGTTGCAGGGAGAAAAAGCCGTTAGTTCCCTGATCAATCAATTGCGGCGGATAAAAAAGATATACAATCATTTTGATGTGGTCGCTATTATCCGCGGTGGTGGGGGAGATGTAGGTTTATCCTGTTATAACGATTTTTTTTTATCGAGAGAAGTGGCTCTTTTTCCATTGCCTGTGATTACAGGGATTGGACATGCTACCAATGAAACCGTTGTTGAAATGCTGGCTTTCGAAAATGCCATCACGCCTACCAAGCTTGCTGAGTTCCTGATTCAACGATTTCATAATTACGCTGTACCGGTGCATAAGGCAGAAGAGAAGATCGTAAGAATATCAAGAGAAATTTTAAGAGATGAAGAGCTTAATTTTTTTAATACTACAAAGTATTTTCGTTTGGTTACAACTAACCTGGTTACTAACGGTAACAACACCCTGCTTAATCTGCGTAACGCTTTATCCCAGCAATCTAAATTACTTGTTAAAGATGAACAACTGAAATTTCAAAATACAACCAGGTTTTTTCGCTCCCTCACAGGTAATCTTGTTACTAACGGTAACAACACCCTGCTTAACCTGGGCAAAGCGTTATTGCAGCAATCTAAATTTTTATTTAAAAGCCGGCTCAATGAATTAAACAACTTAGGGAGAACTATTAATAATTTAAGTCCTGAGAATGTTTTAAAGCGCGGCTACAGCATTACGTTACTCAATGGTAAAGCTGTTAAAAGTTTTCATGAAGTAAAGAAAGGAGACAGGTTAGAGACATTGGTAATAGACGGAGTAATTGAAAGTAATGTACAGGCAACCTCACAATCAGCAGTATCATGAACGAAATTCCGGATTACACATCGGCTTTTACAGAGTTACAGCAGATAGTTGTAGAAATTGAATCCGGTACAATATCTATCGATGAGCTTTCCCATAAAGTAAAGCGTGCAGCGATGCTGATAAAAATATGTAAAGCTAAGCTCACCGCTACTGAAGAAGATGTAGAGAATATTTTGAAAGGGCTGGAGGAGTAGGGTAGCTTCAGCCATCAGCTGCAATAGTATAAAGCTCTTTTATATGATGACAAAGTTGCCACTTGCTTATGTTTTAGCGCAATTTCAAAAGTTCTTTTATACAAAACATAACCCCCGGATTATACTATGGCTGATAGCTGATGGCTGATGGCAAACACATCTAATTGCAGGCAACTAACCCTGTACCTCATAACCTATTTCTTTAAACGCATAATTATTAGACATCTCTGCGGAGCAGGCTGTTAAGCCAACTATTAAGTCCATCCGGGCTTCTATCATAATATAATCACCCGCTTTACTCTTTGGGGGAAGCACGGCAACGCTGCCGCTTTTACCATCTACAGTAACATGCATGAAAATATTAAAGCTAACAGGTATCTGGTCAGGTGTAATTCCGTACGGTTCAAGCGCGGCTGTTAAGTTACCAAAGCATCCTCTATGCGGTTGGTCATGCGCGTATATGATTCTAAAAGTATCAGCACTGCAGGGGGTTAATAAAAAGTCATGGCGCCCGACAGTGTCCTCATTGATATCAAACATAATATTACTTCTGTTGGAATAAAATGGGTGGCCTTTTGTGAGAAAAATAGTTTCGGCGTAATCGATCGTCCTTCCTGATGAAAGATATTCTAATTTATCATGAAGATTGAAACAGATCAAATCCGAAACCTGTTCTCCTTTTACATCTATAACTTTCAACCGCTGGCCTTTTTTTAAAATAAACGCCACGCCACTACGAGGTGGAATTATCTTCAATGAATTCATAACTAAATTTTAAAGGACACTGCCAATTCTCGTCATACATGCGCCCGCTGTACTGGTACACTTCAGATGACTTTCCAAAGTCTTTGAGCATTGGATTTACAGAACCGGAAAAAGCGATGTCGCGCTTTCTTACAATATGCTGCATCTTTCCATAACTGTCGGTTTGCCTTAGATGCTCAAACTGAGCATGCGGGTTGAATGCCAGCACAGGATAAGAAAACTTCCTTGCCTGCCGGCTATTAGCAGGGTGCATTCCTATTATAAAAAATGCTTCTTCTTTAATACTGAAACTGTATTCAGGAGAAGATGGATCATGGTTGACCCTATTGTCTCTTTTGTGCTTAAGAGAATCGAGGTCTGCCAACGATTGAAGCCTTCGCCACAACATTGTGTCAAACAAATCTTCATTAATATCGTCAGGACCTTTAAAAATTATGGAAGCACTGTGAAAAAGATTACCTGAACTTCTGTAATCGTCTATAAAATCGTACAGGAAACTTAAGATTGCCTTGTCATCATTTGGACAGGCAAGATGATCTGCAACCATGCACTTCATTTGCCGCTTCGCGATAGCTGCCCGCGCCGCCACACAAGGAAAATCTTTCGCGTCTAAAAAATGGGTGTATTCTTCAATAATAAATTGATCAGACTTTTTTGTCATAAGGCTCAAGTCGATGAATGCTATGAATTACAAAAAAGATGCCGTGACAAATTAATGATCGGAAGAACACTTAACAGGAAAGTTAATTGCAAATTACAGATACCTCCTTGTAGGATAGAAAGATTATAGTAAGATTTTTTGTAGATATTATTACCTGATATGAGAATGCAGGAGGTTGTATTTATTACCTTAACGTATATTTAAAGCTTATAGAGGATTGCCTGTTCAACGATAAACAGTTAACTGCCAATATCCGTAAACAAAATTAAAGCGGTGATTGAGTATCCAGGGCTTTAAGCAATCGGAAATGCTTTTTCGCTTCCTTAAGAAATTTTAGTCCTTTGTTAAAACTCCAGTATTTTACTCCTTTTATATGATTGTATCTTGAAATTTTATACAACACGTTCCAGTGGTGCAAAATGATTTTATAAGCCTGGAAAATATTATTGCCATTTCCATAAATATGATGAGGCTCCGCGCCGCAACCATTAAATTCAAGTATAGAATAATTTTTACCTTCCTTAAGATCTTCTATAGATGCGCATTTTATATCATACCTGCCATAATAAAAATATTTTGAGTACTGGCTCAGGTCATCAAAGACCTTCGCTAATTTATCATCTTTCTCATGTTCAAGATTTACCATTTTTCCACCGCGGCTCAGGTTCAAAGCGTATGACAAACAAAATACTTCGCCAGCAGGAAGAATATCGTTTAGTTTAAATTCATGTTTGGCTCTCATCTCATCCAACTTAAACCTTACGCGTGGGTAAGCCAGTATCAATTCCCATAAAGTTGATTCGCCATCTCCGGTAACTTCCATTAATTCCTTTTTAAGAAAACCTGTGATGGTACCTTTTTGTTCACCCGGAAACCGGTAATAAAATACACTTACTTCAATGGGATATTTTATAAGATCCTGGATGATATAATCTGTTGGCATATTCTTATGATAATGGAAAAACGCTTCTGCATTATTTATTTGTCTAAATAAAAACCCCATCATTCCTACATCGGGCTTTACGGCAAATGGGTATTCAAAACTGCTTTCTGCGAGTTGGTATTCCACTTCTTTGAAAGGTGCATTACTGGAAATATAGAGACTGCGTGGGTAGCTGCCGGGCGGCAGCTGGTTATACATTTCTCTTTTACTTTCTCCTTCAAAGCCACCAAAAGTAAGGGTAGGATTAGACGGTGTAAAGAACCAGAATGAGCCTGACCGAAGACAATACCAAAGCCAGGCGGGGCTTATAGGTATATACTTTCCAAGAAAATGCCAGGTCTCCCAGTGAATCAGGCGAAACAAAAAGTTTTTTAATCTCATCGACTGCAAAAGTAAACTGGTTTTCCTGAATGGCAATACTTCTAAAGACAGGGTTTTATTGAATTTTTCAGCATCCACTAATACCTAATATCTTTCACCGGCATTGGTTTAGATGAAAGATAGTTAAAGTCTTTCCGCATCCTGTATAATCTATCCTGATCCCGCAGGAAAAGAATTAACAGCATTGTAAATAAGGCTGGTATTATATTCTTTATCTATATATAATATATGCTAATTTCACTTAATGAAATTAGCGCCGAAATATCTTCTTCTCGCTGAAGACGATATAGATGATTGCGATCTTTTTACAGACGCATTGAATGAACTGGAGCAGCCTGCTATTTTAAAAACTGTACATGACGGGGAGCAGTTGATGTATTTTCTTACCAACGAAACAAATGTATTACCTGACATACTTTTCCTCGACCTTAACATGCCACGTAAAAACGGCTTAGAGTGTCTTTCAGAAATAAAAAATAACGACCGGTTGAAAAATCTTCCTGTAATTATTTTCTCAACATCCTTTGACAAGGAGATGGTGAATAAGCTTTATACAAGCGGCGCTCTTTACTACATTAGTAAGCCTAATGAATTTACCAAGCTTAAAAAAGTTATTTATACTGCGATAAAGTCCGCTTCCGGAAGCATGAATAAGATCCCGATTGAAAACTTTGTTCTGCAACCTTAAAATTTTGCTAACTCATGAATACTGAAGTTGCTGTTAGTGATCTACAATTTCTTGTCGGCGGAGGGGAAATGGGCGCTCTTATCCGTGGGAAAGACTGGAGTAAAACATTGGTGGGTAAGCCGGAAAGCTGGCCGCAGAGTTTACGTATTTCATTGGCTATTATATTAAACTCCAGGTTCCCGATGTTTTTATGGTGGGGTCCTGATCTTATAAATTTTTACAATGATGCCTACCGTCCCAGTTTAGGGCGTAATGGAAAGCATCCTCACATTTTAGGCAGGCGTGCGGAAGATACCTGGCAGGAAATATGGGATATTATCAAACCGATGATAGACCAGGTGCTTTCAGGTGGTGATGCTACCTGGAGCGAAGATCAGCTAATCCCTATTTACCGTAACGGGCGAATGGAAGACGTATACTGGACATTCGGCTACAGTCCTGTAAATGATGATTCGGGCAAACCCGCCGGAGTGTTGGTTACCTGTTATGAAACCACCGAAAAAGTAAACGGCTTAACGGAAATAATAGAAAGTGAAGCGCGGTTAAAATTTACACTGGACGCCTCGGAACTAGGTACCTGGGAGATGAACCCATTAACAAATCAATTTGTAGGCAACGATCGTTTAAAAGAATGGTTCGGACTCTCTGCCGCCAAGGAGATCGCGATAGCAACCGCGTTAACCGCCATCGCTGATAAAGACAGGCCCCGCGTAATTGAAGCGGTAGGGAAAGCGCTGCAGCCAGGTTCTGAGGGGTCGTACTCAATAGAATATACTATAAAAAATATACTCACAAACCAGGAACGGATTGTAAGCGCAAAAGGCAAGGCATTATTTAACAAAGAAGGTATAGCATACCGTTTCAGCGGCACGCTGCAGGATATAACCGAACAGGTATCGGCAAGAAAGACTATTGAGAAAAGTGAAATGGAATTTCGCAATACGGTCAAACAGGTAGGGGTCGGCATTACCATTTTCCGCGGTCCGGATTTTATCGTTGAGATGGCGAATGAGGCTTACCTGCAGTTTGTTGATAAAACGGAACAGGAATTAATAGGCAAGCCTTTCTTTGAATCGATCCCCGGAGTAAAAGAGGTAGCGGAACCGTTGCTTACGAATGTGCTAAACACAGGCATCCCATTTTATGCTACTGATTTTCCAATTACGCTTTTCCGCAACGGTATAACAGGCATATTCTATTTTAATCTGGCTTATCAGCCGTTTAGGGATGAGCATGGTAATATATCGGGTATCATTGTAGTAGCCAATGAAGTTACCGAATCGGTCAGAGCAAAGCACACATTAGTAGAAAGTGAAAAGCAGTTCCGACATCTGGTGATGCAATCACCGATACCCATGACTATTTTAAGGGGAAGAGAACATGTGATAGAGATTGCCAATAAGGCGATGTATGAAAAAATCTGGCGGAAAAAGGAAAGTGAAATTATGGGCCGGAGACTTTTAGAAGTGTTTCCGGAATTGCAAGCCCAGAAATATCCTGAATTTTTAAATGAAGTGTTTGATTCGGGAAGAACGATCAGGGAAATGGAATCTGTAGCTATGGTTCAGGGTGATGATGGACTAAGGAAACTTTATATCGACTATGAATATGCGCCGCTGTTCGAAACAGACAACTCAGTGTCAGGAATAATAATCACTGTTAACAATGTAACGGAACAAGTGGAGGCGAGGCAAAAAGTAGAAGATGCCGAAGAAAGATTACGACTTGCACTGGATGCATCTGAACTTGCTACATGGGATCTCGATCTTTTATCACGCAGCATAATTTATTCGCCGCGGTTGTCAGTTATGCTTGGTCACCCTGCATTTTACGAGCTTACTCACCAGGATATGCGCAACCAGATTCATCCTGATGATCTGCATGAAGTAGTGGAAAAGGCTTTTGATATTGCAATGCAAACCGGAATTTATTATTACGAAGCCAGAGCCATCAAGCCTAATAAATCTATTTGCTGGATAAGAGCGCAGGGCAAGGTATTTTATAACGAAAAGAACCAGGCGTTTAAACTTATAGGAACCGTTCAGGATATAACGGAAGAGAAATATTACAAGATAGAATTGAAGGAACGTGAAGAAAAATTCAGGCTCCTGGCTGATTCAATGCCACAATTTGTATGGACGGGTGATGCCGATGGAAACCTGAATTATTTTAACCGCGCCGTTTATGATTATTCCGGTTCAACTCCCGAAGAGGTGTTTACAAAAGGCTGGATACAAATTGTGCATCCGGATGAGCGGGAAGAAAACATTAGGAAATGGAAAAATGCCGTGGCAACAGGTGAGGATTTTATATTGGAACACCGGTTTAAAAGATTCGATGGCGAATACCGCTGGCAATTAAGTCGTGCTATCCCGCAGAGAAATGAAGTTGGAAATATTCAGATGTGGGTGGGGATCAGCACCGATATACAGGAACAAAAAACTTTTGCGGGTAAGTTGGAGAAACTGGTGCTGGAACGAACCGGCGAATTGGAATTAAAAAACAAAGAGCTTGAAAAAATGAATATGGAGCTTAAAAGCTTTGCTTATGTTTCCAGTCATGACCTGCAGGAACCACTTCGCAAAATCCAAACTTTCGCCAGCCGCATTATAGAAAAGGAAGTCGCTAATCTTTCTGAGAAAGGAAAAGATTATTTTGACCGGATGAATGAAGCGGCGAAGAGAATGCAAACGCTTATCGAAGACCTGCTTGCCTATTCCCGCACCAGCACTAATGAAAGAAATTTCAGTAAAACCAGCTTGAATGAAATTGTCGACGAGGTAAAAAATGATTTAAGAGAAACCTTCGCAGAAAAAAATGCCAGGATTGTAGTCAATAACAGGTGTGAAGCTACCGTTATTGAATTTCAGTTCAGGCAGCTTATGTACAACCTCATCGGCAACTCACTAAAATTTTCAAAACCGGGCGAGCCTTTATTGATTTATGTTGATTTTAAAATAAGCAAAGGCAGCGAGTTGGATGTTCCTTCGCTGGTGCCTGAAAACAGTTATTGTCATATCAGCGTTTCGGACAATGGCATCGGCTTTGACCCGCAATACAAAGAAAGAATCTTTGAAGTGTTTCAACGCCTTCACGGAAAAGAGGAATATAAAGGCACCGGCATCGGGCTCTCCATCGTTCAAAAGATTGTTGAAAATCATAATGGTATTATCACCGCGACAGGCGACCTGGATAAAGGAGCGGTGTTTGACATTTATATTCCGGAGTGATTACTTCCTTTATTCTTTTGCAGACTTAACTATCATTGATACTACCTGGCGTGCACTCCTGGCTGCCTTTTTTTCACCGGGAACTACAAGCCTGAATGGGCCTGTGCCATCTGTTATCGGCTTGCCATCTGATTCATACGCGAGGGTAATACTATGGTTGGTAAAACTGCTATCCAGTTCTGCAAGTGAAAATAAAATTTTATAGCCATCAGTACATTTTACAATAAGGTACTTGCTAAGGTTTTCACCACGCAGTTGTTTATCCATCGTAACGCCTGCCATCATAAGTATTTCTTCCAGGTCAACACCTCTATAACGGTGTTCTTTACCTGCTTTGTCTTTCATGTTAACATTAACGGATTTCATTTTTATTAAATCTTCAACCGTTAATGCCAATGGCTTTGTTACTTCACCACTTACATTTAAAGTTGGCTTTGAAGCGCTTTCCTGAGCATTTGAAAAATATGTTACACTGCATAGTAAAAAGGCTAAAGAGACCCGGTATAATATCATACTGTTTTATTTTATTAGAATTAATACCCGGTGTCTTAGTAGCAAACAGGGCATAGCCACCAAGGCATAAAAAATACAGGAACCCAAGATTTAAGACATTTATTAAAAAATGAAATTAACGGAGGTGAAGTACCGTTATGTTCTTCCTTTAAAGATATAACGCTTAATTTAAAAACAGCTTTCGCCGGATAAAATCATTAATCAATAGCGCTCAAAGCTAATAGCAGAATCTGTAAGTCATCTCTAATTAAGCTAACACTAATAAAGCTGGTAATCTTCAATCTTCCGGTATAAAGTGGCTAAGCCGATATTAAGCAACCTGGCTGCCTCCGCTTTATTATTACCTGTATGAATAAGCACCCGTTGTATATGTAACTTTTCAATACTGCTTAAAGCGAAAGCAGAGAGTGTACTATTTTTAGACTGTGCTTCGCGAATCTCCAGCGGCAAATGGAGGATATCAAGTTCAGCCCCGTTGGAAATAATCACTGCCCGTTCCATTGCATTTTTAAGTTCCCTTATATTACCCTTCCATTCATGCTGTTGTAATTTTTCGAGGAAAGTCGAACTCATGGTAATTTCTTTGCCATTGATTTTTTCAGAGAAAAAAGAAATAAAAAATTTAGCAAGTAGAGGAATATCTTTTTTGCGGTCTCGTAATGCAGGCAGGTTGATGGTGTAAACATTCAGCCTGTAAAAAAGGTCTTCCCTGAATTTTCCGTCAGACACATCTTTTTGCAAATCACGGTTCGTTGCCGCTATGATACGTACATTCACTTTCATTGTTTTGGTATCACCCAGCTTTATGTATTCGCTGGATTCCAAAACACGCAGCAGCTTACTTTGCAGTTCAACGGGCATTTCTCCTATCTCGTCAAGGAAGAGGGTTCCCTTATCGGCTTCTTCAATCAATCCCTTCTTATCGCGAATGGCATTTGTAAACGCGCCGGCTTTATAACCAAAAATTTCACTCTCTAAAAGCTCCCTGCTAAAAGAGCTGCAGTTCAAAGCTACAAAAGGCTGCTGAGCTCTTTTGCTTGCGTTGTGTATCGCCTGCGCAAAAACTTCCTTACCGGTACCTGTTTCTCCGAGTAACAATACAGTAGTAGCATTTGGAGCTACTATTTTAGCAAGTTCCACCGATTCAAGGAACGGCGGCGACGTCCCTAAAATGTTTTCGAAACTATGGTTATTGCCAACTTTCTGATTCAGTTGTTCAATACGGTCTCTCAATTGTTTTTTTTCGATCGCCTGGCTGATCAATGGGATGATTCGTGCGTTATCATCGCCTTTGGTGATATAATTAAAAGCGCCATTTTGTATGGCGGCTACTCCATCGGCGATGTTACCATAAGCGGTTAGCAATATCACTTCAACGACAGGGAATTTTTCTTTTATAATTTTTGTGAAAGCAACACCATTACCGTCGGGTAACTTAACATCGCAAAGGGCAACATCTACCGCTTCCTTTTCCAGCAGCCTGAGTGCCGCCTTGAGTGTACCTGCTTCCAGCACCCGGAAATCTTCCAGTGAAATAATTCGTTTCAACAGTGACCGCAGCTTCTCTTCATCATCAATAATCAATATCGTGCCTTTCGTCATGTGGAAAAATATTTCGCGAAATTAGCGCATTAATAGTTGCTGGAAGAAGGGAGGTCAGATATGAGGTAGAGAATTTGCGGGTATGACACTGGCGCTCGCCAATGGAGTACTCCGATAGAAAAAGAAGTTGTATAAAAGGCATGAAGCAATTGAACCACGGAGGCAGGTTGACACAGAGAAACAATGTCCTCCCTGTCTCCGTGGTTATATACACCTTCAATACGCTCAAGAAAGGAAGAGAACCGCCTGCAAGTTATCCGCCGCTGATGGCTGACAGCTGACAGCCTCTCAAATAAGTTTATCAGGCGTTAATGGTAAATCACGCAGGCGTTTGCCTGTCGCATTGAAAACAGCATTAGCTATTGCAGCGGCAACACCGGTAATACCTATCTCGCCTACGCCCCGGGCGCCAATGGGAGATATATGCGGATCTGATTTGCCGATAAAATATACATCGATAGGCGGTATATCCAAGTGCACCGGTACGTGATAATCAGCCAAGGTACGCGTTACCGGGTTTGCCCAACGTTTATCGTACGCAGTTTCTTCCATCAAAGCTGCGCCGATACCATAAACAACTCCACCGATAACCTGGGAGCGGGCAGTTTTTTCATTCATGATCCTGCCAACGTCCTGCACACTTACAAAGCGTTTAACACGTATAGTACCAAAATCTTCATCCACCCAAACTTCTGCGAACTGAGCGCCAAAGGAGTGAAAGGAATATTTTTTTGAGTCACTGTTTTCTTCAGACTCCAGCGGCGCAATCATACAGGGCGGATTTTGCGGACCTAATCCACTGCCCGACGATGGCATAGATGTCGTACAGGCTTCTAACAATTTTTTATTGTTGCGTTCCATAATGTCGGTATAGGAATCGCTTTTCGATTCATCTCCTTTCACAAAAAAACGGGAATCGGCAAAACCAATCTCTTCTGGCTTTCTATTATTCAATTTCGATTTTTTGTCGGCAATAGCCAACTGTAACAAATCTTTTCGCAGCATTTCACATGCAGCCATAACCGCCGGGTTAACACTTGAAGCCGTTACTGATCCACCTGAAACCGGAGCAGGGGGCAAACTGGAATCACCGATCTTCACTATAATTTTATTCATGGGAACACCAAGCGCGTCGGCAGCGGTTTGTGCAATGATGGTATAGGTGCCGGTGCCTATATCCTGGGTAGCGCTCATAACTCTCAGCGAACCATCGCGCGTCATTTGAACTTTGGCAGCAGCGGAACTACGCATGCCGGGGTATGTAGCGGTAGCCATTCCGTAACCAACCAGGTGTTTACCTTGTCGTATTTGCCGAGGTGATGTTTTACGTTGCGACCACCCAAATTTTTCCGCACCCATCTTGTAACAGTCGAGTAAATACTCACTTGAGAAAGGATGCTTCTTAAGTGGATCTTCCGCAGTATGATTTAAGATTCTAAATTCAAGCGGGTCCATCTTACACTCATAAGCAAGTTCATCAATGGCCGATTCCAGGGCGAATGTCCCCGGTGTTTCTCCGGGAGCACGCATGAAGGTCGGGGTACCTATATTTAATTTCGCAACCTTATATGTAATCTCCCGCATAGGTGCGGTGTATAACACCCCTGTTTGTTTACCGCTGGGTTCAAAGAAATCCGAGATGTTTGCGTAAGTGTCATTATGGTGTTTTATTGCAGTCAGTTTACCATCTTTTTCTGCGCCCATCGCTACGTTTTGTTGTGTTTCCGGGCGCCGTCCTACGTTGGTTTGCATCATCTGCCGGGTAATTACAAGTTTAACCGGTCGCTTTATGGCCTTTGCCGCCATGGCTGCCAAGAAGATATGTCCCCATTGCGATCCCTTACAGCCAAATCCACCGCCTACGTAAGGCGATATTACCTGAACATTTTCCGGCTTCAAAGCAAAAAAATAGGCCGCGGTACCTCTAACGCCCATCACACCCTGGGTGGCATCCCATAAGGTTAACTTGTCGGTGCCTTCCCAGGAAGCTATCGTAGCATGAGGCTCCATCGGGTGATGATTTTCTGTAGCCGTTGTATAGATGTGATCGGTTTTAAATGCGGAGGCATTGATCAGCACATCAGTCTTGCCTTCATTGAGCTGCGCGTCCTCGCCCTGACTCATTTTCGGCTTGAAGCCATTTGGCAATTCGGTTTTCAAATCTATGGCAGGCGTTTCTTTATTGTAAGTAACTTTAACAAGTACCGCGGCAGCTCTTGCCTGCTCGTAGGTTTCGGCAATAACAAGGGCGATGTACTGTCCGTAATAGTTGATTATGTTATCCTGTAAGGGCGCTAATTGTTCCCCTAACATCCCACCGGTCCTTCTCATTTCCTGTTGATTGATCGGTACCAGTTTAGGTGCGTTTTCATGGGTCAGAACGCTTATAACACCCTGGGTTTTTTCTGCTGCGGTTTTGGCAAAAGATACAACAGTTCCTTTAGCTATAGTAGCACGAACGGGAAAAGCATAAGCCATATTTTTCTGATTGAATTCAGCAGCGTACTTCGCAGTTCCGGTCACTTTCAGTTGTGACTCAATCCGGTCGAGTGGTTTACCTATTAAAGACATTATTTGTGTGTTTAATTGTTTGTTCGAAGTTGAAGTTTAAAGTAACAAGACACGATAGTACCTTTAAACAAGTTCCATCAGGGCGCGAACGATAGCGCGCTTTGCCATTTCAACTTTGTACTTATTATGTTCCAGCGGTTTTGCCATTTTCATTTCTGCTTCGGCGGCTTTTAAAAAATTTTCTTCACTTGTATTCTTTCCTACCAAAAATCTTTCAGCCTCTAAAGCACGCCATGGCTTATGTGACACGCCTCCTATTGCGATTCTTGCCAGCTTAACCTGGCTGCCATCCATGTCCAATGCTGCGGCGACAGAAATTAACGCGAAGGCATAACTGGAACGGTCGCGGATTTTAAGATAGTGTGATTTGGCAGCAAAATTATTTTTTGGGATTTCTATCGCTGTAATCAATTCACCCGGGTTAAGGTTGTTGTCTTTATCAGGGGTGTCACCAGGCAATCGATGATATTCGGTGAATGGGATGCTGCGCTCTTTTCCTTTCGCATCCTTAACTTTTACTACCGCATCCAAAGCAGCAAGCGCCACACACATATCGGAAGGATGAACAGCGATGCATTTTTCCGACCAGCCTAAAATCGCATGAAGCCGGTTATTGCCTTCAAGCGCTCCGCATCCCGTTCCGGGTTCCCGCTTATTGCAAGGCATAGATGTTTCAAAAAAATAAGAACAACGGGTACGCTGATTTAAATTGCCGCCATTCGTTGCCATATTACGGATCTGGGCAGAAGCTCCGGCAAGGATAGCCTGTGACAACAAAGGAAAATTTTCTTTCACGAACGGATGATTCGCGGCATCTGTATTTTTGCCTAAGGCGCCAATGGATACCCCGCCTTTATTTGTACCGGTTGTAATCATCCCGACCTGCATTAATTTAAGTCGCGATATATCAACCAATTCATCAGGACGCTCCACATCTTCTTTCATTAAGTCGAGGATGTTTGTGCCTCCCGCGAGAAATTTAGCCTTTGGATTGACAACCAGCATTTGTGTGGCTGAATTGATATCACCCGATCTTGAATATTTAAACGGTCTCATTGTTTGCTTTGTTTTTATCGGTTACCTACTAAACGGACTGACTGTTATCATCTGCAAATTGCCAGTGCTGTGCTACATCCTTGCCACTATGAACCTCACGGATGGCATCTACTATATTGGGATAAGCACCACAGCGGCAAATATTTCCGGACATCCTCTCGCGGATCTCCTCATCAGATAATTGAACTGGTTTTGCTTTGGAACGAAGATCAGCTGTAACATAACTTGCTTCGCCGTTTTTTGCTTCAGTCATCAAAGCAACAGCCGAGCAAATTTGTCCTGGAGTGCAGTAGCCGCACTGGAAGCCGTCATGTTTTACAAACGCCGCCTGCATCGGGTGTAACTGGCCACCTTTGGCAAAACCTTCTATGGTAGTTACTGCGCTTCCTTCGCAGGTAGCAGCCAATGTAAGACAGGACAGCACTCTTCTGCCATCGACAATAACAGTACAGGCGCCGCATTGTCCATGGTCACAACCTTTTTTGGAACCGGTAAGGTTCAACTTTTCGCGTAGCGTATCAAGCAACGTCATTCTTGAATCAACAGTCAAAGACTTCTGGGCGCCATTGATTTTGAATGCTACCTTAACGCCGTTTTCAAGAATATCAGGTGATGTGCCAGCGGGATTTTCTAACAAAGAATGAGCGAAAGCCTGCGAACCGCCAAGCATTTGAAGTGCTACTGCACCGCTGCCCATCGCTATCATTTGTTTGAGGAACAGCCGCCGCTGCAGGCCAGCTTCGGAGAGATCATTAATACCTTCCCTGAGGTACTCTTCAAAAATCTTTTCATCTTCGTTAAGATCCGGTTTTTGTGTTTCTTCAGTCATGGTGATTGTCTTTTAAACCTGGAATGATATATCACTTTAAAATTTTTACAAAAACAATAAAAATGTAGATTGTTTGAATTTTTTAGAATTTTTTTTTGAGTAGGAATTGGTTAAGACATGCAGTATTTTTTTAACCACAGAGAACAGCCGGAGGTAGTACGGAGGTTCACAGAGAAGTTTCCTTTGTGAACCTCCTTACTAGCTTTTCCTTCCTCTGCGGTAAAAAAATTTACTATCCTGCATGCTGCGGGAGGTTCCAGGCTGAAGATGTATCAATATTGTACACTTGTTTATGTTTAGCAAACGATTACAGTATCAATCCCTAAAAAGTCACCAAGTTTTTTAATTTTAGATTTAATGTGCCCGATGCCCACTGCGCAATGATGTGCCGGGGCATGACTGTTCCAATCATTTACAAATTTCCTTGCACCTATACTAAACCGATAACGGCTATTTGTATTGCCTATTGCTAATATTGGTCCGGCAACGGATGCTCCTTCCGCCACCAGCAACATTAACTTACCACCCGTTGTTTCCACTACAGATAATAATGTAACCGGCCCATGCTTAACTGTCATTTCTACTGACAGGCCTTTTCCTACTTTACCATGATAAACGTTAAGTGGCATAACTTTTATTTTCCCCTCCGCTATTTTTAAATGTCCCGGACCATCGTGCCCCATCAGTACTATATCGTCGTTAAAATCCATGGCATAATATTCAGTGAAGGAACCGCCAACTCCGAATGAATCCATTATTTTCATTGCCTGTGCATTTTTAATTTCATATTCACCTGCTACAGGAATGTTACGGGCAGTTAATAAAGACGTACCCAGAATAATTGAGCTCATGGTATCTTCATTTTCACTAATGCCTGTGCCTTTATAATAATAAGCCAACGAGCCTAAGTTATACTGATCAACCAACATATCCAGGGCAACAGAAGTACTTGCTGCCCTTTTCAATTCTTCTGCTGAACAACCTGGTTGTATGTTGAAGTATTCCTTGAAATGATTAACCCTTTCATCAATTTGTTTTGCGGTAACTAATTTGCGTAAAGCAGATAATTCATCTACTTCAATTATTTCAATATGTCCGCCGAATGTTGCCATCTGTATGGTAAGGTCGGTGTAGATGTCTAACATGCCTGAGTAATAATGCCCCATGGCCCCCATGCGGTTATGAAACATAGTGTTGGCTACCTTTGAAGCTTCTATCCATTCTTCTATTTCAGTCCAGCATTCAGCGTCATTGTGTAACATGCCCGTTACCTGGTGGAATTTAATTCCCGCTCTTTTAAAAACGTTGGCTATCTCCGGGACTGCGCAGGGAGAACAAAAAGACAACCATTCACCTGTCATCTCTGTAGAGTCCGTCATTGCGTTCAAAGCAGTATAATCGATAGCAGCCTCCGGAGAAAGGTTTAAAATAATTACCGGTACTTTTACCCGTTGTACTACAGGTAGGATAGTTGAAGACAAAGCGTACGTTGTTACATAGAGAAAGATAATATCAACATCTGCTTTGCGGAATTCATGTCCGGCGACAATTGCTTTTTCCGCATTATCAATTAAACCCAGGTTTACGACTTCGCATTGATAGCCTCGCATTTTTTCTTCTACAATGCTTATATAGTTTTGTAATCGCTTTTCTAAGCCTGCGAATTGTTCCCAGTAAGCTTCCAAGCCAATACCAAATAAGCCAACTTTCAAATGGAATTTAGTTTTTTTCATTTTGCAGGTTTTATATATCGCAATTTGTAATGCTATTCAATAATAGTTTATAATTTATTTATCACTAACTGATGGCTCTTTTGATTCGGAAAACTTATTAGCGGCAGGGTAATAAATTTTTGCAGAGCAGATAATTTATCAGATAAATATTTTTTATGATGGTGGTAGCTCTTAGTAAAATAACTTTTATTTTTTTGTAATGCTTGTTAATTATCCCAGTAAGATTAGCATTCCTCCAAAATAAAAGCTGCACCAACCAATAGTTTTGCAGTCAACGGTTCTTTTAATATGATGAAAGAAAGTAACAGTGATACAACAATACTTGCTTTGTCAATGCTAACTACATAAGATACTTGTCCTTCCTTCATTGCACGATAATAAAAAATCCATGACAACGAAGTCGTAATACCTGAAATGGCCAAGAATACTAAATTACTTTTCGGTGCATTCCTTATTTCTGTAAAAGCATTGTTTAACTTAATGCTACGTCACTGCTTAAATTTTTCATTCCGAATTTTGCAATTACGGAAGTCATTCCTGCAAACAGCATTGAAATGACGGCAAACAACTTCCATTTTTCCATTTTATTATAATTTGATTTTTATACCTGAATTTATTACAATTCCATCTGTCGGCGCATAAATATCTTTGAAAACAGGGTTGGTAATTGTGCCTGTATATATGATGTCCCACCTTGTTTGCCTGCGGTCTGTAAAATTTTCGGCATTGATGTAAACGTTGATGTGTTTCCAGATTTTTTCAAAAAGAAATCCGTAAAGCACATAACCCTTTCCAATCGTGCCGTCGGAAAGTTTTTGCGCGCTTACATACAGTCCTTCTATGCCTGTTCTAAAATTATTTTCTTTTTCATAAGTAAGTGTCGCATTTAAACGATGCTTCGCGGTAAGTGGTTGCCAGATGTTTTGTCCGTTGAAATGTTGTTTAGTGTCGGTAAAAGTGTAACCAACATACAATTTAAACTCTTCGTAACCCATTTTTAAATTTGTTTCTGTCCCTTTTGTGTCAATGTAACCATTGGCAGTTACAAAGTTGTTGCTTTGCAAAACAAGTGGATTGCTGAGATAAGTGTAAAAGAAAAGTTGATTGATGCTCAAAGAAATTTCATTCAATGTAGTTGTAAAATTTACGTCTGCATTGCCGCCATAACTTTGTTCTGCTTTGGTGCTGATAATATCAATTGGTAAAATGTTTTGATAACCTTTTTCTTCTGCTTCTTCTGTAAATGGCGAAGGCATTTTATAGCCTAACCCACCACCAATCCGGCTTGTAAAGTGTTCGTTTATTTTGAATAATGCATTTACCCTTGGCAAAATAAACAATCCTTTTAATTTATTATTTGTAGCGGGTTTGTTGTAATCAATACGCAAACCGCTTTCCAAAGAAAACCATTCATTTGTCTTATAAATATTTTGTGCAAATGCCCCAATGGTCGCAAGATGATAATTTAAGTTTGAAGTATTAAGCGATTTAAAATTGTCTGTCCAAATATTTAAACCTGTAACCCATTCACTTTTTTCTTTATTGTGTGAATAGTTTAACTCGGTAAATGATGAAACCTGTTGCCCATGAAAATTTGTATTGGGTTGCAGCAACTTCCTGTCAAAAAAGCCAATGGAATTTTTGAACTGGATTTTAGGCTCATCATTAATTTTGTGCTCAATGCTAAATTATGTGGAAGTACGCAACGAAATATTTTTCTCAAAATACCGGTGTGTATTGTCGGCTTTGCCTTCCAATACTTTAAAGTCGCCACCATAGCGATTTTCATAAGTTGTATTAATGCCAAAATATCCTTTTATTTTTTCGTTGGGATAGAAAAATATTTTAGGGTTAATTGTAAAACGATTTGTTTTTGGAATGGCTGTCAAGCCAATATTTGAAGGGTCGTAAGGTGCATTGAAGTTGTAAGAAGCAAAAACTGTTGTTCCAATTTTTTTGAAACGCTGACTATAAAAACTGCTTGCGTCGAAACCTTTTGCACTTGTACCGTTCAATAAAAATGTAAGTTCCCTTTGTTCTTTTGGCGTTTTACTGATTAAGTTTACAAGCCCTGCAATGGCACCACCACCATATAAAGTAGAAGCAGAACCTTTTATAAATTCAACCTGCTTTAAGTCAAGCGGTGCAATTTGCATAATGCTCAACCCGCCACTAAAACCACTGTACAAAGGCATTCCGTCTTTCAGAATTTGTGTATATCGTCCGTCAAGCCCCTGTATACGTATGTTTGCAGTGCCGCTTACCCCGGATGTTTGTTGCGTTGCAATACCTGTGCTTTCATTCAGCAACATTTTTATATCGCCCGGTTTCATTGTTCCTTTTTCATCCAACTCATCTGCCGTAATTACTTCAACTCTTGTAGGAAGATTTTTAATGCTTCTGCTACTCCTTGTTGTTGAAACAATTACTTCCCCTAATTGCGAAGCATTAGGCTCTAACTCAATTTCTATTATTTCCATTTGATTTTTTAACGGAAAAGTAAATTGCTTTTTTGTTGGAGCAAACCCAACGTAACTAAATTCAATTTCAAAATCCCCGTTTGGAATATTTGTAAAAGTGATTGCGCCTTCGTTATTTGAAATCGAGCGCAATTTTATTTTATCGATGTACGCCGTTGCACCCTGCAACGGTTCTTTTGTTTGTTCGCTTTTGATGATTGCTTTAAAACTGTTTTGTGCAAAAACTTTTTGTGCTGTAAATAAGCAAATGATAAGAATGATATTTTTCATTTTGTTCTTTAAAAATTTGACTAAAATAGCAATACGGATTAACCCCAACAATTCGGGATTAAAAAAAACGCTGTCAAACTCTTAAATTAGCAATGCACGGTGCCGAAGGAATATTTTGTCGGGCGGAATAAATTGTTTGAGGGAACTAGTGGCTGCATTATTTTCAATTGCAGCAAAAGAAAAATGAAAGCTGCAGGAAGTTAATAAAATTGACTGGCAGATCACAGTTGGAAAAACCGGATCCGTTGCTTTAGTACAGTAAACTTTTAAGCACTGCTCTTTTGCAAAGTTCTGTCTGCATTCGTCTTTGTCTAGCTCAAAAACCGAAGTCAGGTAACAAAGTCCTGCAATTAGAAGTAATATAATTTTTAGCCTGAAAGACACTTTACAAATATAATGTTTAAAGTCGCTGGGAGTGAGTCTAATAGGGTTGCGCATAACGTGTAACGGCTATGGGCGAGCTGCGCGTAGTATTCCGTCTCATGATAAACCGCTGTGTAATTTATTAAAAAAAGTGGCGAAGCAATACTTGCACCTGCTCCATGTAGGTACGACGTGTTTACCGCCACCCATATCTGTTTTTATTATGTCTTTTGAAAAATTCGTGGCATAGAAAATATCGTTTAAGCTTACCGCCAACAGATTGAATATTTTTACAAATTTGAGGGTAAGTAATTTTGATAATTGTGGTTTGTAGTTTTGATTAATCTTTATAACCCTTCCACCACGAGCGGCACTGGTTTGCAACAGGTGTTAGCTACTCATAGTTATACTTCTGCCAATGCCTACACTGCAAGAATATGACAACAGTTAAAATAGTGTCGCACCGTAAGCCACCGGTAAACCCGCTATGTGAAAAAAAATTGCGCCAGGCGTTTCATATTTGTTGAAAGATAAAATATGCGAGTAAGCAGTGAGCAACGTATTACCATGTTAGATTTGATTGAACAATGCCCACAAAACGGTATCAGTCAAAAAGTTTTTACCAATAACATAATATTCCAGCTCATGTTCCATCGCCGGTTTGTGTGGATTATTTGAAAGCGTTAGTCTTTTAAGGATATGCTTCATTTATCATCAACGGTCAGGTATTATTTATACAGATCTGCAGCTGAAATGAGAAAGGGGTTTGATAGTTTATCGTGCATCGTATCTTCACAAATGCAGCATAATGCCTGCAACAGCGATATTTATTTTTCTCAATAGGAACCGCACTTATATAAAACCATTGCTCTTAGAAGGCGACGGGTTTTCTCTTTATTACAAACGACTGAAACGGGGAACCTACGAATTCCCCGTTTGCACTATGACCGTGACCCATGAAGAATTTTTGCAAAGATTTGAGCAACATATATTGCCCACCCGGTTTGTAAGAATAAGGGATGGCGGCTACCTGGCCCACAACGAAAAAAATAATCGGATAGCAGCCATTCTTCTTCAATTAAAACTCCCTAAACCTATGCCTAAAGTAATCATACCCTTTAGCCTGCAAATGCTGCAACGCACTGGAACAGATTACGGCATCTGTCCAAAATGCAAAGAAGGTAAAATGGAGATA
>Ga0123336_10001522_pt1 | contig 21268 bp, 23 predicted proteins | sample SSSSmetaG_FD_96466 | JGI IMG/M metagenome (GOLD analysis project Ga0123336, IMG submission 96466) | Glacier valley bacterial and archeal communities from Borup Fiord, Nunavut, Canada, to study Microbial Dark Matter (Phase II) - ​SSSS metaG | ecosystem: Environmental > Aquatic > Freshwater > Ice... | reverse complement strand
GCCAGCCCAGGGCCGTCACGCCCAGGCGCTTGGCCGGAAAGTCGGGCAGGGGCACGGCGCGCAGGCGGCCGCTGTCGGGCGCGAAGGCCCACAGGCCGGCGGCCCCCACCACAGGCGGCCGCCCGCGTCGCGCAGCACCGCCCGCATCGAGCCGGCGGGCAGGGCCGGGCCCTGACGCACCAGCTCGCGCAAGGGCACCAGCTGCTGGCCGTCGTAGCGGTAGCCGCCGCGGTCGGTGGCCAGCCACAGCCAACCCGCCGGGTCGGGCACGGCCTGCCAGATAACGAGGTCGCGCAGGTTGGCATCCAGGGCCAGGCGTTGGGCCCGGGCCGGAAGCAGCCCGCCCAGCAGCAGAACCATCAGCCCCCACCCCCCGGCCCAGCGCCGGCCGGCCAGCCGGAAAAACAGTAGTAGAACAGACAAGCGGGGAAAGGGTATAGCGAAAACGGACACGGCAGAAGACAACCCCAAACCTACCGCATAGTTCGCCACGGTTGCGCGGGTCAGCGGCCCGTGTGCCAGGCTTTTGGGGCAGGGCATCACCCACCAGCGCCCGGGCGGTCAGCGGCCGGTCCTTTCAGCCGGCTACGGTTACTCTCTGTGCCGGTTCCGTCTCCTCCCACTCTTCCCACTGCGCCCGCTGCCGTAGCAAGTGGTAAGAGCGCCGGGCAGCCAGCCGCTGGCCCTCGTTCTCGGAGAAAAGTCCGCGGCAAGTACCCATTTGGCAGAAAAAGGAAATGCACCCTTCTCCCGTCCGTACCCCGCCCGCCCGCCCGATTGCTCCAGCATGATTGCTAATGCGCTGCACCAAGCAAAAAGCCCCGTTTGCACGCGGCAAACGGGGCTTTTCATTTTGGGGCGGGTCTCCGCTATTCCTGCCTGAGGTCAACCTGCGGAGGCGAGATAGTCGGCGTGCCCGCCACCAGTTCCCCAAACAACGGGTTAGCCGGCAGCTCCCGCCCGCCATTTGCGTCCGGCACCTGGTTGAACAACACCACTTCCTCATCGGGCGTGCTTTGCGCCAGATGGTCCACCAGCACTTCCTGGCCGCTGTTGGCAAGCAGCGCCTGCGTGAGCAGCGTGTAGGTGCTCACGTCCACATTATAAATCTGGTTCAGCTCGTTCATCTGCATGGCCGCGTCCTCGGCCGCTCCAATGGCATCGGCCAGCAGTTGGGTATAGCGCCGCGCTTTCTGGTCGGCTTTGGCGCGCAGGCGAATAGCGCGTTTCATGCGCCGCTTAAATTGGGTTTGGTAGGCCGTAAGTGCCATAATATTTTTGAATGAAGAATAAGTAATGAACTGATGTTACGCGGTGATTTGGCCTAGACGCTGGAAAGCCGCTTTTGCTACTTCAGAAAAGGCCCTTTTCAGACAACCAGTCAATACGGTGCGTAACATCAGTAATGAAGAAGGAGGAATTAGCAATGGTTGCCCTGGACACGCCAGTAGCAATTCTTCATTTCTAATTCCTCCTTCTCAATTGCCGGCAGGCTTAGGCCACATACTCAATCGCCAGCGGGTTGGTGCTGTTGTTGTTAAGGGCGTAGAACTTGCCGTTAATCTGCTGGTAGAAGTTGATGCCTACCACACCCACTACCAGCGCCGCAGCGGTCGGGGCCGCCGGGAAGCTGGCCACCACCGCTTGGTTGGCCAGCGGTGCGCTGTTGATGGGCAGAATGCCCAGCGGACTGGCTACCACGGCGTTGGTGTAGGTCAGTGCCTCCATGTCCAGCTCCACCGCGGCAAACACCACCTCAAAATGCGTAGCGCCCTGCGGAGTGGCAATGTCCGAGGCCGGATTCAAGGCCGGGATGCTCATCGTCACGTCCGCGCCGGCCCCCGTCACTTCGTAAGGGAAATACATCGTCTGCCCGATGCCCGAATTCCCGTTGAAGTCGAACCCGAGCAGCGGAGCCGAGTTGCTGGCGTCGAAGACGCGCTGGCCCCGGTCGTTGGTGTCGTCCAGGCAAATAACCTCGCGCATCACCTTCGTGAGCCGTGCGGCCACCCGGCTGTCGCTGGCCGACGCAATAGCTACGCGCAGCGAGTCGCGGAGCAGCTTGCCGTACTTAGCGGCCAAGCCAAATTCGGCCGCGTTTTCGCGGGTCCGCGCCCGGCTCGGAGCGCTGGCAAAAGCCGCTTTGTTGCTTTGCGGCTTCTGCGAAATGTTGCCATTTTTGTTGAACACCAGGCCACCCACGGTGCCCTGAATGCCGATAATACCAGTCTGACGTGCCATCGTAAAAGGTCGTTGTTGAAGGCTATAAGTTCGTTTTCGTCGTTGGCTGCTTGCGCTTATGCGGCCTTGCTACCAGGTGCAGCCCACCCCGTAACGCCGCTAGTTTTTGTAGTTGAATGTGCGCCGTTGGCCCACCGGCTGACATCACAGCCCGTCTACCCCTGGTCGGCAGCTCCTGCGTCCGCACCGTGCAGCCCCGTGGGGACAGTTGGGCCACGCCGACCAGTGCCGCGCCGCCCCCGGTGAGCAGGAGCAGCACCCGCGCAACCAGCCGAGCAATCCGTAAAAGTTTCATGCCCCGAACCTACAGCCCCCTGTTGCGGGTTGTATATTCGCCTAGCCAACTATACCCCAGTAGTACCCACTATGCCCCAGGTTTGCATCTACCCCAAGGAAGCGGCGGCCGTCACCGGCAACGGTTACCAGTCCGGCAAGCGTCTCTTGCAGCGCATCCGGGTGCAGCTCGGCAAGCCCACCCGCGCCCTGGTTTCCATCCAGGAGTTCTGCGCCTATACCCACCTGCCCGAGCAGGAAGTACGCGCTGCCCTGAGCGCCAAGTAAACCGCCGCCGCATTGGGGCGCTACCGTAGCGGAAGCCTATCGAGAGCCTATCAGCAGGGGGAGTGAGGCAGCACCCGCAGCACCGCCATCGCATAACCCAGCCGCAAGAAAAAGGGCCACCCCCAAGTTGGAAGCAGCTCTAATGCTGGAGGGCGTAAGCGGGCAACTAATTTTTCTGGTCGGCAACAAAAATTAAATCTTGGGCTTGCCCTCGGTGAATTTCAGCACGCCGAAACCCCAAATATTTACAGTAGGTCAGCTTGGTTTGTCCCTGATACTGTCCCAGGTAAAAGCAAAAAACCCCATTCACAGCTTGTGAATGGGGTTTTTTGTGGTCGTGTAAGTTCTTGAACCTTTTTCCGCTACATTACTTAAAATGCTTCTGTATGCTGCAAAATCGGCATTTTGTAAAGAGAAAACGTATGGGTTACTCTGCGATACTCTGGATTCCGATACGCTTTCGATACGCTTTGCGTATCATTGTGCTATCAATCACCATACGATGCCGCCAAGATGAAAGCCAAGCTTTTCGCCCGCCCCAACAAAACCGGCTCCTGCACCATCATAGCGGAGTACCGGCACGACGACCTTTTTGAGCGGGTGCCTACGGGCGTGAAAGTGGACGCCGGCGCGTGGGATGCGGAGAAGGAGCAAATCCGGTTGTCAGGCAATCCATTGGAGCGTGATGCCATCAGAAAGCAGAACCTACATATCCTATTCGTTCGGGATAACCTTAATGCTCAAATCAAGGTGCTTTTTCTAGCCAAAGGCAACGTCTACCCATCGGTGACGGAATTACGCGCTAGCAAAGCCGCGACCGTAGCAACACAGGCCGCAGCGGCGACGCTTGAAACCCCGCTGACAGATTTGCTTTCCAATTACTTGGAAACGCGTACTCGCTGGGCTGAAACGACCCGTAAAAACTTCCGCACCCTGCACGCGAATATCAAAGCCTTTGAAAAGGCCACGAAAACAACGTGGCTGCTTTCGACGCTGGATAATGCTGAAATCACGAAGTTCCAGCACTGGCTTCTCAAAACCTTCAACTATAAGAACAGCACCGCCGCCAAGCGCAACCGCCTCCTAAAGCAGTTCTTGACCGAGCATACCGCGCCCAATGTAGCCCGCGAAAAGGTTAAGCCGTTGCATAAGCAGATGCTTTCGCAGCCAGTGGTTTTGGAGAAGGCCGAAATAAAAGCTTTGCTGGAACTGCCCTACGATAAAGCGTCGCGCTTAGGCCAAGTTCGGAATATGGCCATTCTTCAAATTTTCACCGGCTTGCGATACGGCGACCTCATTCGCTTGCAGACCCATCATATCAAGGGCAAGAGGGAGAAGGAAATCGTCATTCGGGAAGAGAAAACGAATCAAACGCGCACGATTCCGGTCTTCCCGCAGGCGCAGGCAGTGTTGGACCTGTACACCGACAGCGAAACGGGGGCGCTCGTGTTGCCCGCAATCAGCAACCAGAAGTTCAATAAATATTTGGCGGAAATCGTGGCCGGCCTCGAATGCTTACAAAAGGAAGTGCTGATAACCACGATGGAAAGGGATACCGTGGTAGAGAAGTGGGAGCCCAAGCACTTGCATATTCGCAGCCACAGTAGCCGCCGCACCTTTTGCAGCTTGTTGCTGGGCATGGATTACTCGATTCGGGAAACCATGACGCTCAGTGGCCACAAGTCCCTCGCCGCCTTTCAACGCTACGTCGGAAAATCGGAAATTCGTCCCAACGCCGTCGCAGACTTTTCGGCGCGATGGAATGCGTAACCGCTGCAAAAAGCCTGCGCATGATTTTTAACAACTCGCCCCGGCCACAATTGGTCGGGGCTTTTTTGTCGGGCAAGGGTATGACATTCCCAAAAAAACGTATTTAAAGAAAAGCCTATGAACAAAAAAACAAAGAAGGTAGACCTACGGGTCACCGGCGAGCTGTATGAGCAGCTTCGCCACCACAGTAAAAAAACGGATACGCCGGTCGCCCGCATTATCCGAACGCTCCTGACCAGCCATTTACTTACTGCCTAACCGAAAAAGCGAAACCGGGCAGCAACCCGGTTCCATTGTTACCACTATCTATTGTTCAATTATTTACTAACCATTGACTCGCTGAGCCTTCAACTTGAAAGCCTGTCACCATCCCCATTCTCTTTTAAATATGTAACTGAGAATTTTCCTTTAGTGGGAAACGCTTACTTTATCTCTAGCCGCTTACAACTCAGAAAAGCGCAAATCCTTGATAAGTATTACCTACACGTCTTCGACGTAATCGTGGACAGCTATAAGGTCGCCACCCTCGGCACCGATTGCCGCCAATACGGAAACGCTGCTAGTAATATGCTTGCCTTCGAGAACGAGGTGTTCTATACATCGCCCGGCTGGTTTTACTTCCTGCGCACCGTTGAGCAGGACCTACAGTTGCGCTACAAGAGCGTCAGCAACATGGAAATCGCTTTCGATTTTCAGCGCACCGTTCGCCTGCTGCCCGAACTTTGTCACATTTATCGTTATTCGAGCTACTTGAAGCACAACGCAGAGGTGCATTACGCTCCGCTGGACGGCAAAACGTCCTGCACACCACATCATGGCAAATTGTACGCCTTTGGGAAAGGGGTGAAAACCAAAGGCGCAACCGGGAAGCAAATCGCTGTTTACAACAAAACCGATGAGATAGAAGAAAACCGTCATAAGCCATACATCCTTGTTTATTGGGCCGCAAACGGATTCGACACGACCCAACCTGTGGAGCGGGTTGAATCGAAATTGGCCGCCAAGTGGCTCAACAAGTACCTGATTTTTCCCTCTGACTTGGACAGTGTAGCGTTTCTGGGCAGTCTCTTTTTGGAAGCGGTAGGCAAGACCTTCACCTTTCGCAAACTAAATGAAGTGACCTACGATGCTAACCGCAACAAAAAGACAGCTCAGGTTACCCTGATTGAGTTTCCACCCTTTGACACTCAGACGTTGTATAAGCTTCCCAAAAATGAAAGCAGGTGTGATTCTGACACGCGCAATAGGAGCGAAGCGAAGAACTTGGTCCTGCGCTTTATCGACAAAGGCGCTGAACAAGACTGGCTGCAATTGGAACATCTTCGCCAGACCGTCAAGTCTCCAGATAATTCTAACTGGACGACGCTGTTCCGGCGCTATGCTCAGCAGTTCGAGGGTCGAACCACGCCAGACCGCATGGCGAGGGTTGAGCTGTTTGGCTAAGCCATCGTACCCATAGCCACCCTCTATCAAGTACAGCTATGGGTACGATATTACCTAGCGGTCATGGCGACAGCATCCAAAGAAGTAAAACACCGCTAACGAAATGACCCCCTACCCGGGTAGGGACCCCGAGGGAGCTCCCGGCCCCCGCCTGCCTCAGATAATGTCAGTGGTGTATCCCATCTTGCTGTATTAGACTGAGCAACGATTTTCTTCTGTGGTGGGAGCGTCCATAATTTTTTGACGGTCCACGCTCTGAAAATGGCCGTTTATAATTTTGCTTCTACCCCTGTGACCTTTGGGAGCTAACTAATTAATTTTTATGCGTCAAGAAGCAGAAATGAATGCCGATTTGCTATGTAGAATGGCTTCTGGTTTCCATAAGACAGGGGTCGATGCAGCATGGCGCTTACGCGGAACTGGGCCGGACGCATTCAGAATGATTGGACCTGCGGCCGTAAACCTTGCCTTAGCTGCCGAACTCTACTTAAAAGCAGTTCACCTGCTAAATGGTCGCCGTCCTCTTGACACTCACGAGCTTTGGAAATTATTTAAAACCCTTCCTAGGCTTACTGTAGAGGTACTTGGGCTAAACTATAGCCAAGCCTTGGCCACTACGGATGATGAGTTGAAGTCAATGCACATGGTAATATCTAGGGCGAGCGAGGGCGAGAAGAAAGACTTCCCTCCAACTCCAGATACCGTCAAATTGCTACTGGTAGGCCATAACCACGCCTTTACCAGTTGGCGTTATTTGCATGAATTTAGTAGCAAGGGCTACGCCTATCATTTTGATTTTCACGCGATGCACGTTTTTTGTGGCGTACTAAATGCTCATGTAAGCAATCTGTTGAATGCACGCACTCCGCATTTCGGCGTCGCAAATGTTAATACAGGGGAATCGGTATGAGTGCTAAGAATATGGTTGAAGGCCAAGATGATACCAACTCCGGTGTGTGGGTCTTCCACGGCGCGGGCGGGCGCTTTGCCAGCGGGGTGTTCACCACTCGCGAAAAGGCTGAGGCGTGGATTAACCAGCACGGCTTAGCCGGTGTGTTGACGCGCTACCCCGTGGACCACGGCGTTTACGATTGGGCCACAGAAAAGCAACTGTTCCACCCCGCCAAGCCCGAGCATACTCAAGCCACCTTTATCCAACGGTTTACTTCAGGCAGCCAAGAGCACTACCACCACGACCCTCGCGACCTCGGGTGAATAACATGCCACAGCTCATAAAAATGGTCTGACTTGCAAAAGGAGCGTGTTTTTCAACATTTGGATAGCTATTTAACCAGAAACGTCTGCTGGAAATAAATAGGCTTTCCCTTCGTTTGATACAGGGCCCCTTTGACTTTAGACGCGCTGGAATCGTAGTCGCTCACGTAGCCGCGCACGTAATTTAGGCCCAATCGTTGCGGTTGTAACCGGACTCGAACGACGTGGTTCCGTACATAAATCACCCGCCCCGCCGTGGAATCGTTGCCGTTGAATTCGGCATCGAAAGGCGCAATTGTGGCGCTGATGCGGGTGAACCGGGGCCCCTGTAGCTTCAGGACCGCTGTGACCGTGTCCCGCAGCCGATAAACGGGCTTGTTCAGCGCAACGGTCAGCACGTCCACTTGTTTGCTCAGCGCGCCCGAAGGAGCGTAATACCACTCGCTGTTGATGATGGACTTCCCCTTGGCCAGCCAGTACTGGTAGCAGAAACGTACTTGGTTGGCAGGCGACTTGTAGAAGACGAAGAAATAGCCCCTCTCTTTCCCTTTCACGTAGTGGCCCTTCATTTTAAACCCGCCGTTCGGGTAAAACATGTACTCGGGGCCATTTTTCTTGTCGTCGGCATAGGTACAATACGATGCCATGATGCCGTTCTCATAGAACTCATAAGCCCGGCCGGTGCGCCACCCCCGCACATAGGAATCAATTCGGCGCACCCGCCCGAGTGGGTCAAACCCGTAGGCGTGCCCGACCACCGCCCCGTCTCGTCGGTAAAGGATGTACTTGATTTCGCCGGTGGGAAAATAGCCAACCGTTCGTCCGTTGGCTACCCCGTTTTTTACTTCTTCGCGCACCGTGCTTCCATCGGGAAACCGCTTCACCATATAGTGTTTTGATTCTTTCGTTTGACAGCCCGGTAACAGGCCGTACAAGAGCAAAAACAGGGGAAGAGAGTGGCGCATGGGGCAAATCAGACACGAAAGATACTCGCCTGAACCGGCGGTCTAATAAATCTAGCCAGTCACGCTAGTATGCCCAGACTCTAGAAATAGCATGCACAGTTCAGAAAAACGGTGCTATAGCTCGAAAACATCTCCATCATGCTGACCAGAAAAATTGCAAAATCGTGCAGGAAGATGATTCCTTGTGTTCCATAAGTGGCATTAACTACACCATAATGTGCTAGAGCAGCATCCGTTTGTTCTTGCTAATGCCCACTTGGGCATTAAAAAAGGCCGAAATCAAGCCCCTGAACGGGATTTGAACGGCCTAACGCGTGTTTTTTGTGCGCAATCATAGTTTGCTGCGCAGCTTTATAATTTCCTGCAACCCGAAAAACCCGCACCAAAATGGCCGGGTTCTTCATTCACTTAGGCAAACTCAGTGTAGTCCATGCCGGAGCCCTCAGTGTGCAAGGGTAATACAAGCTTCGTCCACTCAAGGAACTCAAGGTCAGAAATTGCCGACTTTTCGCGAAATGGGGTGTACTGAACAAGTGCAGGCAGAATTTCGCAAATGGTCGTGAAGCCCCTTGACCCATTGTCATTATCGCTGGTTATCCTCAAAAGCACGGTGCCATCTTCACGTTTTCTTAGCTCTACTTGCCTGTTGGGATTCTTAGGCTCGTCTTTTTCAACTACTTCTCTACCGTAAGCAGCTAGTTCTGCAAGTGTTTCAATTATATTCATTTTTCGACTATTTTCGTGTTGTTGGAAGTGTTAGCGTTTAGCGTTGGCTGCAAGCCAGTCTGATTCACGGACCCGATACGAAGGCCGCAACCGTGTCCCATGATTCACGGCGTTAAGCTTGCCCGACGTTATCCATTTAAGAACCGTTTTTGGGCACCGTTTCGCCCGCTTGGCAACGTCGGCAACAGTTAGGAGCTGTCCGGTGTCATGCGAGGCTTTGGGCTCAGCAGCGGCCAGCATTTTGAACTGGCCAAAAAAAGCAGCAGCCAGTTCATCAACCAAGGCAGGCGGCAAAGTGAGGGTTATCATCATAAACTTAAAAAAATTATAGTGAAAGTGTGTTTACAGGTCCTTATACGGTTTAAAACACGAAAAGGTTACAACCTTAAAAAGGTTACAAGAAAATCGATTTTTTTTCTGCTGGTTGACCATAAAACGCCCGCGCCCTGATTGAACCGGATGTAAGAATGACCTTGCCGGCAGGCTTTGCGCAAACTGATTTCCCCGCCGGCCAACTGAACAGGGCACACTTACCAGCTTATTCAGCGGCTATTGGCTGCCTTTATGCCGGCCGGCAGGATAGTCAAGCCAACCGTTAATTAATGCCCGCCGGCTGCCGGTCCATGCCCGCCGGCCGCTTTGATTTAATCCGCCGGCCGGCGGGCTAGTCATGCCGGCCAACTGCTATACTGCCGGCCGTTCATCGTGCCGCCGGCCAGTCAAACGACTCTCGCCGGCCGTGACCATTGCCCGCCGGCCGCTCAAAATTGTTCCGCCGGCACAAACCGCCACGGTATTGCAGCACCCTAGCGGCTAGTACGGCCAAAGAAACTGAGCGAAAAGGGGGGATTGCACAGTAAATTCTTTCGGAACCGATACGCTTTCGATAGCCTCAAAAGAGAAAGGCCCTGTAACTCACTGAGCTACAGGGCCTTTTCTTATAAACTGGTGGTCGTGTAAGGAGTCGAACCTTAAACCTTCTGATTCGTAGTCAGATGCTCTATCCAATTGAGCTACACAACCATTTCCCGTGTTGGGAGCGCAAAGGTACGGGCAAAAAACGCGGCAGTGCAAGCTACGGGCGTTATTATGTGAAGAAAAAGTTTGCCTGTGCAAGCAACCAACTAAGAATCAAGCACCCTTTTCAGTGGGGCTGGGGGCGCTGCGGCGCAACACTTTTTGCAGGGCGCGATTGAACACCACGTACAGGCCAAACAACGAGGCGGCCACCAAACCCACCAGCACCAGCTTGCTCAGGGTGCCCTGGTCGGGGTCGCGCAGCAGGGCCAACACATCAGAGGCCTCGGTGCCGAGCCAGTAGAAAAACAGGCTGCGCGGGAGCATGCCCAGCACCGAGGCCAGCAAGAAACGGCGGCGCGGCACGCCCACAATGGCCAGCACAAACGTCATCAGGGCGAAGGGCAGCACGGGCGAGAGGCGCGTGAGCAGGATGAGCTGCCAGCTTTGGTGCTGCAGCTCACCCAGCACGGCCTCGGCTTTGGGAAACAGGTGCAAGAAGTGGCGCAGCTTGCCGTGGTCGAGGCGCTGGGCCAGTTCGTAGCCGATGGCGGCGGCCAATGCGTAGGCCAGCACCATGCCCGGCAGGCCCCCCCACCCAAAATAATACCCCGTGACGATGGCCACGAACGTAGTGGGCGTGAGCGCAAAAGCCATGGTGAAGGCAATGACCACGAAATACAGTACCGCCTGGCCCGGGCTCAGGTGCCGCAGCAGCTCCTGCCGCTCGTACAGCAGCCCCAGCAGCGAGGCCGAGCCCAGCAGCGGCACGGCCACCAGCAGGAACATGGTGAGCAGCGTGGAGAAATTTTTCTGGAAAAGCTCGCGCAGGAATTTCATGGGATGCTAAGGTAGGGGCGGGGCCGCCCGGGGCCCGCTGCCTTGCCTTACGCGGAGCGCGGCCGGAAAGCTGCCGAGCCGGGCTACGATTCCTGCTTGCCGAACCCGAAAAACCGCTTCACGCCGGCCCAGGCGGCGGCCAGGGCCAACATGCCCAGCTTCCAGAACTTGAGGACGACGGCGAACAGGCCCACTTTGGCCAGCACCTTGCCCGCCACCAGGCCGCCGATGGTGTAGGCCGCCACCTCGTCGAGGCCGGGGTCGAAGTCGGCGTAGCGTTGGCCTTTGGCGAAGGTGACGTTGGCCAGCAGGCCGGGGATGCTGGCTTTGATTTCGCCAATCTGACTGGGCACGCCGATGGCGTTGAGAATCAGCACGCCTTTGCGGCCGAGCAGACGCACGTTGTAGTTGAGCACCGTATCGGGGTCGTGGCCGAAGCGCAGGGCTTTGGCCCAGTGCAGGGCGTGGGTGTTTTCGTCATAGTAGGGATTGGCGGCCCAGCCCATCAAGTACACGGGGTCGAACCCGGCTTTTTCGCGCTCTTGGTTGTGCTCCCGGGTGTCCTCCTGCATTTCTTCCAGCAGCTTGTCGTATTTGATGTCGTCGGCGTCATCGTCCTTCACGTGGCCCATGGGGTCGTAGTCGATGGAATAGGCCCAGTGGTCGGAGTCGACGGGGCCGCGGCGCAGCGGAAACAACATGCCCAGCGACTGGCCGTCGGGGTTGCCCCACAGCTGCACCAGCACCCGGCGGCTTTGGGCCGAGTCGAGGTAGCGAAAGCCCTAAGGCACGGTCAGTTCGCCCACGTCGCTGGCAGCTTGATGTGCCCCTGCTGGTAGTGCAGCGTGCCATTCACCGAATCGACGTAGTCCCGTTGGGCCCGCTGCAGCATCGCGGCCGAGTCGGGGACAGTGGTTTTGGCGGGAAGCCGGGGTTTGGGTTTGGGCCTGGCGATGCCCGCGCCGGCGGCCAGGAGGAAGGAGAGGAGCAGTAGAAAATTTTTCATGCGAAGCAGAAAGCGGTAAAATGGGAATGAGCCGGCACTAGCCAAACGGCGAAGATAACCCAGGGTCTGTTTTTGGCGCGGCCTTGGCCGGCGGCCGTAACTTGCCGGCCCAAAGCGCCGGGCCGCGCCCGCGCCGCTGGTCATTCCCGTCAAATTCCTGCTCTCGTTTCCATGAAATTCGCCACCAAAGCCATTCACGCCGGCGTGCACCCGGACCCCGCCACCGGCGCCATCATGACGCCCATCTACCAGACCTCGACCTACGTGCAGGCCTCGCCCGGCCAGAACAAGGGCTTTGAGTATTCGCGCACCCACAACCCCACCCGCAGCCAGTTGCAGGACGCCCTGGCCGCCCTCGACAACGGCCGGCACGGCCTGGCCTTCGCCTCCGGCATGGCCGCCATCGACTGCGTGGCCAAGCTGCTGCAGCCCGGCGACGAGGTGATTTCGACCAACGACCTCTACGGCGGTTCCATCGGCTGTTCACGAAAGTATACGAGCCGCTGGGCATCAAATTCCACTTCGTGCCCATGCACGACATGGCCGCCGTGCGCGCCGTGGCGGGCCCCAAAACCAAGCTGATTTGGGTGGAAACGCCCACCAACCCGCTGCTCAACGTCGTCGACATTGCCGCCGCCGCGGCCGTGGCCCGGGAGTGCGGCGCCCTGCTGGCCGTCGACAACACCTTCAGCACGCCCTACCTGCAAACGCCCATGGACCTGGGGGCCGACATCGTGATGTATTCCCTCACCAAGTACATGGCAGGCCACTCCGACACCGTGATGGGCGCCCTGGTGGTGAACGACGACCAGTTGCACGAGCGGCTGAGCTTTTACCAGAACGCCTGCGGCGGCACGCCCGGGCCGCAGGACTGCTTCCTGGTGCTGCGCGGCCTCAAAACCCTGCACATCCGGATGCAGCGGCACTGCGAAAACGGACGCGCCGTGGCCGAGTACCTGCGCCAGCACCCCAAAGTGGAAAAAGTGTACTGGCCCGGCTTCGAGAACCACCCCAACCATGCCGTGGCGGCCAAGCAGATGCGCGACTTCGGCGGCATGATTTCTTTCGTGCTCAAGGGCGACCGCCAGGCCGACGCCATTGCCGTGCTGGAGAAGTTTCGGCTGTTCTCGCTGGCCGAAAGCCTGGGCGGCGTGGAAAGCCTCAGCGGCCACCCGGCCACCATGACGCACGCCAGCATCCCGGCCGAGCAGCGCCGCAAGTCGGGCCTGAGCGACTCCCTCATCCGCCTGAGCGTGGGCATTGAGGACGCCGAGGACCTGATTGACGACCTGGCCCAGGCCATCGGGTAATAATTTCCGCGGGTTGCGTTGTAAGCGCCGGGCTGCCTTTGGGGGTGGGCCGGCGCTTTCACTTTTGCCGCCTTTTTCCATGCGTCGATTATATCTGTTGCTGCCCCTGGTTTCGTTGAGCGCCGCCCGGGCTCAAGCTCCGCCGCCCACGCCCGGTCCGCCGCACACCATTCTGGTGCGGGGCACGGCCGAACAGGAGTTGGAACCCGACAAGCTGGATTTGCTGCTCACCTACCGGTTTTCCGACAACGTGAAGGAAAGCGGCCGTACCCAGGAGCAGGAGCAGGGCGTGCAGCAAGTGCTGAAGCAGGCCGGCATTGCCCCCGAAAAACTGGTGCTCGAAGACCTGAGCGCCAGCGGCTACGGCGGCTTCTCGAAAACCGCCAACGCCAACGTGGCCCTCGTCAAAGTGTACCGCCTCACGCTCAACAATCCCAAGGTGCTGAACGACCTCATCCCCCGGCTCGTGCAAACCGGTGCCGACAACCTGCGCGTGGTGAACCTGCAAAGTGCCCAGTTGGAAGCTACCCAGCTGGCCGTGGCCGGCCGGGCCGCGGCCAACGCCCGGCAAAAAGCCCAAACGGCGGTGAAATTGGCCGGCGGGCAACCGGCCGGTGTGGTGGCGATGGTCGAAATGCTGCCCCACGTCCCCGGCCCCGACTAACTCGTTGAATTCCGCCTGGGCTACAACAAGGACAAGGGCGGGGAGCCGCGGGCCGAAACCAGCGAAATGCCGACGTCTAACCTGCGCAAAATCAATGTGCGGGCGGTGTACGACGTGGTGTTTGAAATCAAGTAGGACCGGCGCCGGGACCCTGCCACGGATGCCGCTCCGCCCAACCCGTATCCATTGAAGTTCGGCCGCGGTTTCCGGTGCTGGACCAGAAGCTGCTGGCGCTGCTGTGCGCCCGTCCGTTGTTGGTATTGGCTTGCCGCCCGAGTAGCCTGGCAGCTGTTCGCCGAGAGCCTGACCCCGGCCGAAGCGCGCCCGCACGTGCCCCAGCACGGGGCGTGCGGCTGGCCGCGGCGGTGCTGAATCTGGGGGCGGTGATGGGCTGAGCAAGCCTTGTAAAAACCCGCCCGAGCTTGGGCCGCGTAGGTGCGTCGCTGGTTTTTTAGCCCCGCCCTTGCCCCCGATGCGCTACCTGCTGTTGCTGCTTTTCTTTACGGGGGCCTGTGCTACGGGCACTGGGCCGCGCACCCCGCCGGCCGAACCGGCAGCGGGCGGCGGGGCGGCTTTTCTGGCCCTCGGCGACTCTTACACCATCGGCGAAGGCGTGGCCGCGGCCGACCGCTGGCTGGTGCAGTTAGCCGCCCTGGCCCGGGAGCAGGGCCTGGCGTTGAGTGCGCCGGCCCTCATTGCCCGCACCGGCTGGACCACCGCCGAGCTGCAGGCCGCCATTCAGGCATCGGGCAATGCCAACTCGTACCGCGTGGTGTCGCTGCTGATTGGGGTGAACAACCAGTACCGCGGCCAAAGCCCGCGGAGCTACCGCCCCGAGTTCCGGCAGCTGCTGGGCACGGCCGTCCGCTTCGCCGGCGGGCAGGCCGGCCACGTGCTGGTGCTCGCCATTCCGGACTGGGGCCAGGCGCCCGCCGGCCGCCGCCACCGGGAGCAGATTGGCCGCGAAATCGACCAGTTCAACGCCGTGGCGCGGGACGAATGCCAGCGGGCCGGCATTGCCTTCGTCGACATCACGCCCCTGACCCGCGCCGCGGCTGGCCAGCGCCGCCAGTTTGCCGGCGACGGCCTGCATTATTCCGGCCGCCAGGTGCGGCAATGGGCGCAGCTGGCCCTGCCCGTGGTGCGCGAGATGCTGCGGTGAGGCGCCCGGCCTGCGCGGGGCATCGGGCGCGGGGCCGCTCGTTTCGGGGCGCCGGGGCGCGGGGCGTTTGGGGCAGCGGCAGCTCAAAAACGGGCCGGGGCGGGAATAATTTGCCGCCGGCGTTGTAAGCTTGCACCACCAGAACCTCTCCCGATGCGCCTGCTTGCTGTCCATTTTTTGTGTTGTTGCCGCTGGGAAGGCGGTTGTTGTTGCTGTTGAACAGCGCCGTGGCCGGCTAAGCCGGCCGATTAATCTGTACATTTCTGGGCCCTCTTCCCCCTGCTGCAGCGCTGGCGCGCAGCCGGACGTGCTGCGTTTGTGCCCGGTTAGGCCCGCGCATTAAGTTTCCCCACTTGTCACACCTACTCATTAAATTCTTTCTTCGCATGAAAAATTTCTTACTCCTTTTGGCGCTTCTCATGGCCGGGCTGGTGGCCCAGGCCCAGAAAATAACCGTGACCGGCCGGGTGGTCGGCGCCGCGGGCGAGGCGCTGCCCGGCTCCACGGTGCTGGAGCGCGGCACCACCAACGGCACCAGCACCGGCGGCGCCGGCGACTTCTCGCTCTCCGTAGCGCCCGACGCCACGCTCACCGTCCAGGCCATCGGCTTCGCCACCCAGCAGATTGCGGTGAGCGGCCGCACCCGCGTGGACGTGCGCCTGGTAGCCGCCGCCCAGGATTTGAACGAAGTGGTGGTGACCGGCTCGCGCGCCACCGAGGGCCGCTCCAACATCCTCACCACGGCCCCGGTCGACGTGATTTCGGCCCGCGAAATCAAGGCCTTCGCCCAAACCGACGTGGCCCAGATTCTGTCCTACGCCGCGCCTTCGTTCCAGAGCACGCGCCAAACCATCTCGGACGGCACCGACCACATCGACCCGGCCAGCCTGCGCGGCCTCGGCCCCGACCAGGTGCTGGTGCTCGTGAACGGCAAGCGCCGCCACAACTCGGCCCTGGTGAACATCAACGGCACGGTGGGCCGCGGCGCGGTGGGCACCGACCTGAACGTGATTCCCACGGCCAGCATCAAGCGCATCGAGGTGCTGCGCGACGGCGCGGCGGCCCTCTACGGCTCCGACGCCATTGCCGGCGTGATTAACATCCAGCTGAAAGATGACTCGACCGGCGTGACGGCCAGCAGCACCGTTGGCCAAACCACCCAGAACGACGGCAGCGTGTTGCAGGCCGATGCCAACGTGGGCACCAGCCTGGGCGGGCGCGGCTATCTGGACCTGAGCGGCCAGTTCCAGAACCACGACTACTTCAACCGCGGCCTGCCCGATACGGCCCCGCTCATTTACCTGGGCGGCAACAGCGGCCAGTACCCCGGCGGCACGGCCGCCGACACCGAGCAGAAGCGCCGCGACCTGAAGGCCCAAGACGATGCCCTGGTGGCCCAGCGCGGCTACGACCGCAACAACCTGCGCGTGGGCAGCGCCGCCACCCGCAACATCGGGGGCTTCCTGAACGCCGGCTACCGGCTGGGCGGGGGCTTCGAGGCCTACGTGTCGGGCGGGGCCACGTACCGCACGGGCAAGTCGGCCGGCTTTGCGCGCCTGCCCAACCAACCCACCCAAAGCGACCTGAGCGTGTTCCCCGACGGCTTCCTGCCGTTCATCAACACGACCATCAACGACCAGTCGGTTATCGCGGGGCTGCGCAAGACCGTGGGCGGCTTCGCGGTGGACGCGAGCAACACCTTCGGCCGCAACGTGGTGCGCTACGACATCAGCAACACCGTGAACGCCTCGCTGCCGCAGGGCTTTGCCCAGCAGCAGTTCTACGCCGGCACGCTCAGCTTCATTCAGAACACGACCAACCTGGGCCTGGCGCGCAAGTTTACCGAGCTGGGCCCGCTGGCCACGCTGAACGTGGCCTTTGGCGGCGAGTACCGCCGCGACCAGTTCCAGATTGAGGCCGGGGAACGCAACTCCTACATCAACGGCGGGCGGCTGATTGGCACCACGCCCACGGCGTCGGGCTCGCAGGTGTTTCCCGGCTACCAGCCCGCCGACGAGGTGATTCGGCACCGCACCAACGTGGCCGGCTACGTGGACCTGGAGAGCGACGTGACCGAAAAGCTGCTGGTGCACGTGGCGGGCCGGGTCGAGAACTACTCGGACTTTGGCAGCAGCGTGAGCGGGCAGGCCGCCGCCCGCTACAGCATCTTCGACGGGCTGGCCCTGCGCGGCTCCGTCGGCAACGGGTTCCGGGCGCCGTCGCTGCAGCAGCGCTACTTCACCAATGTGAGCACCCAGTTCATCAGCGGCGTGCCCAACCAGATTCTGACCGTGAACAACGAAAATCCGGTGGTGCGCAGCGGCTTCGGCGGCGCCGGCCAGCAGGGGTTTGGCGTGGCCCCGCTCAAGCAGGAAAACTCGAACAACTACAGCGTGGGCCTCACCGCCCGCGTGGCCGGCACCGTGACGGTGACCGTCGACGCCTACCAGATTGACATCACCGACCGCATTGTGCTGTCCACGGCTTTCACCCGCACCAACCCCACGGTGGCCACCATCCTGGGCACGCTGCCCGTGAGCCGGGTGCAGTTTTTCGCCAACGCCGTGAACACCCGCACCCAGGGCATCGACATCGTGGCCAACGAGCGCCTGGTGCTGGGCGCAAAGAGCCGCCTGGGGCTGACGGCCGCCGCCAACTTCAACGAAACCGTGGTGCGCAGCTTCAACAGCACCTCGACCACCATCAACAACGACCAGACCGCCGGCACCACCAACCTGCAGAACACGCTGTTTGACCGCCAGCAGCGCACCCGCCTCGAAAACGGCAACCCGCGCAGCAAAATCAACCTCTCGGCCAACTACAATTACGGCATCTTCGGCATCGAGGCCCGCACCGTGCGCTTCGGCGAGGTGCAAACCAAGGACGCCGACCCGGCCCGCTCGTTTCTGGACCAGACCTACGCCGCCAAGTGGATAACCGACCTCACGCTGAGCGCCCAGGTCACCAAGCAGGTGGGCCTGCTGGTGGGCGTCAACAACCTGTTTGACGTGTACCCCGACCGCATCATTCAGAACCCGCGCAACGACCCGAACAACTTCAACGCGCCGCCGCTCACCGCCACTGGCGGCCCCGACACTTCCCGCCCCGACCTGAGCTATAGTTCGACGTTGGACAACACCAACCGCGGCCGGTTCGTGTACAACGCCAGCCAGTTCGGTTTCAGCGGGGCCTTTTACTTCGCCCGCCTAAACGTAGCGTTCTGAGCAGGCAGCCTGCTGCCGAATCTCACGCAAAAGGCCCGCTCTGCCACAGAGCGGGCCTTTTTTGTTGAGCCTTCCGGTGCGGGGGTTGGAAAGTAAGGCCGCTACTTGCCCGCTGCCGGTGTGGCCGAGTTGCTGTCCAAAATCTGAAACAGGTCGTCGAGCTTGGGGGTGAGAATGATTTCGGTGCGGCGGTTCAGGGCCTTGTTCGGGGGCGTGTCGTTGGGAGCTACGGGCACGTACTGGCTGCGGCCCGAAGCCGTGATGCGGGCCGGCGGCACGCCGCTGCTGGCCAGCAGGCGGGCAATTTCGGTGGCGCGCAGCGCGCTCAGGTCCCAGTTGTCGGTGAGGCCGGCGGTACCGCGCAGGATGGGCACGGTGTCGGTGTGGCCTTCCACTACCACGTTCACGTCCTTCTGCTCTTGCAGCACGGCGGCCAGTTTTTTCAGGGCTTCCTGGCCCTTGGGGTCCACTTTGGTCGAGCCCGATTTGAACAACAATTGCTCGGAGAGCGACACGTACACCTTGCCGTCTTTCAGCTTCACCTGCAAATCACTGCCGCTGAAGCTGAGCAGAGCCTTGCTCACGCGGGCCTTCAGGTCGGCCACGGCCTTGTCCTTTTCGGCCAGGGCCTGGGTGAGCTCGGTGAGGCGGGCTTCGCGGGTTTTGAGGTCGGCGGCGAGGCGGTCGTTGTCGGCCTTGCTGCGTTGCAGGTTCACGTCCAGCGCACCCAGCTCGGCTTCGCGGCGGGCCAGGTCCTGGGCCACCTTGTTGTAGTCGGAGGACTTGTTGGCCAGCTCCCGGTCGCTGTTTTTAAGCAGCTTGTCGTAGCTGCTGTTTAGCTCGTTGTAGAGGCTGCGGGTTTTGCGGTAGGCGGCGCCGGTTTCGGCCGAGTCGTTCACGAGGCGCTTCTGGGTGAGGCGCAGCTGGGCCAGCTCGTCGGTGGCTTTTTGGAGTTGAGCGGTGGTGCCGGTGAGCTGGCGCTCGGCGGCGGCCTTGCCTTGCGCGTCGGCCGCCTGGCGGGCGCTGAGGTCGTCGAATTTTTTGGCCGTTACGCAGCTTTGGAAGGCGGGGGCCGCCAGCAGGGAAAGGGCCAGCAGGGCAGGGCAGAAGGTTTTCACGAAAGCAGAGGGGCGCACGGCCGGGCCGTCGGCGCGCCGGACCGCCCGGCCGCGTTGGCCCGGCAAGGTAGCGCCTGGCGCGCGGCCAGCGCGGGCAAAAGCCGCCGGGCCCCGCGGTTTCGGCCTACCTTCGCTGCCGTTGCTGGCCGCTGCGTGCGCCGCCCAAGCCCCCCCAAACCACCCCTTTCCCCATGGCTTCCTCTCTGAAACTGAGCCCCGAAAACGAAGCCCTGCTCACGCACCAAGCCGTGGTGGGCCACGAGCTGCTCCACGCCCCCGGCCCCGACTTTCTGGACCGCTGCTTCGGGCCCGGCAGCCGCTCGCCGCAGGTGCTGCGCAGCCTCGGGGCGCTGTACCACCACGGCCGCCTGGGCGGCACCGGCTACTTGAGCATCCTGCCCGTCGACCAGGGCATCGAACACACGGCTGGCTCGGCCTTCGGCCCGAACCCGCTGTACTTTGACCCCGCCAACATCCTCCGGCTGGCCGTGGAAGGGGGCTGCAACGCCGTGGCCACCACGTTCGGCAGCTTTGGCACGGTGGCCCGGCAGTACGCCCACAAAATTCCCTTCCTCGTCAAGCTCAACCACAACGAGCTGCTCACCTACCCCAATAAGTTCGACCAAATCATGTTCGGCTCGGTGCGGCAGGCCTGGGACATGGGCGCCACGGCCGTGGGCGCCACCGTGTACTTCGGCTCGGCGGAAAGCAACCGCCAAATCATCGAAGTGACCGCGGCGTTTGAGGAAGCCCACGCGCTGGGCCTGGCCACCGTGCTCTGGTGCTACACCCGCAACAACGCCTTCAAAACGGCGGACAAAGACTACCACGTGGCCGCCGACCTCACCGGCCAGGCCAACCACATGGGCGTGACCATGGGCGCCGACATCATCAAGCAGAAGCTGCCCGAGAACAACGGCGGCTTCGCTGCGCTGAAGTTCGGCAAGACCTTTCCGGCCATGTACGAGTCGCTGAGTTCCGACCACCCCATCGACCTCACCCGCTACCAGGTGCTGAACTGTTACGCCGGCCGCATCGGCCTCATCAATTCGGGCGGCGAAAGCCTGGGGGCCGGCGACCTCGAAGCCGCCGTGAAAACGGCCATCATCAACAAGCGCGCCGGCGGGCAGGGGCTGATTTCGGGCCGCAAGGCCTTCCAGCGGCCGTTTGCCGAAGGCGTGGCCCTGCTTCACGCCGTGCAGGACGTGTACCTCGACCCCCGCATTACGCTGGCCTGACGGCCGGGCCGGACGCCGGCGCCGGCCTTATGGCTTATCTTTGGCGCCCTGTTTCAGGAGTCTTGGCCCGGCCGGAAGAAACGTTCCGCCGGGCGCGGCTCTTTTCCAATGAAAGCCAATAGCCCCTTGCTAACAGCTAAAAGCGAACGAATATGGCCTGGTTTAAGCGCGTAGAAAAGGGCATCGTCACCCCCACCGAACAAAAAAAGGAAACCCCCGACGGCCTCTGGTACAAGTGCCCCGAGTGCAAAACGGTGGCCACCATGGCCGAGCACAAGCGCCTGCTGCACGTGTGCGGCCACTGCAGCCACCACGACCGGATTGACGCCATTGACTACTTCGAGTTTCTGTTCGACGAGGGCGAGTTCACCGAGCTCGACGCCGGCCTCACGTCGGGCGACCCGCTGCACTTCGTCGACACCAAAGCCTACCCGCAGCGCGTGGTGGCCACCGAGCGCAACACCGGCCTGAAAGACGCCGTGCGCACCGCCCACGGCCATTCGGCCGGGCAGCCGCTGGTGGTGGCGGCCATGGATTTCAAGTTCATTGGCGGCTCGATGGGCTCGGTGGTGGGCGAGAAAATTGCCCGCGCCATTGACTACGCCCGCCAGCACCGCACGCCCTTTCTCATGATTTCGCGCTCGGGCGGGGCCCGCATGATGGAGGCCGGCTACTCGCTGATGCAGATGGCCAAAACCTCGGCCCGCCTGGCCCTGCTGGCCGAAGCCGGCGTGCCCTACGTGAGCTTGCTGACGGACCCGACCACGG